>Ga0209581_1004334_pt1 | contig 11452 bp, 10 predicted proteins | sample Coa_R2_FD_187160 | JGI IMG/M metagenome (GOLD analysis project Ga0209581, IMG submission 187160) | Surface soil microbial communities from Centralia Pennsylvania, which are recovering from an underground coalmine fire - Coalmine... | ecosystem: Environmental > Terrestrial > Soil > Unclassified ...
CGTGCGCGCAGCAGCCGCCGGTCGTCGCGGAGAAGGGCACGGCGCAGATGCTCGCCGCCGAGGGCGAGATTCCGTACCTCGTCCGCCCCGGCGAGACATATCCTTACGCAGACCTTTCGGGCCACGACGGAGCGTTCGCCACGCTCGACTTCAGCGAGCAGCCGCCGCTCGTCTTCACGGGGCGCGAAGTCTCGCTCGAAGAACTCGGACTCGCGCACGCCACGCGCACGCGCGAGCGCGAAGCCCAACAGGTCGCGGCGGCGCAGCTCAACTGCCCGAACTGCGGCGGCCCGCTCGAACTCCGCGCGCCCGACCGCTCGGAGCGCGTCACGTGCCCTAACTGCGGCTCGCTGCTCGACGTGAATCAGGGCCAACTCCGCTACCTCACGACGCTCGTCCGCAGAGACCCGCCGCCTTCGATCCCCGTCGGCGCGACCGCCGAGTTCGAGGGGCGACCGATGACCGTCATCGGCTTCATGATCAGAAGCGTCGAGTTCGAGGGCGTCCGCTACTTCTGGAACGAATACCTGCTCTACAACCCAGCCGTCGGCTTCCGCTGGCTCGTCGAGTCCGACGCGCACTGGAGCTACGTTAAGTCAGTCCCGCCCGGCGAGGTCGTCGGGTCGGGGCGCGGCGTGATTTACGGCGGCAAGTCGTTTCGGATTTTTCAGGACGCGGCGGCGCGCGTCGAGTACGTCGAGGGCGAGTTCTACTGGAAGGTCTCGGTCGGCGAGTTGGTGCAGGCGACCGACTACGTCGCCGCGCCGCTGATGCTCTCGAAGGAAGTGCCGATCATCCGGCGCGGCGGCCAGAGCGTGCTTGAGGCCGAAGAGATCAACTGGTCGCTCGGTGCTTACACGCCGGTCAGGGAGGTCGAGCGCAAGTTCGGCGTGAGCCTGTCGAGGCCGTCGAACGTCGCGCCGAACCAGCCCTGGCCGCACAAGAAAATCTACCGCTACTGGCTCGTGCTGCTCGTCGCGGCGTTCTTCGCCGGCATCGCGATGTTCGCCGTCACGCCGCGCTCGACCGTCTTCACGCAAGTTTACACCTTGCAGCCGACCCCGACCCCGACGCCCGGCACGCCCGAAGCGGCGCAGGCCGCGCAGGACGCCGCCGAGAACGGCAACACGAAGACGCAGGTCATCTTCACAGACCCGCTTCCGCTCCGCGGTCGCCGGAACATAACCGTCACGGGCCGCGCCAACGTTGACAACAATTGGCTCTACGTCGAGGGAGATTTAATCAACGAGCAGACCGGACTGATTCAACAGTTCGAGCTGCCGATTGAGTACTACTACGGCGTCGAGGACGGCGAGAGTTGGAGCGAGGGCGACCGCGAGCAGACGGTCTATCTCCCGGCGGTGCCCGAAGGCAAATATACGATGCGCCTCGAAGCGCAGTGGGAGAACTGGAACCAGCCCGCGCCGCCGCAGGTCTCGATCAAGGTCGAGCAGGGCGTGCCGCGCTTCTCGAACCTTCTGATCGTCATCGTCGTGCTGTCGGTCGTGCCCGTGCTCTTCGCCTTCCGACATTTCAGCTTCGAGCGCCGCCGCTGGGCCGACAGCGCATTCAACCCTTATGAATCGAGCAGCAGTTAACTCTTCTTCGACCAGTCGCGCGCGCTTACGTGCGTGCATTCCTTCCCTGGCCGCAAGTGCGGCGAGGCTTTGCGCCTGCGTCGCCGTGTTGCTCTCACTGTGCGTGAGCACGTGGGCGCAGGGCGGCGCGAAGCCCGCTCTCCCGCGGGGCAGCGAGACGGTTGACAGCGTTCTGACGAAGGCCGGCCAACTCACAATCGTCCGCGTCGGCGACGCGACGGACATGAAGATGGAGCTTCGTCTGAAAGGGCGAAAGGTCTTCGACATCACGGAGACGATGGAGGCGAGCTTCGTCGCGCAGTTTCGCACGTACAACTCCGGCGAACTCGTCGTCATGTACACGAGCGAGGGCGGCTCGGCCTGCCCGGCGCAGTTCCGCGTCGTGCGCGTCGAGGACGGGGGCCGCGTCAGCGTCACCGACGAGTTCGGCGACTGCGGCGACTCGCCGACCATCACGCTCCAGCAACTCCCCGAAGACGAACTCACCTTCCGCTTTCAGGGCTACTACCACCTCAGCGACGAGCAGGAGCCGGGCTTCAAGAAGCCGCCGCCGTCCACATGGGTTTACAAGAAGGGCGTGCTCAGACAACTCAATGCCGCCCCGGCGCGACGCGGGAAGTAAGCGAAAACTATGCTCAGCAAAATCTATCTCGTCTTCGGGGCTTTCGTGCTTCTGATTTACGTCGCGCTGGCGCTCAGCGGCTGGGAGCTTTCGTCCGCGCCGCGGCAGACGCTCCCGCCCGACGTGCGCAACTCGCCCGGCGGCTACCGCTCGTTCCACTTCTGGCATTCGGGATTCCACGGAGGAAAATGATGCTCAACTACAGTCCCGCGCTCGCGCCGCTCGCGCTCGCCGTGCAACTGCCCGACCTCGCGGGCGTGCTCCTGACGACGGTGATCTTCACCGTCTTCGGCCTGCTCGTCTTCGGGCTGGCCTACATGATTATCGTCAAGGCCACGCCCTTCTCCATCCGCAAGGAGATCGAGGACGACCAGAACACGGCGCTCGCGATCATCATCGGCTCGGTCATCATCGGCGTCGCGCTCATCATCGCCGCCGCCGTCCACAGCTAAGCCGGTCGCGCCGGGCCGCTGTCAAAGAATCGCCGGGCCGCCGTGCTTGCTTTGACGAAAGAAGAAAAGCGAGGTCAACGTGTCACAGGAAAGGCCGAACGCGCCGCTTTGCTGGTTCTGCGAGACGAGGCCGCCCGACAGGGACTCGGCCTCGAAGTGGGACATGTACAAGGAGACGAGGGAGCAGCAGAAGGACGAGGTCGCCAGCATCGCCGCGCCGAGCTGGGAGACGACGAGCGTGCCCGTGCCGCGCTGCGCCGAGTGCAAGCGGGCGCACGACAAGCGTGAGGGCTACGTCGAGAGGGGCTGGAAGGTGGGACTGCTGCTCGGAGTCGTCCTCACGGTCTTGCTGTACCTCTCCGGCCTGATGTTCATCCCGACCCTCGCGCGAATCATTTTCAGGCCGACGCTCGGCTTCGTCATCATCCCCGCCGTGGCCCTGTCGTTCGCCATCGCGGGCGGCATCGCCGCGTGGTTCATCGGCAGGTCGGCCATCCCGCAGGGCGTGAAAGACCAGAGCGCGGCGACACAGCACCCCAACGTCAAGAGTATGGAGCGCGACGGCTGGAAGATCGGCTCGAAGCCCCTGCGCGCATGACCGAGCGCTTCTTCAGGCTTCGAGAGAAATCCGCAATCCGAATTCCGCAATCCGCAATCGTATGAACCGCACTCCGATTTTCTTCCTCAACGTCTTAGTCATCGCGACCTGCGGGCTGGTGTACGAGCTTCTGGCCGGCACGCTGGCCTCTTATGTGCTCGGCGACTCGGTGACGCAGTTCTCGCTCATCATCGGCATCTACCTTTCGGCGCTGGGCGCGGGCGCGTGGCTCTCAAGATTTATTGAAAGGGAACTCGCGCGCACCTTCGTTGACGTGGAGTTCGGCGTGGCCTTGATCGGCGGGGCGAGCGCGCCGCTGCTGTTCTTGAGCTTCGCGCATTTGAGCTTCTTCCACGTCGTGCTCTACGGCGTGGTCTTCCTTATCGGCGTGCTGGTCGGCCTTGAGATTCCGCTGCTGATGCGGATCATGAAAGACCAGCTCGACTTCAAGGAGTTGGTCGCGCGCGTGCTCGCCTTCGACTACGTCGGCGCGCTCATCGCCTCGATTCTGTTCCCGATCTTCCTCGTCCCCAAACTCGGACTCGTCCGCACGAGTCTGATGTTCGGCTTCCTCAACGCCGGAGTCGGCCTCTGGGCGACGTGGCTGATGCGCCCGCTCATCGGCGGCGGCATGTCGCGCCTGCGCGCGCAGGGCTGCGTCGTGATGGCGCTGCTCGCCGTCGCCTTCGTCAAGGCCGACGCGCTCACGTCGCTCGCCGAAGACGGGATGTTCGCCGACGACATTGTTTACTCAAAGACGACGCCGTACCAGCGCATCGTCATCACGCGCAACCGCGCGGGCTTCCAACTCTTCCTCAACGGCAACCTGCAATTCAGCTCGGCGGACGAGTACCGCTACCACGAGGCGCTCGTCCACCCGGCGATGATGCTCGCGTCCGAGGGCGGGCGAACAGTCCGCCGCGTGCTCGTGCTCGGCGGCGGCGACGGACTCGCGCTGCGCGAGCTTCTGAAGTACCCGACCGTCGAGGAGATCACGCTCGTTGACCTCGACCCGAACATGACGCAGCTCTCCCACCGCTTCCCGCCGCTCGCGCGCCTCAACCAAAATTCGTTCGACGACCCGCGCGTCCACGTCGTCAACGAGGACGCGATGATCTGGCTTGAATCGGACGCGCCGCCCTTCGACGCCGCAATCGTTGACTTCCCAGACCCCAACACCTTCGCGCTCGGCAAACTCTACACGACGCGCTTCTACAAAATGCTCAAGGCTCGGCTCGCCGACGGCGCTGCGGTGAGCGTCCAGTCAACGTCGCCGCTCTTTGCGCGCAACTCCTTCTGGTGCATCGTCCGCACGCTCGAAGCCGCGGGCTTCGCAGTGCGGCCCTACTACACCGCCGTCCCCTCGTTCGGCGTCTGGGGCTTCGCGCTCGCGCGCCGCGAGCCTTTCGACGTTCCGGCGCACGCGCCGCAGGTCGCGCTCCGATTCTTGAACGACCAGGCGCTCGCCGCGATGTTCACGCTCTCCGCAGACCTCGGCCCCGTGCCCGTCGAGATCAATCGTCTGGACAATCAGTCGCTCGTCCGCTACTACGAGGCCGAGTGGAAGCGCTACGAGTGAGCGGCATGAAAAAAGGCGGGGCACGTCGGCCCCGCCTTCAGTCGAATGTTGAAACCGCCTCGAAGGCGGATTACTTGTTGGCGTGAACCTTCGCGCGATTGGTGAACGACGCGTCGGCGTCCACCGAGAAGGTCTGGCCGGGCAGGGTGTTCGGGTCGTAGCCCGCGCCGGAGATGTTGTTGGCGATGATCTTGTCGTTGTTGCCCACGTCGGAGACGCCGGCCTGATAGACGAAGCCGTTGGTCACGCCCGCCTTGCTGATCGTGTTGTTGACGACCTTGATGTTGGTGGCCGTCGCGGGCGCGCTGAAGTCGGCCTCGTACTGCGAGACATAGACGCCGACATCCGACTCGCTGATCGTGTTCTGCTGCACCTGCACGTTGAGGCAGAAGTCGCCGCCGTAGCCGGGGCCGCCGACGATAAGGATGCCGCCGGAAGCGTCCGACGTGCCGGTGTAGGAGTTGCCGGAGACCGTGTTGCGTTTGACCATGCCGGTCGCGCCGAAGCCGACCTGGATGCCGTTGCGGGCGATGTAGCCGACCGGCGCGCCCCCGCTCACGATGTTGTCGGTGATGGTGGCGTCAACGTCGCCGTTGGCGACGATGCCGGTCTTCTGGTAGTCGGTCGTCTTGTTGCCGTCAATGGTCACGTGGACGGTCGAGGGCGAGGAGCCGAAGTTGCGAACCTCGATGGCGTTGCCCTCCTGGCAGCCGCTCGCGCCCTGGTTGATGTTGGAAATATCGTTGCCGGTGATCGAGCCGGACGCGCCGTCGAAGAGGATGCCGCGCAGACGGTCTGCGCCGCCGTCGCAGACATCAATCAGGTGGCTCGTGGTAATTTTCAGGTTGGTCACGTTGGCCGCCGCCCCGCCGTTCTGGACGACGCCGCCGACGAAGTGGCCGCCCGAAGGGTCAACCGCCGTGACGGTGTGGCCCGCGCCGTCGAGCGTGTAACCGTTCGGGACGACGACGCTGTGGTCGGTCGTGCAGTCGGCGTTGAGCGTCATGGTCTTGGACTTGGCGGAGGTGGTGAACGAGCAGGCTTGTGCCCTGGTCGTCAGCGACGCGGCGGCTGTCAGACAGAGCGCCGCGAAGAACATTAAGAACACACGTTTCATGGGGGCAAGTTCCTTTCTGATGCTGGGGTATCGAACCCGGATTTAGGAGAATGTGGACGCCGCGGAGAACACGAGCTGTCTTCTCGGCGGGCCACGTAAGAGGGTATTGCTGGAGCCTTGCGGGCAGCACACCGCGGAAACGAGGGTGCGGAGTTTAATTGCCGCCCCCGACCCTGTCAAGCCGACGAAAAGATGAAACTGCGAATGGTGCCAATCTTCCGACTCCGGCGCGGGCCTGCGGCGCTGCGACGGCCCGGAGAGCGCGCACGCACTTTTTGAATCCGTTCATGGAACCAAGCCGTCTCACAAGACGCGAAATCCTCGCCGCGTTCCTCGGCGTGCCTTTCGCTTTGGCCGCGTGCCGCTCGCGCGCCGACGTGCCCGCGCTGCCCGAAGGCGAGATCGTCGGAGCGTCGGACGGTATCGGCCATTTGATTCGCGACGGCTTGCGGCCTGAGCCTGCGGCGGACGCCTGGGAGCGTGTGGGCGTCGTGATCGTCGGCGGCGGCGTGGCGGGGCTGGCGGCGGCGTGGAGATTTTTGAGGGCGGGTTTTGAAGACTTCGTCCTGCTCGAACTCGAACCCGCGCCCGGCGGGACTGCGCGCTCGGGCGACGCGCACGGCGTCGTGCCTTACCCTTGGGGCGCGCACTACATCCCCGCGCCGCTGAAAGAGAATCGCGCGCTCGTCACTCTGCTCGACGAGCTGGGCGTGCTCGAAGGCGCGGACCCGGACGGCGAGCCGGTCGTCGCAGAGCAGTTCGTCTGCCGCGACCCCGAAGAGAGAATTTTTTATCGAGGCCGCTGGTACGAAGGACTCTATCTTCACGCGGGCGCGGGCGACGAGGACGCGCGGCAGCTTCAAATCTTCAATTCGGAGATTGACCGGTGGGCCGGCTGGCGCGACTCGAAGGGGCGTCGCGCGTTCGCGATTCCGGTCGCGAACTGTTCGGACGACGCCGGAGTCGCGGCGCTCGACCGCGTCTCGATGACGGAGTGGATGGACGCGCGCGGTTTGACTTCGCCGCGGCTGCGCTGGCTCGTTGACTACGCGTGCCGCGACGACTACGGGATGAGTTCGGAGCAGGCGAGCGCTTGGGCCGGACTCTTCTACTTCGCCTCGCGCATGAAGCGACCCGGCGCCGAGTCGCAGCCGCTCATCACCTGGCCCGAAGGCAACGGGCATCTGGTCAAACACCTCTACGAAAAATCCCGCGCGCACACACGACTCGGCCTCGCGGTCGCCGACGTTCGCCCGTCGGGCAAAGAGAATTGGACTACGGGCGACGAGGGCCGCGTTGTTCCTCGCGGCGACGGCGGCGTCGAAGTCGTCGCGGTTACGAGCGACGGGCGGAGCGCGTTCGGGTTTCGCGCCGACCGCGTCGTCTTCGCCGCGCCGCAGTTCCTGTCGAAGTATCTCATCAAGTCTTACCGCGAGGGCGCGACACCGGCGCACGTCGCGGAGTTCGAGTACGGCGCGTGGATGGTCGCGAACCTTTTTCTCGAAGACAGGCCGCGCGGCGGCTTCGGGTTCCCGCTCGCGTGGGACAATGTTTTGTACGAGAGTCCCTCGCTCGGCTACGTCGTCGCCACGCACCAGCGCGGACTCGACCGCGGGCCGACGGTCTTCACTTACTACTACCCGCTGACGGACGCGAATCCGCGCGAGGCGCGCACCAGACTTCTTTCAACAGATTGGAAGGGCTGGGCCGACGTTGCGCTCTCAGACCTCGCGCGCGCGCATCAGGACATCCGCGCGCTCACGCGCCGGCTCGACGTGATGCGCTGGGGCCACGCGATGATTCGCCCGCGCGTCGGCTTCGCGTGGGGCGGCGCGCGTCAGAAAGCCCAACGGCCTTTCGGCCCCGTCCACTTCGCGCACACAGACCTCTCCGGCGTCGCGCTCTTCGAGGAAGCCTTCGACCACGGCCTCCGGGCCGCCGAAGAAGTCCTCGCCGCGCGCGGAATCAAGTCCGAGAGCCTACGTTGATTGCGGATTTCGGAATGCGGATTGCGGATTAATGAAGCACGAGAGCCGTGCCGTTCTGCCTTTGCGCCTTTGCGTGAGGCTAAATTCGCGCAAAGGCGTAAAGCCCGCAAAGATTAATCCGCAATCCGAAATCCGCATTCCGCATTCGTCACGGTTCGCGCTCGGCGACGAGTTCATAGAGCGCGTTCTTGAAGAGGACGCGTTTGAGGCGGTCGCCCGCATGGCGCGGTGGCCGCTGGCGCGCGAGCGCCTTCGCTTCCGCCGTGTTGCCGCGCTCGGCGAGGACGCGGAGCGGCAGTCCACGGAAGAGTGCGCGCGCGGAGTCGAGCGTGAGGTGTACGGTGTGGTCGGCGAAGGGGCCGATCTCGAAGCGGAGTCCCGCGGCGTTCCACGCTGAGTGAAGGCGCGCGGCGACCGAGTAGAACGGGTGGTGAAAGTTGACCGTGAAGTAGAGCAGTCCGCCGGGCGCGAGCACGCGCACGAGTTCGCGCGCGATCCGGGCGGGGTCTTCGGCGTGGTCAACGACGTTGTCGCACAGCACGATGTCGAACGAGGCGTCGTCGAAGGGAAGACGCTCGCCGCAGGCCGCGATTGTCCGCGCGCGGTCTTGCCACGCGGGGAAGAGCGCGGCGTAGTCGCAGGCGAGCGGGTCAACGCCCACGCCGCGCGTCGTGCCGAAGAAGAAGACGAGTCCGTGCGCGCCGCTGCCGACTTCGAGCACGCGAGCGTCCGCTGCGACCGGGCGGAACTCTTCGAGCCGCGCGCGCACGCGGGCCGAGCGCGCGCGCATGGCCCCGACGTACTCGTCTTCGTGGCCGACGGCGACCTGCGCCTTCGCGCGCTGGTACGCGAGCTGGCGTTCGAGCGCACGTCGCGCACGCGCGGCCCGCGCCGTCTCCCCGTGTCCGTTTCGTCTCGTCATCCGATCCCGCCATGCGTTGTCGCCCGTCGTGAGTTTGACGCGGCTCAAAAAAATCTTTCAGCCGCGGGCGGGCACAGTATAAACTCACGCGCGCCGCGCGCGAACGTGCGAAGGAGTGTGAGCGAGGTTGACGGAGTTAAGATTCTATCCGCGAAGTCGCTCGAATCAACACGAACCATCACTCGTGCCGCTTCGTGTTGATTAGCGGACTCGCCGTTTTTGTCGGGCGCTCTAAAGTTCATCCGGTCGAGTTCCGAGAGGTATCCGCCCAGAGAGATGTCCGCCGAGATTCTGAACACAGGCGTCGTCGCGACGACCGATGACGCAGGCCCGGCAGCCGCGAGAAGGTCTTGGTGGCTCTTCTCGCCGCGCGTGGACGCGTGCGTGTTTGCGGGGAGCGCGCTGGTGTCGCTGGCGCTGCTCGCGTTGGGCGCGCGCGTGGGCGTGCTGCACGATGACGCGCCGGACTGGACTTGGGTTCCGGCGGTGCTGCTCGTTGACGTGGCGCACGTCTATGCGACCGGGTTCCGCGTTTACTTCGACGTTGAGGAGTTGAAGCGGCGCGCGCTGCTCTACTGTCTCGCGCCGGCAATCGCCCTGGCCTTGGGCGTCGCGCTCTACTCGGAGAGCGACGCGCTCTTCTGGCGGGTGCTCGCGTATCTCGCGGTCTTTCATTTCGTGAGGCAGCAGTACGGCTGGGTCGCGATGTACCGGGCGCGCTCGGGCGAGCGAGGGCGCGCGGGGTGGTTGATTGACTCGGCTGCCGTTTACATGGCGACCGTTTACCCGCTCGCCTACTGGCACGCGCACCTTCCGCGTCGGTTCTGGTGGTTTCTTAAAGGGGACTTCGCCGCGCTGCCTCTGTGGGTCGAGCGCGTCGCGTTTCCGATTTACTGTCTCGCGCTCGGAGCTTACGCGGCGCGCTCGCTGCACGGTTGGCTCGTGCGCGGCGAGGGCAATCCGGGGAAGGACATCGTCGTCGCGACGACCGCCGTCTGCTGGTACGCCGGGATAGTCGCGCTCAATTCGGATTACGCGTTCACGGTGACGAACGTGGTCATCCACGGCGTACCGTACATCGCGCTGGTGTGGTGGTACGCCCGCGCTCGCGCGCCGGAGGCGGGGAGAGTTTACAGGCAGTTCGCGCGCTGGCCCGTCTTCCTCATGACGCTGTGGCTTCTGGCCTACGCCGAGGAGCTGCTTTGGGATCGCGGCGTGTGGCACGAGCGCGCGTGGCTGTTCGGCGCAGCGTGGGACTGGTCAACGCTCAAAGTCTTCCTCGTGCCGCTGCTCGCTCTGCCGCAGGCGACGCATTACATCCTCGACGGTTTCGTGTGGCGTCGCCGGAGCAACCCGCGGCTTTCGTCGCTCCTGCGAGGCGCGGCGGGCGAATGAAATTGTTTTGGAGTCTTTATCCAAGTCGGAATTAACCCTTAAACCCGATGCAAGAACAGACCGTCCCTCAAGAGAAAGTTCGTCGCTGGCGTTGTCCCGGCTGCGGCGCTGATTTGCAGTTCGCGCCGGAAGGCGGCTGTCTGACGTGCCCGTACTGCGGGCATCAGGAGCAGATCGCTCCCGCCGCGGGCAAGGTCGAAGAGCGCAGTTACGAAGAGTATCTTCAACTCCACCCCGACCGAATGTCGGCGCTCGCCGAGGGCGCGCTCGAAGTCGCGTGCGAGACGTGCGGCGCGACGGTCGCGTTCACGCCGCCGCAGGTCGCGGGCGAGTGCGACTTCTGCGGAAGCCCTCTGGTCGCGCAAGCCAAGAACGCAGACCCGATTCTCGCGCCCGAAGGCGTGCTGCCGTTCCGCGTCACGCAAGGTCAGGCGACCGACGCGATTCGGCGCTGGCTCTCGTCGCGCTGGTTCGCGCCGAACGCGCTCAAAAAATTCGCCGCGCAGGAAGGCATCGGCGGCGTCTATATCCCCTTCTGGACTTACGACGCTTACACCGTGAGCGACTACACGGGCGAGCGCGGCGAGCACTACTACACGACCGAGAGCTACACCGAGACGGACTCCGAGGGGAACACCGTCACGCGGACGCGCGAGGTTCAGCACACCGCCTGGCATCCGGCTTCGGGCAAGGTCGAGCGCTGGTTCGACGACATACTCGTCCCCGCGACGAAGTCGCTCCCGCCGAACCGCCTCGCGGCGCTCGCGCCCTGGGACTTGGGCGAGTTGACCGCATATGACCCCGCGTATCTTTCCGGCTACAAGGCGCAGCGCTATCAGGTCGCGTTGGCCGAAGGCTTCGAGCTTGCCAAGCGGCAGGCCGCGCCGGTCATCGAGTCGGACGTGCGCCGCGACATCGGCGGCGACGAGCAGCGGGTCGGGAGCGTCTCGACAAATTATTCGGCCATCACCTTCAAACACCTCCTGCTCCCCATCTACGCGGGCGCGTACCGCTTCGGCGGCAAGGTCTATCAGGTCGTCATCAACGGGCGCACGGGCGAGGTGCAGGGCGAGCGGCCTTACAGCTTCTGGAAGATTTTCTTCTTCGTCCTCGCGCTGCTCGCCCTGCTCCTCGTCGCGGTACTGACTCTCGGACACCGCTGAGGGGCTTTCGCCGGAGTC
>Ga0209581_1004337_pt1 | contig 11450 bp, 7 predicted proteins | sample Coa_R2_FD_187160 | JGI IMG/M metagenome (GOLD analysis project Ga0209581, IMG submission 187160) | Surface soil microbial communities from Centralia Pennsylvania, which are recovering from an underground coalmine fire - Coalmine... | ecosystem: Environmental > Terrestrial > Soil > Unclassified ...
GCCTGGGAAGGCTTTTTGAACAATCTGTATGGGCGCGGCTTGAGCGGCAAGAACCTGCTGCTGATCGTCACTGACGGTTGCCCGGGCCTGGCCGCCGCGCTTCAGACCGTCTATCCGCAGGTGAAGCATCAGCGCTGCTGGGTGCATAAGATGCGAAACATCTTAGAGCAAGTTCGCCGGCGCGACTACGAGGCGGTGAAAGGCGACGCCCAGGCGATCTATCGAGCGGAGAGTCGGCGCGAGGCCGAGCGGGCGTTTCGCCGTTTTCGAGCTCGCTGGCAGAACGCTTATCCGACGATGGTCAAGCAGCTCGAACGCGATTTACCCGAGCTGCTCACCTTCTTCGACTTCCCCCGGCCTCTCTGGCGCAAGCTGCGCACCACCAACGTGATCGAGCGATGCTTTGTCGAGGTGCGCCGAAGAACTCGCCCGATGGTTTGCTTCGTGAACGTCGCGAGCGTGGATCGAATCATCTATGCCATCTTCAATGGTTACAATGAAAAACACGAATGGCGGAACCGTACCCTCCGCCTTTTTACACAAGCAGCTTGACATCACCCTGGAACTCTGTGCGCTTGACACTCTCCATGGGAAATCGTCATCCTGAGCCAGGCAACGTGCTTTCTGCGTGTTAGCCTCTAGACTATAACTTAGAGCGGTAAAGACGGATAACAACCTGCAATCTGATGAAAAGTCCTCTGGTAATTGCCATCGATGGCCCGGCTGGGGCGGGCAAAAGCACCGTGGCGCAGATGCTTGCAAAACGGTTGGGGCTACCTTACGTCGATAGTGGCGCCACTTATCGCGCCGCTGCGCTCAAGGTGCTGAACGATGGTATTGCGCCTGAGGATAAATCTTCCATCATTGCTGCGATCACGACGGCTGAAATTCAACTGCAACCGAGTAACTCAAGCTTCCGCATTCTGCTCAATGGAGTGGATGTGACGGAGCAAATCCGCTCGCCCGAGGTCACCCTTACGGCAGCCACCATCTCGCGCCTTCCCGAAGTGCGAGAAAAACTCATCAGTCTGCAAAGGACCTTCGCGCGGTTTCCCGGCGTCGTGATGGAAGGGCGCGACATCGGCACGGTGGTCTTCCCGGACGCGCCGTTGAAGATCTTCCTTACTGCCCAGCCTGAGGAGCGGGCGCGTCGAAGACTGAAGGATGAACAGAAAAAAGGACGGGAGGCCACTCTGGAGCGAACGGCGTACGAGATTGGCCGCCGCGACCAGCTTGACGCTGAAAGGAAGATCTCTCCACTGTTGGCAGCTCCGGACGCCTTCCAGATCGATTCCACCGATCTGACAGCTCAAGAAGTTGTGGAACGCATCATTGCTCTTGCCCGGGAGAGGGAACTTTTAACAGAAGGTGATAACCAGTAACCTGCAAATCAGCTATTGCGAGGGCGGGTTAGTCCTTCCTATAGCGGCTACGCCACGTTTCTGGCACGCTCTAAGAAAAGCAAGGCTATGACACGGACAAAGGGGACAAAATGGAAAACAGAAGCGGAGGATTCTGGGGGCGGCGACTGACTCGGAGGGACTTGCTTGAGTCAACAGGAGCGGTTGGAGCGGCCATGCTCGTGCAGAATCCCAAGGCGGCTGAGTATGGCATGAGCGCTGAAAGAGCGCCAACAGGGCTCAGGATCAGCTCGGTTAAAGCGAGTGTGCATAACGTGCCCGTTAAGGTCCCTCTCCTTGAAAGAGCATTGACAACACAACTTGTGTTCGTCGAAGTCAAAACTGAAGGAGGGATTACGGGATATGGTCTGACAGGCAACCTTCAGAGTTTTGGCGTCCGGGAGTTCATCAATCGCCAGCTCGCACCCTTCCTGAAAGGCAAGAGCGCCTTGGATACGGAGGCCAGGTGGCAGGAGATGTTCTTAACCTTCAACCCACGCTATCAGACGGGGGCTTGGAGTTCGGCAGTGAGCGCCGTGGATATCGCTCTTTGGGACATTAAAGGGAAGCACTACCAGGAACCCGTCTGGCGGCTTCTAGGCGGGGCGAAGAAGACCGTGCCCGCCTATATCACCTTTGGGCTCCTGGAATTTGACCGTGACCAGCTTGTGGAGATGGTGCGCCGCTTCCTTGCCGAGGGACAGAACAAATTCAAAATGGTCGTTGCAATTGACGACGGCGAGAATCCCCTCGAAGACGCCGCGCGCGTGAAGGCGGTTCGGGAAGCCATCGGTGAAAAGCCCGATCTGATGATTGACGGCAATTACCTGTTCTCCATGAACCGCGCCCTGGAACTGGCCAAGCGCGTTGAACCCTACAACATCACATGGTTCGAAGAACCCCTGTATGGAAATGACGCGAGGTTATTGGCCCAATTGCGCGAGAGATGCTCGGTGCCGATCTCGGCAGGCCAGAACGAGGGTTCCCGGTTCCGGCATCTTGAGCTGCTTCAGCACGGCGCGGTCGACATCCTGCAACCGAACGTCTGCTATGTCGGAGGATATACAGAAGCGATGAAAGTGGCGGGAATGGCGCAAGCCTTTAACATTCTGGTCGCCGACGGCGGCGGTTGGCCGCATCATAATATGCATTTTCAAGCCGCGGTCTCGAACGGTTGGCGAGTGGAATTCCATTACCTCATGTGGAAGGTGGGGGAAATAATCTACCAGAGTACTCCGAAGCCGGAAAAGGGGTTTGTAACGCTGACGGAGGAACCTGGGCTTGGTTTGGAACCTAACCGAGAGGCACTCGCGGAGTTTCTGGTAAATTAGAGCGGGAGAATATGGAGCCAAACGGCGACACGCCTATCCGAAACGGCCGCGACCAGGAAAGCTTTGATTTTCACGGTATCCTGCGACGTGTTTCATTTTGAGTTCTGAGGGAGAGATCAGGGTGGGCTTGATGAGGGATTAATCGGCGGCAGCACCGACCAATCTATATCTATTCGCTCAGCGATCGCTACTACTGGACGAGGTAAACTATTTGACTTCCGGCGCCTTGCCTTCCGCTTAATGCCTACCACCTTCTGCATTCTGAGGTCTACCGTCCGCCGTTACTCATCGAAGCCAGAAACTGAGCATTGTTTTGGGTCTTTGAGAGCTTCTCAATGATGAGTTCCATCGTCTCGACAGGAGATAAAGGGTTGAGCACCTTGCGCAGCACCCAGATGCGGTTAAGCTCATCTCGTGGCACCAGCAACTCCTCCTTGCGCGTTCCAGAGCGATTGATATCGATGGCTGGGAAGACGCGCTTGTCCACCAGTTTGCGGTCCAGGTTGATTTCCATATTGCCGGTGCCTTTGAACTCTTCAAAGATCACGTCGTCCATGCGGCTTCCAGTGTCTATCAAGGCCGTGGCGATGATCGTCAGGCTGCCGCCTTCTTCCACGTTGCGCGCCGCGCCAAAGAAGCGCTTGGGCCGCTGCAAGGCGTTTGAATCCACGCCGCCGGAAAGCACCTTGCCGGAGGGCGGCACCACGGTGTTGTAAGCGCGCGCCAGGCGCGTGATGGAATCCAGCAGGATGACTACATCGCGCTTGTGTTCCACCAGTCGCTTGGCCTTTTCAATCACCATCTCCGCCACCTGAACATGGCGCGCCGCAGGCTCATCGAACGTTGAGCTGATGACCTCGCCCTTCACCGTCCGCTGCATATCGGTTACTTCTTCAGGCCGCTCGTCAATCAGCAGCACGATCAGAGTGATCTCCGGGTGATTGGTGCTGATCGAATTCGCAATGGTTTGTAGGAGCATTGTCTTGCCGGTTCGCGGAGGGGCCACGATCAAGCCGCGCTGCCCCTTGCCAATCGGCGTCAAAAGATCGAGAACCCGCGCCGAGATATTGTCTTTGGTCGTCTCCAGCCGAATCCGCTCCATGGGATAGAGCGGCGTGAGATTGTCAAAAAAGATCTTATTGCGGGATTCATCCGGTGGCTCGAAGTTAATTGCTTCCACCTTGATGAGGGCAAAATAACGCTCCCCTTCCTTGGGCGGCCGGATCTGTCCGGAGATGGTATCTCCCGTACGCAAGTCAAACTTGCGGATCTGTGAGGGTGAAACGTAAATATCGTCAGGACCAGGCAGATAGTTGTAGTCCGGCGCGCGCAGGAAGCCGAAACCGTCCGGCAGGCATTCGAGCACGCCTTCTGAGAAGATCAACCCGCTCTTTTCCGTCTGCGCTTGCAGAATCTTGAAGATCAGCTCCTGCTTGCGCATGGTGCTGGCACCGACCACACCGAGATCTTTGGCGACCGATACCAATGTGGTGATGTTCATCTCCTTCAGCTTGGCGATATCCAGCACTTCGCCTTCTTTAAGTTCCTGAATCCGTTCTTCCTGAACTTCTTCCTGTTTTTTTGTTGGCATAACGATCTCTCTCAAATACTTATTTCGGTTGCTCCCGGTTAACCTGTTTCAGGGGTCAGACTCATCGGCCCGAGATGGCGCTTTGGCGGCATGGTCATTCAGCGAGGGAACACATCAACATTTGAGGCGGTCAACACGGCGAGATGACGACCCACCAAGGAGGTTTCAAGGGTTGTAGCGTCTTGGATCTTCAAAAAAATCGAGGTCAGTGGAAATTGTACTGCGCCGGCTACCCTGTGTCGGGTGATTGGATGCTCACCGTTTCCCAATGGTTTCACGCAACCTGGGTTCTCACGACTCTGCGTGACATCCTCCATGTATCGCCGGGCGTAAACGCCCTTGAGTTTACATCCAAAGTCCGACCTTGCAGGTTTGCTCAAACCGCAAATGGATCAATAATTTCGATACGCCAGAATCAGTTAGCCAGGGGCTCTCGATCGACCTCATGCGAGCCAGGTTCCAGGGTGGGTGGAGGTGAGGAGGTTTCCGGCTCGAGAGATTCCCGATCCGCCACGCTGCGTTCCAGGGCTAAATCCAATACCTCATCCATGGTCTCCACAAACCGAATCGTCATTTCCTGTTGAATTGATTCGGGGACATCGGCCAAATCCTTCTCGTTGTCACGGGGCAGGATCACGGTCTGGCAGCCGGCGCGGTGCGCCGCCATCAATTTTTCTTTCACGCCGCCAATGGGCAGGACTTTCCCTCGCAGCGTAATCTCCCCTGTCATCGCCAGATCACGGCGAACAGGAACTTTCGCCAGGGCGCTCACAACCGCTGTGGCTAACGTGATGCCGGCGGAGGGCCCATCCTTCGGAATCGAACCCTCCGGCAGATGAATGTGGATATCGAGGCGACGGTAAAAATCCGAATCGAGCCCAAAGCGGCTGGCGCGCGACCGTACATAGCTCATCGCTGCCTGGCCGGATTCCTGCATGACGTCGCCCAGCTTTCCGGTAAGGATCAGCTTGCCGCGGCCCGGCATGGTTGTGGCTTCAATATGGAGGATCTGGCCGCCCACTTCCGTCCATGCGAGCCCCGTCGCAAGCCCCACTTCGTTCTTCTCCTCGGATTTGGTATCCCGGAACTTGACGACCCCTAGATAATCTTTAAGGTCATCTTTGCCGATCGTCACCTGAAGCGCTTTGCCTTCTTTCACGACCTTGCGAGCGACTTTGCGGCAGATATTGGCAATTTCTCGCTCAAGGTTGCGGACGCCAGCCTCACGGGTATAGGAGCGGATGATCTCGATAATAGCTTCGTCAGTAATCGCCAGATTTTCAGGCTTTAATCCTGTTGCCTCCCGTTGCTTGCGAATCAGGAAACGCTTGGCAATTTCGAGTTTCTCCTGCTCGGTGTATCCCGAAAGGCGGAGGATTTCCATGCGGTCCTGGAGAGGTTGCGGGATGGTGTGGATCACATTAGCGGTCGTGATAAAGAATACCTTGGAAAGGTCGTACTCCACATCCAGATAATGATCCATGAAGGTGTTATTCTGCTCGGGATCAAGCACTTCGAGCAGCGCCGCCGAGGGATCGCCGCGGAAGTCCATGCTCATCTTATCAACTTCATCCAGAAGAAAGACGGGATTCACTGCGCCCGCCTTTTTCATCATCTGAATGATCTGACCGGGCAAGGCTCCAATATAGGTCCGACGATGCCCGCGAATTTCTGCTTCGTCGCGCACACCCCCAAGCGATAGACGCACGAACTTGCGCCCCGTTGCACGCGCAATCGAACGGCCTAGGGAAGTCTTGCCCACTCCTGGAGGCCCCACAAAACAGAGAATTGACCCTTTGGGTGTTTTCACCAACTGGCGCACCGCCAGGAACTCGAGGATCCGCTCCTTGATCTTTTCGAGACCGTAATGATCTTCTTCCAGAATCTTCTCCGCGCGGCGGATGTCCCGAATCTCCTTCGTCTTTTTCTTCCAGGGTACCGCCAGCAGCCAGTCAAGATAGTTGCGCGAGACTGTGGATTCGGCTGACATGGGCGGCATCATCTCCAGCCGCTTCAGTTCCGTCATCGCCTTGTCGTAGGCGTCCTTGGTCATGCCTGCCGCTTCGATCTTCTTCTTCAGCTCGTCAATTTCACTCTTCTCATTGCGGCCCAATTCCTTTTGAATGGCCTTGATTTTCTCGTTCAAATAATACTCACGCTGGGCACGCTCCATCTGTCGCTTCACGCGTCCCTGAATCGTGCGATCTACGTTGAGTTTCTCGATTTCGATATCGAGAATGTCCGCCAGGCGCGTCAGCCGGTCCACTGGGTCGAAAATTTCCAGAAGTTCCTGCTTCTCTTCGATGGAGACATTAAGGTTGGCAGCCACCGTATCGGTGAATTTACCGATTTCATCCACCTTGACCGCCGCAATCATCGTCTCGTAGTTGAGGCTTTGCGAAAGCTTCACATATTGCTCGAAAAGGGAAATAATGCGCTGCACCAACTGCTCGACGGTGGGGGTATTCACAATGCGATAGGAAGCGGTTTTCACTGTCACCCGGAAGTAACCCTCATCCTGGGTGATCTTGAGGATCTTTCCGCGCTCAACCCCTTCCACCAGCACTTTAATGTTGCCATCCGGAAGCTTCAGGCTCTGGACGATGTTGGAGATCGTGCCCACCTGATAAATCTCGTTCGGCTTCGGGTCGTCTACGGAGGCATCGTGCTGCGTGGCGAGAAAAATCTTCTTATCTCCAGCCAGCGCTTCTTCCAGCGCGCTGATTGAACTCTCTCGCCCCACGACGAAAGGCGTCATCATGTAGGGGAAGATCACCACATCCCGGATGGGCATCATCGGCAACGTCCGGGTATCCGTTTTTTCACGTCCAGGGATTATTGAGGAACTCATCAGCCTGCCTTTTCAAGCATCAGGGAATCAAAATTAATTTCATGATTGCGGACCATCTCCTCGGTTACCACGAACTCGCGCATTTTGCGCTGGCTGGGGAGATGATACATCAAGTCCAGCATCAGGTCTTCCAGGATCATCCGCAAGCCGCGCGCCCCAAGTTTTCTCTCAAGGGCCTGGCGCGCAATCGAACGCAAGGCCTCCTCGGTAAATCGCAGCTTGACATTCTCAAATTCAAAGAGCTTCTGGTATTGACGCGTCAGGGCATTCTTGGGCCGCGTCAGGATCTCAATCAGCGCCGCTTCATCCAGATCATTCAGCACGGAGATTACCGGCAGTCGCCCGACGAATTCCGGAATCATGCCATACCTGATAAGGTCTATCGGCTGAACCTGCTCTAAAGTTGCGATATTCCTGCGGCTGGAAGGTGTGATTTTATTTTCAGGCTCGGCATGGAACCCCATGGCTTTCTTGCCGATGCGGCGCTCAATAATGCGCTCCAGGCCGATAAAAGCTCCGCCGCAGATAAACAGGATGTGCGTCGTATCGACCGGAGTGAATTCCTGGTGCGGATGCTTGCGCCCTCCTTGCGGAGGCACATTGGCCACGGTGCCCTCGAGGATCTTGAGCAAGGCTTGCTGCACCCCTTCCCCTGAAACGTCACGGGTGATTGAGGGGTTTTCGTCTTTCTTGGCGATTTTGTCGATCTCGTCAATATAAATGATGCCCTGCTGGGCGGCGAGCACATCTCCATTCGCATTCTGCAAGAGCTTCAGGATGATGTTCTCCACATCCTCGCCGACGTAGCCCGCCTCCGTCAAGGTGGTGGCATCCACCAGGGCAAAGGGGACTTCCAGCAGCCGCGCCAGCGTCTGCGCCAGAAGCGTTTTTCCGGTGCCGGTGGGACCAATCAGCAGAATGTTGGATTTGGCAAGCTCCACATCGCTTCGCATTCGCGAAAGCAGGATACGCTTATAGTGGTTATAAACTGCCACCGAGAGTTTCTTTTTGGTCTTTTCCTGCCCCACCACGTATTGTTCCAGAAAGGCCTTCACCTCAATAGGTTTGGGCAGTTTACCTTGCGGTAGGGGAGATCGTTCAGCGGCGTCCTTTTCCAAAATATTGTTGCAGGCTACCACGCACTCATCGCATATATAAGCTCGGAAACGGTCGTCGGGCGATGAAATCAGCTTGCGAACCGCATCCTGGCTCTTATGACAGAAAGAGCAGCGTAATATTTCGTCGGTGCCTGTACGCCTCAAAAGTTTCCCTCGATGTCACTCAATGCTTTCTTATCTATGATACCGGATTTGATGCTGAAAAACGCCTTTTGGATCTCGCAAACCTGCTTACCGAAAAAAACATTTATTTGTGCTTGTAAATGATCTCGTCAATCATGCCATATTCTTTGGCTTGCTGGGCGCTCATCCAGAAGTCACGCTCCACATCCCGCTCGATCTTTTCCAGGCTCTGACCTGTATGCTTGGCCATAATCTCATTGATATTCGCGCGCATACGCAGGATTTCACGGGCGTGAATATCAATGTCGGTCGCCTGGCCGGAAAGCCCACCCATGCTGGGCTGGTGGATGAGCACCCGGGAGTTCGGCAGCGCATAACGTTTTCCCTGGGTTCCGGCGGCGAGCAACAGCGCTGCAGCGCTGGCGGCCTGGCCGATGCAGATGGTGGCGACATTCGGACGAATGAACTGCATCGTATCATAGATTGCCAGCCCCGCCGTTACAGACCCGCCCGGAGAATTGATATACAACTGAACGTCTTTTTCAGGGTCTTCCGCTTCCAGAAAGAGCAACTGCGCGGTAACCAGATTGGCCACGTTATCATCAATGGGAGTGCCGATGAAAATGATGTTATCGCGGAGCAGCCGGGAATAGATGTCGTACGCTCGCTCTCCGCGATTGGTTTGCTCCACGACCATGGGGATCAGGGCCATCGAATAATCCTCTTTATCCATGTCGGTTTCGGTGTTCACAGGAAGCGCGGGGTTACGTTGGGCTCAGTTGGCGCGTTACTTTGGCGTTGCGGTAGACGAAGTCAAGAGCCTTCTGAATGCGGCGTCTAAATTGCAGTCTATTCAGCCCCCCACTCCCTGTCAAGCGCGATTTTAAGGTTGCCGCTGACTCTCGGCTTCCCGCAGCCAGCCGACGGATGTCCTCATCCAGCTCTTCTTCAGAAACCTCGATCCTCTCCGCTTCGGCAATTTTTTCAAGGATCAACCCGCTCCGCACTTCCTTTTCTGCATCAGGCCGCAGGTCTGCCCGCATTTGAGACCAGTTGATATTCGCCTTGAGGGGATCAACACCCTGATCATAAAGCTGGCCCAACATGCTCCTGAGCTTCTCGTCCAGACGTTCCTCCACTAAAATGTCCGGCACAGGAAATTTTACTCTCTCAATCAGCATGTCCATCAGCTTGCGCCGAGTGGTCGCTTCCGCTTCCCGTTGCCGCTCTTCCTCCAATTCCTTGCGAAGCTTGGCGCGTAGTTCTTCCAAGGTCGAAACGTCGCTTACAGTCTTGGCCAGATCATCATCCAGGGGAGGAACCACCTTATGCTTGAGGGCTTGCACTTCCACCCTGAATTTCACCGTCTTGCCGGCCAGCTTCTTCAGCGGGAAATCCCCAGGGTACGTCACTTCGAACTCACGCGTATCACCGGGCTTGACGCCGCGCAGGTTCTCATTGAATTCCGCAAGCGTTGCTTCTTCACCTAAACGGATGATGCCATCTTTGACTTCCAGCAGCTTATTCTTGGGTGATTTCACGTCCCACGCTTCGTAGCGGACTTCCAGTGTGTCACCCTCAGCGGAGGAACGACCCTCCACAACTTCAAAAGTGGCAGCCTCCTGCCTCAATTTCTCAATCTCCTGGTCCACATCCGCGTCGGTCACGGGAACGTGGTCCTCTGAAACTTCCAGACCTTTATATTCACCCAGTTCGATTTGGGGATAAACTTCAAAAGTAGCCTTAGCGGTGAGCGGCTTCTCCTCCTCGAATTTCAGGTCTTCGAATCGAGGTTCGCCCGCCACGTCCCAATGCTGTTCTTTGATCGCATCGTGAAAGAATCTGGGCAACAGTATTTGAGCGACTTCTTCCCGAATCGCCTCACGGTAGCGGCGAAGAATAAAATCGCGTGGCACACGCCCCGGCCGGAAACCCGGCACTCGTGCTTTGCGCGCATACTGCGCCGCAATGTTCTCAGATTCCTTTTGTACCACGTTAAACGGAATCTGGATTACAAGCTCTCTCTTGCAGGTTTCTGCCTCCACGGTTCCTCGATGGCGGGTCTGATTCGTGAAATGAGAATGGCGAGGTCAATCTCGGTAACGGGTCCCGAGCTGCGATCGGATCGCCCCCGGCTCCCGATCCCTGAAGTTCTTAAAGTTCCTGCCAGTCCAACAATATTAATATAGCACAGCGACTGGGCCTGTCAATTGAGTGTACTCGTCCGGGTGACGTAATTTTGTGTGTGTAAAAGTGCGGAGGGTGTAAGTTGGTTCTGCTAGTCAGGAAGAACCAAATCCTATGAAAAGGAGACTTACACCCCATGAGGAAAGTAACACCGATCACGGAGCAGTTCGAACATTTTGTGCGGGACCTGAAGGAGACGTTTTGGGGCGACCTGTAGGGGAAGACGCGGCTGGCCTGGAGCGGTTTCAACGGCGGGCGGAGGAAGTGATGCTGCTGATTCGGGAAGCGTTTCTGCGCGGCATCTCGACGCGGCAGGTGGGACGGGTGGTAGCGATCCTCACCGAAGAGGCGGTGAGCGCGCAGACGGTCTCGAAGCTGAGCCGCCATCTGGACCGTTTGGTGAAGGCGTTTCAGCAGGCGCCTTTGAAAGACGAATGGGCGTACCTGTTCTTGGATGGCGTGAGCCTGCGGGTGCGGCGGCCGGGCGGTCGAAAGCGCGTGCAGATGCTGGTGGCCTACGGGGTGCGGGCGGATGGGACGCGCCAGTTGTTGGCCTTTCAGCGCAGTCAGGGCGAGAGCCAGGCGGCCTGGGAAGGCTTTTTGAACAATCTGTATGGGCGCGGCTTGAGCGGCAAGAACCTGCTGCTGATCGTCACTGACGGTTGCCCGGGCCTGGCCGCCGCGCTTCAGACCGTCTATCCGCAGGTGAAGCATCAGCGCTGCTGGGTGCATAAGATGCGGAACATTCTGGAGCGCGTGCGCCAGCGCGACTACGACGCGGTGAAAGCCGACGCCCAGGCGATCTATCGAGCGGAGAGTCGGCGCGAGGCCGAGCGGGCGTTTCGTCGC
>Ga0209581_1004339_pt1 | contig 11442 bp, 9 predicted proteins | sample Coa_R2_FD_187160 | JGI IMG/M metagenome (GOLD analysis project Ga0209581, IMG submission 187160) | Surface soil microbial communities from Centralia Pennsylvania, which are recovering from an underground coalmine fire - Coalmine... | ecosystem: Environmental > Terrestrial > Soil > Unclassified ...
ACGGCGATGTTGAAGAGAGCGCTTTTAATCACTGCGGTCTTCGTCCTCGGCCTCGCGACGCTGCCGCACCGCGCGACGACCGCGGCCACGTCGGTGAAGGTTGACTCGCACCTGACGCAGTTCTTCGCCACGCACGTGCCCGGCGCGGTCGTGCCCGTGGTCATCACCTACAAGCAGAGGCCGGGCGCGGCGGAGTTCTCGCGACTCCAACTCGCCGGGATAACCAAGGGCTTCGCGACGCGCGAGCTTCCGATGGTCATCGCCGACATGAGTGCCGCGCAGCTCTCGCTCGTGAGCCGCCAGCCGGGCGTCGTCTCGATCTACTCGAACCGCCTGCTCAAGCTCTACACGAACGTCAGCCGCCCCTTCATCGGCGTGCCGCAGATGCAGGCCGACGCCGAAGTCACCAAGCACAACACGAGCAATCCGGGCCTGCCCGTCACGGGCAAGGGCGTCGGCATCGGCTACGTTGACACCGGCATTGACGCGACGCACCCGGACCTCGCCTTCGGCAAGAAGACCGTGCAGAACGTCATCCAGGGGCTTTCCGAGACGACCGTCTCCGACGCCGGACTCGTCGTCGGCACGGGCGTTGACATCGGCGACCTCGTTGACGGCACGGGCTTCGTCCCGCCGATCTACCTTGAGAACCAGCAGACCTCCGACCTCGAATCGGGCCACGGCACTTTCGGCTCGGCGGTCGCGGCGGGCACGGGGCAGGCTTCGGGCGGCTTCTACGGCGGCGTGGCGAAAGGCGCGAACCTCGTCGGGGTGAACTCCGGCAACGACATGGGACTCCCGCTCGTCGCCATCATCGGCGCATACGACTACCTGCTTGCCAATCAGTACACGTACAACATTCGCGTCATCAACAACTCGTGGGGCTCGACGCTCGACGCCGAAGGCATTGACCCCGCGAACCCGATCAACGTCGCGACGCGCGCCTGCCACGACCGCAACATCACGGTCGTCTTCGCCGCGGGCAACGACGGCGACACGCCGACCTCCATCAACCCCTACTCGACGATGCCGTGGACGATCTCGGTCGCGGCGGGCGAGAAGCAGGGACTCGGCACGCCCGCCGACTTCAGCTCGCGCGGCGTTGACGAAGGCACGGGCAGCGACGTTGCGGGGATGCCCGCCGACCCGACGCTCGCGCCGAACCTCCGCCCCGACATCACCGCGCCCGGCGTTGACATCAAGAGCGCGCGCATGAAGGGCGCAGGCATCGTCAACACCGCGGGCACGGTTCCCGTCTTCGTCGGCTCGAACGACGCGACGACGATTGCGCCCGCGTACCTTCCTTACTACACGACTTCGCAGGGGACTTCGTTCGCCTGCCCGCACGTCTCAGGCGTCGTCGCCTTGATGATCGAGGCGAACCCGCTGCTCACGCCCGACGACGTTGTGACCATCCTTCGCCAGACCGCGAACCCGATGCCCTACGACGAGCGCACGGTCGGCGCCGGCTACGTGGACGCGCACAACGCCGTGCGCGCGGCGATGAGCCTCGCGGCGGTGGATCACCCGTTCAACCTCATGCCCGACGCGAGCGGGCCTGAGATCGTTGACCCGGCGGGCGACCAGACGGGCACGGACGCGCAGGACATACGCACGGTTGACTTCGCATACGACCCTTCGGCGAACCAGATCGTTTACACGCTGACGCTCGCCGACGCTTCGGCGCGCACGCCCAACAGCTTCTGGACAGTCAGCTCGGTCTTCAACGGGACGACCGTTTACGTCTCGGCCTCCGAGACCGAGACGGGCGCGATGAGCTACGAGTACGGCCACTTCACGACGCTGCCGAACGGCACGCCGAACCAGACGAGCGACGGCGCGCCCGACTCCGCCGAGATCGTCGGCAACCAGATCGTCATCCGCGTCGCGGTTGACAAGATCAACACGATTGCCGGCACGAACATCGTCGGCACGACCTCGACGGGCACGTCGGCGCAGGCGCAAATCCTCGTCGGCACTTCGGCGACGGGCGGCCTACTGCTCAACTGCGACTCGGCGACGGGCCGCAACTTCGTCGTGCAGTAACTCGTCTTGCCGCGGGGCGTGCGGCGCGCGGGGGGCAAGCCGCGCCCCAAGCCCCGCGGCGAAGCGCGCGGTTCGGGCCTGGCCCTTTCGGGGGAACGGAGCCAGACCCGAACCGCCAAACGGAGAACAGAGCTTCACGCCGGGAGCGCGGGCATCCTGCCCGCAATGCTTGCGAGGCAAGCACAAGGATTACCTCTTCTTTAAAGATGAATCTTTAGCTCGTCTCTGTTCGCGCTTCGCGCTCAATGCGGGCAGGATGCCCGCGCTCCCGGCACAGGGGCGCATGAGTGCGAAGCTACGTTGTGCGTGCGGGAGTCGTCAGTCAATCCTGACTTGCGGCGGGCGGGCAGGGCGCGACGGTCGCGCGGTTGAGGCGGACGGGGTGCTTCGGCTTCTCGCCGTCGGCCTCTGCGTTGTTGATCTTGTCAACCGAGTCCATCCCGGCGCGCACGCGACCGAAGGCGGCGAAGGTTCCGTCGAGGTGCGGCGCGTCGCCGACGAGGATGAAGAAGTGCGTGGTGGCGCTGTCGGGCTGGGTCGAGCGCGCCATCGAGACTATGCCGCGCACGTGCTTGACGGCGTTCGGCTCGTCGGGGATCGTGCGCGAGGCGCGGCGCGCGAGTTCGGGCGTGAGGTGCGCGCGCGTCGCGAGGTCGCCGCCCTGTATGACGAAACCTTTAACGACGCGGCTGAAGGTGGTCGTGTCGTATGCGCCGGTCGCGGCGAGGTTGAGGAAGTTGCGCGCGGTTTCGGGCGCGGCCTCGGCGAGCATCTCGACGACGATTGCGCCCTCCTCGGTGTCGAGCGTCACGCACTGCTTCGACATCTGCTCGACGGTCGCCTTGTCGAAAGGCTCCGCCGCGTTCGTCTCGGCTCCGGGCCGCGCGTTCTTCTTCGCGGGCGGCGCTTCCTGCTTCGTCTGCGCCGGAGTTTGGGCGGCGGGTTGCTGCGCCCGCGACGAGTGCGCGAGGCACGCGGCGCACAAGATGACGAGCGCGAGTCGGATTGATTTCAGAAACATGTTTGTTCGTCGCCGCGCGGACGGCAGAAGCTGACCTCGGACGTTTCGCCGCCGGGCGGCGGGCGAATTTTATAACGGCCCGCGCCCGCGCGCGAAGTGCGTCGTCGGGCGTCGCTTAAATTCTTCCCTTACACGCCCGTTTGTGGCACACTCGCCGCCGCCCGGAGTTATTTCAAAAATTCCTTCAGCGGAAAGTGAGGCAAAAAGTGATGGCCCGAAACCTTTTCTCATTGGCAATCGTCGTCCTGATCTTCTGCGCCTGCTCGTCCATGACGCAGACCAAATGGGAGACGGTCAACGAGGGCGGCTTCACCGCGCAGATGCCCGGCACGCCGAGCCGGCAGACGCAGAGCGTCAACGCCGGCGGCACCAACATTGACATCACGATGCTCTCGGTGACGAAGGGCAACGAGGCGTACATCGTCGGCTACAACGACATCCCCGCGGCGGTCGCCAAACTCGCCGACTCGAACACCGAGACGTTCCTCAACAACGCGCGCGACGGCGCGGTGAATAACGTCCACGGCACCGTGACGAGCGAGCACTCGATCACGATTGACGGCCACCCCGGCAAGGAGTTCACCGGCAACGGCATCTCGCCCGACGACCCGAAGCAGGAGGGCACGTTCACCGCGCGCGTCTATTGGGTCAACCCGCGCCTCTACCAGGTGCTCTACGTCCGCCCCAAGACCGACGCCACGGCGAGCGAGGACGGGCAGAAGTTCCTCGACTCGTTCAAGCTGACGGGCAAGTGAGCCGCCTTCGGCGGAAGGCAAAAGTAAAAAGGCAAAAGGCAAAAGAGAGGACGGCAGCCGGCGCTGCCTTCGTCGTCAACGACGAGAAGTGCGAAGACTGTCCACCCTTCACTTTTGCCTTAGCGAGCGGCGGCGAGCGTGGCGGTGAGCGAGCGGAAGATGCCGCTGCCGTCGGACGAGCCGAGCAGGTCTTCGCACGCGCGCTCCGGGTGCGGCATCATGCCGAGGACGTTGCGCGCGCGCGAGCAGATGCCCGCGACGGAAGCGCGCGAGCCGTTCACGTTCGCGTCTTCCGAAATCTCCCCAGTCGGGTGGCAGTAGCGGAAGATGACGCGGTCTTCGCGCTCAAGCTCTTCCAGCGTCGCGTCGTCGCAGACGTAGTTTCCTTCGGCGTGCGCCACCGGCAGGCTCAGGACTTCGCCCGCGCGAAGGCCGGTCGTGAACGGCGTCTCGGTCGTCTCGACGCGGACGTTGACGTGGCGGCAGATGAAGTGCAAATCACGATTACGAATGAGCGCGCCCGGAAGCAGGCCCGACTCGCACAGAATCTGAAAGCCGTTGCAGATGCCTAAGACAAACCCGCCACGCTCGGCGAACTCTTTGACCGAGGCCATCACGGGCGAGAAGCGCGCGAGCGCCCCGGCGCGCAGGTAGTCGCCGTAGGAGAAGCCGCCCGGAATGATGACCGCGTCGTAGCTCGAAAGGTCTGTGTCGCGGTGCCAGATGAAATCCACGGGCTGTCCGACGTGCTTCGAGATGACGTGGTAAGCGTCGTGGTCGCAGTTCGAGCCGGGGAAGACGATCACACCGAACTTCATCACTCGACCTCCACTCGAAAGTCCTCGATCACCGGGTTCGACAGAACGTCGCGCCCCATCCGCTCGGCCAACTCGCGCGCCTTCTCATCGCCGAGCGAATCGTCCAGAGCGATCTCGAAATACTTGCCCTGCCGCACGTCCGCGATGCCCTCGTATCCGAGAAGCTCGACCGAGTGCTGGATGGCCTTGCCCTGCGGGTCGAGCACGCCCGACTTCAGTGTGACGTAAACTTTTGCTTTCACACGCTCTCCGTAATGAAGTTCAAAGTTGCGCTTAAGAGTTTCGCTAACTCCTACTAGGGTGCGCGACGCTCCTGCTGCAATTCTTGTTTTGGCTCAGGTGCTCAAAATGGGCAACCGCGCCTCCGCCTTCTTTGTGTGGGCTTACTTTCTCACCGCACTCCTCGCATCGAAAGTTAAGCGATGAGCCTCCGCGCTTCTCTCTTAATCTTAGCGCCTCGTCTATGTCAACCTTCTCACCGTCGAGCAAACAGGTGGTTGCTCTAATGGTTCGTTTGCCCGTAGTTCCCCCAGCTGCTTCGCCGAATACTCGCGCGAAGACCGCGTCAACGTTCCTCATGTAGCCCTCGACCGAGAAGGCGCGCTCGACATCCTCGCGCGGCAGGCGCGACGTGATGTCCGGGTCGGCGAGGACGTGCGCGCGGAAGTCGCCGCCCTCGTCCCAGGTCTTCATCGCGTTGCGCTGCACCCACTCGTATGCCTGCTCGCGCGAGACTCCGGCGCGCGTCAAGGCGAGCAGCAGTTGGCCGCTGAAGACGAGGCCGCGCGTCGCGTTCAGGTTTTCAAGCATCCGTCCGGGATAGACGACGAGCGTGCCGATGAGCGAGGCCGCCTTCGCGAGCATGTAGTCGAGCGCGGTCGAGGCGTCGGGCAGCACGACGCGCTCGGACGAAGAGTGCGAGATGTCTCGCTCGTGCCAGAGCGCGACGTTCTCAAGCCCGACGACCGCGTAGCCGCGCAGCAGACGCGCCATGCCGCAGATGCGCTCTGAAAGGATTGGGTTGCGCTTGTGCGGCATCGCCGAAGAACCCTTCTGCCCCTTCTTGAAACGCTCCTCGGCCTCGCGCACTTCCGTGCGCTGCCAGTGACGAATCTGCAAGGCGAACTTGTCGAGCGACGAGGCGACGACCGCGAGCGTCGTCAAATATTCCGCGTAGATGTCGCGCTGTATGACCTGCGTCGAGACGGGCGCGGCTTTGAGTCCGAGACGGGCGCAGACTCTCTCTTCGACTTCGGGGTCGAGGTGCGCGAACGCGCCGACCGCGCCGCTGATCTTTCCGACGGCGACCGCCTCGCGCGCGCGTTCGAGCCGCACTCGGTTGCGCCGCGTCTCGTCGTACCAGAGCGCGAAGGTCATGCCGAACGAGGTCGGCTCGGCGTGGACGCCGTGCGTCCGGCCCACCTGCGGCGTGTTCTTGAACTCGAAGGCGCGGCGCTTCAGGACTTCCGCGAGCGCGTCTATCTTCGCGAGCAGCAGATCGCACGAGTCGCGCAGCAGAAGCGCGTTCGCCGTGTCCACAACGTCCGACGAGGTGAGGCCGTAGTGGACGAAGCGCGCCGCCTCGCCGATTGACTCGGCGAGCGCGGTCGTGAACGCGATCACGTCGTGGTCGGTCGTCTTCTCGATCTCGCGTATGCGCTCGACTGTGAAAGCGGCTTTGCGCTTTATCTCCTCGACCGCCGCGGCGGGAATCGTCCCCATCTCGGCGTGGACTTCGCACACGGCGACCTCCACGTCGAGCCACTTCTGAAACTTGTTCCGCTCCGACCAGAGCGCGCCCATTTCGGGCAGCGTGTATCTTTCAATCATAAGTGAGTGATGAGTGATGGGTGATGAGTGATGAGTGGGTGAGCTTTCAACTCATCACTCATCACTCATCACTCATCACTATTTCAATGCGTCCGAACTGACCGTGTAGCCCGCGAGCAGCCACTGGCCGCCGCGTTCGAGCAGCGTGAACTTTTCCATCGCCGGGCCGCGCTCGAAGCTCGTCTGATAGACGAGTTCGAGGGCGTGGCCGGAGAGCGGCGGGTCGGCGCTCTGCTGCTCTCGGCCCGTGTGGAGCGCGCGGCTCTCGACGCGGCCCAGCCGCTCGCGCACGCGGCTTAAGATTTTGCCGTTCTCGTCGGCGCTCACAGCCGCGCGCCACTCGTCGGCGGCCTCCGCATAGACCTTCGCGTCGCGGCCCGCCTCGATGTCTTCGGTCACGCGCTCGACCGTCGCCCGCGCGCCCGCCGGAATGTCGCGCCGCTCGTCAACGGCGCAGGCCGAGAGGAAGGCAAAAGTAAAAAGGCAAAAGGCAAAAGTGAGAGAGAGTTGACGAAGAGACGGATGAGAAAAAATAAAAATATTCTTCGCGCGCGGCGCGTCCGCACTTTTGCCTTTTGCCTTTTGCCTTTTTACTCCCTTCATAGCTCGATCCAGGGCGTCGGCTCTTTGTGGTGCGAGAGCATGATTCTGGTCGTCGTCTGGAAGAGGCCGCCGCGCTCGCGCAAGGCCGTCTCAGCGTTGAAGCGCGCGAGGTCGGGGTTGTTGGCGCGCTGCGAGAGGTGCGCGAGCACGACGTACTCGGCGCAGCCGTCGAAGTCTTCGCGCAGCCACGCGGCCACGTCCTCGTTCGAGAGGTGCCCGTTGCGCGAAAGTATCCGCTGCTTCAACTCCCAAGGGTACACGTCGCACGCCTTGAGCATGTCGCGGCTGTGGTTCGACTCGATGACGATGGCCGCGCAGCCGCGCAGCCGCTCGGCGACGAGCGTCGTCACGTGGCCGAAGTCCATCAGCGTCGCGACGCGGACGCCCGCGTGCGTGGCGACGAAGCCGAAGTTGTCGGCGGCGTCGTGCGGGATGGTGAAGGGGTGGAAGTCAATCTCGCCGACGCGAAAGTCCTCGCTCGAAGAAATCTCGACCGTGCGTTCGCGCAGGGACTCGGCGCGCTTCTTCGGCTCGTCCGTGTTGCGCGACTTCTCGCGGATGTAGGCGTCGCGCGTCGCGCCGGAGACATAGACGGGGCACGCGAGCGACTTGAGAAGCACGCGCAGCCCGCCCGCGTGGTCGCCGTGCTCGTGCGTGATGACGACGCCGTCGAGGCGGCTTGCGTCCTCGCCGACGAGCGCGAGCCTGCGCGCCGTCTCCTTCGCGCTCAAGCCGGCGTCCACCAGCACGCGCGTCCGCCCCGCGCAGATGAGCACGGAGTTTCCGGTCGAGCCGCTGCCCAGGACGGTGAGTTTCATCATCGGTCAATCGTGAACTTTGAATCGTGCTCGAATGTCACCTCGCCTGAGCTTTTACCGAAAGTTTAGCGGCGGCAGTCTGCGTTCACGATTGACGATTATCGTTCACGGCTTCTTCTCTTCCTCGCGCCGCCAGACCGAGCCGTCGGCGAACTCGACGCGCGTGATCTCGACCGTCTGCCTGCCCGCGGTGATGTGGTGCGTGTTCTCGTCGGGGCTGATGGCGACCTCTTTGACGAGCGCGGCGGTCGCGCCCGGCTCGACCTGCTGCTTCGACTGGAGCCGGTAGCGCCGCAACTCCTTCCCGCCGTCCGGGTCTGTGAAGACGTAGTCCCACTCGATTGACTTGATCGCCTTCGCACCCGTGTTTCGCACGGTCGCGCGCGCCGTGTACTTGAAGACGTAGCCCGTCCCGCGCTTGACGCTGAAGACGACGCCGGACTTGTCGCTACGCACGACCTCGACCGGCACGTACCCGTCATACTTCCAGCCGAAGTTTGTGACCTCGACGCCCGACGCCGACCGCTTGTCGCCCGCGCCTTGCGCCGCCGCGATTGCCGCGAGCGCGCAGAGCAGGAACAGGACATTCAGCGTTGCTCTCATCGTCAATCTTCGCGAGCGTCGCCGGGTTCGCAAAACGCCAGCGTCAAACTTCCAGACGCGCGCGGTCAACCTTGAAGCCGTTGAGGTCGCCGAGCGCGGCGACGGCGAGCGCGTCGGTGCGGAAGAACTCGGAGGCGACGCGCCGGAGGTCTTCGGCGGTGACTCGTTCGATGCGCTCGATGATCTCGTCGGGCGAGATGCGGCGACCGTGGACGATCTCCTGACGCGCGAGTGCGCCCGCGCGCGCGCTCGTGGATTCGAGGCCGAGCAGGATTGAAGCGACTGCCTGATCCTTGACGAGCCGCAGCTCGTCTTCGCCGACCGGCTCGCGCAACGTCCGGCGCAGCTCGGCGAGCGAGAGGTCGAGGACTTCGTCCAGGTATTCCGGCGAAGTGCCCGCGTAGATTTGGAAGACGCCCGCGTCGGTGAAGTGGCTCCCGGCTGCGCCGACCGAGTAGGCCAGCCCGCGCTCCTCTCGAATCTTCTGCCAGAGCCGCGACGAGGTGCCGCCGCCGATGACCGAACTCAAAAGCGTCGCGGCGTAGCGGTCTTCGTCGCGCGACGAGGGGAAGGGCGAGGCGAGAATCAGGTGCGCCTGTTCGAGTTCCTTCTTGCGCTGGACGAGGATCGGCGCGGCGGCTCGCGGCGGCTCGCCATCGTCATGCACACTCGCGTCGCCCGCGCGGTCGAAAGCACGCGCCGCGAGTTCGACCAGCCGCGCGTGCTCGACGTTTCCAGCCGCCGCGACGACGAGGTTGCGCGGCGCGTATGCGCGGGCGTGGAACTCGCGCGTGCGCCCGTGGCCGAAGGTCGAGACGGTGTCCGCCGTGCCTTCAATCGGGCGGCCCAAGGGGTGTTCGGGGAAGTACGCGGCGTTGAAGATTTCGGCGAGGAACTCGTCGGGCGTGTCCTCGACCATCTTCATCTCTTCGATGATGACGCGCTGCTCGCGCCGCATCTCTTCGTCGTCGAAGCGCGGGCGCGCGAGCATGTCCGCGAGAAGGTCGAACGCCTGCGCGAGGGCCGTGTCCACGACCTTCATCGCGAAGCCGGTCATCTCGTGCGTCGTGTAGGCGTCGAAGTGGCCGCCGAGCCGGTCGGACTCGACCGCGATGTCGAGCGCGGTGCGGCGCTCCGTCCCCTTGAAAACCGCGTGCTCGATGAAATGGCAGATGCCGTTCCAATCCGCCGACTCGTGGCGCGAGCCGCGCCTGACCCAGACGCCGACCGTCGCCGAGCGCAGGCCCGGCATGTGCTCGGTCAGCACGGTCAGGCCGTTCGGCAATCTCTCAACCTGAACCTGTTCGATCATTACTTCGGAAAGCTTTTCGGAAAACCCCTCGGCTGGAACTCGCATTTTTGAGCCTTAAATTCTTGACCCTGCATCGTAGCACGCGCGTCTGGGGCGGGCAAACCAACCCGCCGAAAGTGTGCATCTCAGCCGGTAGGTGAGCGCATCGTGAACGCATTTTTCGAGGCCGAACTGCTTGACACCCCTCGCGGGGTTGACGGAAAATGACGACTCCGCCGAAAGCGGTTGGCACACGCAAGGGTTTCGCCTGCTGAAAGTGTCGCTCGTCGTGACGCCGGGAACTCGAAGACGCAAAAACCCAGACAGCTTCGCCCCTCGCCCGGACGCCCGCATGGACACAGTGAAAGTTGAAGGGTTCGCTTCGCTCGACGCGCGCGAGTTTCGTTCGCGCGGCGGGGAAGCGCCCGGAGGTTTTGCTGCGATGAGAAATTCAAACTGGCGCACACTCCCCGTGCTGTTCGCAACGCTGGCGCTGCTGTGCGCCTGCGCGACGCAGGCGCGCGCGACGACCGTCGGGGAGCGGCGCAGCGGCCTTGGCCGCATCAGCGGAACCGTCCTCGACAGCCAGGGCAATCCCGTCTCCGGCGCGCTCGTCAAAATCCTGCGCGACGGCTTCAACGAGGTGGTCAAGGAGACGAAGAGCGCAGCCGACGGCACGTTCGCCGCGCGCGTCACGCCCGGTCGCTACCTCGTCCGCGCGCTCGCCGACGGGTTCACGCCCGCCACGTTCACCTCCGTCCAAGTCACGCCCGCGACCGAACTCGTCTATCGCTTCAACCTCCAGCCCGCGGGCGAGGGCCGCACCGCGCCCGAACAGCGCGCCGACCGCAACGACCCCAAGTTCCGCATCCGCGCCGCCCAGGCCCGCCGCTCGATCTTCAACGCGGGCGAGGGCCAGGACGCCACGGTCAACAAAGTCATCGAACGGATCGAGTCCGAAGAGCAGAGCGCCGAAGAGAACGGCGGCGACGACACGACCGCGTCCGTTGACACGGCCTCGAACGACGAGCGCCGCGCCGGTCGGACTCGCACGCAAGGCTACGTCGAGACCTTCTTCGCCGACTCGGACGTTCCCGGCGTCGGCTCTTACGCCGGAATCAACTTCGCCGTCGCGACGCCGGTCAACCGTCAGGTTGATCTCATCTTCGCCGGACAGGCCGGGGAGTTCGACCGCATCGAGGCGACCGCGCGCGTCCGCGCCGGAGCGCGTCACCGCCTGAGCGCGACCGTCGGCGGCGCGAGCCTGCCCGTCGAGGCGAAAAACGATTCGGACGCGCCGCGCGCACATCTCGGATTCAATTCCGCGCGCGGCAACAACCGGCTCGGACAGCTGTCGGTGCGCGCCGTTGACGAGTGGGTCGTGCGCGACGGCGTCGTGGTCGTCGTCGGACTCGACTACTCGCGTTTCCTCGGCGCGGGCGACGCGCACTCGATCACGCCGCGGCTCGGCTTCGCCTTCGACGCCGACTCGCGCACGCGCCTGCACGCCTCGCTCACCGAAGGGACGGACTCGGGCGTGCGCGCCGACGGCGTCGAGTTCGAGGACGGGCAGGTCGTCTTCAACGAGAATCCCGGTCAGGCCGTCGCGCTCGTTGACGGGCAGGCCGTGTTGGAGCGCAGCCACCGTCTTGAGTTC
>Ga0209581_1004346_pt1 | contig 11434 bp, 8 predicted proteins | sample Coa_R2_FD_187160 | JGI IMG/M metagenome (GOLD analysis project Ga0209581, IMG submission 187160) | Surface soil microbial communities from Centralia Pennsylvania, which are recovering from an underground coalmine fire - Coalmine... | ecosystem: Environmental > Terrestrial > Soil > Unclassified ...
GTACATGCAGAAGAGCGAGCCGATCATCAACGTGCATCGCGACGATACGCGCCCGTTTGATGCCATCTTTATTGGCGGCGGCGCGGGCGGTCGATTTGGCTCAGGCTATCTGCGCGCAATGGGCGGGCGGCAGCTCATCATTGATCGCTGGCCCTTCCTGGGCGGTAGTTGCCCGCATCAGGCTTGCGTGCCGCACCATCTCTTCTCTGAGGCGGCCCGCGAGCTTGACCTCATGCGCTGGTTCTCCGGTAAGCTCTGGTTTCCTGATGCCACCAATCTCCGCGCCTCGATTTTGCAGGTGGTTGAACTCTTCAAGGCCGGACGCGGCACCGCACACGCTTTCATGAACTGGCAGTCCAAAGAGCAACTTGACCTCGAATATATCCTCAACGCCTCCGCGACAGTCATTGACGACCACACAGTAGAGGTGGCGGGCGAGCGTTTCCAGGCCGATAACCTGGTGCTGGGCATCGGGGCCGCGCCGCTGCCGCCGGATATTCCCGGCATCGACCTGCATGGCGTGTATGACTACTCTTCCTTTATCGAAGAGCTGGATTTCGAGCCACAACGCTGCGTTATGATCGGCGGCTCGAAGACGGGCATAGAGTACGGCTCGTTCTTCCAGGCCGCGGGCTGCCCAACCACCATTGTGGCGCGCAAACCGCTCATGCGCACGTCCAGCCTTCACCACGTCGATGAAGACCTGCGCAACTATGTTGTCGACGGTATGCGCAAGCGCGGCATGCAAATCATTGAGGGCCACGAGCCGGTGGAGATCAGAGGGAATAGCAACGGGCATGTACAGGCGGTCGTCATTCGCGATATGCAGAGTGGCGAGGAGCAGACGCTGCCCTGCGATTTCGTCTTCCTGGCAACAGGCGAGCGACCGCGCTCCGATCATTTTCAGCAGGTGCTGGGCGTCGCTGTTGGCGAAAAGGGCGAAATTCTGGTCGATAAACATATGCGCACCAGCGTTCCACATGTCTATGCTATTGGTGACCTGATCGGGCCGCCAATGGAGATGTTCAAGGCGCGCAAAAGCGGTGTGACCGCCGCCCGCAACATCATGGGCGAGGATGTCGAGCTAGATTGGACAAATTATCCCGACTTCCTGCATTCCACCTATGAAATCAGCTGGGTTGGCCTCTCAGAAGAGGAGGCCAGGCAGAGCTACGACAATGTGGTCACCATTCAGATGCCGCCCAAAGGCGTCCCGCCGGGCGACATTCCCCTGCCCTGTGCCGAGGGAACCATGCTCTACGCTTTCATGTTTCCAGAACTTTCCGGCTTCCTCAAGGCTGTTGTCGATGGGGATAGTCGCAAAGTCCTCGGTTTCCACCACGTCGGCTACGGGGCGAAGGACGCCTTCCAGTACCTCGATTACCTGCTGCGCCGCCCGCAGGGCGTCACCATCGATGAGATGGGCAGCATGAACGAGTTATTCCTCAACCCTGAACATTTCATCCAGCTCTGTCGCCTGCGGGCCGGTTCGCCCAACCTGCGCGATTTGTAGAGGTATGATTTAAGGAGGTGAAAGGTCGATGCTTGAACTTTCGCGAACACAGACATGGGGGTCTGTACAGAATCTCGTTCCCCTGCCATACCGGCGTGTTAGCGTGCAACGCTACAACGGGCCGATGACGGTCGAAGCCATTTCTCGCCTGCTGCTGAGCCGGGAAGCTTACCGGCGCACAGATTTTATCGTGCTGCGCGGGGCAGGCGAGGAGACCGCCGTTGTGGCGATTACGCGAGCGGAAAACGAACCGCTGTTTTCACAGATTACCTCGGTCGAGGTGCTGGCATTGCCCGAAACCTGCTTTTTTGCGCACCGGCCAGAGGTTGATACGGCCAATCGCTCGGCGCTGGCGGAGGTGGCCCACGAACTGGGCATCGGGGCGGCTGGCACGCTTGTGGTGCAGGGCCTCTACGACCACGTCAACTTTATTCACCATCCGCGCCCGCTGCTCATCCGCGTGGTAGAGGTTGCTCCTCCTGAGCCGCCAAAGCTGTATGGTCTGGCGCGCCAGGTATTGAGCTATGCCGATCTGCCGCCGATCCGACTGGAACTGGAACGCATCGAGGTGCGCGATCTCGCCGACAGCGTGCGCCCGACCTCTTACCTGGTTCCCTGTCGCTCCGGCGGCCTGGATGATCTGCCCGCGCCTGTGCATTTTCTGGATGAACACCCGCAACGCCAGCACTGGACGATGATCGGCTGCGAGCGCAGCCTGCAATTTCACCGCCACTTTTATGGCGATGAGCCGCCGCGTGTCGAGATGTGTCCGCGCCTGATCGCCGGGAAACGCTCAGAACCGACGCTGCTGAAATGCTGCCTGCTGGAAACGCATATCGAAGAGGATGGCGCGATCATGGTTGTTCCCTGGGGAGCGGATCTCGCAATGGTTGAGGCCGCGCTGCGCAAACTTGCCGGGGAGGTTGCATATGTCTGAGCGAGCATGGACACAGGTAATCGGTCGCGTGCTGGTGGGGCGCGAACAGCCGCCGCGCAAGAGCGGGTTGACGATGGTCATTGATAAAGGTCACGGTCTGGCCATGACTGCCGATCTGCTTGAGATGTCTGGCGACCTGATCGATCACTGGAAATGCACCTTTGGCACCTCGGCCTTCGTTCCGGCGGATGTGCTGCGCCGCAAACTGCTCCATTTGACGGCTCGCGGCATCCTTACCTATCCCGGTGGGACGCTGCTGGAAGTTGCGATTGTCTATGGCAACTGCCGCACCTTTATGCAGCACGCCCACATGCTGGGTTTTAGTGCAGTAGAGATCTCGGACGGCACCATTCCCCTGCCTCTGCATCGCCGCCGCAACCTGATTCGCTGCGCCATCGATCATGGTCTGACGCCAATTACCGAGGTTGGCAAAAAGGACCCGCAGCACCAGCCAGGCGCGCTCGAACTGGCCGAGCAGGCACTGCAGGACCTTGAATGGGGGGCGCAGTGGGTCACGGTCGAAGCTCGCGAGTCCGGCAAAGGCATCGGCATTTATGATGATCACGGGATGGTGAAGACGGAAGCGGTCGCCGAAATCAGCGAGCGCATGGGGCCGCTGGTGAATCGTCTGATCTGGGAGGCCCCGCTCAAGAACCAGCAGACCTACCTGATTCAACAATTCGGCATGAATGTCAATCTTGGCAATATTCCCACCGGCGAAGTGCTGGCCCTTGAAGCCCTGCGCGCTGGTCTGCGCTTCGAAACGTTCTCTCGTGTCGCGGAGGAACTGGAGCGCACAGGTCAATGGAACCCCGATGCCGTCGAGGAGGTTTCGTCTCCTGAATCGCTTCCCGGCAACCCCGGTCTTTTGCACAGTAGCGAACAGGGGGCGGGACAATGGTAATACTGGGCGGAGGCCCGCCATTGTCTGATGGAGGCAAGGGGACGAACTCCCCGATGCCGGGCGTGGGCAGCCGGCTGGCAAGCGGCCCGGCGACGGAACTGGTGCAGACAGCTTTCGCGCGCGAACTCGCGGATCAACTGCCGCTCTTCAGAGGCATGAGCCTGGCAGACATTGCCCATACTCTCGTCCTCATAGAAACAGGCGTGATCCCGCCTGTTGCGGGCGCGTCACTGCTGGAAGCGTTGCTGGCCCTGCACGAGCAGCCCGCCGATTTTGTGCCTGTGCCTGAAAAGGGCGATCTCTACACCAACCGCGAAGCCTGGTTAGCGACCCATACCTCCGCCGTTGGCTGGCTGGGGGCCGGACGGGCGCGGCGCGAATCAACGACGACCGGTTTTCGCATCATTCTGCGCTCCCACCTGCTCGCCTTTGCCAGCGCGCTGGTTAAGACTGGCCTCGCGCTGCTCACACGAGCCGCCGAATATCAGAATGCGCTGATGGCCGACTACACCTATTTGCAGCCCGCGCAGCCCACCACCTTCGCCCACTACCTGCTCACCTTTGTCTATCCTCTCCTGCGCGACTTGCAGCGCATCCAGGAATTGTATGCGCGCACCAACCTCAGTCCTGCCGGTTGCGGCAGCGTCAATGGCTCGCGCATCCCGCAAAGTCGCCAGCGCCAGGCGGAATTGCTGGGCTTCGACGGCCTCATCTCGCATGCTCGCGACGCCATGTGGCAGCCAGATGAGGTGATCGAGATGCTCTCCGTCGCCGTCATAGCCCTGGTCAATCTGGACCGTCTCGCCGAAGACCTGCAAATCTTTGCCACCGCCGAATTTAACCTGATCGAACTGGCAGACAGCCATTCCCGCGCCAGCGTGATTATGCCGCAGAAGAAAAATCCCTATGCGCTGAATTACGTGCGCGGCGCGACTAACGAACTCACCGGCATGCTGCAATCTGTTGCTACGTCCGGGCGCACCCCCTCCGGGCAGGTGGATAACCGCGTCTTCGCCTATGGCAATGTGCCGCGCGCGCTTGAGACTGCCACCGGTGTGGCGATGCTCATGGCCGCTGTCCTGTCCGCCATGCGCTTCAACGCTGATCTGGCGCAATCGCGGCTGCTCAATAGCTTTGCCGCCGCTACCGATCTGGCTGAGACCATCACGCTCGAAACCGGCCTCGACTTCCGCAGCGCGCACCGCATCGTCGGATGGCTGGTGCGCGAGGCCGTGCAGGCAAAGCGCAGCATATGCGATCTCACGCTGACAGACCTGAATGCCGCCGCGCAGGCCATGCTGGGCCATTCCCTGACGCTTTCAGAGCAGGCATTTATCGGGGCGCTGAATCCGGCAACGGCGATTGCAGCGCGGCGGGATGTTGGCTGCGCCGCCCCTGAGCCGGTGAACGCCATGCTTGCTGAGTGCCGCGCCACAATAGAGCAGTATGCCAGCTGGTGTCGGCAGGCGAGGCAGCGCGTTGTTGCAGCTGAAGAGCGCCTGTTGCGCCAGGCGGAAACGCTGTGTGGAGGTGAGGCATGACTTCCCATCCTGTCGATTCGCTGATCTATCAGAATTCGTGGGGGACGCCCGAACTGCGCCAGCTCTTCGATGACGTGGGCCGCACCCGTTCGTGGCTGGAAATTCTGGCGACGCTGGCCGAAACGCAGGCGGACTCTGGCCTGATTCCCCCTGATGCCGCCCACGATATCGCGGCCACCTGCCGTACCGTTGAACTCGATGCCGCCTTTTTCGAGGAGGTGAGGGCGGGCTTTGAGGCCACCAACCATTCCACGCTGGGCTTGATTCGCGCGCTGCAACGGCGTTGCCCGGCAGAGAGCGGGGAATGGCTGTACTACGGCGCAACGGTGCAGGATATTACCGATACCTGGACGGCGCTGGCGTTGCAAAAAGTGCAGGAAGTCGTCGAGCGCGAACTGGCCGCCATTGAACACAGTCTCTTACAACTGGCCGCGCAGCATCGCGATACCGTGATGGCCGGGCGCACGCACGGACAGATCGGCTTGCCCATCACCTTTGGCTTCAAAGTTGCTATCTGGGCAACAGAAGTGCGCCGACACCGCCAGCGGCTGGCAGAGCTGGCTCCGCGCCTGGCGGTCGGGCAACTCGTCGGCGGCGTCGGCAGCCTTTCTTCGCTGGGGCCGCGTGCGCTGGAATTGCAGTCAGCCTTTCTCTCCCGGCTTGGCCTCAATGCGCCCTCAATCTCCTGGACAGCTTCGCGCGATACGCTGGCGGAGTGGTTTAGCCTGCTCACCTTGATTGCCTCCACCGGCGATAAAATTGGACACGAGGTCTATAACCTGCAGCGGACGGAGATAGGAGAGGTTAGCGAGGGGTTTGTGACGGGGAATGTTGGTAGTATCACCATGCCGCACAAACGCAACCCGGAAATTGCCGAACACCTGGGGACGCTGGCGCGCGTCATTCGCCACAACACGGCCCTCATCTTTGAGAGCCTCGTCCACGACCATGAGCGCGATGGCCGCTCGTGGAAGACGGAATGGGCCGTGCTGGCGGAGACATGCCTGGCGGCGGGAAAGTTGCTGGCCCTGCTGCGCGTCATGATCGGCAATCTGGAAGTTCACGCCGACCGCATGCGCGCCAATCTGGAGGCAACCGGCGGCTCTGCTCTTTCCGAAGCAGTCATGCTTGCGCTGGCAGCCCGCACCGGCAAACAGAGCGCACACACTCTCATCTACGAAACCGCGCTGGCTGCGCAACGCGAGGGCCGCAGCTTCAAAGAGGCCGTGCTGGACAATCCACAGATACGCGCCCATCTTTCCGGCGCGGAGATCGAGGCGCTCTTCGACTATCAGCGGCATACAGGGCAGTGCGCGGCGATGGTTGATCGGGTTCTAGCGGAACTGGGAGAAGACAATGCATCGGCATGAAAGCAATGAACTGCGTCGGGAAGATATTCCGCGTGCGCCGCTCGGTTTCTGGCCGACGCCACTGAAAGAGGCTCCGCGCCTGGCAGCAACAATCGGTGGGCCGAAGCTATGGATCAAGCGCGACGACCTGACCGGCTTTGGCGCTGGCGGCAACAAAGTACGCGGCCTGGAATTCCTGCTCGCCGATGCCCTCGCTCAACAGGCCGACACGCTGATCACCGGGGCCGGGGTACAATCAAATTCGGTACGAGCGACAGCGTCGGCAGCAGCCTATGCGGGCATGGCAATGGTTGCCGTCTATTCAGGCACAGCACCGGCCAGTGTTGAGGGCAATTATCGCCTGACGCGGCTGCTGGGGGCGGAGGTACGCTTTACCGGCGATCCAGACCGCTCCTCCGTCGATGCGTACATCGAAACGGTAGCGGCAGAATTGCGCGCCAAGGGGCGACGTCCCTACGTGATTCCACGCGGCGGCGCAACGGTTCTCGGTGCGCTCGGCTATGTACGAGCTGTCCGCGAACTGGCTGAGCAATGCGTTGTTCAGGGTATCACTCCCGACGCGGTCGTGCTGGCAACCGGTTCGTGTGGCACGCAGGCTGGTTTGCTGGCAGGTGTCCGCACGCTCGGCTTACCCTGGCGTGTCGAGGGTTTCACGGTAAGCAGACCCGTTAAGGAGGTGCAGGCGCGAGTCTATCATCTTGCGCAGGCAACGCTGGAAAAACTGGGCCTGCCCCGGACGATTGCCCAACAAGAGGTAATTGTGCATGATGGGTTCATTGGCCCCGGCTATGGCATTCCAACGGCGGAGGGCGCGGCTGCCATTCGCCTGGCGGCGCGCTGTGAGGGTATCTTCCTCGACCCCACATACACGGGCAAAGCTCTGGCCGGGCTGATTGCTTATGCCCGTAACGGGCGCTACCGCTCTGATGAAACGCTGATATTTCTGCACACGGGCGGCGAACCTGCCCTGTTTGTGGGAGAAGGGAGCTGGCTGTATGAGTAGCTGGGGTGAAGCGGCATTTTATCCGCGCAGCATCGCCGTGATCGGGGCTTCGGCGCAGACCGGCAAACTGGGCTATATCCTGATGAAGAACCTGCTGGACGGCTATCCCGGCACGCTCTACCCGATCAATCCACGCGAAGAGCAGATCATGGGCCTTCGTGCCTATCCGCGCATCCAGGATGTGCCTGGCGCCGTGGATCTGGCGGTGATTGCCCTGCCGCCGGAAACCTGCGTCGCGGCTACGGGCGATTGCGCCGAGGCAGGCGCGAAAGTGGCCCTGGTATTGAGCGGCGGCTTCGCCGAGGTGGGAGTGGAAGGCGCGGCCCGGCAGCAGGCCATGCTTGAGATTGCTCGCGCGGCAGGTGTGCGCCTGATCGGGCCAAACTGCTTCGGCTTATATAACTGCAATCTGGGTCTGAATGCCTCGATGGGGTTTGGCCTGCCTCCGAAAGGCGGCAACATCTCGCTGGTGACGCAAAGCGGCGCGTACGGCATGGCCATTTTCGGCCTGGCAAGGCAGCGCCACTTACGCTTCGCCAAAATCCTCTCGCACGGCAACAAGGCCGACCTGACCGACCATGAGATACTCGACTATTTTGCCGACGATGATGAGACCGGCGTCCTCTGCTTATTTCTCGAATCGGTCAGCAACGGACGGGCCTTCTTCGAGGCGCTGGCCCGCACGGCTCAGCGCAAACCGGTCGTCGTCGCCAAAACCGGCAGATCGAGCGCCGGGCGACGCGCTGCCGCCTCCCATACTGCTGCGCTGACGGGAGACGCGACGGCATTTATCACGGCAGTGCGCCAGGCCGGGGCCATTCTGGCCGAGAGCGGGTTGGAGATGGTCGATATCGCCGAGGCATTGAGTCGCCAGCCGCTGCCGTCCGGGCGTCGCGTTGGCATCACCAACTCCGGCGGCACCACGGGAGTCGAACTTACCGACCTCTGCGAACGCTTCGGCCTGAGCGTTCCCGAACTGCCAGCCTCTGTGCAGGCCCGGATTGCGCCCTTGCTGCCATCCTATGCCAGCCCACGCAACCCGATTGATGTCACGCCGCTCTGGTCGCGCTTCCCGGCTATGTACGGCGGGAGCATCGAAGCGTTGTATGAATCCGACGACATCGATATCATCATCCCGATCCTCCTGCAGCGATCTGCGCTCATGCAGGAGAATATCGAGGCGGTACGAGAGGCGGTATGGCGGTGCCAGCATGAACGAGGCATTGCGAAGCCAACCTATATCTGCCGGGTGGTCGGCAGCGAAGGGGAGCAGATGCAGGCCATGTTGCAGGATGCCGGTCTACCCGTCTACGAATGGCCCGAACGCACGGCGCGCACTGCCGCCGCCGTCGCCGCCTATGCCGAAGCTCGCCGCGCACGCCTCTCGTCACAAACAATGCCACAGCCGCCACCGGGAGCATATGAAACGGCAGCCTCCATCCTTTCTACCGCCGTTGCTCAGGGTCGCACAACCCTGCTGGAAAACGAAGTCAAATCGCTGCTGGCAGCCTACGGGGCCAGCATTCCGCGCGAAACGCTGTGTACCAATGCCGGGGAGGCGAGGGCGGCAGCGCAGGCATCGGGCAAACTCTGCGTCCTGAAAATCGTTTCGCCCGATATCAGTCACAAATCTGATGTTGGCGGTGTACGCGTGGGCGTTGCGGCAGGAGAGGTCGAAGCGGTATTTGAGGAGATGCTGCTAGCCGTGCGTGCGAAACAACCGTCGGCGCGTATTCTGGGCATCAGCGTGCAGGAACTCGTGCGCGGCCAGGAAGTCATTATCGGTGGACTGCGCGACGCAGAATTCGGGCCACTGCTGCTCTTCGGTCTGGGCGGTATTTTCGTCGAAGTCTTACACGATATCTCCTACCGACTGGCACCTGCCAGCAAGGATGAATTGCAGGCGATGATACGCGAGGTGCGGGGCTATCCGCTTTTAGTGGGTGCGCGCGGCCAGCCTGCCGCCGACCTGCAGTCCCTCGTAAAGGCCTTGCAGGCAGTGGCCTGGCTGCTGACGGCTTTTCCCTGTATCAGCGAACTTGATCTCAATCCTGTTATTGTCGGGCCAGAAGGGGCCGTCGTCGCCGATGGGCGAGCGGTAGTATCTCTTGATGAGAAAAGCAAAGAAGGAAAATGACATGGCAAATGCTTTGACCGTCCGGGCAGTCTTGCAGCAAGGCATGTGCTTTGATGCTGAGACCGGCTCCGGCCATCACCTCCTGCTGGATGCCGCTCCGCATAACGGCGGAGAGGATAAAGGGCCGCGACCGATGGAAATGCTGCTGGTGGCGCTGGCAACCTGCGCCGGGATGGATATTCTTTCTATTCTCAGGAAGAAACGCCAGCAGATCAGCGCCTACGAAGTATTCGTGCGTGGCGAGCGTAGAGAGGAACACCCCCGAATATTTGTGGACATTACCGTCGAACACGTCTTTAGCGGCCATGCCATTCAAGCTCAGGCGGTAGAGCGTGCCATCGAACTGACCGAAGAGAAATATTGCGCCGCCAGCGCCATACTCGGTAAAACGGCGAAATTGATTCATACGTTTCGCGTGCTGGAAGAGCCGGAGACAACCGTATTTTTGCATCCATCCCCGTGAAGCTCTCTCCTTATTGCCTGGCGCGCTTGAGCAGCGGAACGGGTAAAAGGGAATGGTTTTATTTGCCTGTCTGCTCGCAGGTTCTGATGACTCGTCGCGTTTTCTGTTCCGTGCGTGGCAGGCTTCCACAGGGAAGCAGTTCCGGCTCGACGCGGAAGTTGAGCAGTTCACGCAGCCATTGCCTGATCTGCTGTGGCAAATCTGCCACTTGCTCAGCAGCCAGGTACTGATGAGGAGGATGGTCAACCGCGAACTGGAACTCAGCGGCCAGACATAATCTAGCTGAGCGCGCAACGCCTCTCCAGGTGGCGCAGGGCGACTGGCTGTATAGTTTCTATAGCTTCATTCCAGGAGACTGGCTCCATCCATTCAACTCCTCCAGGCACCATCTACTTTTCCTGACGGACCAGCAGATAGCTATCAGTCCTGCTCGCTACAAAACAGTCAACAGGCGCGCAAGCCGCTGATCATCAGTCGCCCGCTGGCTGAGCTTCTTCCCTGCTTGCTCTGAAAGAAGGAACAAAGACCCGCGCCAGCAGGAGATACAACAATCCAGCAACAATGAAACCGGTAAAGACGCTCATATCAGAATCGCCGAAAAGCCGGGAAAACGGCCCTTGCAGCAGCGTCGAGTTGAGCCAGAGCGCCGAAGCAATCATCCCGCCGATCATGGCGAGCAGGCCCGCCAGATTGATGCCGCCCTGATACCAGTAGGGGCCAGCGAGTCGGGCCAGCAGACCCTCGGCGTTATAGCGGTTGCGGCGTAGCCAGGCATCGGTGAGATAAATGGCGCACCAGGGGGCCAGGAAGATGATGAGTAGCGAGAGAAACTGGCCGTAGAGCGTGTTGAAATCGGCGTTGAAGATCGCGATGGCCGCCAGTACGGTGCAGATCAGCATGTCGATGAGGGTTGCCATCCAGCGTTTGACCTGCAAGCCAATCGTCTGCAAGGTCAGCCCGGAAGAGTACAGGTCGATGGCGTTGACCGCCAGCAGGTTGAAGAAAAGCACCAGCAGGTAGGGAACCAGGAACCAGGCAGGTAAGGCTGACGGCAGGCCAGAAATGGGATCAGATGCGCCGGGCAATTGTGCCGCCACCGCTGCTCCCACAATCTCTAACAGAATCGCTGGCAGCATTCCTCCCAGCGAGGAATACCAGAAGATGGCGAGAGGGCTGGCATCGGCGGGGAGATAGCGCGAGTAATCACTGCCAGTATTGGCCCAGGAGATGCCACCCGCCGAGACCATCAGGGCAAAGCCGAGCGTCATGGTGGCAAAGGTTCCGGCATGACCACCGGTGAGCTGCGCTTTGCTGGCAATGAGAATGGAAACAAGGAGGAAGAAGGCGACGAAGACCCAGGCCAGCACCTTCTGCACTACCATGATAGTGGCGTGTCCCAGGGTCGGAATATAGACCTGCAAGGCAGCCACCAGGACAATGATGACGGCCTTGAACCAGAGAGCATCAGCAATGGAGAGGCCCAGAGCGTGTGCCAGCGTCAGCAGGGCGATGACAGCCAGCGCCAGGCCCGACCCCTCGAAGCCGACCAGCGTGAGCCAGTTGAAG
>Ga0209581_1004347_pt1 | contig 11434 bp, 10 predicted proteins | sample Coa_R2_FD_187160 | JGI IMG/M metagenome (GOLD analysis project Ga0209581, IMG submission 187160) | Surface soil microbial communities from Centralia Pennsylvania, which are recovering from an underground coalmine fire - Coalmine... | ecosystem: Environmental > Terrestrial > Soil > Unclassified ...
CAGAAAGCTGGCAGGAATCTCACCCGTGACAGCCTGCGCAATGCCCTCGACCATGACTTCGTCAACTATGACACGGGCTTTGGTCCGACCCTCACCTGGTCGCCCACCCAGCACGGAGGGATAAGCGATTTCATGTTCTTCCAGATCAAGAATGGTGTGCTGGCTCCTGTCAGCGACTTCATCAAGGCTTCTACTATTTGGCCCTAGCAAGCGCGGAGGACGCCAGTTCCGCGAGAGTCGGGGGACGATGCTGTTTGTCGCTCCCCGCACTCTTTTACTCGCTGAGAAGCGTCTTGCTCTCACGGTCAATGAAGGGAGGCATGCTCATGAGCACTACACTGCTCCTACTCAGCATCAGGCTGAGCTTGCCCCGATTTGGGACGCTGCTGGCAAACTCCTCAGGCAGCCTTGTAGAGCCTCTCAAAAGCCGAAACGCGGGTAGGGGCGAGCGGGTTGCCATCAAGCCAGTCGACAAGGCGAACCAGATTGATCGCCGCCGCAATGCCAAGATGCTGCAAATGCGTTTTGCGCTGGCCTACATAGCGAGAACGGCGCAGGTCAAAGGCGCGTACCCCTTGCGAAATGGTCGCCTCAATCCCTGCCCGCAGAGCATATCTCTGCTGGAAGGCTTCAGTACGCTGAAGCTTGCGTGCAGCTTGGAGCGCGGCATGCTGCGCCTGTGGTCTGATAACGAGCGTTCGGCGTGGGTATTTGCTGGTGGACTGAACACAGTTGGAAAGACGCGGACACGACCGACAATCAGTGGTGGAAAACTGGATCTTGATCAAGTCAGGATGGCTCTTGCGGCTGAGCCAGCTCCAACTGGTACTCGTTTTCCCCTGCGGACAGATTGCTTGTCGGTTCTCCCAATCAAGGGCGAACTGACTGGCATCAATGCCAGATGGGGTATGGGCCTGCCACTGGGTATCTACAGACACAGGACCAACTACCTCGATCCCAAATCGCTGCTGACTCTTGACCAGGACCCGAGCGCTCACGTACCCGGCATCGACCAAATGCTCTCCTGGGACCAGATCTGCCTGGTGCAACTCCTCCTGAATCTGTTCGGTCATCGCCTCGTCGGTTCTGGGCGCAAGGGTGGTGGCGACATGCGTGATGAGGTGGGGAAGCATTTGCTCACAGGTTTCGGTGAGATGGACTTTGTACCCAGTCCACAAGGTCGTGCGCTTCTTCCCCACGTGAGCTTCAGGATCGTAAGGCGAGTTGATGAACAGAGTGGCGGGGGGAATATTTTCAGCCTCTCGCCATCGCAAGTGCCCGACTTCGTCAAAGAAGTAGTTCTGGACCCAGATCCGACGCAAGACCTGGATGGCGGGAAGCTCTCGCAGCCAGCCAGGGGCAAGCGGGTCAAAGATAGCAGTAAGCAGTTGTTTACCGTCTGCTCCAATCTGCTCGGCTAAGGCGAGGCGATCCCCCTCTGATTTGGGCAAACGGCTTTCCTCGATGCGATGGCCGTAGCGTTCGACCCACTCGGCCTCACTGTGGGGCAGGAGCCAATCGGGTGCCACAACGGCCAGGCTATTGGGCGCAAAGCGCATGGCTTGCCCTACACACATCAAGCGGTTGATCGCTCGGACCCTGGCCAGCACATGCGTAGAATCGGTGCGCTGGCGCTCTCGCGCCTTCAACCACCCTCGCTGTTTGCAGACATCGAGGAGCGTCTCGAAGAGCAAATGCTCTGCGTTCCCTTCGACCAAGCGTTTGCGAAATTCACAGAGCCGGCTTTCATCAAAGCCTGGATCAGCCAACTCCAATCCCAACAAATATTTCCAGTCGATCCGACCACGAACAGCATCCGCCGCTTGCCGGTCGGGCAGTTCTTCCATAAATTGCAACACGGTAATCAAGGCCAGGCGCCATGGAGCCTCAACAGATCGGCCATTGTGAGGAAAAAGTGAGGCGAATGTCTGATCCTGGTAGATGGTCCCCAGCTCATCCCAGAGCTTCATGAGCCTATTTCCATGAGGATAGGCTGCACGAGCAACACGAATGGTCTCTTCGGGAATGCTGAACTCAGTTTGAGCATGTAAGGTCATCTTCTCACTCCTGTTCTTTCTATCTCACTTCACATGAGCTATTAGGTCCTTCCATCCTACCAAGCTCAGGCAATACGAGCACCAGGAGTTTGCCAGCAGCGTCAAAATCGGGGAAGGCTCAGCGCACCTCTGCCCCGGTGGGACAGACACCTATCTTGAAGGTTCCCTTGACTCGCGATCACCTCTCGGCTATCGGCGGCCTCACCCTGGACGGGCGTCTGGTCATGCACATTCAGGACCACTCGTTCAAAGGGCCGGATGTGGTGCGGTTCCTGCAACTGCTGTTGCGCAAGATCCCAGGCAAGCTCCTGGTCATCTGGGATGGAGCGAGCATTCATCGCTCTCAGGCCGTCAAAGATTTTCTGGCTCAAGGCGGAGCCAAACGCCTTCATTTGGAGCGTTTGCCTGGCTCTGCACCCGAACTCAATCCACAAGAGGGCGTGTGGAATCTGCTCAAGCGGCGCGAACTCAAGAACCTTTGTACTGTCGATTTCCAGCAGCTTGAGGCGGAACTGGTGCGGGCCAAGGAACGGCTCAGGCATCGCAAAACGGTCCTGCGTCAGTGTATCGCCCATGCTGGCTTCCCCCTTTAGTCATTTACAGTGAGATCAATAGAAACCTCCTCTGAGTTTCATATGCCGATGGTATCGGCGATAGATTGCCACGTGACATGGCGCACGAAGTCAAAGCCCGGGTCGGTCAACTCCAGGCTTAACACATACTTCCAATCAATGCGGGTTCGCACAGCGTCAGCCGCTTGCCGATCGGTGAGTCCTTCCGCATATTGCATGATGGTGACCAGAGCTAGGCGCCACGGGGCCTCGGCTGGCTGCCCACACTTGGGAAAGAGATCCTGAAAATCTTTATCTTCGTACCATGTTCCTAGCTCATCCCGCATCTGGAGATATACGTTGCCCTCAGGCAGGACGGCATGCGCGACACGAGCTGTTTCTTCTGGAATGGTTGGGATCGGTTGTGGGTGCAGAGACATGGGTTTGCTCCTGGCTTACTTGACCACTCGTTTCTCATTCAGTATCTCACATCCTTTCCCTGTCTTGCTTTGGTAATTCGCCAACACTATCTTAGTGGGGTCCTACCCGAAGCCTGGGGATCCCTCTTTATGGCCATTTTAGCGTATTTTACACAAGAAAAATTGATATGTATTTAAATGCATGCTAAATTTGTAGTATTATCAGTATCCAGTGTAGATTGGCCTTGCGAATTTATGTTCTAATGTAAAGTTTTCCCCTCATTTTTGAATATTAGATCAAAGGGCAGAACGAAGACTGCCTTCATTTCGGTGAAGGAAAGGTGATATGGAGGATACAAACACGACGCAGCAAGGAGTTGAGTTCAAACCCACAGCCTCTGAAACATCTATGTTGCTGGCTCATTTCATAGAGACGCATGCTGACTCTTTAATGGGTATTCTCCGCAGTTACGTGCGTAAATCCGGGCTTGTTTCCAATGAAGCAGAGGTACGAGAAGCGGCTATAGATCTGTTGCATGACGTTTATATTGAGGCCAATAAGACCAGCGCTCATTTCGATCCAACGCGTTCACCTCAAAGCTGGATCTTAGGGATAGCCTCCAATCTTCTCATGCAGAAAAAGAGCAAAATGCTACAACGCCGCCAACATGAGGTTACTATCAGCGATTTACAACAAAAGAGCCAGGCTTCTTATCCTGCCAGCGATGATGTACTGGATCAACTTTCGCTTCTCTATGGGAGAGGATTTGAGGATGAGGTTGAGAGACGCGAAGAGGTGAGGTATTTGTTCTCCCTTCTCTCCGAGAGAGATCGATATGTTCTCGAACTCTCCTATATACAAGGTTTAGATGGCGAGGCGCTCGCTCAAAAGCTGGATTGTTCCTACACAGCAGCGCAGGTTCGGCTTTGCCGAGCCCGGCAGCATTTACGCGCCGCAATGGTAAAACAGGAAGGAGAGCGCCATGAATAACCAGCAGCCCACACGACAGCAGCGCTTGGAGCGTGAAAAGCAGCTCCACCTCTATATGGATGCTTTCGAGCGCGGCGATTACGACCGCATGACGCAGATTCTAAACAAAGCAGAACAAGACCCAGAACTCGGCGATCTTATCTGGGAGGTGCATGCCGCTTACGTGGTTGAGCAGGAAAGTGAAAAGAGAGAACATGACGTTGAAGTTGTTCGGCACCTTTTGCGGACATCTATCCCATCAGCTTGGGGGGCCTCCGAAGAAGAGGAAATTCCCCCACTGACTGTCGGGGATGTCATTGCTCGTATGCAGGCTGATGAGGCGACGAGAGGTTTAACCTCCAGAGAATTTACCAGGGTAGCCCAGCAGTTAAGCAGATCATCTCAGTTGCTTCCTGCGGACCTGGGCCTACATGGGGTGCGTAAACTCTTTGCCCGGCTCGGTGTGCAGGCGAGTAAACAATTACAAAAACTTTTCAGCCAGACCGCACTTTTTCTCTCTACAGGCAGAGAGCAGGGAATGGCCCGGCTGGCTGCAACGAGGAAGCAAACCGAACACAAGCGATTATCCGATACATCTCAATCGAACCAACAATTGGAAGAGGAGTAAATGATGCCTCTATCTATCGCTGGCACGATTGCGCAATTATACAAGACCGCTGGTCTTCAGCAACCAACGCTCCAACGGCGAATCGTGCTGCTAAACGAGCTTCTTGGTCCATATAATCTCACATGCATAGAGATTGCTGGCCTCACGAGCCTTGCTGCGTCCAACTTCCTTTTGCAACATGGAGCATTTTTCGACCCAATTAAAAATGCGAATCAAGATCCGCTAGCAGGCTATCTTTACGTGAGTCGAACAGCCGGGTACATTTTCGTTGAGCGCAATGATCTGGTAGTACGTCGGCGTTTCTCGGCGGCTCACGAACTCGGACACTATCTCTTGCATTTTCAGCCGCTCATTGCCTCGACTGTTCCATACGACGAGGATGAGCCTCTGATAATGAGTGAGGCGCTCTCTCTTTTTACGGGTGACGAAGAGGATGATGATACCCCAACAGGGCGCGTTTTCATTCCAGAACGGGCTAGCCTGGCCTCCTTGCTCCCTCCCGAAAGGCAAATGGAGGATGAAGCAAACAGGTTTGCCGCGGCATTACTGATGCCCGCCGAGATTGTTTCTGGCCTGGTTGAGCGCTATCGTCCTGTATGCCGAGGAGATGATCTCCTCTGGCGATTGGCAACCGAAATGCTGGTAAGCAAAGCAGCGATCTATCGGCGGTTGCAGGATTTACATCTATCACAGCTGATTAGTGCTTCCTGGAACTAAGGGAGGATCGTATGGGGCTGGAATTCTTACACGAATATGGAGCACATCGGATGCGCGATGATGCTATGCGACCACTTCTGTTGGATACGAATGATCGATCGCTCGAACAAGAGTCCGACGAAGAGGTAGATCTGAACTATGAGGAGCCTGCTGACACATGGAAACCAATCGATGTGCAGGAGGTAGCTATTCCTCCAAATTGGACGCTTTGCCCACGAGGCTTCATTGACGGCAAAGATTTGGGGCGTACTGTGGCATGGCTACAAACAACAGAAGGATATCCCATTCCAGTTCGGCTCTCAGAGATCGGTGCTGTCGTCATGTGCAATGGTTCTGCAGGAATCACCCGCGAATGGTGTGTGATCGAGCGCGTCGTCTCCATGATTGTTGATCCGTTTCCCTGGGACGAAATTGAGAGTTTTGCATTCGCCCTCCAAGAGCATGGATTTCGTCTGCTCCCTTGTCAGAAGCCACAGGGAAGGTTAACTTTTGATTTTCAAGAAATGAGGAAAGCCACGCAGAATCGCTCGCTGGATGAAATGATGCGCTTGGAAAAGCAGGCGCTGGTTTATGCGAAAGCCATGCCTGTGCTCATAGATGGGCGGCTTGAATCACGCACCGGCGGCTTTGACGAAGAGAAAACCGCTGTCGTCGGCATGATCAAGGGGCATTATCGTGACTATCTTCACGATCAAGGCTGGCGCACGTATTATGCCCTCCGTATGGGCCAGCGCACGCCGCTGTTTTTGCTCAAACAAAAAAATATCGATGTCGTCTCCTGGTATCTGCGCATCGACGGGACAGCGGATGATCTTCCAACCTGGGGGATTGTCAGGCTAGAGATTCCCGCAAAGTTTTTTAGTCTCACGATTGGCAAAGACTGGTCATATATTAATCGGTTGTCTCGCTTGATTTGTGAGTATCGCTGCAAAGATAAAAGCTATCAGCGGGCCTCTGTCTCGCTGTATCCTATTCAGCGCGCTGAAGAATCTTTAGGCGCACTGTTTGCAGGTTCTGATCCGCTTGTTCATCATTTTTACAATCTGACACGCCTCTAACAAGGAGAAGACATGACAATAACCGACCCGCGCGATTCAATCGCTGTGGATGAGAACGACCAAGCAGAGTCGTCGGATGTAGACCCTACTCGTATCTGCATTGGCCGCGTCGGCGCGCCGCCTCAAAAGGAGGCAACCAGTACAGGGTTCTACTTCTGGATCGCCCGCGATCGCCTGGTAGAAACGACGCAACTTGTCACCTGCATGAGCAAAATCGCCGGGCAGATTTACCCGTTTCACGCACTGGTGACTGAAGTGTATCGCCAAAGCCGCCAACGCAGTATGGGCAGTGAGGTTGATGTAGCTGACGGCAATGTGCAGTATCAGCCACCTTTCGCAAATGATGGTTTTACTTACGCAGCAGCCACTATCCTGCGGACGCCAGTTTTTACGCCACCTCAGGAGCGCAGTCCTGTATACCTGGCCAGCACTGACGAGGCGCGCATTTCCTACGGAGCGGAAGATATCCTCGCTGGACGCGCCCTGGAAATTGGTCTTATCAAGAATGGGGCCAACGAGGTCGCGGGCGCGGGGATGATCGACCTGGACTATTTGCTGGGCACTAATGGCGGACACATGAATGTCAATGGCTCGGCGGGCCGCGGAACAAAATCGAGCTTCCTGCTCTTTATGAACAGATTGTTATTACGTCGGGCGCAGTTGGAAAAGGTCAGTCGCCCGTCGGACAACAGCCGTTTGCGAATTGTCCCGATCATTTTGAACGTCAAAGGCTTTGACCTTTTTCACATCGACCGATGGAGTAACCGCTATCAACCGGAGAAGCATCTGGCAGATTGGGTAGCACTTGGTATAAATAACCCGCAACCATTTCAATCTGTCTCTTTCTACGCACCAGCAGCGCAAGACCCTGACATCGCGGTGCCGACCGGACGCTATGGGAAAGTGGAACCGTATAGTTGGAGCCTGAGCGATGTCATCGCCAGGGGGCTTTTCTCGTATCTGTTTGCCGAAACTGATGCAAATGATGCGAATTTTGGTTCGCTGGTTTTGGATATAGAAAGCTGGCTGACGAAAGAACGCGTTCAAAGCGGTGAAACAACGCGAGAATTGCGAGATGATGAGGGCGTTCCCCAGACATTCCGAAAACTTCTTGATTGGGTGGATAACCGCGGGGGACAGGATGACAGCAAATGGCGTAATCACCATCCATCCACATGGAAAAAATTATACCGCCGCTTACTCAAGTTGGTCTATGAATGCCAGGGCGTTCTGCGGATCGACGAGCAAACGGGAGCGCCCCTTGATGTGACCCGCTCAGATACCAGTGACCCCCTGGTCATTGATCTCTCTACCCTGGTAGGAAAACCAGAGATTCAGCGGTTTGTCGTCGCGACGATTTTTCGCCAACTGGTCGAGGTGCGCACTGGTTCCAAAGCCATTCCAGGCATGGTCTATCTTGTCACGCTCGACGAACTCAATCGCTTTGCCCCGAAAGGAGCCAGCGATCCAATTACCAAACTGATCGAGACGGTAGCCGCCGAGATGCGCTCACAGGGCATCATTCTCCTTGGTGCCCAACAACAAGCATCAAAGGTTTCGGAAAAAGTGATTGAAAATGCCGCTCTGCGTGTGCTAGGGAGGACAGGGACGCTCGAACTGGATACTCCCACCTGGCGTTTTCTGAGCGCCAGCGCGAAGAGCAAGGCCACAGTACTTCCACTCAACGAGAAGCTCATTATCCAGGATAACTTTCGTGAGCCCATGCATGTGCGTATCCCATTTCCTGTCTGGGCGATGAACCCACGCGAGGTGCTGTCTCAGGCAGAAAATACGACTGATGCTGATCCTGATGATGATATTCAGACCTATTAATGATGCGAGAGGAGATAAACATATGCGTATTCTTCACACTGCGGATTGGCATCTCACTGAAACCCTCAAGTTAGTAGATCGTCATCCTCATATCGTTGCCCGCCTTGAGGAGATCGCTGGCCTGCTAGAAGAACACCAAGTTGATGTGATGATTGTAGCAGGTGATATGTTCAGTCAGTGTACCCGTATGGACGATTTAAATAGGGCAATGGCTGATGTTAATCGCATCTTTAAGCCATTTTTGCTGCGCGGAGGAACAATGATCGCGATCAGTGGGAACCACGATAACGAAGACTTCTTCGCCATGCTACGCAATGCCTTAGATCTGGCAACCCCCATCGATCCTCGCCAGACTGGCCCGCGTCCAGGAGGGCGTTTATACATCGCCGCTCAGCCAACCATCCTTGAGTTAGCAGATAAGGCGAGACAGAGTATTCAGTTTGCACTATTGCCCTATCCAACCTCCAGGCGTTATCTGAGAAACGACGAAATAAACTACCGTAGTCTGGCTGAGAAAAACCGGCGATTACACGACGCGCTCATAAAACGACTGAATGGAATGATGAATGGGCGAACCAATCCCGCTCTCTACAGCGTACTGGTCGCGCATATTCACGTGCGCGGAAGCCGGTTGCATAACCTCTATCACGCATCTGAGAAAGATGACATCATTTTTCAGGAGGGGGATTTGCCGACGCATTGGGAATATATGGCTCTGGGACATATTCACAAACCGCAGGCGATTGAGGGCATTCCCTATGCACGTTATGCCGGAAGTCCTGAGCGTCTCAACAAAGGCGAGCGCGACGATGAAAAAGGTGTTGTTCTGGTCGAGATTGGCCCCCAGGGCAGGCGTGGCGATCCGGTCTGTTTGCCGCTCAGGGCCACGCCTTTCTATCACCTGGAAATTCTCGACCCGGACACAGATTTACAAGGATTACGCGAGCGATATCCCGAACACGAACGCGCTCTTGTTTCCTACCGTCTGGTGTATAAACCTGGCGAACATGATCCGCGCCGCATCGCCCAGGAACTTCAAGCAATTTTTCCCAATATTTATGACTGGCGAGAAGAACGAGAAGGTCTGCTCCCAGATGATTTCGGAGTTAAAGGAGAGACCTCAGACGTTCTGCGCGATGCTCCTACAGTCATTGAGAACTATATTCAAGAACGTCTTGCTGACCATCCAGATAAGGAGGCAGTTCTGGCCCTGATGCAAGAACTGCTGGCGACAGTGGAATAATGCGGAAGGAGGACAATTATGCTTCCATTGCGACTCTCTCTCCAGGGTTTTTTGAGCTATAGAGAAGAACAGACCATAGATTTTACCGGATCATCTCTGTGGATGCTGTGGGGACCAAACGGCGTCGGCAAATCAGCCATTTTTGATGCCATCACATTCGCACTCTACAATACACACCGTGCGGTAGTTGGGAGCAGCTATAACCTTGCGGACCTGATGAATCATCACTCTGATAAGCTGATCGTGGTATTTGATTTTCTCATGAGTGGAGAGATCTACCGTATACGGCGTACCTGTACCAGAGGAAGACGAACGATAAGTCCCACGCGCGAGGCCTTTCTCCTTCAAGGCGATGATCTGGCAAATCTGGAACAGATGCCTGCCACGCCTATCCCGAACACAGATAGTGAAACCGGTTTTCAGAAATGGATACGCCAGACCATTGGTTTGAACTATGAGGCATTTGCCTCTTCTGTACTTCTGCTCCAGGGTAAGAGCGAACGCCTGCTCGAAGCGAATGCGGAAAAACGCTATACGACGCTTGCGGAATTGATCGATCTATCGTATTACCAAAAACTTCATACAATAGCTGAGAAACGATGCAGTGAGGCGAAGGCAAGCGCGAATACGCTGGCAAAACAACTTCAGGGAATCACCCCCATTACAGACGACACTCTTGCATTGGCTCAAGCAACCGCAGATACGAAAAGTGAAGTTTTGGTAAAAGCACAACAGCGTGTAGAACATCTGACGGCCCTGCTGGAGCAAGCGAAACAATGGGAAGCAGGGATGGCTCAGTTGGGCGTGCAAAAAAAGAAGTTGCAGGAGACGTTAGGCCTTTTACGAAGAGCAGGGGAGATTAGAAATCAATTCGCCAGACTTGAATTGTTGGAGCGCATCATTCCAGACCTGGAACAAATTCTCTCGCAGCGTGAGCGATTAGAGCAAAAGGAAAAGGAGATCCTTGCTCTCGAAGGGACCCTCGAACAAAAGCAGCAAGCGTTTTCTAAAGCTGCCGTGAAAAAAGCTGAGGCTGAGGATCAGATGGCCGAAGTTGCTTCTCTTCTGTCCGATCTCCTGCGTAGAAAGGATCTGGCTCAAAGACGTTTGCTTGAACTGGCTCCGCTGGTAAACAGTTCTCGGCAGATAGAAAAGCTGCAACAGGATCTGGAAAAAATCAATATGGATGTAAGCCTGTTTCCCCCAGATCTTGAACAACAACTAGCTGAATGTGAACATCAGGACGATTTGGTAAACGAGAAAGCCCAGGTGCTTCCCTGGCTGAAATCGTTTGCTCAGGCGCGCACGAATTTTGCGGATGGTCTAAAGCAGGAAGAAAGAATAAACAACCAATTAGCAGAGCTAGAAAAACAACGTCAGCAGCTTTGTGAGCAACTAAACCAGAGACAAGCAGAACTGGCAGGAGCAGATGATGAAGAAAGGCATTTGCGTGAACAAAAAGCTCTGACTGAACATAAACTAAAGGACGCTAAGCAGCGTCTCAAAAAATTCAGTGAAGCCAGCACGCAGTTAAAGTGCAGCCTCTGCGGGCAGAATATCAGTCGCGAACACGCCAGTGCGGAAAGCCAGCGGTTACAAGACGAAATAGAGACTGTCAAGGCTACATCTGAGCAACTCAATGTTTCTTATGAAAAGGCGCATGCTACTCAACAGCGTCTCAAAGATGAATGCACAAGGCTGGCTGACCAACTGGCAGAACTCGCAACAAGCATTCAAAAACAGAAGATTGACCAACAGGCTGTACAAACACGCATGGAACAAGATATCGAGCGCATTCGCACAGCTTTTGCGAATATGAGCGCGATATTCCAGCAATCCATCTGTGCAATCGTACCCGCACAGGATCAGGATTGGCTCGCCACTCACTATCCAACACAAGCCGATCTAGAGGCTCTGCAGCAGGAGATTAGTAGTCGTGACGCCCAAAAGCGGCTGCT
>Ga0209581_1004349_pt1 | contig 11431 bp, 10 predicted proteins | sample Coa_R2_FD_187160 | JGI IMG/M metagenome (GOLD analysis project Ga0209581, IMG submission 187160) | Surface soil microbial communities from Centralia Pennsylvania, which are recovering from an underground coalmine fire - Coalmine... | ecosystem: Environmental > Terrestrial > Soil > Unclassified ...
TAGAAACACCCGGCCATCCGGGTTCTGACAAAAAGCCATTTATGGCAAGGGAGAAGGATTGCATATTCTGTCTGGCATGCGAAAATGTATGCCCGCCGCAGGCAATCAAGATATTCCAGAGGAAGTAACGGCTGGCGTCTGACTGAGATACCTTGACTAAATTTTCAGTCGCGGCAACAGGAGGAACATTCGATGAGTTCCATGCGGGCCATTTAGCTCTGCTATCTAAAGCATTTGAAGTAGGCAATAAGGTAATAATTGGTGTATCCAGTGACGAATTTGCCAAATCAAGGGGCAAAAAACTCAACCATACGTTTAATGAGAGGGTCACAAACCTGCACAAGATAATCAGAGAAAAATTTGGTGGCGTTAATTACGAAATTGCTTCGCTTGACAATGATTTTGGCCCTGCGATAACTTTGGGTCAGGTGGATGTGCTTGTCGCAAGTGCAGAAACCGCGAAAAAGGGAGAAATGCTAAATAAGATCCGTTCAGAGTATGGCCTCTCGCCTGTCCGAGTCGTAAGTGTTGACATGGTCAAGGCGCAGGATGATAGTCCTATCTCCTCTACACGCATAAGGGCAGGAGAAATAGATGCTACAGGAAGACTGTTGAAGAGGAATAGATGAATAAATAAGTGGTTAAGGAGCAATGCATGACGTAATATCTTTTCAGGTGTCGATGGTGCGGTCTATCCATCCTAAAAGCCCGGCCAGGCAGGTAATCCCGCTGCCCACAATCAATTCAACCCGGTTTTAACTTGGCTATCACAGTGTGGCCAAAGTCAGCGCGCCTATAACAATCTATTATACTCAGTATATACATTAATCAAGAAACTTTGATTACCTAAATTTTATCTATATCCATCAATGACCATTGTTGTATCCAGAGAAACCCATTGAATTTGCATCTTCAAAAATACAAGAAGGTGTCAGGAATCTAAGAGAAGGACTGGATCCTGACGTATTGGCATACTGGTACAAAAGGGTAGAAGATAAGTCCAAGGAGATTGTACCTGCACATCTAAAGGATAAGATCCACTTTGAACAAGATAGAATCCTGTGGATGAAGTTTAAAATGGATGTATCAAAGAGAGCAGTGCCATACGTGATGCAGGTGATTGAAGAATATATTCCCATGATGCCCTATTCCACTGGCCTGTACTTCAGGAAAGTACAAGAAATACTCACAGAAGAGATGAATAAGGAACTTCGCTGAAACTACTAGCTTGTCTGAAGGTCTTGAATTTGATCAAGCAGTCTCTTTATGATCAAGTCTTATCACTGCGACATTACCTTCAAAGTCGCTTGCTTGGATTGACTCTCTCCCGTCAACGATGTCCTGCAATAATATTTTCAGCTCTATAGCCGTCTTCTCATCTTTCATCAAAACTGCATGTGAAGACTTGTCCTTTAGCCTTATCACTATCTCCTTTCCAATAACCGCTGCAACTCCTGCAATGTAGGTCGAGTGGTCTTTCTGAACTGATGCAAGTCCTGCCAATTTCTCAGCTTCGTATCTATCTTCGCATTCAAACTGTCGGTCTATTGTAATCACTCCCAAGCACAGCAGATATTGTCAAGGCAGCCATTAACTTGCAGAAGTAAAATAGTTTTTGATTCTCTTCTATTCAGACACTTGCACTCATGATACATAATATTACTGACCAGACTGATGGTAGAACTGGCAGATGACTTTTGATTACATATTTTGTCTGCCAAGTAGATAACCTGACACAATCTCATAAAACAGCCAAGAAACAATTTATTTATATTCTCAACATGAAGATACAACGTGCAGGATTACTTTGCGATATCTCTTGGCCTTGCTGCGCCTGACCTGTTGAGAGAGACAGGAAAAAGGCTTGGCATAGTCACCGACCAGCTGTACCAGTTTCTGCTTCCTGCAGTGGATATCTATGAAGATAGCAGCGATAACCTCGTAGTGGTTATGGATCTGCCAGGCTTTGAATATATAAATGTCAGCGTAAATGCAAATATCCTTGAAATCAATGCAAACAAGGCTTTTGAAAAGAGTCATTTGAATAATGATTTACTGCCAGCTGCTAAAAAAGTACATTACAAACACAGACCTAGTCGCATCCATCAGAGAATGATGTTACCCATTGCAATAGAGGATACAGTTTCAGAGTATAAGATAAACGATTTGCAGGACGGTATTATGATCCTGAAGCTAGTTAAAGCTCATCAGAGTCCTAAAGCATATGTGCCCCTGCTCCAGCTTCAGGCTATTGAGCTACTCAAGGAGGCAGCCAAGAGGCTTGGCATAGTCACCGACCAGCTGTACCAGTTTCTGCTTCCTGCAGTGGATATCTATGAAGATAGCAGCGATAACCTCGTAGTGGTTATGGATCTGCCAGGGTTCAAAAACAATCATGTAAGACTAGATGTAAAAGATAACATCCTAACAATTGATGCGGCAAGGAGCATTTGGCCATACGAAGATAGAGGAAATGACCCAAAGATTGGCAGGTTATTCTGCAGATACAGGCAGAGTAGAATTAGCCATCGCCTGATGCTGCCATACTTTATTGGTAATAAAGCTGTCAGAGGAATAACGGCCAAACATCTAGGAGGAACGATTGTTATAAAAATACCGTTGGCCTTTTCTGGCACAGAAATAGCCATTTGCTAACAACCTTTAGCTTTTAAGGACAGGTGCCCTGTAACGAACATTGAAACTGATACATACACAAAAAAAACCCCTTCCAACAAAGTGGGTCTAGTCTGCCCATCACATTTCCTTCGCATCAAACATGAACTTTTCGACGACATTTTCTGCCTTCTGGCGACGTTTCTTGAACTCAACGATAAATGACTTTGCTCCCTTGGCAAGGTCACCTTTGCACTCTCCACACATGAGGTTTCCGCTCTTGCATAGAACCATGCGTTCATCGGACTGTTTTTCTGTATCAAAAAAATACCTGAGATACCAGAACACTGGACAACCTAAAGGATTTCCCCCGAGTTGCTTTTGTAATGAGATTGTCGCTTGCCCACCAGTAAATGCAGTTAATGATTTTTTCTCTATGGTTTCAGGTTCATCAGAGGTAAATATTGCAGTCTCTGGCTTTGACGATGACATCTTGCCCAGCATTCCAAGACCAGGCAGAAACTTGCTGTGGATCTGTGCAGGCTTGTAATATCCCAATCTGTCAGCTACATCTCTCGTCATTCTCCAGTAAGGATCCTGATCAATTGCTGCGGGAATGAGTACCGGCACCTGTCTGCCTTCTATTATAGAAGGCAGAAAACAAGGGGCTGCCTGTATGGGCGGAAAGCCGATCATGCCAATATTAGTCGAGTTGGAGAAGCCAAATACTGCCTTGGCAGTAGAAAATGTAATTTTTTTTGCAATTTCGGTAGCAATAGGGTACAGGTGTTGGATATGCCTTGTGTCTATGATGATTCTTGTCTTGTCAGGATTGAATCCAACCGCAATTATATCAAGTATATTTTCTCTAGTGTAATGCTCTATCTCTTTTCTGCTACGATCGTGACTGTATAGGAATTTTTCGTCGTCAGTGAGCTGAAAGAGAAGTTTTGAGTTAAATTTATCTTGGAGGTATTTTGTAAACATCCAAGGCATCAGGTGCCCCATATGCACCATCCCTGACGGCCCTCTGCCCGTATAGAGGTAAAAGTTCTCTCCGCTTTTCTGCTTGTCCAAAATCCAGTCAAAGTCTCGATGAGAGAAAAAATAGCCGAGCTTGAGCATAGGATGGATCTCTCCGGTCATGCTCTTTACCTTCTCCATAATTTCCGTCGTTATAGATTGAGTGCCAAATTTTTCTATCAATCGATTGTAGTCTATCTCACCTTCAACTTCCCACGGAGTTACTTTGAATTCATCTTCATGTCCACCAGCATTATCTGTAGTAGCAAAGGATGAATTCGGCTCTCTGTCCATAACTGATGCCCAAAATCAGAACGATTTAAACATTTAAAAAGTGTTTTTTCCTGTCAACTTTAACTTGGCAGATAACGTAGCCACATTGTCGTCAATTGAGAGATCCATCCTGAAGGCTCTGGCAATGGACGATCTTGTGACCATTGAGAAGCTGGCCCAAGCCACCGGGCTTGAGCCCGACCAGATCAGGCGTGGAATAGAATGGCTGAAATTCAAGGGCCTTATCTCCGTGGTTGAAAATTCCACTTTTGTTTACTCCCTTACTCAAGATGGACTTGCAGCAGCAGAGCATGGGCTGCCTGAGAGAAGACTGCTCAATGCAGTGAGTGCAGGCAGGTTGACCATTGCTGATGTTTTGGCATCAGGCGTGCTGCAGGAACAAGAGATCAATGCAGCTATAGCCAATGCAAAGCGCAATAGATGGATAGAGTTTACCAAGAATGTATCAGGCAGTATCATTAAGCCTTCTATATCTTCTACCCAGTCGCCCGAAGAAAAATTACTCCAGAAGCTGGCACAAGGGAACCTAGAACATTCTATGCTAAGCGAGCAGGAAAAGACAGCACTTGATCTGCTAAGAAAGCGTCCGGGTTATATCGTTGGAAAAGAGATCAAGACGACCAAGGTTTCCCTTTCAGAATCTGGCAAAAGACTGGGCCTGAGCCTTGATAGCCAACCACAGGACCACGAGGAAGAAGAGCGCCGTTTGTCGCCAGAACTAATAACTTCAGGAAGATGGAGACAGACAAAACTTAGCCACATAGATGTTCAGGCGCCTGTACCTTCCCTTTTTCTTGGCAGAACTCATCCTTTGACAGATATCATTAACGAGGTGAAGGAGATCTTTATTGGTCTTGGTTTTTCAGAGATAGACGGTCCAATTATCCAGTCAAGTTTCTGGAATTTTGACGCATTATTCACTCCACAGGACCACCCCGCTAGAGAGATGCAGGATACATTCTACCTTTCTGGCCAAAAGATGCAAATTGACGCTACACAAGACCTGATATTAAATATATCAAAAGTTCATGAAGATAACTGGGGATACACTTGGAATAAAGACGAAGCCAAGCTCGCGGTTCTGCGGACGCACACCACTCCCATTACTCTCAAATACCTAGCGGATAGCAAGCCAGACAGCGCAAGAATTTTTTCAATCGGCAGAGTCTTTAGAAACGAAAAGGTTTCTTTCAAGCACCTTGTCGAATTCCATCAAGTAGAAGGAGTGGTTGCTGCCCCCAATGTGACCCTCCGTGATCTGATGGGACTCCAGAAGGAATTTTATTCGAGGATGGGAATAAAGAAAGTCAAGTTCTGGCCCACATTCTTCCCATATACAGAGCCATCCCTGCAGAGCATGATTTATAATGAAAGGCTTGGGAAATGGGTCGAGCTTTTTGGGATGGGCATATTCAGGCCCGAAGTTACCAGACCACTTCAAATAAAAAACCGCGTTCTTGCTTGGGGTGGAGGTCTTGAAAGAATTGCCATGCTGCGTTTCGGGCTAGATGATGTCAGAGATCTTTACAGCAACAAGCTCAGCTGGTTGCGGAGTGTTCCAAAGTGCCAGTTGTAGATGTTGTCCTAAAGCGACTTGAGCGCCTGGTGCCGGGCAAAAAGGCGGCAGAGATAATCGAAGCCCTTCCCTTTATTGCACTCGACATAGAGGGAATAGACGAGCAGAACAAGATAGCAAGAATAGAGTACAATCCAAACAGGCCTGACTTCTCTTCTGATTATGGAATAGCCAGAGCGCTAAAGGGGCTGCTTGGCATAGAGAAAGGAATTCCCAGCTTCAAATTGGCTGGCAAGAGCAATTGTAAAATCCTAGTGGATCCATCTATCAGAAGCACAAGACAGTATATTGTTGGGCTGGTCGCGAAAAACGGAAACCTTGATGATGAGACCATAAGGCAGCTAATTGCAATGCAGGAAGATCTGCACAACGGGATAGGAAGAAGGCGGAGAAAGGCCTCCATCGGAATACATAACCTTGATGCTATCTCTTTTCCTGTTACCTACAAAGCGGTTGGAAGTGAATTCTCATTCATTCCTCTTGGTAGTTCAATCAGGCAGACGATAGAGCAGATCCTCGAATCCGAGATAGGGAAAAGATATCGTTACATACTTGGAACAGAAGGGCGCTATCCTGTCATTATTGACAGAAACAATACCGTTCTATCCTTTCCGCCAATTATCAACGGTAATGCAACAAAGATCGATACTTCATGCAAAAATATCTTTGTTGAGGTAACAGCCACCGACCTCAAGACTGCAGAAGACATGCTGGCCATAATTGCGGTAACACTGTACGATGCAGGATTTGATATTCAAACACTATCAATATCCAATGTTGGACAGCAGAAAAGCCAAGACAGAAATAGCAAAAAACCACTGCCCAAGGGAGACGCAAGACCAAGCTTAACTACCACAGTCCCACGTATGCAGCAAAAAGTTATGATAATTGACGTAAAGCAGGTAAACAGCATGCTCGGTCTGCGTCTAAGTGCTAGCCAAGTAGCCTCCTGTCTTGAAAAAAGCCGGCTTGGGGCAAAAGTAGCAAAAAAAGATACCATAAGATGCATCATTCCCAGATACAGGATAGACATAATGCATCCTGTAGATCTGGTAGAAGAAGTTGCAATAGGATTTGGTGTATATAACTTGGAACCGACTCTTCCTGCCGCCGCAGCAGTAGGGCATAGAAGCCAACTTTCTGTGCATATGGATATAATAAGGTCTACAATGATAGGAGCTGGATTTCTGGAGTCGCTGAGTTCTGGACTTTCAGGCAGAAAGGTGCAGTATGAACTCGCTGAGAGAAAAACGCCTGAAGAGGACAAGGCGCTTGCCGTGCATAGCCCAAAAAGTGTTGAACATGAAGTTCTAAGAGAATCTCTTATTCCATCCCTGATGCAGTCTCTTTCCGGCAATGTCCATGAGGAATATCCTCAAAAGTTGTTTGAGATTGGCAAAGTATTCAAAAAGAAAGATGTGATACATGAATACTACAGTGTTGGTGCGGTTGTAGCGCATGCAGAAGCAGATTACACTGAGGCAAAATCAGTCTTGCAGGCTCTTATGGAGCTATGCTTTGGCAAGTCGGTGACTACAGTGCCGGCAAAAGACCCGACATTCATTGAAGGCAGGACTGCGCAGATAATAATCGATGATTCCATCATTGGAGTTATCGGAGAAGTTAGCCCATCAGTAGTTGAAAACTTTAAGTTGAGGATGCCTGTATCAGCCTTTGAAATAAACCTATCATTGCTTTTCCCTTGAGTGTCCTGTATATTGTTTCTGCAAGTTTTTCAGGCGAGCAAATTTCCATAGCAGAAAGTCATGACCATAGCCATGGCGGGAATGAAAACAAAAGCACAAATATGCAACTCGCTCACAGCTCATTACCCCGTAATAGAGCACGTAGAGGAAAAAGGCTAACCTGTGATCGCGTGTGAGTCAGATACGGGGGACAATTTGTTGCCTGTTAGATATCGTACGGCTAGTGCGGACGGAAATTGCCCACTCAAACTAAATATTACCTAAGGCACGGCTGATTGCATACCATAGATGTCCAATAGGCAACAAAGTAATCATCTTGCAAGCAATCAGGAAGAAAAAGGTCCGTATGATTCTGCACAACCTAATACAACAGACAAAAAACCGCCAAAAGCAATTGCATTATTGTCTGGCGGCCTTGATAGCAGCCTGGCTGTGCGGATGATGCTTGAGCAAGGAGTAGAGGTTGAAGCAGTTGCCATAAAGACTCCTTTCTGTGACTTTGACTGTGGTAAGGGCTGTGGCCATAGAGTAAAAGAAGTTGCAGAGGAACTCGGGATAGAGCTGAAAACAGTATACTTTGGAGAGGATTATCTGAGAATGCTAAAGAGACCAAAGCATGGTTATGGGTCAGGCATGAACCCATGTATCGATTGCAGAGTCATGATGTACAGTGCCGCCAAAGAGCGGATGGAAAAGACGGGTGCCGACTTTGTAATAACAGGCGAGGTCCTCTTCCAACGGCCCATGAGCCAGAATTACCATGCGCTCGAGATTATTGAAAACGAAGCAGGTATGGCAGGCAAGGTGTTGAGACCCCTTTCCGCAAAGCACCTCGCTCCAACGAATGCAGAGAAAAATGGTCTTATCAGCCGCGAGAATCTTGGTGAAATAAGGGGCAGGTCCCGTAAGGGCCAGATCGAGCTTGCGAGACACTTTAACATAAGTAACCCTCCAAATGCTGCTGGTGGTTGCCTTCTCACAGATCCAGCATTTGCAAAGAGGGTAAAGGACCTGATGTCCCACACGGGCGACGATCAGATCCCAACGATAAACGACGTAGAGCTTTTGAAGGTAGGTAGGCACTTCAGGCTCTCAAACTCTGCCAAGCTAATAGTAGGTAGGAACAGAGATGAAAATGAAGTCATTAATGCCTTGGCCTCCGGTACTGATGTATTCTTTGAAGCAAAGGACCACCCAGGTCCGCTAGGCATTCTAAGGCTAGGTACTGCTAGCTATGACACCGAAATAGCCTTAAGGTCTGCAAGAATTGTTCTGAGGTATTCTGATGCTCCCAAAGATATCGAATCAGATGTCAAGGTCACCAGAGAGAAAAATACAAGCATAGTAAGGGTATTTCCTGAGCATGATGTCAAGATTGAAGCTATGAGAATCTAAAATCGACCATTCAGTGAACGACTTTTGACCAGTATAACTATTTGACTAGCATACTGATTGCAGTATGCGCTGAGAGCACTTGCAGGCAGAATCATAAGATGCAGACACAAAAGAACCCCCTTTATCTCAAAGCCTTGACTTTAAGAGATATCACCGACATTTCTGCGATAAAGCAAGACATCAAAAAATCAATGATAGTCATACTTAGGGTGACTCCTCTGGCGCAGAAAGATGTAGAGGAGCTCCGTAAAGCAGTCGAGGAGCTTTATGCCTATGCCCAAGCCGTAGGCGGAGATATTGCAAGATTGGGCGAAGAACGCATAGTGATCACTCCACCAGGCGTCAAAGTGTGGCGTGGCGCTTATGACTTGAAGTAGGCTTGTACATCTACAACAGTTTGATGGCCTCTTGGACTAGAGGATGCTGAGTCTGTATCTTGAACATTTTGTTTATAGAGCTTGCAAGGTTCTGTGCCTTGTATCTTTCTCCATGGTTTACAAGTACGCGTCGCAGCTTCGGTCGTAGTCTATTGATATAGGCAACAAGCTGGTTGTAATCACTATGCGAGCTGAACCCTTCAATTTTTTCAACCTGACACTCAAGAGCAATTTCTTTGCTGTCTGTTATTATTTTCTTGGCTCCATCTTGGATCATTCTTCCAAGGGTCTCCGGCGCCTGATATGATAATAAAACTAGCTTGTTTGCGGGGTCTTGAGCAATCTGCTTTAGATACATAACAGACGGACCCCCTGTGAGCATTGACGATGGTGCCAAGACGATTCCAGGCCCTTGTCCTAGCTTTTCAGATTCAATTGAGGCAAAGGACTCTGTCCAGAATGGGCTCTCTTCGGAGCTCAAAATCTGCTGCTTCAGTTCCTTTGAAAGATATTCAGGATAAGCTTCATGAACTGATGTAGCATCAGAAATAACTTGTTCTACCAATACTTTTGTTTCTGGAATCTTTTTATTTTTCATTAATCCGGCTATACATAGCAAAAGTTCTTGAGAAGTACCAGCAGCAGGAGTAGGTATGAGAATCCAGCCGTTCTCTCCAACCGTTCTGCTAATTGTACTAGCAAGGGCAGCTTCGGCCTGCTCTCGTGTAGGAAGAATATCTTCTTTACCTCCGTTGGTACTTTCAATAATCATTGTCTCTACCCTTGGAAAGTTCCACGAGGCATTTTCAAGCATCATGGTCCTTCCGAACCTAATGTCACCGGTATAGACCAGATTGTGATCTCCGCTTCCAATATGGAGGTGTGAGGAGGCAGATCCCAGGATGTGGCCAGAATTTGAGAGCACAAGTTTTACGTCTGGTGAAATATCAGTCACTACCCCATATCCGAGCGTAATAGTGCGTATCACCATTTCATCAATGTCGCTCTCTGAATAGAGTCTGTCTTGCCCCACTGAACTTATATAATTTCGCTGCAATAGATTCATCAGAAAGAGCGTTGGCTCTGTGCAGTATACTGGTCCCCTGTACCCGTACTTGAAGAGCGCAGGCAGAAAGCCGGTATGATCAAGATGAGCGTGGCTTAGCACTATTGCATCAATTTCTGCCATTTCCAGACCTGAAATATCGAACCTAGGAAAAGAGCTCAGGGCATTCTTGGCCGCTAAGTTGATGCCGCAATCAAGCAGAACCTTGCTTTCGTGGGTCGACAGAAGCATACAGGACCTTCCTACTTCGGCAAAACCTCCCAGCGTGATGAGGCTAGCCTCAGCCGTTTCATCCAGTTGTTGCCTAAAGATCTTGTTCCCGACCTCCCTGTAGAATCGTACTCTTTCAGTTGAGTTGGCTCCTAGAATTTCATAGATTTTCCTTATGGGTGATAACAATCGAGGAGACTTTCTGATTCTCACCTTCCATCCAGTCTTCTCGGCAAGATCCACATTGTCAAAGTCTTCATCGGCTTGTGACAGTAACCAAGGTCTTTTTGCAAAGACAATGGCTTCTCCCAGCGCAGGGTCAAAGAAAGCTTCAACTACACCTATCTCATGTGGCATCACTTTATCCAAGATTTGCCGGCATTCTTGCTCAGTATGTCTTATTGACTCGTCAGTGCGGACAACGATTCTCTTCTTTATCGTATTGACCATATTTGAGACAAGTTGCCCATTCTGTAGCAAGTAGCTGGGGTTCTTTGAGTAGAGAGCTATTCGAGGACCTTCGTATTCTATCCTAGTTAGACCTGCCTTTTCTGGCAGACTTTGCAGTATGATAGCCATTATGTTTTGGTTATCTGGCTCCTGTTGGTTTGATTGTCTACGCTGCATCAGATTGATCACACAATTTCAAGGCTAACCTATCGAAAGGCTGGCATGCTCAGCCAATATCATTTGTTATATTCAATTTGCAGTGCAACAGGTTGATTAAATGACTGGCAGATGCTTCCAGAACCTGACATCGATCCCGGCCTTTTTCTCTATTTTTCTTCTTATTCTGTCTTTTTATACAATTTGACCTTGCCTCCAACCGCTTTTAAAGATTTGGGTTATTTACCTAGTGCCAGCACCAGGATATGTAACTGATAAGTTGAAATACAAGCAACTCGCTTTATCATATCCTGCGATTTAAGTTGGAAGACAGAGATACTTACAGTACAGGCCAAGGACCGCAGAATACTGGGTATAGCAGAGGTTATGGTTCAAGGGGCAGCTCGGGTTTCAGAGGTCCGAGGCCATTTCGGCCATCCCCCGTCAGGGTTGGAGAAGAATATGATGTCAAGATCGAATCGTTGAGCAGAAGGGGAGATACTGGTGTGGCCAAGGTTCAGGGTCTAGTTATCTTTGTTGCATCAACCAAAGTTGGCGATAGTGT
>Ga0209581_1004350_pt1 | contig 11422 bp, 8 predicted proteins | sample Coa_R2_FD_187160 | JGI IMG/M metagenome (GOLD analysis project Ga0209581, IMG submission 187160) | Surface soil microbial communities from Centralia Pennsylvania, which are recovering from an underground coalmine fire - Coalmine... | ecosystem: Environmental > Terrestrial > Soil > Unclassified ...
AGAGTAGGGCCACCCCTGGCGGGTGGCCTGCCTGGCGCTCGCACGGGCTTAAGTTAACGCCTATGAGGGCCACCCGCCAGGGGTGGCGTGCTGGTGGCGGCATCGGTGGCCTGCCGGTGGCGGCATCGGTGGCCTGCCCGGCGTTGGCACTGGCTTCAGTGACGCCTATGGAGCCACCCCTTGCCGGTGGCCTGGGGGCGGCCTTCAGTTAACGCTTATGAGCATGGCCCCCTCGGATGCTTCGCTGCACTCAGTATGACATGGCGGCCAGAGATGCTTCGCTGCGCTCCGCATGATATCTTGCGCACCCTTTCAGTAATGTTCGCTGGTACAAGTGGGTCTGGCGTGTTATACTACGCAGTGGGAATAGACCGTTTCTTGCCGACAATAGATGAGGATAGAGGAGAAAAGAGTCTTTTATGGATGAGATGAAAACCCCTGGGAATAATGAAACCGGCGTGAATAGTCCGGGCGGCGCAAAGAGCGCGAAAACGCCGGGCGCCGGTTCGGCTGAAGAACAGAAGTGGACAGATCGGGGCAATGCTGCCGCGCGCGAGGGCGATTATGAGCGGGCGGCTGTGGCTTTTGAACATGTCGTTTCTCTCTGCCCGGATGACGCACGGGCGCGCTATAATCTGGCACTGGCCCAGCAGTACCTTGGCGATTCGGAAATTGCCATTGCCGGGTATCGCCGCGCCATTGACCTTGATCCCCAGCTTCTGGATGCCTATATCAATCTGGGCAATCTCTATAATGAGATTGGCCTGCACGAGGATGCCCTGGAGACGTTTCAGGAAGCCCTCGAATTAGACCCCGAAAACGATGACCTGTATACCAACGTCGGGGATACTTACCGCCAGATGCATCTGTATCAGGATGCTGTGCAGGCGTATCGTCAGGCACTGTTTCTCAACCCTGACAATGCGATGGCGAAGGACGGCCTGCAGGATGCGCGCAGCCGCATCGACGATCAGCTGCACCGCATCATGGAGCAGGAAAAACGTATCGATGCCGACCCGCGCGACGCCAGCCGCTATGCCGAGCTTGCCCACCTCTACCTGGATATGCGCCGCTATAACGAGGCCCTCTCCGTCACCAACCAGATGCTCGCTATCGACCCCACCGGACGCGCCGCCTATGACATGCTGGCAACCGTCTACGAGCAGATGGGCGAGCGCGATCAGGCGGCGGATACCTATGCGACCATCGTCTCTCTGGCCCCGGACGATGCCGATGCCTGGGAGCATCTCGGTACCTGGCGCTCTATCCAGGGCGATACCGCCGAGGCCATTGATGCCTACCAGCATGCCATCCAGCTTGAACCGAATAGCATCCCTGTTCGCTTCAGCCTGGCCGAGACGTATCTCGAAGCCGAACGCTACGAAGATGCCCTCAATATCTACCAGGACCTGGTCGGGCGTGGCGACGAACTGCAATCCGACGATCTTGCCACTGCCTATGCCGGCCTGGCCGATACCTACAACTCGCTGGGACGCTACGATGAGGCGGTTGAGACGGCGCAGAAACTGCTGGAACACTTCCCCGACGACCCGGAAGGCTACTACCAGCTTGCCACTGCCTATGATGCGCTCGGCAAGTACGACGAGGCCATCGAAAACTACGAAAACGCCATTGAGAGCGACCCCCTCAATGCCGATTACTACAATGACCTCGCCGATACGCTGCGCGAGGTGAAACGGTACGATGAGGCTCTCGATGCCGCCCAGCAGGCCATCGCCATGGACCCGTCCCTCATCGTTGCCTACGAAACCCTGACTCAGATTTACGAGGCGATGGGCCGCACGCAGGATGCCCAGGACGCCAGAGAGCAGGCCAACGCCCTGCGTTCTGCCAGCGAACTGGCGTAATCAACTGGAGGGAAGGCAGGGCAAGCGGCCCTGCCTTCTCTAGTTGATGCGCTCCTCGATGGTGGCGGCGAAGGTTTCCAGGTCGCCGATACGTTGCTGGATGTGGTCGTAGAGCAGGTCGTGGCTGAGCGCGCCGGGGTCGTAGACGAGCGACTCGCGCAGGTTCGTCAGGATTTCGAGCCGGTAGGCCAGCGTACCGGGGATGATCTGTTGCGCCGCCACGATGCTCAGCAACTCATAATAGCCTTCGGGGCGGCGCAGCCCCAGCGTGGCGACCAGGATGCCGCAGATGTGCAGGCAAGCCTCTATCGCCAGTTGCAGGTACCGCTCCGCCAGCCCGTAGACGCGATAATCGCCGGTAAATTCCTCGCGCTTCGTCTGCTTCAGATCATTGAGGATGGTTATGGCCTCGCGCAATTGCTTGAGATGGCGCTGGATCAGGTCTTTATCAACCGGCAATATCGTCCCATGCAGGCGGCGGCTCAGCGCCTGATTTTGAAGCTCATCGTATTTTTTGAAATCCAGGTAGTCCATGACTGCCTTCGTCTCAAACAAAATGCGCCGCTTCTCATCGCGACTGAACAGAATCTGGCCGTATTTGATGACTTGCAGTTTCAGCAGGAGCGACGCCTGGTTCAAGATCACCACGTCGATGCTTTCCGACTCCAGCCGCTTCGCCAGTTCGCTGAAGAAGTACATCTGGTAATCGAGAAATTGATCGGACTTGATCTGATCCATCAAGAGGATGGCAATATCGATATCGCTCAGATGTCCGAACGCAGTGCGCCCCGCGAGGGAACCGGAGAGGTAGGCCGCATTGACGGGATTTTGCGTGAAGAGCTGGTTGAGTTGAGCCTGCTTTTCGAATAAGTTCATGCAAACCTCCAGAGAAACCCGAACCTATCCAAAGCGCCGGGATAACCGAAGCAAAAGTGCTATTACTATAACTATACCATATTTGCCCGGTTTTGGTAAGCTCCGCTAACCCTCCACCCACTCTTCGCCACTGGTCGCTACCTCTTTTTTCCAGATGGGAACCGTCGTTTTGAGCGTATCGATGATATAGCGGCAGGCCTCAAACGCCTCGGCGCGGTGTGGCGCGGCCACAACGATAATCACGCTGGCCTCGCCGATTTCCAGTCGCCCGAAACGATGGGCCACCGCGACATGCTCCAGGCCCCAGCGCCGCTTTGCCTCGCTCACGATGGCGCGTATTTGCTCTTCCGCCATCTCCACGTAGGCTTCATACTCAAGATAGCGAATCTGCTTGCCCCGCGCATTGTCGCGCACCACGCCCTCGAAGACCACGATTCCTCCGTCGCTCGGCCTCGTAACAGCCTCAATCAACGCCGCACGATCCAGCGGCTCCCGTGTCAGCCGAATCACCGGTTCCATAGCCTGCTCATCCTTCCTGCTTTGCTGGCCCCCGCCCATCGGCGGAATAAATACCAGCTCATCGCCCTCGTGCAGCCGCGTCTCAGGGGCAACATAGCTACGGTTCACTGCGCACAGCGAGCGTTCCATAATGCCCTGCAAACGCGGATAGCGCCCGAGCAGCCGCGCCCGTGCCTCCGCCACGCTCGCCCCTTCAGGCACCTCCAGCCACTCCTCGCTCTTCCCGGTCACCTCCCGGAACGAAGCAAAGTACCGAATACGAATCTCCATGATTGACTCTCAGTTCCCTCTTTCGTTGCCATACAGTTCTGTATGGAGTGTATCATACCGGAAAAGGGACTGTCGAGGAACAGTGAGGAGAGTATCTGTTTACGGCAACCCGCTCACATTCACCTGAATCAGCCCGCTGGAAGGATAGGTCCAGCCCAGAGCTTTGTCTACGGCGGGGCTGAGGTCGATGCTGGACTGGTTGGTGATGTTTTTATTGTATGTTCCTGAGCGGAGCCAGTCTCCGTTGTGGGCATTGTAGCCGTCTGGCCCGCCCCCGCAGCTGAGGCCGTCGTTGTTGACGGAGGCGACGGAGGACTCTGAGCAGCCTTGAGGGAGAGCGGTTGGCCAGGTGCCGTCGGCGAAGTTGCCGGTGGGCGAGTAGCCGGAGGGCTGGAAGAAGGGCAGGCCGTTGTGGTCATAGAGCAGGTAGTAATAGGTTCTGCGCAGATTCTGCCCGTTGGGGCAAATGCCGTCGACCAGAGGGTTGCTGGTCGCGTCCGGCGCGATCAGAGTAGGTGAGACGGGGCAATTTGAAGGCAGCGTGGCGCTGCTGCCGTTAGCATCCCACCAGTTATCGTCTTCGTTCCAGGGGCCAACATCCGTCACCAGCACGTTGGAGACGGTTTTTGTGCCATCGGGCAAGGAGAGAGAGACCGACCAGTACGTTTTTGTGCCGTTCGGGGCGTAATATGGCTGGTAGATGGCGGGGATATTCGAGATTTGTCCCCGGTTCGCGTATTTGAGGTAGGCATCCGGCAGCGCGACATAGGGACTGGTCTTTGGTTTGAGGCCGTCCGGTAGCGATTTCTGCAAGAAAGAGGTGGCCCAGACCATGTAGGCTGTCGATGCAACGATTGGTTGCCCGCGCAGCGCGGCATTCAATTGCTGCAAGGTCTGTTGTGTCTGCGCCAGCAGCGGTGATTCTTTGCCCTGTGTCAGCGCGGCTAGTTTTCCAGCCAGCGCGTTATAGACCGTCTCCCGGCCAGAAGGGTTCTCCACAACGCCAGTTTGCCCCAGAGATGCAGGGTCTACCTGCATCAAATCGAGCCAGGCGCTGCGCACAGCCGCACTGATCCCTGCGCAGCCAGCCGATGAGATGTTGTCAGTCTGGCAAATGTGGAGCGCGCGCTGTTGAATCATCGGCGTGCCGCTTGCCCAGACAAAGATCAGATTCTGCATATCTGCTGCCGTCAGCGCGCGCTTCTGCGGCGTGGCAGCAAAGGCGCCGGTTGCCAGCGGCATCAACACGCTTACCCCTGTGATGAGCGCAGCCATCAGAGCTACAAGACTTTTCAGCGAGCGAACCCCTTTTCCTGGTATCTTCATCGCTATCCCAACTTTCTTTTCCTGACGTTTGCCTGCTATCTGCACAACCGTTCCAACAACTGCTGCATAGCTATTGTACGAATCGTGTGAAGAAAGGGTAATTGATATGGGATGAAAGTACCGGGAGCAATGGACGTATCATGCGGAGCGCAGCGAAGCATCTGTGACACCCATACGACCAGTGCTGCGACTGGATGCTTCGCTGCGCTCCGCATGACATGTCGACGATGGTTTCTCATGTCATGCTATGCCAGGGCGTATACCGCAGCCATAGAGCAGGTAGGTCGCGGTCTGGTACACCGTCACGCCCAGCCCGGCCTCTTTGCAGCGGTCGGCAAGCCAGGCGGGATCATAGTAATTCTTCACGATCTGGAAGGCACGGCCATCATTCAGGGTGCGCATCTGTAGTTGCTTGCCCTCCTGGGCCAGGCTCTGGTCGGCTGCCGTTGGCTCGTGACGGCCATCGACGAAGAAGATTTTCCCGCCGGGCTTGAGCGCCGTTGCCACCATGCGCAGAAACGCGGGCAGGCGATCCAGTGGGACGTGCGAGATCCAGAAGCTGAAGCTGACCGCGTCATAGGTGCGCGTCGGCTGCCAGGCGAAAATATCGGCCTGCACGTAGGTGACGCGGTCGCTGCCCAGACGCGCCTGGTTGAGGGCCATCATTTCAGCCGAGGCGTCAACTGCCGTAATCGAGTGTGCGTAGCGTAACAGGCGTTCCGTCCAGATGCCGGTACCGGGCGCGATTTCCAGAATATCCCCCTCCAGGCGCAGCGCGTCGAGGGCGGCGAAGACCTCATCGACTTCGGCGAACCAGGTGGGATTGGTCTCTGGCCGATCATTGTAGCGACCCCGGCGATAGAACCAGTCGTCATATTCATTGGCTCGTTCCCGGTAGTACCGGGCCATTTCCTCCAGGATTTCGGTGGATATGATCTCACTCATTTTGCGCAGACTCCTCCACAGCAAGGATATGACAGAGAGAGGGGTAGCAAACGACCCCTCTCTCTGTCATACGTTTGCCGGGTACACGTCGCTTACTGCTGATATGCCAGCAGCAAGGCGAGGTTTGCCAGCGTGCGTGTGGCGGTGCCGGTCGCGCCTTTCTCCTGGTAGGGCTTCTTGCTTTCGACGTAGAAGGTACCGGCAATGTCCAGGTGCGCCCACTGCGCGTTGCCGACGAAGTTTTCCAGAATTTTGGCCGCCGTCACCGAGGAAGCGGGCCGCCCGCCGGTCTGCTTGATGTCGGCAATATCGCTCTTGATCTGCTCCGCGTACTCCGGGTCAAGCGGCATGGGCCAGTATTTCTCGCCTGCGAGCTTGCCCGCTTCGATGATTTCCTGGCAGAGTTGCTCGCTGTTGCAGAAGAGGCCCGTCATGACGCTGCCAAGCGCGACGACGATGCCGCCGGTCAGCGTGGCCACGTCGATGATGGGCGATAGCCCCTCGCGCACAGCGTAGGAGAGCGCGTCAGAGAGGATCATGCGCCCCTCGGCGTCGGTATTGACGATTTCAATGGTCTTGCCGTTCATGATGCGCACGATGTCGCCGGGTCGATAGGAGTTGCCGCCGGGCATGTTCTCCGTCGTTGGCACCAGCACGGTGACGTTGATGGGCGGTTTGAGTGTGGCAATGGCCTGCATCGCGCCGATGACGGCAGCCGCGCCCGCCATGTCGCCCTTCATTTCGTCCATGCGTTCAGGTGGCTTGAGAGAGATGCCGCCGGTATCGAAGGTGATGCCCTTGCCCACCAGCGCCATGCCTTGCTTCGTGCTTTTATCACCCTGGTAGCGCAGAATGATGAATTTCGGGGGTTGCGCGCTGCCCTGTGAGACGGCGAGCAGGCCACCCATGCCCAGTTCCTCCATCTGCGGGCGATCCAGTACCTGATATTCCAGCCCGAAGCGTTTTGCCATGGCGACGGCGCGGTTTGCCAGTTCCGTCGGTGTCATCACATTGGGCGGCTCGTTCACGAGGTCGCGGGCGAAGTTGGCTGCCTCGGCCAGCGCCACGCCGCGTCGGATGCCCTCTTGAAGCTGCGCCTGCTGCGAGTCGTAGGAGAGCAATTCCACCTTCGCGATGCCCCTGCCGTTGCCGCCCTGTGGCTCACTGTGCTGGTACTTTCTGAAGGAATAGGTACCGAGCAGCGCGCCCTCCACCTCGGCCTGCGCGCCCTCTTCGGCGTCGATACCGGAGCCGCTCCAGTTGAGCGCGAGGCAGAGCGTGCGCGCGCCTGTGCTTTGCGCCTGTCGGGCCGCAACGGCGCTGGCGCGGCGCAGGGACTGCGAAGTCAACTTCTCCTGCTCGCCCAGGCCTACCAGCAGCACGCGCCTGGCTGCCAGCCTGCCCATTGTGTGGACGGCGGCCAGTTCTCCCAGGTTGCTCTTGAATTCTTCGATGGTACTGATTTCATGAAGCAGTCCGTTCAGCAGATTGTCCACCGTCGCGGTCGTTCCCGGCAGTTCTACCTGCCCGCCTTGCCCACGTACCGCTCCCACGACCAGCACATCACATGCTACGTCTTTTACTCCTGAAGTGATAACCTGAAATTCCATTTGCCATTTCCCACTTTCTGCTTGAGGTAGCGCGCGACGAAAAAGAGGCTGATCGGCGGGCCATTACTGGCTGTCTCCGGCTGTCATGCTGAGCGCAGCAAAGCATGACATGCCGCCAGTGTGTTACCGGTCAGCGTGTCGCATAGATATGAGAAATAATAGCAAAATTCGGGAAAAGTAGCTAACTCAGCCCGTTTTTCCTATTGTGGTGGTAGGGGGTATGCCGGGGAGGAGACCAGCTTCCCCCACTTACTACGCCTGGCGTGGTAGCAGTCGCTCGACCACTTCCAGCAACTGGCGTGGTTTGAAGGGCTTGGTCAGGTACTCAGTACAGCCGACGCGCATGGCCCGTTCGTTCACGTCGCTGAGGGCGTAGGCGGTGACGGCCACGATGGGGATGCTGGCGAGGCCGGGGCGCTGGCGAATCAACTGCGCCGTCTGGTAGCCGTCGAGGACGGGCATGGAGAGGTCGGTCAGGATCAGGTCGACCGGCTCGCGATCGAGAATGCTCAACGCCTCGTAGCCGTTTTCGGCGCTGAGGCAGCGATAGCCGCGTGTCGAGAGGACGCGCTCTACCAGAATGCGGTTAGAGGCTTCGTTCTCCACAATCAGGATGGTCGGCTGGCGTGAGCCGGGAGGTGCGCCCTGCTGCTGTCTGTTTATCATGTTGTCTGCTGTCCATTCTCTACTGGCAGGGCGAAGTTGCTCACGGGTCTGGCTCCGGGAGACTGGGCGATGGGCAGGGTAAACGAGAAGGTCGAACCCTGGCCCACGATGCTTTCCACGGCAACTTCGCCGCCCTGTAACTCAATCAACTTGCGGGCAATTGTCAGGCCGAGGCCGGTGCCGCCAAACTGGCGAGTGGTGCTGCCGTCGGCCTGCCGGAATGCTTCAAAGATGTAGCCAAGCGCCGCCGGAGAGATGCCGATACCCGTGTCATGCACCGCGACACGCAGCATATCGTAGTTGTCCAGCAGCGAACAGGCAATGGTCACGCCGCCCTGTTTCGTAAACTTCAATGCATTCGAGACAAGATTGGTCGCGACCTGCCCGACGCGCTGGCTGTCGGCCAGCGCCATTGGCAATCCTTCATCCACCTTCAATTCAAGCCATAACCCCTTCTGGTCCGCCAGTGGCTTCAACTGGCTCACCACGTCGCGCAGGCAGGCTTCCAGCGCCAGCGGCCTGACGGTGACTTCCAGCCGGTCCGCCTCGATTTTCGAGAGGTCAAGCATGTCATTCACCAGGGTTTTGAGGTCCTCGGCCCGTTGCACGATGAACTGCAGGTGTTCTTCCTGCTCCGGCGTCAGTTCTCCGTCGACAAACCCATCTAATAATAACGAACCATAACTGATAATGCTATGCAGAGGGGTACGTAATTCATGGGTGACGGTAGCCAGAAATTGTGATTTCAGGTGGTTGACCCGCTCAAGGGCCGCATTTTTGTCCTTGACTTCGGCGAAGAGCAGCGCGTTCTGAATCGCAATCGTTGCCTGAATGGCCGCTGTACTCAACAGGAACTTGTCGCGGTCGCTGATCTGATGCGGCTTATCGGAATAGAGGATAAATGCGCCGATGGATTGATCTTGCAGCAGCAGGGGAACGGCGATCACAGAGCCATAGCCGGCTTCGAGCGCCAGTTGCACCCAGGCTTCGCTGCGCTCGCGATAAATGGCGGAAATATCTTCCCCGTAGGCAATGCGCTGCTTTTGCATTGCCAGCCGGGCCAGCATCATATCGAGGTCGCGCAGGGCCGGACGGGGGATGCGTGGGCGGCGCAGGCCATAGGGCGATTCGGGCTGCGCTTTCGGGGCGCGCACGGCGCTGCGTTTGCCGCTGGAACGCGGCAGGGGCGAAGGGACGGCAGCCATCTTGGTGGTGGCGGCCATCGTGATATCGCCATCCGGGTCGGCATGCACCGTCACCGCTCCGTGCTGGCCCGAATGGCTGGCGCCGTTGCTCGCGGACAGAGCGGAAAAAGGGCGCGTCTCCCCGCTGCCGTTGCCGTTCGCGCCGACCGGTGAGGCCGTTGCCGACCATTGCGCCACCGCCCAGGGAGAGAGCATTTCGCGCCCGTAGAGCAACAGCGAGACGTGCTGCGCGTCCATCAGGTGGCCCAGGCGCGAAACGATCTCGCCAAGCAGGTGTTCCAGGTCGAGCGTTGAGATCAGCGCGTCGCTCATAATCAGCAGGTCTTCCATTTGCTTCGTAATCACCTGGCTCTCGCGCTCCTGCAGGGAAAGCGACTCGGAGAGCAGGTGAAATGAGCGATCTAACACACTCAATTCATCGGTCTTGATAGTAGCAACCGGGGCCATGCTCGCATTGCTGGCGGCGACCAGCGCGGCCACACGGCGCTGAATTCTGTGCAGTGGGCGCGTCAGGAAGTGGCGCGTAATGAAGATCAGGCTCACGATGGCCAGCAGGAAGCTGAACGCGGCCAGCGCGAGCAGGGCCGGGAGATTGCGTCCCAGATACTCATTGATGTTATATAACGGCTCGACATCCACAATCACCAGCGAGGGCGTACCGGCCAGTTGCTGGCTGGCCGCGACGGTATCGGCCTGCGTGAGGTAGGTCTGCCCATTGACCTGGAATTTTGTGCTGCCGGGGGAGCAGAAGACACCGTCATCGATGGAGTGCGCGTGGTGCATCTCCTTCAGGCTGCTATCCTGGATGGTCCCACCCGCGCAGAAGGCCACTTCCTGCCCCTGCTCGCTTTCCAGTGGCAGGTCTGTGAAAACGGCATGCAGCAGTTTCTCGCCCACCAGCGCGCCGACCACATTCCCGCCTCTGCCAGCAACCGGGGCGGCGACGCTCAACACCCAGACGGTATCGCCACCACTCGTTGTCTGGAGCAGCATCGTGGCCGCCTGCCCTGACAACGCCTGATTAAGCAAAGATGTGGGAATGGTGATCGTAGTATTTCCCAGTGGGGGCGTGCGTTTCTGCCTGTGGGAAGAATATACCGCGATGGCGGAGAAATTTGATTGCGCTTGCAGCTCGCTCAGGGCCATAATGGCTCCCGAAGTGGAAATACCGGTCTGAGCAAATGATAAAACGGTATCGTTATGGGCGGCGAGCGTTACTGCCCGCACCAGGGCTTCGCTTTCGGCTATGTATGCCTGCCTGGTTATTTGAAGGTGTGCGAGAACGTCACTTTTTGCTTCGCGCTCAAGATGATACTTCAGCAGGCTCACTGCCGCTACCGAAAATAGCAGAACGCAGAACAAAAGCGTTATGGTGGCCGCGATAATAAATTTTTCCCCGAGAGACCAGACTGTGAGTCTCAAGAAACTCCTTCCATTCATAGCGCGCTAACGAAAAGCAAGGGGAGGACGGGGTGCCAGCTCGTCCTCCCCCTACCGCGCATATGCAAAGGGCATATGCGAGACTCCAGGTGGCGCATGTGCAGACCCCATGGGGAAAAGGTCGCACTCCGTCAGATATGCGTTACAAGCCGCTCGTCGAGGTGGATCTGCTTGCTCGCGCACATCCCGCTTTCCATCCCAGGCCTACCTATTATAACGTATAACCCCGTAAATTGATATCACTTTTCCCATCAGTTTTCCCGTTTCTCTAAAAAATCCCGTGAAAGCCGAGATTTTAGAGATTTGCGTAGCTTTGCTCTCTTCTACGTGTCCCGGCAGGCCACCCACTACGCGCCCGCGGCAGGCCATACGCCCGCAGCAGGCCAGCCGCAAGGGGCAGGCCACCGCCCGGCAGGCCACCGCCCGGCAGGCCACCCACTACGCGCCCGCGGCAGGCCATACGCCCGCAGCAGGCCAGCCGCAAGGGGCAGGCCACCGCCCGGCAGGCCACCGCCCGGCAGGCCACCCGCAAGGGGTGGCCACCGCGACAGGCCACCGTGGCAGGCCACCCGCAAGGGGTGGCCCTACTATACACGTCCGTGGCAGGCCACCGCCCGGCAGGCCACCGCGACAGGCCACCCGCAAGGGGTGGCCCTACTCTACACGTCCGTGGCAGGCCACCGCCCGGCAGGCCACC
>Ga0209581_1004351_pt1 | contig 11420 bp, 14 predicted proteins | sample Coa_R2_FD_187160 | JGI IMG/M metagenome (GOLD analysis project Ga0209581, IMG submission 187160) | Surface soil microbial communities from Centralia Pennsylvania, which are recovering from an underground coalmine fire - Coalmine... | ecosystem: Environmental > Terrestrial > Soil > Unclassified ...
ACAACCGGGTGATCCTGTGGTCCGTGACCGGCATGATCGCTGTGTTCATGGCGCTCGTGTCGCTCGTGCTCGTGGCCTACTCGCTCGGCCAAGCTAACCGGGCCATTCAAGCGAACACGGCTGAAGCAGCGGCAAGTTGCACGCGGTCGAACGTTCTTCGATCTGACGTGCTTCGCCTGATCCACAATCAGCTTGTCATCACACCGCGCACCCCGCCCGACGAGGCTGCGAGTATCCAGCGGTTCCTCGATGAAGCCGACCACGACCTGGCGCCTGTCCACTGTCCGGCCGCGCATAGCCGATAAACTGTCAGCATGACTCGCGAACCTGTTGCCATCGCTGCTGCCATTGACGGTGTTATCAAGGCCGTCGTCGTCGCTCTGCTCGCCCTCCGCGTCATCACGGCTGCTGAGGCCGCGGCCATCATGGGGGTCGAGACAGCCGTGGGCGCAGGCGCAGCGGCGTTCGTCCGTTCGCAGGTCACGCCGGTCAAGGACCCGGTGATCCCTGTCAAGGTCCCGCCGGTGCCGCCTACCTCTTGATTTCTGTCGGCAGACTTGCTAGTCTGCCCCCATGCGCGATGCCGACCTCCGCCCCGACCAGTTGGCGTCGCTGGCGCAACTAGCCGCCCGCGACCGGGCGATCTACGTAGCGCCCCCAGGAGCCGGAAAGTCAGCGACTTCCTCCCGCTGGCTTTCCGGCTCCTCACTCGTCATCTGCCCCGCGAACGTGCGAAATCACTGGATTCGCGAGATCGCACGTTGGACAGACACCAACGCCACCCGCGGCTGGGGTACGCCGAAGCGCCGCGAGCGTGCCCGCTGGCACGCGACCGACGGCGGGGTGCTGGTAATCAACTACGAGTCCTTCCGCCAGGACGTGGACGCGCTCGTCAAGCTCCCCTGGCAGTCCGTCGTATTCGATGAGGCGCATCGCCTGCGGGGCCGCGACACGCTGCTGCACAAGTCTGCGGCCAAGCTGGCGCGTCGAGTACCCCGGCTGCTTTTCGTAACGGGGACTCCGGTGCTGAACCGCGCCGAAGAACTGTGGTCGTACCTGCACATGCTCGACCCTAAGCAGTACCCCTCGTTCTGGCGTTGGGCGCGCGAGCACTTCATGATCGAGCAGACGACGTTCTGGGGACGGCTGCCCAGGCCGATCACCCTGGTCCATGACCTGAAGCCCGGCGCCGCCGCGGTGATCCGGGAGCAGATCGCCGAGTTCCTGGTGGAAGGCCCCGGCCCGGACCTTCCCGACGTGATCGAGACGATCATTGACGTAGACCTGAGTCCGGCAGAGCGCAAGCTGTACGACTCGATGGTGACGCACAACTGGCTTCAGACGGACGACGGCACTGTCGTCCAGGCGATCAATGAGGTCGCCAAGATCACGCGCCTACGGCAACTGGTCTCCGGATGGGAGCAGGTCGGGTCCGACTCAAAGGTCAAGGCCGCGATCGAACTGGCGACTGACCTGGAGCCCGAGCAGGTCGTGATCCTCACTGCGTACCGGGAGAGCGCCGACCGTCTCGGCGAGGCACTGCGCTGCCCGGTGATTCACGGCGGCGTCGACCTGGTGCGCCGCGACCTGCGGATGGCCGAGTTCAAGTCGGGTACGGCTCGTTGCCTGGTCGGTACGCTCGCCACGATCGGCGAGGGGACTGACGGGCTCCAGGTTGCGCGTCACGTCGTGCTACTTGATCGCGACTGGACGCCCGCCCGCAACGAGCAAGCCATCGGCCGCATCCGACGCTCCGGCCAGCAGTCCCGCAACCTGTGCGCCTGGCACGTCGTCGCGAGGGACACCGTGGACCAGACAGTCGCCGAGGCGCTAGCTCGAAAGACCGACGTAATCCAAGCCGTACTAGGAGGAACCGCTAATGCCGTACATTGACGAGAAGGACCGCAAAGAGCTAGAGACACGCGGCGCTAAGACGCCCGGCGAACTGAACTACAACCTCACTCGGGTCATTCAGGGCTACGTGCATGAATGCGGTCTCGACTACCAGACGATCAACGACATCATCGGCGCACTGGAGTGCTGCAAGATCGAGTTCTACCGACGCATCGCACGTCCCTACGAGGACCGGAAGCGGGAGATCAATGGCGATGTCTACTGACGGCACTACCTCCTACTCTGAACTGTCCACCCTGGCGCGCTGCGAACAGCAGTGGTATTTCAAGTACGTCGAGCGCCTGCCTGATCCCGGCAATGCCAAGACGGCGCTGGGGCAGTGGATGCACGATGCGACTGCCGCGTTCTGGAAGGGCGAAAGCTGGGACGCGCCAGATCGCGACGAAGTGTGGGCCGACGATGCTACGTGGCTGATGGACCGCTATGTCAAGCACTACGCGCACGCTCGGATGAGGGTCCGGGTCGAAGCAACGGAGCTTGAGCTTCAAGCCAGACTCGCGCCAGACGCCCCGCTGCTGCGTGCTCGCGTCGATCAGCTTTGGCGAATCGGTGACAAGCTCTGGCTGCGCGAGTTCAAGACGATGAGCGACTGGAGCCGTATCGACGCGCTGACTGTAGACCCACAGTTGACGCTCTACTACGGCATCGTTAAGTGGAGCTACCCCGAACTGTGGGGCATCATGTTCGACGCCGCCAAGACGTATCACTGGAAGCGAGTCAACCATCCGACCAGTGATTCCTTTCAGATGATCCAGCTTGACCGTACGGATGAGCAGGTCCGTATCGCGATGCAGGCGGCGGTTTCCTCCGTGGACCGCATGGGGACGTTGGCCTGCGGCGACGCGACCCCCATTCCGAACGTCGGTCGTGATTGCTCCTGGTGCATGTACCGCCTCGAATGCTGGGACCGCCTTGCGTTCGCGCAGCCGGAGATCGAGGTAGTTGACTAACTACCGGAAGGTCGATTGGGCCGACAAGGCCGTGTGCAAAGGCAAGGGCGACATGTTCTTCGAGGCCATCTGGCCCGACGACGAGAACGACTGGCCGTTGCCTTCGGCACTGCGCGCAGCGCGTGCGCTGTGCGATTCCTGCCCGGTCCGGCGCCCATGCATCGAGGAGGCAATGCGCGTCGAGGAGGGGACCGCGGCGGCCTTCCGGTTCGGTGTGCGCGCCGGTCTGACGCCGGAACAGCGTCGATCTCTGGAGGCGTCGTCCTGGCGCTGCCCGAACGACGGCACAGTGTACGACCCGGCAACCTTGCGCCGCGGCACCGGCATCTGCCTCACCTGCGGCTCAGTGTTCACCCGGCCGCCGGTACCGGACGAGGGTGACAAGTGGGCGCCGCGTCATGCTCGTCTCTATAAGCGTTGTGTCACGCACTTCCACAACGCTTATAGCGTTGGCTCGCCCGTCCCGGAGATCAACGTCCTCGCCGTCGAATGGGGCGTTCGACACAACGACGTGAAGCGCGTCTACCTGGCGCTCGCGGAGGACGGCGTGATCGCCCGCCAAGGCTCGCGCTGGATCAGGCAATCACCTACTGCCGCGAGGCTTGCTGGGTCCTGGCAGGACGTGTTACACTCTGGCGGTCCCAACAGAAGGCTCAGATTGGAGACCGATGGAGCCGCACCCCCTCGTCGCAGAGCGTGAGAAACTGCGTATGGTTTGCTTCGGCGATCCTGGCGTCGGCAAGACAACGCTCGCAGCGACATTCCCCCGCCCCCTGATCGTTGACGTCGATGGCGGCCTGATCGCCGTGGCGCTCGACGGTACCGAAGCCCTGGTGGTCAATCCGCAGGGTTACCGCGACCTGGAGTTGCTTTACTCCTGGGTCAAGCAGCACGCCGATGAGGTCGATTCGATCGTTGTCGATTCGATCACTGAGCTTCAGCGCCTTCTCGTAGACCAGATCGTGGACGAAGGCAAGGGCAAGACCGGCAAGGGTTCGCAATCAATCACTGACTTCGTGCCCGAGCAAGCCGAGTACCTGGCGAATCAGCGCCAGATTCACCGATTCCTGTACGCCCTCAAGCAGCTTGGCAAGCACGTCATCGTGACTGCCGGGGTGCGCGAGCGAGGCGTCAAGCGATGCCCGGACGTGACTCCGGGACTTCTCACCATCGTCAATCACTGGTCGTCAGTAACGGGCGAACTGGTAAATGCTGACAAGGACGGTGAGATCAGGCGCGTGCTGGTCACGCAACCGAGCAACATCAGGGAGGCCAAGACGCGCTTTAGCAGCTTGCTTCCCTACGTCGAGAACCCCACGTTCAACGAACTGTGGGACCGAATCCAGAAGCAACACAGGGAGAGCAACAAGTGACCGACGACTTCACAAGTCTCATCGACCAGGCCACCGATGACACGGTTGACCTCGACTTCTCCGAGGCGGTCGAGTTCGGCCAGTTCACCGCGAGCAACGTGCTTGCCGTGGTAAGCGAGGCCAAGCGCGGCACCACGAAGGCCGGGGCACCCAAGATCGCGTGGCAGTTCACGATCATCGAGGGTGAGCACTCAGGCCGCAAGCTGTTCCGGCACACGCCGACCACCGGCAAGGGCGCCGGGCTGGCCCGCGAGATCATCGAGGCGACGGGCTGCGAGGTTCCCGACCCGAAGGGCCGACTCCGCATCAGCCTATCGGACGCCGTGGGCCAGGAGGTCCGCATCGACGTGCGGCCGCAGAAGGACAGCGACGACTTCAACGAGGTCGTCAAGGTCCGTCCGGCCAACCGATCGGACGATGGCTTCACCCTCTGACGACGCGAAAGCGCCCCGGACCTGGCGGTACGGGGCGCTTTCACGCGTAGGAGGAACCACGCTCAGGTGAGCATTGTATTTCCCCTCCAGCCGAGAAGCAAGGAACCTTTGCGCGGACTGCGCTGGGCCGACGCCGACGCTGACTCGGTACAGCGAGCTTGGGAAACCGCACCGGAGGACGCCAACCGCGCAGTGCGGCTGGACGACCTGACCGTGATCGACTGCGACTCCCCCGAGGCGGTTGAGCTATGGGAGCGCGTCGGACCGCCGACGCCGCTCCAGGTCTCGACCGGGCGGGGTCGCCACTTCTACTACCAGCGCAATCTGGCGCTGCGCTCTGGGCCGCTCGTACCGGGCATCGACATCAAGACAGGCCCGCGCGCCTACGTGGTCGCAGCGGGCTCGACGCATCCGAACGGCGCACATTACGAGTTGCTCGGCGACGGCCCCCCCGCCGAGCTACCCGACGAGGCGGTCACGGCACTACGCCCGACCGCCGTCCCGGCGCTCACCGGCGAGCCCAACGCCGATGAGTGGGACACCGTGCCCGAGGGGATGCGAAACGTCGTCCTGGCCAGCTTGGGGGGCGTGCTCCGCAAGCAGGGCGCCGACGAGCAGGTCATCAACCGGATGCTTGCCGGATTCAACCGGGCATTCTGCGAGCCGCCGCTGGAGGACGCCGAGGTCGCTAGCATCGCCCGGTCGATCACCCGTTACGAGCCGGAGCCCGAGCGCGAGATCGTCATTCTCGATGATCTCGGCCATGGCATCGTGATACCTACTGTGATGACAGCACCCGAGCTAATGGCGCTCGTGCTGCCTCCTGTGCAGTGGGTGCTGCCGGGGGTGCTGCCAGAGGGCCTGGCAATCCTCGGCGGCAAGCCCAAGGTGGGCAAGTCGTGGATGAGTCTCGGCCTCGCCGTCGCAGTCGCGTCTGGCGACGAGTACCTGGGCGCGACCTGCGAGCCCGGCGACGTCCTCTATCTGGCCCTGGAGGACAACGCCCGCAGGCTCCAGAAGCGGCTCGGCATCGTCCTGAATGGCCGCCCGGTACCGGACCGCCTGACCATCGCGACCGACTGGCAGAGGGCGCCGCAGGGCCTCCTGCCGATCATTCAGTGGTGCCAGACGGTCGAGCGGCCCCGCCTCATCATTGTCGATACTCTGGCGAAGTTCCGCCCGGTAACGAAGGGTGATACCGCCATCTACCAGCAGGACTACGCCAGCCTGACCGGCCTGAAAAAGATCGCCGACCACTTCAGCCTGTGCGCGAAGGTGGTCCACCACCAGCGCAAGCTGGGCGCCGACGATCCGCTGGACACCCTGTCCGGCACTACTGGCCTGTCAGGCGCCGCGGACACCATCCTCCTGTTAGAGCGCGAAGGCTATCTTCGTGGCCGGGGCCGCGACCTGGAGAGGGACCTGAACCTCCGGGTCACCCTCGACGCCGACACGGGGACCTGGCAGTCCCACGGTGAAGGGCTCCAGTTCATGCCAGCCGACATTCTGCGTCAGTGGTGCTATGAGAATCTGCTGGTCGGCTCGCCCATGCCGAGCCGGGACGAGCTAATGGCGGCGACCGGCATCAGCCAGCACGATCTGCGCGACGCTCTGAAGATGGCGGCTGACCAGGGGTGGTACGAAGTGGGACGAGGGGGTCGCGGCAATCATGGCCGGTACCTCGGGGAGCCCGCGTGAGCGTGACCAAGTTTCGCGCGAAACCGCAGGTCAAAACCTGGTCGCGCTCGCAATACCCTATACATACATACCGCGACCAAGTTTAGGAGGCAACGTGTCTGAAGGTACGGCCAAGAGCGAGTTCGGCTTCCTGCGCGCCCATGACGGCTCGTGGTTCAGTCCGCACCATGTCGTTCGTGTCCGTCGCGCTGTCACCCCCGATGGCGTCTGGGCACACGTCGAGGCCGACATGGTGGACGGCTCCGTCGTGGTCCTGTCCGAGACCGGCGATCTCCGGCAGCAGGTCACCTACCTCGACTATTGGGAAGATTTCTGGCTGCGCGTGATCTCAGATGCCCGTCGAGCCTGAGCTTGTCGCCTTCATCTGTCCGATCCACGGACGGGTCCTCGACACGGTGTCGCGCGCTCGCGTCGAGTGTGGCCGATGCCAGCGTGAAATCGCCCCCGAGGGGACCGATCTGGAGGATCACAAGCGTCGTTACCAGGACACTCGCAGGCAGCGGAAATACCGTGACAAGCGCCTTACAAAAGTGCAGGTCAGAGAGCTATGACTTCTGAACGAGACGATTCATCTCGGCTAGCGGTACAGGAGGCCAGGAAGGGCCTACTCGCCCAATACGGGCTCACACCACAGGACTACTTGAATATGCTCGACGAGCAAGAGGGCGTCTGCGCGATCTGTCGGCGACCACCAAGCGCAATGACGCATCTGGCTGTAGACCACGATCACTCAACAGGCGTTGTGCGCGGCCTACTGTGCGGAGCCTGCAATCTCGGCCTGGGCAACTTCAGGGATGACCCTGACTTACTCTGGCGCGCTAATCAGTACCTCTATCAGACCTCACCTTCGCTGTGGACAGAGGCGGCATCGTGACCCCAATCATGGCGGCAACCCCCTGGACGAGCAATGCGGCGCTCATAGCGGACTGTGCAGCACTCGGGTACCTCCGGTCGGACTGGCTGACGCTGGACCCGACCTACGGCAAGGGCAACTGGTGGACAAAGTGGCAGCCAGATCGGCTGGTGACCAGTGACCTCAGCCCGTCGCTCAGCACCACGGACCTACAGGCCGACTTCACTTATCTGCCGTTTCAGGCGGCGACCTTCGACGCTGTGACCTACGATCCGCCCTACGTCTGCGTCGGTGGCCGCCGAACCTCGGGCATTGAGTCCATGTACGACGCGTACGGGCTGATTCGGGCGCCGAGCACCCCGGCAGACCTCCAGGCCCTCATCGACGCGGGTCTGGCCGAGTGCGAGCGTGTCTTGCGCTCCGGAGGAATGTTGCTCGTCAAGTGCCAGTCGTATGTATCCAGCGGGAAGCTATGGCCCGGCGTCTACTACACGCAGCAATGGGCGAACGTCCTGGACCTGGAACTAGTTGACATGCTCCAGCACATCTCCGGACCCCGCCCTCAGCCGGGCGGGCGTCGACAGGTCCACGCCCGCAATAACTACTCAACGCTACTGGTGCTCAGGAAGGGCCAATGATTGTCGATCAAACTCATACCCCTCGGCTCTGGCAGGAGTTGCGAGACCTGCCCGGCCCGCTCGCCATCGACACGGAGACCACCGGGCTCAACCTCTACGCGGGCGACGTGCTGCGGGGCGTGAGCCTGGCCTGGCGTACTGATGAGGGCAAGATCACCACGCGGTACCTGAGCTTCACGCATCCGGGCGGTCCGAACCTCGGCCCGCATGTGCTGCGGCGACTGTGCCAGGAGCTTGCCCGGCAGCAGGAACGCGGCGTGCTGCACCTGTACCACAATGCTTGTTTTGACTGGCAGGTCCTCCGTGAGGCGTGCAGCGAGTTCATCCTGCCCCGGCGATTCTGGGACACGCAGACTGTCGCTTGGTTGGAGGACGAGAACCTGCGCCACGGACTGAAGGAACAGGGCGCGCTCTGGTTCGGCGCGGATGCGAAGGCCGAGCAGCGAGCGCTGAAAGAGCTTCGCAAGGGCCGGAGCATCAGTGACCTGTACCGCGAGCTTCGAGCACAGCCGGAGTACGCCGGGCGAGAACAAGCGAAAGCCGCCCGTGAAGCGGCCCGGAAGCTGAAGCCGCTCACCCGAAAGGATTGGGACACCTTCACGGCCGAGGACATCGCAGCCTATGCCGAGCAGGACACAGCCCTGACCCTCCGGCTATACGAGCGGCAGATCGCGTCGGACCCCCAACCCGACTACCGCCCGGCGATCGAGCGAGAGTTCGCGGTGCAGCGCGTCGCCTATCGCATGATGCGTACCGGCATCCTGGTCGATCAGGACGCGGTGCGCCGTCAACGTGAGGCCACGGAGCAGGAGATCGCTGAGATCGAGCAGCGTTGGGGGCAGTTTGATCTGAACAGTCCGGCGCAGGTCGCGCAGTTCCTCTATGTCGAGTGCGGCCTGCCCTGTATTCACCAGACCAAGGCTGGAAACCCATCTGCGTCACGAGAAGCCCTGGAGGAGCTAGAGGGGGCCCATCCGGTGGTAGCGGACCTGCTGCGCTACCGGCGGCTTCAGAAGGCCCTGGCGGCGTACTACCGACCGCTGGAGCGATTCATCGGCGAAGATGGCCGCATCCACCCGAGCTTCAACACCACAGGCACGAAAACGGGACGCTGGTCGTGCTCGTCTCCGAACCTTCAGACGATCCCCCGAGGCGACACCCTGGTCGGCGTGCGCGACGTGTTCATCGCGGCACCGGGCATGGAGTTGTGGGAGTACGACCTAGCGTCGGCTGAGCTTCGTGTGATCGCCGGATGGTCGCAGGAGCAGGACGTCATCGACGCGCTCCTCGGCGGACGGGACCTGCACGCCGAGACGGCCGAGCGCATCTGGGGGCCGAACTTCACGCCGCTGCAACGCCGAGTCGCAAAGAACATCGGCTACGGCTGGCAGTACGGCATCGGCCCGGTGAAGGCCAGCGGCTACCTGACGCACGGCACCGGGCAGGCCCCGACCGTGTGTGACGGCTGGTTGTGGCCGCATGAGCCGAAGTGCAGAGCGTGTCACGCGTGCGAGGCGGCCGACATCCTGCGGCGCTACGAGGCCGCGTACCCCCGCATGAAGCGCCTGCGCGACGGGCTCGCCCAAGCGGCGGAGGAACGCGGCTACCTCCCGCTGCACGTTCCCGGGCGGTTCCGGCGATTCCGTGGCCCTGGCTACCAGGTTCCGTACTACACCGCAAGCAACGCGCTCGTTCAAGGCGGCATCGGCGAACTGATGAAGGACGTGCTGCTGCGCGCCGAGGACGCGATCGGCTGCCTCGGCGGGCTCGTTCTTCAGGTCCACGACTCGGTGGTGGTGGAGGTCGAGGAAGGCGCCGGGCCGAAGGTCGGCATGATTCTCCAGGACATCCTCGATGAGATCAACCCGTTCCCGATCCGCATGGAGTTCGACGCGAAATCGTGGAACGCGCACGAGTAGCCTTGCTGTGTTCTGATCGTGGTGCTAATGTACCGCCTGTGCCCCGCCTTTCGGACTACGGCATGTCAAAGCAGGACTTTGCTGACCTGCTGGAGCACCAGCGCGGCACGTGCACAGGATGCGGCAAGCGGTTCACGCGCAGTCGTCCGGCGTGCGTCGATCACGACCACCGCACCGGCGAGGTCCGTGGCCTGCTGTGCAACTTCTGCAACGGGTTGCTCGGCGTGATTCATGACAACACGGACCTCCTGCACGGTCTTTGGCAGTATCTCGACAGCCCGCCCGCCTGGCAGGTGTTCGATCACCCGCGTCTGCACAAGGACGCGCCTCCGAGAAAGGCTCAGGTTATGGCCCCCTACATCCGCAAGGAAACGGCGAACTACTTGCGCTCCAAGGCGGCGTGCTTGGAGTGTGACAACCCGGAAGTGGCTGAGGCGTACTACGAGGCGGCTGAGGAAGTCGAGCAGTCATGAGAATCTACCTGAGCGCGCCCATGCGTGGCGTCGAGTTCTACAACAGTCCGTGGTTCGAGTGGGCCGCGGCCGGACTGCGAGCCCAGGGGCACGTGGTCATCTCGCCCTGGGAGCACGACCAGGAAACGCAACCGGAAATCACGCGGCTGCCGGAGTTTCGCACCGGCGCCCCGATGAACGATCCGGCGCTCTACCACAAGCTGTTGGGCTGGGACCTCTCGGTCATTGCCAACCCTGCGCCCCTGATCGACGCGGTGGCGTTCGGCCCCGGCTGGGAGAATAGCGAGGGTTGCAAGCATGAACGTTACGTCGCGGAGGCGACCGGCAAGGCGATCTACCTTGTGGAGCAGGACAGGCTGTCAGGCGGACCGAAGCTCGTTCAGGAGCCAACAACGGTCATGATCGGTCTGACCGGCTACGCACAGGTCGGCAAGGACACAACCGCCAACATTCTGGTTGAGGGGTACGGGTTTACGCGCATCGCGTTTGCTGACGCGTTACGCGATGTGCTCTATGCCATCAATCCCGAGATCGGGCTGGGAAACCCCCCCAAACACTGGATGCCACTGCGCGACCTGGTTGCTGAGGTTGGTTGTTGGGATGTTGTTAAGGTTGCTCATCCGATGGTGCGGGAGTTGTTGCAACGCTGCGGTACCGAAGCAGGTCGCGCCATCCTGGGCGAGAATGTATGGGTAGACGCTGCCCTGCGAAAGGTCAAGCCCGGCGGCAAGTACGTATTCAGCGACGTGCGGTTCCCCAACGAGGTTGCTGCGATCAGGAAGGCCGGAGGACAGCTTTGGCGAATCATGCGGCCCGGCTATGGCCCGGTGAATGACCACTCGTCGGAGACGGCGGTTGATGACGTGGAGGCTGACGGTGTCATTGTCAATGACGGGACGATCAGTGATCTTGCTTGGAACGTGCGGCGCCTGGTCAAGCCCGAGGCGGCGGTAGTGTAATGTCAGTGAAGTCTGACAGCACGGTGCATATCGTGATTCCTGATACGCAGGTCGCGCCGGATGTGCCGACTGAGCACCTGAGTTGGGTGTCGAGATATATCTGGGATGAGTACCGCGAGTGCGACGATCTCACGATCGTGCACTTGGGCGACCATTGGGACATGCCGAGCCTGAGCAGCTACGACCGCGGCAAGCGGCAGATGGAAGGA
>Ga0209581_1004356_pt1 | contig 11416 bp, 10 predicted proteins | sample Coa_R2_FD_187160 | JGI IMG/M metagenome (GOLD analysis project Ga0209581, IMG submission 187160) | Surface soil microbial communities from Centralia Pennsylvania, which are recovering from an underground coalmine fire - Coalmine... | ecosystem: Environmental > Terrestrial > Soil > Unclassified ...
TTTACGGTAATCAGAGATTGTATTGGCCAGAGACTGAAGCAACATTGTGCGTGTGGTATCCAACTCTCCCTCCTTCGATGATTATTCCCCGGTAGATGGTTGTGCTTATTATCAGCTAAATTCCGCAGATAAACAATGGAATAGGAAAGAAGTATCAAAAGCTTTTGCTCAACAAGGCGAAATCCGTGTTATAATGCCCCTGGATTGTATCCTGATCGCTGCCCGTTTCCGCTTTTTGAGGCGTGAGGGAGAATAGGAAGGGAAGCGAGAGTCATCTATTTCGTGCCTGTCTGTGTTTGCTGGGAAGGCTATGCAACTATGCTCATTACACGGGTTGAGTTGGAGAATATCAAGAGCTATCGGAAGTTTGAAGTTGATTTCCGGCGCGGGACAACCTCGATTAGCGGCCCGAATGGGGCGGGCAAGACAACCATTCTGGAAGCGATCGGCTTTGCTCTCTTCGATTATTTGCCCTATAACCAGGGCCAGTTTGTGCGCGAGGGGGAGAAGTACGGGCGCGTCGTCGTCCACCTGATCGGCGGTGATGATCGCAGGTACGAGGTTGAGCGGCGCTGCGGGTCTGGTTCGCGCTGGTTCATCTATGATTGTGAGGCCGATTACAAGGTTGAGCAGAGTACGGATGTGCTGGATAAGCTGCATGACCTGTTCGGCATTGAGCGCGAACGTTCGCTCAGCGCGCTCTTCCGCGACGCGCTGGGCGTGCCACAGGGTTCCTTCACAGCCATCTTTCAGGAAACGGCCAGCAAGCGCAAACAGACCTTTGACACCCTGCTGCAAATCGAGGATTATAAGACGGCTGCCGATTACCTGCTGGAGGCGCAGAAAGAATATAAAGAGCAGGCTATCACGCAGCAGAGCGAGATCCAGCGCCTTGAATACGAGACGCGCGAGCTGGAGACGTGGCGGCAGGCATTGCGGGAAGCGCGCGAGCTTGACCGGAGCAAGAAAGCGGAGAATGAGCAGTGTACGCGAGAGCTGGATGAGTATCGCGCGCGCTCTGCCGTGCTGCAACGGCTCCGGGAGGAATGCCGGTTGGCCGAGCAACGCTTTCGGCAGTGCCAGACGATTGCGGACAGGGATCAACAACTCTTACAGACAGAAGAGCAGGGTGTGTGGATGGCTCGCAAGGCGCAACAGGCCGTGACAACGCATGGAGAGGCGCACACGCGCTATTTGCGCGCCGAGGAGGCGCTCGAGGGGCTGCGCCGGGAGGAGCGAAAGCGCAATGCGTTGCGCCAGCGACAGGGTGATTTGAAGGGGCAACTGGCGGCCATCGGCGCGAATAGCAAGAATCTGCTGGGGCGTTTGGATGAGGTCGCCGCCGCCCGGCAACGCGTGGTGGACCTGCTGCCTCTCTACGAACAGCAGACGGAGCTTGAGAAGCAGCGCGACGAACTGGGCGGCAGAGTGACGCGCTATGAAACGCTGCAGGTCGAATACAAACGGCTCAAGCAGCAGCACACACGCTACCAGCAACAACAGGAGACGCTTGAGCAGCGCATTCGCGAGATCGAGCCGCTGGCCCCGCTGGCGGCGCTGCTGGCCGAACGCAACGAGCGGCTGACGCAATTGCGCGTGCAGCAGAGCGAGCGCAGCAGCACGTTTCGCCAGCTCAATGAGAAACGCGAGCGGCTGCGCGTGCTGCTGGCCGAGCGGGAGCAGGTCGCGGCCAACCTGCGCAAGGCGGAGAACACCGTCGCCGTCATCGAGGAGCATCGCGCGGAGGCCGAGGAGATGCCGGAACTGCAAGCGCAATATGAGCAGCTTTCCATGCAGCAGCACCGGCTGGAGGGCAACATTAGCGGCTATATCAAATCGCGGGCGCAATCGGCGGGTGGCCAGTGTCCACTTTTGCAGGAAACCTGCCTGAATATCCGGCGGCATGGTATCGCCAGCCTGGAATCCTACTTCGATAGCCTGCTTTCCGACGAACACACGCAGCTGGCCACCGTGCGCGAGCAGCGTGAGGCGATCAGCGAGCGTATGAGGCAGATGAAGAAGTATGCCGAGGCGTTGAATAAGCTGGGGCAATACATTGAGAGGCGCGACAACTATGCCGAGCATTTGCAGCGCGTGGCCATTGAGATTGCGCGGCTGGAACGCGAGGTTGAGGATCTGACGCGGCAGATGGAGGTATTGAAACAACTCGATCAGCAGATGGCGCAGGCAGAGGCAGAGTATCACGAGAGCAGGAAAGCCGATGAACAGGTGCGCGAACTGCTGGGGCTGCGCAAACAGGTGCAACAACTGGCGGAACAGATGCAGCAATGTCTCGCTGATATGGCCGAGCGCCGTCAGGAGGGAGAGCAACTGAAGGGCAGTCGCGAGGAGAAGGCACAGGTCGAACAGGCCCTGCTGGCCCTCAATGACCCGCGCTCTCAGTTGAAGGCGCAGCAGGAAATCATCAAGCAGGAGGGCAATTTCCAGAAGCAACTGGCGATGGAGCAAGAGCGACAGCAGGAAGTCGAGCGACAACTGGCGGCCATCGAGCGACAACTGGAGAGCTACGCACGCCTCGACGAGCAGATTGCGGAGCAGGAGATCAGCCGCCAGCAAAGCCAGGAAGGCCACAGGATTTATCTGCAAAATGAGCAGCTCGCCGCCCTTTTGCCCGAACGCGAGGAGGTGTATGCCGCCGCTTTGCAGAAGGCCAGGGCGTCAGAGCAAACCCTGCTGGCAGCGCAGCAGGCATGGGAAGAGGCGAAGGCCGTTTTCGATCAGCAGGAGCTTGATGAGGTCGAAGCGCACATCGATGCCCTGCAAAGCCGTCTCTCAGCACTGGCAGGAGAGATCAGCCGCTTGCAGGACGACATGAACGGGCTGGAGCAGCAAATTACCCGCGCCGAGGCGTTGCTACTGGAACTGGAGGCGGCGCGCAAAGAGAAACAAACGCTGGAAGAATTGCAGGTGATGATGGAGCAGTTCCGTCGGCTGATCAAAGAGGCCGCGCCGCACGTGCTGAAGGCCATGCTGGCCGATATCTCAGCCGAGGCCAACCGCATCTTTGGCGAGATCATGGGCGACCGCAGCGCGCAGCTTTCATGGCAGAACGATTACGAGATCATCCTGCGCCGCCAGGGGGTGAACCGCACCTTCGCGCAGTTGAGCGGCGGCGAGCAGATGAGCGCGGCGCTGGCCGTGCGCCTGGCCCTGCTCAAAAAGCTCTCCACGCTCAACCTCGCCTTCTTTGACGAGCCGACACAGAACATGGACGAACTGCGCCGCATGAACCTCGCCGAACAGATCCGTCGCGTGCGCGGCTTCGACCAGCTGATCGTCATCAGCCACGACGATACCTTTGAGCAGGGGCTGGATAGCCTGATTCGCCTGCACAAGGTGAGCGGGGAGACGCGGTTGGTATCTGAAGAGGAGATGGCCGAAGAAAGGGAGCGTGTGCATGCTTCATAAAGAAAAATTGCTGGCGGCCCTGCATCAGAAACGGGGGCAGTTCGCGCTCTACGACGGCTCGTACAGCGACCAGTTGCAGGCATATCGCCACGCGCTGGAGACGCTGCATCGCCACTACACTTCAAGCAGGCAACTGGAAGATGATTTGCCGCCACCGGAGCAGTCCGTTCCGGCAGGCGCGCGACCGAGCATTGAGTTTGATCGCTGGCTGGTGCAGGCCGGGCAATATGGCTATTCCGGCCCTATCGTCCCCTTCGGGCGCGAGTTTGCCAACCACGAGCAGGCGCGGCGCTGGGCGGAATGCATCGAGGGCATCACCACGCTGGCGGTAGACGGCAGCCAGCTCCAACCCTGGCGCGACGCCTCTATCCCCGTCGCCCTCATCCAGGTCGGTCTCTTCGCGAACCCGCATAGCCACAGCCGCCCCTACACAAAGGACGTGCGCATCGAAGTTCTCTCGCCCGACGAAATCATGGAGGAGTCCCGCGTCGAGCGTTCCGACCCCGACAGCTACCCCTATTCCGAGATGCAGGTGACGCTGCGTCGCTACTGTCTGGAAGTGGAGACGATTCGCAGCCAGATGGAGCAGCTTGCGCGCGCGCGCCACCCTGGTGATCCTGCGCACAGTCCCGTTGTCTTCTTCGACGGCTCGCTCGTCGTCTCCTTTGCCCTCACCATGCCCAGCCCGTACCGCGAACGCTATATCTCGTCCGCCGTCTCGCTGCTGCAAGCCTCGGAGGAACTGCGCGTCCCCCTCATCGGCTATATCGCCACCAGCTACGCGCGTGACATCATCACCATGCTGCGCCGCCTGGACGACCGGCGGGAGCGGCCCATCCTGCGCGACACCAAACGCATCCACGACGCCCTGCTCTGGCAGGGTCGCCTGCGCTGGGGAGACCGCACGCCCGCCATGATCTGCGCGCGCGGCGATGTGCTGGCCGGCTACGGCTCCTACCGCGAAAGCGTCGCCTTCTGCTACCTGCAAACTACCGCGTCCCACCCCCCGGCCCGCCTGGAATTCCCGCGCTGGATGATCGACGATGGCCTGCTCGATCCGGTGATGGACGTGGTGCGCGCCGAAGTCATCGCGGGCGCGCAGGGCTACCCCTACGCCATCGAAACCGCCGACGCCGTCTCCGTCATCACCATGCAGGACCGCGCCGAGTTCTACGCCCGCTTCCAGGAATTCATCGAACGGCAGGGCATGAAATTTACCTTCTCCACCAAAGCTTTGAGTAAAAGCAGAAGAAGGTGATAACCAGACTATGAAACCGGGCGGGGACGGGTCATCCTGAGAGAAGCGAAGGGTCGGGAGCAATGGACAAATCGCTGTAGTCCGACGGAGATCCTTCGCTTCTCTCAGGATGACATGCCCCGACTGCCGTCAGAAACCCGCACAAATAAGCCTGTAAAACCCTCGACAGGCGCGTTTCCGGTATGTTACACTCCATACAGAAGAAGTATTATGGAGGTCGTCTCCGGGAATACAATGTCTCAGCGACGATCAAATACGACCTGCCGACAAAATCCTTTGTCATCTATCTGAGACCAACGAATCAGATAGCGACGACACCGTATCAGGTCAAAATACCACACGAAGGAAGAGTGCAGGGATTGCGTCATGCGCTGGTGAATATTGCGTCAGGAGCGTTTCCCGCAAGAGGCTCCGCAATGAAGAAGCCGGAGACGCTGATGCGCTTGCCTGTCAAGGTTAGCACTTTGCAAACGCCCGAAGAAGTACAGAAGCTTCTGTTCTCTGGCGATAGAGAATAGAGGTAGTCGCGTTTTTTGTTTTTACCTGGAAAAAAGGATATGTCTCGTTCAACGAATACAACGTTCACCTGCCCATGTGGAGAGGTGTTTAGCAGTCAGATTTATGAGTATGTCAACGTGGCGCAGGACCCGCAGTTGCAGTATACGGTGCTGGCGGGGTTGCTGAATGTGGCAACGTGTCCGAAGTGCGGGCGGCGCGTTGCCGTCTCGCGCCCGTTTATCTATTCTGACCCGGTACATAAGCTGCTGGCCTATGTGCATCCGAGGAATGACGTGCCGGAGGAGGCGCGATTGCTCATTCTGGAAAAACTGCAATCGACCTACGACCATATTATCAGCGGCTCGGATGGCAATGAGCAGACGCCGCTCATTGCGCCCGATGATATAGCCGGACGCAGCTCGCGCGGAGGCGATTTGCCGCCGCTGCAGGTCATCTTCGGGCTTGACCAGCTCAGCGAGCTGATTAGCGGTGTGTTGAGCCAGGAGGAGCGGCTGGGACGGCTGGCGCTGAACACGCAGAGCCACGACGAGGCCGAGCGCAGCCAGTTGCTGACCATCGCGCGCAAGCTGGCCTCAGAGATGCAATGCCAGGTCGAGGTGGAAGAACTGCCGGACGAATATACCGTCTGGCTCTATGGCTCGCGCCGCCAGATCGGCGCGCTCATGCGCGAACTTGCGCACCGCTAACGATAAAGAAGGTTCCCCCGCCCTGTCATGCTGAGTGAAGCGAAGCATCTCCGGCAACCATCACCTCCGGCAAGGGCCTCGGATGCTTCGCTTCACTCAGCATGACAGGGCGGGGCATAAGAGTAGAAGGGGTAGCGTATGATTACTGTTGGCGTACTCACGATCAGCGATAGTGGAGCGGTCGGCGCGCGGGTGGATACGAGTGGGGAAAACATCCGCACGCTGGTGGGGCAGCATTTGCCGGGGGCCGTTATCAGCGCGGGGGCGATTATCCCCGATGAGCGCGAGCAGATCGAGGCGACGCTGCGTGAGTGGAGCGATGAGAAAGGTTTGAGCCTCATCCTCACCACCGGCGGCACAGGTATGGCCCCTCGCGATGTGACGCCGGAGGCGACGAAAGCGGTACTTGAGCGTGAAGCGCCAGGCCTTGCCGAAGCCATGCGCGCCGCCAGCCTGCAACATACCCCCTTTGGCATGCTCTCGCGTGGCGTGGCAGGCACGCGCGGGCGCACGCTCATCATCAACCTGCCGGGCAGCCCGAAAGCCGTTAAAGAATGTATGGAGGTCATCCTGCCCGTGCTGCCGCATGCCATCAATCTCCTCACTGAAGGGCCAAAGGAACACTGAGTTATGTCCTCGCCCTCTCCGGCACCTTCAGGCAAGACCTTGCTCGTCTATCGCGGGCATAGCGATAAGGTCTTCTCCGTCCGCTGGTCGCCTGATGGCCGCTATCTCGCCTCTACCGGGCGTGATGCCAGGGTCCATGTCTGGGAGGCCGATAGCGGGCAGCCAGCCCTGGTCTATCGCGCGCATACGCATTGCGTCCTCTGCACAGCGTGGTCGCCCGATGGGCTGCTGCTCGCTTCCGGCGATACGAGCGGGGCCATTCACGTCTGGGAGGCGCGAACCGGGCAGACGCTGACCGTCTATCGCGGCCACCGGCGTTTTGCGCGCAGTCTCGGCTGGTCGCCCGATGGCCGTTTGCTCGCTTCCGGCGGCGATTACGGCGATAGCACGGTGCAGGTGTGGGAGACGCTCAACGGCACCTGCCTCGCCAGCCATGCGGACCAGTACCGCATCTTCGCCCTTGGCTGGTCGCCGGATGGGCAGCGCATCGCCTCTGCCAGCTTCGATGGCACGGTCATGCTGCGGCAGGCACGGGCAGAGACACCGGGTACAACTATCGGCGTCTATTTCGGCCACAGCGCGCCCGTCTATGCCCTCGACTGGTCGCCGGATGGCCGCTGGCTCGCTTCCGGCGGTCAGGATGGCCGCGTCCTGCTCTGGGACACGACGACCCTGGAAACTATCCATATCTACGGAGAACACAGACAGGCAGTCAAAACACTGGCATGGTCGCCGGATGGGCAGTATATCGCTTCTGGCGGCGATGATACAGACATTCAGGTCTGGCAGGCTGCGACGGGCCAATGCGGCTGCACGTACCGCGACCACACAGCCTGGGTGCGGACGCTGGCGTGGTCGCCGGATGGAGCATCGCTTGCCTCTGCCAGCGACAGCACTGTGCGTGTCTGGCAACTCTAATATGCTACTGCTTGACATTCTGGCACACAGGTATTACAACTAATGTGGGAATACGTGAGGCTCACCTCTATCTGCTTTCTTGCATATCATCAGGAGGTGTCCGCGCTCTACCCATTGCCATTAGAGAAGCTGTCATTGACATGGCTATCCTGGCAGAGCCAGGCACTGAGCGATACTGTGTGAACACTCACAACACAAACAGACTATTTTCAAAGGAGAAAACGTATGGCATTTGAACTCGAACCCCTACCTTACGCTTACAACGCGCTGGAACCCTACATCGACGAAGAGACGATGCACCTGCACCATGACAAGCACGCGCAGGCATACGTCAACAACCTGAACGCGGCCATCCAGAACGCGCCCGAATTCGGCAGCATCGATATCGAGGACCTGATGCGCCGCATCAACGATGTGCCGGAGAACATTCGCATCGCCGTGCGCAACAACGGTGGCGGCCACGCCAACCACTCGATGTTCTGGAAGATCATGACGCCCAACGGCGGCGGCAACCCGACCGGCCCCATTGCCGAGGCCATCAACCAGGCTTTCGGCTCCTTCGACGCCTTCAAAGCCGCCCTCAACGATGCCGGCCTCAAACGCTTCGGCTCCGGCTGGACGTGGCTCGTGGCCGACCAGAACGGCAAACTCTCCGTCATCTCGACCGCCAACCAGGACAGCCCGCTGATGGACGGCTTCTATCCCATCATGGGCAACGATGTCTGGGAGCATGCCTACTACCTCAAGTATAAGAACATGCGCGGCGACTACCTCAACGCCTGGTGGAACGTGGTCAACTGGGATGAGATCAATCGCCGCTACCAGAAGGCTCTGGGCAAGTAGGATTTTAACCTGTTATGAACACTGACCCTGGCGCGTCATGCTGAGAAGTATTTGAGCCAGGTAAGCGATCAGCATGGTCGGCAGAGATGCTTCTCAGCATGACACGTCAGGCTTTCATATTTGCCTGTTCCCATCCGGGCCTCTCCATCGTTTACTATGGTAGAACCTGTAAGCGGACGAAAGGATAAAGTAGAACGTTCCTCTCGTCGCTATAGAGGTTGAGCGGGGCAGCGCGCTCCGGCAACCGCAAGCAACGCACCTTTACAAACGGACAAGTGAATTGATAGGAATGGGAAGGAATTGCCACTATGCAGCGTACTATGTGCAAGGGGAAGATTCATCGTGCAACCGTCACGCAGGCCAACCTGAACTATATCGGCAGTATCACCATCGATCAGGCTCTGCTGGAAGCCGCCGACATTTACCCGTATGAGAAGGTTCAGGTGGTCAACGTGACCAACGGTTCCCGCCTGGAAACCTACGCCATCGCGGGCGCTCGCGGTTCCGGCGTCATCTGCCTCAACGGGGCAGCCGCCCGCCTGACTGCCGAAGGTGATATCGTCATTATCATCAGCTACGGCCAGTTCGACGAGCAGGAGATTCGCTCGCTGGTGCCAAAGGTCGTTTTCGTTGATGAGCAGAACCGGCTAACCGAGTTGAAGCGCGTGCCGTTGATCGAGATGCTGCCCGTGCCGGAACCCGAAGCCGATTTCACGGTAGAATCAGAACCGGTGCAAGAATATTCTGAAGTCGCTGATTAACGGCTTCAAGGAGTCATTTCATTCAGCCGACCGGTTGAATGAAATACTGCTTCCCCTCTCCCTATCAAACGTTTGTAAGGTAAGAACCCATTGCGCTCGAAGAGAAAGCCCTCATAGCAGATAGAGCCTGAGACTAGAAGTGAAGCCTCGTCAGGATGAATGCTTCCATGTTCTTTCAAGGGGGAACGCTCGTCCTCCAGCATGCTGATGAGATCGAGGAAGTTCCGGCCCCGTTCCAGTTTGTCAGGAGTCGCTGGCGCTGCGAAGCGTACCACTACGCCGCGCTGCTCGACTGGATGAGGCAGCAGGGGATTCGCAACAACATTGCGCGCTGGCAGCCGCTCAAACTGGAATTGCACGATAGTCGAGAGATGCACGATTACCAGGTGCAGGCGCTGGCGGCGTGGAAAGAGGCGCAGGGACGTGGCAGCATCGTCCTGCCGACGGGCGCGGGCAAGACGCTGGTGGCGACGCACGCCATCCAGCACGTCAACGCCTCAACCGTCGTGCTGGTGCCGACCATGAGCCTGCTCTACCAGTGGTACGCGCTCTTAACCAACGCCTTCCAGACGGAGATCGGCGTCTATTATAGCGGCGAGAAACGGGTACTGCCCCTGACCGTCACCACCTACCACTCGGCGGGTGACCTGATCGCCGAATATGGCAATACCTTCAAACTCTTCATCTGCGATGAAGTGCATCACCTGCCCGCGAAGACGTGGGGCGAAGCCGCGCTGATGTCGCCTGCCCCCTACCGGCTGGGCCTGACGGCAACTTACCCTGAAGAGTACGAACAGACGGGCAATCGATGGCGGCTCGACGAACTGATCGGGCCAATCGTCTACAAACAACGGCTCGAAACGCTGGTAGGCAAGCAGCTGGCCGAGTATCGCACACAGCGCCTGCGCATCGACCTGACCGCCGGGGAGCGCGCCGCCTATGACGCGGCCTACGCTATCTACACCGGTTTCGTGCGCGAGCGCGGTCTGCTCAAATCGCACGGCCCCGGCTGGCTGCGCGAATTGATGCGCCTCTCATCGAAGGACATTCAGGCTCGCCGCGCCTGGCTGGCCCGTCGGCAACTGCTCAATCTGCTCGAAAGCTGCCAGGGCAAGTTCACCGCGCTGGAAGCCCTGCTGCGCGAACACAACGGCGAGCGCATCCTGATTTTCACCGAGTCCAACGCCGTCGCCTACCATATTGCGCGGCAGCACCTCGTTCCCGTCATCTCGCACGAGACAGGTGTGGCCGAGCGCAAACATATTCTGGACGGCTTCCAGGCAGGCAGCTACAGCGTGATTGTCACCTCGAAAGTGCTGAACGAGGGCGTTGACGTGCCGGAGGCCAAAGTAGCCATCGTGCTGGGCGGAGGAGCCAGCAAGCGCGAATACCTGCAACGGCTGGGTCGTATCCTGCGCAAAAAGGAGCCGCTGCAGGCCCTGCTGGTTGAAGTCATCGCGCGCAACACGATAGAAGAGGGCAAGGCGCGCCGCCGCCACGTTCCCAGGGAGCAAAGCTAATGCTGACCGGCGATTTGATTAAACCCCGCCTGCGCATCCAGGGTTCCAACCTGCTGGTCGAAATGGTCAACGAGCAGAATCCGGCCCTGCAACAGATCGCGCGCGACCTCATCGCCCTGTTTCGTCAGCATAAGGGCCAGACACAGGCTGCCTGGGAAGAGGCGCTGCACGCCTATGAAGGAGCCAGCCTGGACTACACGTTGATACGCGGGCTGGCAAAAGTGCTGGCCGATGCGGCTACCTTCACCCCTATCGTGACGCCGCTGCCCCCGGCCACCCTGCGCGAGCGCGTCTTCGCGCACGGTCCCGTCTTTGACAATACAGACATCTTTCATCCGAAAACCCGCTCCGAAGTTTTACAGCAGATCGCCGACGAATACGGCCTCTCCCCCGCCGAACTGGAAGAGATGCTCTTCGCCGACCGCCACGCCACCTATCGGCTCACCGACCCCGGCCCGGAGTGGACTCCTACCGGCCTGCTCGCCCGCTACAATCTAGAACTGGCGCGCGGCGCACTCTACTGGGCCTCGCACATCACCATCGAAGTCGCCAGCAACTACAAAGACCTGTGGAAATACATCAAACTCTTCAAATTGATGTTCTGGGCCGAGCCAATGCCGGAGGGCGGCTATCGCATCGATCTCGACGGGCCAATCTCGCCCTTCGTCACCGCCACGCTGCGCTACGGGCGGCAACTCGCCGCCTTCCTGCCCGCGTTGCTGCTGTGCGAACGCTGGCAGATGCAGGCCGAGGTTTTCCCGCCGCAGGGGCAGGGCCAGAAGCTCTACGTCCTCGACCACACCAGCATGCTGCAATCGCACTTCAAAAACTCCGGCCTTTTTGACAGCCGCCTGG
>Ga0209581_1004360_pt1 | contig 11412 bp, 13 predicted proteins | sample Coa_R2_FD_187160 | JGI IMG/M metagenome (GOLD analysis project Ga0209581, IMG submission 187160) | Surface soil microbial communities from Centralia Pennsylvania, which are recovering from an underground coalmine fire - Coalmine... | ecosystem: Environmental > Terrestrial > Soil > Unclassified ...
AATGCCCAGCCGGTGATTGGCGAGTAACGAGAGCGGTATCCTGCGTCTCAACGTTAAGATAGCGCGTCAGGCCGGCGTAGTCGGCCTCCAGCCATGCCCGTGCGTCCGGGAGGGCCTGGCGCGCCGCCGCCAGGCCAGCGGCCGCCTGCGGCGGGCCGAGCTCGGCCATCAGGGCGCCGCCGGGCCTCAAGCGGCCGGGCGCCTGGGCCAGCAGGCGGGCCAACAACTCGTGGCCGCGCACGCCGCCGACCAGCGCCACGCGGGGCTCGAACAGGCGTACGTCGCGCGGCAGCCCCGCATACTCCTCGCTGCCTATATAGGGGAGATTGGCCACAATCAGGTCAAGTCCGCCGGGCAGCGGCTCCAGGAGGTCGCCATGCAGGAACCGTATCCTATCCTCCACGCCGTACTCACGGGCGTTGACCCGGGCGACGGCTAGGGCGCGCTCCGAGAGGTCGCTCGCGTAGACGCGTGCCGCGGGCAGAGCGCGGCACAGGGCGATGGCGAGCGCACCGGAGCCCGTGCCGACGTCCGCCACGCTCTCAACCGTGCGTCCTCTGGCCCAGGCCACGGCACGCTCCAGCAGGCCCTCCGTTTCGGGCCGCGGGACCAGCACCTCCGGGGTCACGTGCAGATCGAGATCGTACCAGGACTTGCGCCCGGTGAGGTAGGCGACGGGCTCACCGCGCGCTCGCCGCGCCATCAGCGCGTGATAGGCGGCGACGGCGGCCTGGTCGACCGGGGCGTCGGGGTGCGACAGGATCCAGGCGCGCGGGCGTTGCAGCACGTGGGCCAGCAAGACCTCGGCGTCGAGGCGCCCATCGGCGATATCGTGGCCCTGTAGCCGCTTCAGTCCCTCGCCGAGCAGGCGAGCGACAGTCCAGGCCGGAGGCGAAGTAATCATGTCACGGCGAAGGACCTGCCGGCCGGTTCCCGCCCATTCGGCGCGGTTTCTCGGGAGAGAGGGCGCGGGCCGGCAGGAAGCCCGTACTCCCTGACCGGTTCGCATCGCGGAGATGTGTCGGGCACAACGCGGCACCTGCTCAGGCGACGTCCTCGGAGGCGGCCAGTTTGTCGGCGTTGTCCGCGGTGATCAGGGCCTCGATCAGCCCGTCGATATCGCCGTCGAGGATGGTGGGCAGGTTATGGATGGTCAGGCCGATGCGGTGGTCGGTCAGGCGATCCTGCGGGAAGTTGTAGGTGCGGATCTTCTCCGAACGCTCCCCCATGCCGACCTGGAGCCGGCGCTGCTCGCCGAGCGCGGCCTGCCGCTTGGCCTCCTCCATGGCATAGAGCCGGGCGCGCAGCACGCTCATGGCCTTGGTCTTGTTCTTGAGCTGCGACTTCTCGTCCTGGCAGGTCACCACCAGGCCGGTGGGCTTGTGCGTGATGCGCACCGCCGAGTCGGTTGTGTTGACGCTCTGCCCGCCATGGCCGGTGGAGCGATAGACGTCGATGCGCAGGTCCTCTTCCTTGATCTCCACCGCAACGTCCTCGACCTCCGGCAGCACGATCACGGTGGCCGTTGAGGTGTGGATGCGCCCCTGCGCCTCCGTCTCGGGCACGCGCTGGACGCGATGCACGCCGCTCTCGTACTTGAGGCGGCTATAGGCGCCGCGTCCGTGCACCTCGCAGACCACCTCTTTGAAGCCGCCGGCGGCGTTCTCATTGGTGTTGAGCACCTCCACGCTCCAACGATGGCGCTCGGCGTAGCGCGAATACATGCGGAAGAGCTCGGAGGCAAACAGGCCGGCCTCGTCGCCGCCCGTCCCGGCCCGGATCTCCAGGATCACATCCTTCTCGTCGTTAGGGTCGGCCGGGATCAGCGCCAGCTTGAGGCGCTCCAGGATCTCCTCTTCGCGCGTCTTCAGGCCGCGCAGCTCCGCGCGCGCCAGCTCCTCCATCTCCTCATCCTGGCCGTCGGCCAGCAGTTCCTCCGTCCCGCTGATCTCCTCGCTGACCCGTTTCCACTCGCGATAGGCCTGCACGATTTCCCCCAGCGAGGCCTGTTCGCGCCCGTAGCGCTGTAGCAACTCAGGATTGGAGACCACCTCGGGCTCGGCCAACAGCGAGCTCAGCTCGTCGTAACGCGACTCGATGCGGCTTACCTTCTCCAGCAGCGAACTCGAACTCATTGCGGCTCTCCATCCAGGGCCAGAGCCCCTTTCATCGCCGCGATGGCCACCTCGACCTGCTCGTCGTCGGGCTCGCGCGTGGTCAGGCTTTGCAGCGCCAGCCCCGGCCCCACGAACAGCCGCGTGAACGCCGCATCGGGGTTGCGCGCGCCCAGGCGCAGCAGCTCATAGCTCAGCGAGGCCAGAAGCGGCACCAGCAGCACGCGCAGCAGCAGCCGCCGCGCCAGAGACGGCCGGCCAAACAGAGAGAAAACCAGCGTGGAGAGGGCCATCACCTGCAGCATAAAGGCCGTGCCGCAGCGCGGATGAGCGGTAGGGAACTGCTGCACCTCGGCCGGTTGCAGGGGACGCTGATGCTCGTAGGCGTGCACGGCCTTGTGCTCGGCGCCGTGATACGCGAAGACGCGCCGGATGCCCTCCACCTGCGAGATGGCGCCGACGTATCCGACAAACATGCCCAACCGCACGGCGCCCTCCAGCAGGTTGCCCAGCAGGGGATGCGCGATACGCCGCCCGGCCCGATTCAACAGCAGCGACGGCAGCAAGAAGAAGATGCCGACGGCCACCGCCAGCGCTCCCGCCACCGCCCCGGTCGCGGCCTCCGGCGGCTTGTGGTCGGCATCCACGGCCGCACCCGAGGCCACGCCGGCCGAGAACATCAGCATGCGCGTGCCGATGGTCAGCGTCTCCCAGAGCGCCAGAACGCCGCGCACGAACGGCAGGCTGCCGATGGGTGTGCGGTACAGCCCGCCCTCGAAGCGTTCGGTGTGGGTGACGATCTGCCCGTCGGGAGCGCGCACCGCGACCGAGACCCCTTGCTTGCCGCGAATCATGACGCCTTCGATCAGCGCCTGACCGCCATAGCTAAATGTCATACGTGTCGTCCCTGTTACTGTTCACAAAATAGGTCATGGGAGGCAGTACATATCCTGCCTCCCATGACGGGGTTGTCTGCGCCGGCCTGCGTCATGCCGCAGACGAGTAGCCCGCCCGGAAGCGGGCCGCCTTACGCCGACTGTTTGCGCGCGGCGCGGCGCCGGAAGCGCTCGACCTGGCCGCCGGTATCGACGATACGCTGCTGGCCCGTGTAGAACGGGTGGCAGTTCGAGCAGATGTCGACGCGCAGCTCCTTAGCTGTCGATCCGGTCAGGAACGTCGTGCCGCATGTCGCGCAGGTCACGCGCGTATCATGATGATACTCGGGATGAATGTTAGGCTTCACTTGATCCTCCGTGGGCGCACCAACGCCCACCGCATCGGAATGATACTGTCCCCGCCCGCATATGTCAAATCGCGGATCGAGTGGGACCGGCGACTGAAGTCGTCACCCGCAAGCGGGTACCCCGATACGCCCTCCGTCCCCTGCCAGGCGGTTTTAACCGCCGGCTCCCCCGACCGGCATTCCCTCCGGGGAGGCAGTGCCAGACACCGCACAACCGGACATATGTCCGATCCTTAGTTAGCGCCGCAACTCGGTGCTGACGGTGCGGATCTGGCTCAACAGAGACGGCACGGCGCGGGCCAGCGTCACGGCGATGTCGAGGCGCACGGCCGTTTCCAGACCCGCCTTTGCCGCCTTCGACTTGCTCGTCTGCTGCAATATCTCCACGCCCGCCTGCGCGGCGATTGCCGCGGCGGTCAATATGCCCGCCGCGATGTTCAGGCGGCGCACCAATTGGGAACTGGGGAATTCCACCGGTTTGGTCTCACGTATGGCGGCCATGACGCATCTCCTCCTTCAATAGCGCAACGTCGGCATCGACCATCAGGGTTACTAACTCCGGGAACGACGTCCTGGGTTGCCATCCCAGCACGCGGCGTGCCTTGGCGGCATCACCCTGCAACAGGTCTACCTCGGCCGGCCGCACCAGGGCGGGATCGATCACCACGTGGTCCTCCCACTTGAGCCCGACGTGGCCAAAGGCAATCTCCACCAGCTCGCGCACGGAGTGCGTCTCGCCCGTGGCGATGACGTAGTCGTCCGGCGTAGGCTGCTGGAGCATCAGCCACATGGCCTGCACGTATTCCGCCGCGTAGCCCCAATCGCGCCGCGCGTCCAGGTTGCCGAGCGGCAGCGTCTTGGCCAGGCCGAGATAGATCTTGGCCACGTGATAGGTTACTTTGCGCGTCACAAACTCTAAGCCACGACGCGGACTTTCGTGATTGAACAATATTCCAGATGAAGCAAATAAATTGTAGCTCTCGCGGTAGTTGATAGTGATCCAGTGGCCGTAGACCTTGGCCACGCCGTAGGGGCTGCGCGGATAGAAGGGGGTCGCCTCGTTCTGCGGCGTCTGGTGGACCTTGCCGAACATCTCCGACGAGCTGGCCTGGTAGAAGCGAATCTCGGGATCGACGAGCCGCACCGCCTCCAGCATGCGCGTGACGCCCAGGGCCGTGAACTCGCCCGTCAGCACCGGCTGGTTCCAGGAGGTCGGCACGAAGGACTGCGCGGCCAGATTGTAGACTTCTTGCGGCCGATAGTCCTGCAGCAGCGCGATCAACGAGAACTGGTCCAGCAGGTCGCCCTGCACGATCTCGATGCGATCGGTCAGGTGCTGAATGCGGCTGAAGTTCTCCGTTGAGCTGCGCCGCACCATGCCGACGACGCGATAGCCCTGCTCCAGCAGGAACTCGGCCAAATAACTCCCGTCCTGACCGGTGACTCCGGTGATCAGGGCCGTCTTCACCCGCAAAACCTCCTCAAACTGGCTGGTCGATGCGACCCGCATTGTACACCACACCAGTATAGGGAACAACCCAAATAAACCGTTCCCACTGAGCATAGCCCTGGCAGAAACCGGCAGAGGGGAGCCTTGCAACAACCAGCACCATGATCTCAGGCGCTGGCGGCGAAGACGCGAGCCGGCGGGAGCGGCTCTCCGTTCTCCCTGGCACTCCGCACCAACATCGCCAGCACCTCCTGCCCGTTCTGGACGGCCTCGGTATAGGTCGCGCCATGTGTTACTGGCATAAGGACGCGATCTGCCCATTCAGGCAGTGTCACAAGATAGGCATGATCCTCATTGGACCACTCGATCACCATCGAGTAGTGCATGTTCTCGCTCACTGCGATAGCCTCCGTTTCGCCTCGGCGATCCGCTGCAGCAAGGTGCGCACCTGTCTTTCCTGATACAGCTTGGCGTCGGCGCCATCATTGCCCGCCAACACAACTTCAAGATCGGGCACCAACGGATGCTTCCACTTCGCATGGCTACCCTCGTGCGACACCTCGGCTGCACCTGCCCGACGTAAGTCTGCCTTGAGCTCGCGTATCTTGCGCGGCACTGCCGCTCAGCCTCCTCGCACCATTGCACCTTCATGCGGGCCGATGCGATCAGCATTGTACACTACCCTCATATAGGGAGCAACAGAGGAAATGCGGGCAGGCAACAGGGTTCTTCTCGGCATCGGCGGAGGCATCGCCGCCTTCAAGGCGGTCGAGGTCGCGCGCCTGTTGATGGAGCGCGGCGCGGAGGTGCGGGCCGTCATGTCGCCCGCCGCCGCCCGCTTCATCACGCCGTTCAGCCTGGAGAACCTGACGAATCGGCCCGTCTTCAGCGACCTGTGGTCCGAGTCGGCGGACGGGGAGACGCACATCCGGCTGGCCAACTGGGCCGAGGTGCTGGTCATCGCACCGGCCACCATGGAGCTGATCGGTAAGCTGGCGCTGGGTCTGCCCGACGACGCGCTGACCTGCACCGCCGCCGCCTGCCCGGCGCCGCTCATCCTGGCTCCGGCCATGAACACCGTGATGTACGAGCAGGCCGTTACGCAGACGAACCTGCGGACTTTGCGCGAGCGAGGTGCCGTGGTCGTCGGACCCGTCGAGGGGCGCCTGGCCTCCGGCGGCAGCGGGCTGGGTCGCATGGCCGACCCGGACGACATCGTTGGCGCAGTCGCGCAGACCCTGGGGCGCACGGGCGACCTGGCGGGCACACGCCTGGTCGTCACGGCAGGCCCGACGCAGGAACCCCTGGACCCGGTGCGGTATGTGGGCAACCGCGGCTCAGGCAAGATGGGCTACGCTCTGGCCACCGCGGCGAGGGATCGTGGCGCCAGCGTCACGCTGGTCAGCGGCCCCACCGCGCTTCCTGCGCCCTACGGCATACGCGTTGTGCCGGTGCGCACCGCGGCGGAGATGCACGACGCCGTGCTGGCCGAATCGGACGGCGCCGACGCGCTGATCATGTCCGCCGCCGTGGCCGACTACCGCCCGGCGCAGATGGCCGAGCAGAAGATCAAGAAGGGCCAGCAGTCCCTGACGCTGGCGCTGGAGCGCACGGTGGATATCCTGGGAGCGCTACGGCGCAACACCGGCCTCGTGAAGGTCGGCTTTGCCGCGGAGACCGGCGACCCGCGCGCTGAGGGCCGGCGCAAGATGCACGAGAAAGGGCTCGATCTGCTGGTGGCCAACGATGTCTCCGCCGGTGCGGTCTTCGGCTCCGACACCAACCATGTCTTCATCCTCGACCGGGACGGCGGGATGCGCGAGGTCGGACCCGCGCCTAAAGGGGAGGTAGCGGAATATATCCTTGACGCCCTGGCGCCCCTGCTCCGGCGCAGCGCCTAATGTTATTCGTGTTGACGGCGCGCCACCGTCCCTGGGACCCCCGGCATCCCTGCCGGCCCGCGTTGCCGGCGGCCCCAGCTCGGGTCGCCGCGCCCTCTCAGACGCCCAGGAATAGTCCAGGTTCGTTTATCCCCCATTCAGGCCATTGCGGGCCGCCGTTCGTGCCACCTATTGTTCCAGCGTGTGGGGCTCTCGCCCACCCGGCCCAGCGGCCGGCAAAGGCAAACCTGTCGTGAGGCAGGGACGCAAAGCCACGGGGCTCCTCGCGACGTGTCGCGGGAAGTCAGCCGGGCTGCCGAAAGGAAGGCGCCGTCATGTACGTTGCCGGTCTAGAGCATTCGTTCCCCTCCAGCTATGGCGGCTCATGCAACACCCTCGCGGACCAGGCGCCCGCCGTCTGGTACCCTGAGCCAACCACCCCTATTACCGCTCCGTCGTCCGGCGCATGTCACGACGGAGCGGATGGGGATGCCGATACACTTAGCGCCATCAGCCTGTATCTCAATGAAGCCGCGCGCTACCCACGTCTCGGAGCGGCGGAAGAGCAGGAACTGAGCAGGCGCATCCGCGAAGAAAGCGACCCTGAGGCCGAGACATACCTGATACAGTGCAATCTGCGCCTTGTCGTCAGCATTGCCAAGGAGTATCGCTCCAGCGGGCTCTCGCTGATCGATCTGATTCAGGAGGGCAATATCGGCTTGATGAAGGCCGCGAAGCGCTACGATGGGCGTAAGGGATTCCGTTTCTCCACCTATGCCGTGTGGTGGATCCGCCAGCAGATCACCCGCGCCATCTGGAGCAGCCATGGCCCCGTGCGCATTCCGACCCGCGTGATCGATGGGCACCGCAAGGCCGTCCGCGAGCAGCGCAAGGCCGAGGACGAGCATGGCGAGCACAGCGTCGCCGGCGGGGTTGACGCGGCACCGTGGAGCGTCACGATGGTGCCGCATCAGGAGGTGGGGCAACTTCTGGAGGACCTGCCCGCGGACGAAGCGGACAGCCCAACCGCCCACGTGGAGCAGCGCGACCTGCTGTACAGCATCCTGCACGCCCTCAAACCGATCAGCAGGCGCGACCTGCACATCGTGATCCAGTTGTACGGGCTGGACGGCGGGGCGCCGATCCAGGTGGAACAGGTCGCACGCCTGCATAGCCTCAGCGCCGAGCGCGTACGCCAGATCAAGAAAGCGGCCTTCGACCGCGTCCGCGGCTCACGCCACGCCGAGCAACTGGCGTCGGCTTATTGAGCGAGGCGACGGCCGGCGTTCGCGAATCGCCATTGTCCCCCTATACCATAGACTTCGGCCAGGTGCCGAGCTTCTTAACGATCTTTCAGAGGGGTTACTGTGCGGCGGGGAACGGTTCCTGGGACCGCCGGCATCCCTGCCGGCCCCCGCTTGCCGGCGGTCCCAGGGCAGGTCTCACGCGCACCGGGCAAGGCTCTGCCCTTCCATGTGGGTGCGGATGTGCATGATGGCCCGCGCATGCAGCTGCCAGACGCGCGACTCGGAGATGCCGAGTACGGCGCTGATCTCCCGCAAGGTGAGCGAACGCTCGTAATAAAGGGATAGGACGAGTTTCTCGCGCTCGTCGAGGCGCCCCAAGGCCTCCCGGATGGCGCGACGTAGCTCCTGCGTTTCCAGCAGCGTTCCGGGGGCCAGGGTCTCAGCGTCGGCGGTGCACTCCATCAGGGTGGAGGCGGGATCGTCGTCGTCCTGGAAGCGCGCGGAGCGGTCCAGCGATACGACGGTGCGGGCGGCATCGGCCATGGCGCGATGCACCTGAGCCGGCGAGAGATCGAGCGCCGCCGCGACCTCCGCCTCCGTTGGAGCGCGCCCCAGGGCACCCTCAAGCTCGCCAACGGTGCGCTGAATATCCTTGCAGCGGCGGCGCGTTGAACGAGGAACCCAGTCGGCATGGCGCAGGGCGTCGACAACGCTGCCTCTGATGCGCTCGGTCGCGAACGTCTCGAAACTGGCGCCGCGCGACGGATCGTAGCGATCCACCGCCTCGATCAGGCCGATCGTGCCGTAACCGAGCAGATCGTCCTGGTCGAAGACCTGCGGCAGCACGACCGCCAGGCGTCCCACCACGTGGCGCACCAGTGGGGCAAACTTGAGAATCAGATGCTCGCGCTCCGGGCCGGCCGGCGCCGCTTGCCTCCCGCGATTAGGGGCCATACTGGTTGTGGCCACGGTCCTTCTCCTCCGTCGAAGTGGCGGATGGCAAACGCTTTGTCTGCCCTCTAAAGGCACTGTAACCACGGGTAGGTGACTAACCCCAAATCGACGGCACAACGGCTTAGACTTAGCCTGCATTATTCACGAGGACCGCGGGGCACCGTTCCTGGCGGCGGCCTGCGGGCCGACGCCGCCGGCATCCTTGCCGGCAGGGATGCCGCCGCCAGGCAGGGTCGTCCCGCCCTATCAGACGCCCATGAATAATCCAGGTTAGGCGTCAGGGGATAGGCGATAGCGCACAGCCGTCTGACCCCACATCGACGGCAAAACAAGGCGCCGGCCGGGACCTGCACAGATCCCGGCCGGCGCCCTAAAGCGTCTCTAGAGCCTAGTGGCAGCCGCAGGAGCGGGCGGCGCCAGCATCGCCGGCCGTCCTGAACGAATGGCCGCAGCCACACGTCGAGACGGCATTGGGATTATTGACGGTGAAACCGGCTCCCATCAGGCTATCGACGTAATCAATCTGTGAGCCCTCGATGAAGCTCAGGCTCTCCGAATCGATCACCACGCGGATGCCGTCCAGCTCCACCAGCGTGTCGCCTTCCATCATGCTGTCGTCCAGCGCCATGCCATACTGGAGGCCCGAGCACCCGCCTCCGGCCACGTAGACGCGCAGCGCCAGATCCGGGTTATCCTGCTCGACCAGTAAGTCGCGCACCTTGGCGCTGGCCACCGGGGTCATCGAAATAACGGAGGTGGTGGGTGTAACAACCTCAAGCATAGTTCTCGTACCGTTCCCTCTCAACGTCGCCTGTGTAGGCTTGCGCGCAACGGGACTTTATCCCGGCGCCTCCATCGTCAGGGTACCGTACGCATCGATCGTTGTCAATAACCTGTTCGGATCGGGTGCACCACGGAAACGTTGAAGCATACCCCGGACAGTTGCAGCCCCGGCTTCCGGCGGCGGCGCTCGCCGAGCAGGCGGCGACCGACACAAACGCGCCGGCAGCGATGGCCGATACCGTCCTGAGAGCTGACGGCAACGCCGGCTCCGAAGCGGTTGCGCCCGCGGCCGAGGCCATGGCCGCGAAGGTCGCCAATGGCAGCCGTCCTGCCCGGGCGCCGCGTCGCCGCTAGTGTTGTTTCAAGGGGGGTCTCTGGGCAGTGTGCCAGCTTTGTGGGAGTGCCGGCATCCCTGCCGGAAAGCGGGGGCCGGCAGGGATGCCGGCGGTCCCAGGGCAACATCGCAAAATCTTTGCCTTGATCGTGCGCACAGGCAGGATCGCGGGACATCAGGCGATGTCCCGCCATTCGGAGGACAGCATGGCGTAGACGTACTCGTCGCACCATTCGCCCTTGACGATCTCGTTTTCGCGAAAGTGGGCCTCGCGTCGCATCCCAAGGCGCTCCATCAGCCGTGCCGACGCCTCGTTGCGGCCATCGCAGCGTCCGATGATGCGGTGCAGGCCCAGCCCCTCAAAGCCAAGCCGTAACATTTCCACGGCCGCTTCGCGCGCATAGCCCCGGCCGTGATAGTCGGGGTTGAGCACGAAGCCGATCTCGCCCTGCCTGTGCTCCTGGCTGAGCCAGACCAAATTGACATCGCCGATCACAGTGCCCGAGTCACGCCGTTCGAGGGCCAGCGTCAACCTGTCGCCGGGGGCATCGATTGCCACCTGCTGCGCGCGTATGGCGAGCGCCTCGCGCACCTCGTCGCGGGAGCGCGGCCCCCAGTATAGATAGCGGGTCACGTCCGGCCGGGACTGTATGGCGTACAGCGCGTCAAGATCGTCCGCCCTGAACGGCCGCAGCAGCAGGCGCGCCGTCTCGATGGGATAGGTAGGCCGCAACATCTATCGATTCACCTTTCATCAGCCGTCAGGAACCGATACCTTCGATGATCTCCTGGCGCGTCACGCTGCCGCCGGGGTCCAGCTCAATGGCTACCAGATCGATGCGCCAGTCCGCATCGGCCCGCCCTTGCTCTTCGAGATACGTCTGTGCGCTGAGCACGAGGCGCTGCAGCTTGCGCGGGGTGACGGCCTCCTCGGGCGTGCCGAAGAGCGCCGACCGGCGCAGCTTGACCTCGCAAAACACGGTCACCGCGCCGTGCAGGCAGATCACGTCGATCTCGCCAAAGCGGCAATGATAGTTCCGCGCCAGCACCGTCAGGCCACGGGCCTGTAGCAAGGCCACCGCCAGGTCCTCGCCGCGCAGGCCCAGCTTCGAGCGCTTCGACCGTACCATACTCCCGCCGGCACACCTCCCCTCAAGCCCTTCACCGTTATACCACGCGCCCGCGCTTAGCCTGGCCCGGATCATGGATGGGCGTCTGCCCCGGCGGCCTTTCTGGGACCGCCGGCAGAAGCGGGGCCGGCAAGGATGCCGGCGGTCCCAGCGGCATCCTCCGCGCTGCTCATGCACAATGCAGGCTGGCCGCATACCTCTCCAGCGGGCACACTGAACTGAAACGGCTTGTTTGCCCCGCATATCGGTGAGGTACGAAGCGCGAGATCATGAAAAC
>Ga0209581_1004363_pt1 | contig 11402 bp, 9 predicted proteins | sample Coa_R2_FD_187160 | JGI IMG/M metagenome (GOLD analysis project Ga0209581, IMG submission 187160) | Surface soil microbial communities from Centralia Pennsylvania, which are recovering from an underground coalmine fire - Coalmine... | ecosystem: Environmental > Terrestrial > Soil > Unclassified ...
GACGGCGATTGCAATCGCACCCAAGCCGTTGCCAATGGCGTTGCCGTTGGATCAAACATGTGCGAATGCGCGGTACCAGCCGATCGCGGCAGAACCAAAAAAGACCACGAGAATTGCTCCGGCGCCGAGGAAAGTTCCGAATGGAAGCTCGAAATCGCGCCCCTTTCGGCCAACCGAAATCACCACCGCGCCGATCACGCTTCCCAACAAGGATCCAAGCAGAATCGTCAGAAGTGCGCGCTGCAAACCCAAGAACGCTCCGGCCATGGCCATCATTTTGACGTCGCCGAGGCCCATGCCTTCGCGGCCGCGCGCGCGGAAATACCCTTCGGCTACAAGCCACAGCAGTCCGCTCGCGGCGCCCGCGCCAATCAGCGCGTCAGCAAAAGAGAGCGCCGGTTCGGGAGGTGGATAAGCAAAAAAATGATTGGCGAGCCAGGTGGCGGTACCGTCGGTAGGTTGCGTAAACAGACTCAGGAGTAGTCCCAGTCCCAAGCCCACGAAGTTTACCTTGTCCGGCAAAATGCGCTCGCGCAAATCAGTAACCGTCAGCACCACAAGCAGTGCGGCGAAGACGGCCCACTTCACCGCTTCCGCGGAGAATCCGAAAGCGAAATAACAGGCGACGAAGAGCAGCCCGGTCGCCAATTCAACCATTGGATACATGGGCGAGATGCGTGCTTTGCATTTGCGGCAGCGGCCGGCGAGCACGAACCAACTCACAACCGGAATATTGTCATAGGGCTTGATCGCCGCCCCACACTTCGGGCAATGCGAGGATGGCAAAACTATCGATTCCGCAGCGGGTATACGCAGGATGCAGACGTTCAGGAAACTCCCGATGATCAGGCCAAAGATGAAAATGATGGCGGCAACGGTCATGTGAGTTGAGTCAGTTCACAGCCAAGAGTTCAGAGTCGAAACACAACGAGAGCCGGTTCGACCGGCTGTGAACTCTTCTTCAACTGTAAACTCTACATCAACGCGGCGCATTTTCTTCGCAACCTCTCTGGCCTTGTGTCCTCTGTGTTAAATTCAAATTTCGGACATGTCCTGGCTTGAACAGAGGATTCGCCGGTACGAGCACCGCCGTTGGACGAACGACGACAATCGCCGCGTTCATCCGTTTGCCTGGGGCCTCGAGCAGATCGGCGGCAGTTCGCATGACGCGCATCCACGCGAATTCCTGAACGACTGGGTCGCGCAAACCCTGGCGAACAGCGACGAATGGTTCCAGAAGAGCCCTGCCGGTGATTATGTTTTGCATCCGCCGGAAAATGGAGCAAATAGCGGGCGTGTGCTCACGTTCACGAGCGCTGTGATCTCGCCCTGGCCGGAAAATAATCGCGTCCACGCGCGCCTTTTCGCCGCCGCCAATTCAGGACCCGCCGTCGTGGTGCTGCCACAATGGAATGCGAAGTGGGATGTGCAAGTAAAAATCTGCCGTTGGCTCAATCGCTGGGGCATCAGCGCGCTACGGCTTTCCATGCCCTATCACGATCGCCGCATGATCCCGGGGCATGAACGCGCCGACCATCTGGTGGGACCGAATATCGGACTTACGCTCCAGGCGAACCGTCAGGCCGTGGTTGATGTGCGCGGGGCACTGCAATGGCTGGCATCACAGGGCTACGGCAAACTTGGCCTGGTGGGAACGAGCATCGGCTCGGCGGTGGGGTTCATTACCATGGCGCATGATCCGCTGGTCCGCGCGGGCGTATTCCTGCACGTTTCGACATATTTTGCGGATGTTGTCCGCACAGGGATGAACACGGCGCACGTGTGGGAGGGCCTGCGCGCCCATGTTACCGGGGAAGAATTGCGGCGCTTCTGGTCGCCGATCAGTCCTTTTCCGTATGTGCCGCGAATGCGTGGAAGCAGGCAGAAGATGTTGATGGTGAGCGCGCGCTACGATCCCACGTTCTTGCCGCAGTTCTCGAATGACATCATTCGCGAGGTGCGAAAGACGGGCATGGAAAGCGAGGTTCTGATGCTGCCGTGCGGCCACTACTCATTGGAACTTGCGCCATTCAGTTACACGGCCGCTCTTCGCATGGGCTCGTTTTTGTTTCAGGCTCTCGCCTGACGAGCAAGGCGTTTGGCGGTCAGTCCAGAGCGAGCGCAGTTATTACTTTTCGTTGTTTCGCGAGGTTAGTGGGAATAGCCGGCGGTATTTTTCGGGCAGCGATTTGGGCCGGCCGTGGCGATTGCAGATGATGTGCAGGGTTTCGCCAGTGGCCAGCATCTCGCCGTCTTCGTCGCGCAAGATTTCGTATGCAAACCGGATGCTGCGCCGGCGCGATTCGCTCACTCGGGTTCTGATCCGCAGCAGATCGTCGTAACGGGCTGACCGCAGATAACGGCAACAGGCCTCGGCGACGACGATAAAGCTATCGTCTTCGCGCTCCATTTCTTTGTAGGCGACGCCACGTTCGCGCATGTATTCCACGCGGCCGATCTCGAAAAACGTAAAATAGTTTCCGTAATAGACCATACCCATCTGATCGGTGTCTTTGTACCGCACGCGCGCGAGTGTTTCGGAAAATTCGGTCATGATTTTTGCCCGCCGGACCAGCGAGGCTGGCGTTTTTCGAGAAACGCGGCGAGCCCCTCGCGAAAATCGGGCGTTGAGCGAATGGCCGCGCTGGCCTCCACTGCCAGCTCGATGCGGCGGTCGATTTCCGCCTCAGTGACATGCACCAGCAGGCGTTTTGTGGTGTGGATACTTGCGGGACTATTGGCGATCAGAGTGGCGGCGAGTTCCCGTGCAGCAGAGAGAAGTTCTTCAGCCGGGACGACTTTTGTGACCAGTCCGATGGTTTCGGCTTCGGCAGCATCGATGATACGCCCGGTCAGAAGCAGATCGCGGGCTGCTTTTTCGCCGACCTGACGCTCCAGAAACATGGATACGAGCGCCGGAATGAATCCGATGCGCACTTCCGTGTAGCCGAATTTAGCTTCGGGCGCAGCGAGCGTGAAATCGCAGAGAGTTGCGATTCCACAGCCTCCGGCCAGAGCAGCGCCGTTCACTGCGGCAATCAGCGGTTTGGGAAAGCTCCACAAGCGCCGGAATAATGCAGCCGTTCTTCGCGCATCCGCCAGATTTTCTTCCGGGGATAGCGTCGCGAGCGTTTTCAGTGCATCGAGATCCATGCCGGCGCAAAAGGCCTTGCCGGCTCCCGTGATGATGGCTACGCGCTCCGGACCAGATTCTATGGCGCCGAGCGCGGTCAGCAGTTCCGCAATCATCGCGGCGGATATTGCGTTGCGTTTTTCCGGGCGGTTCAGCGTTAGGAGTGCGATCGTGCCATCGCCGTCGGTCTTTATAGTGGTGAAGGAGAGCATCGCGGAACAGATCTCAGACGTGCGCGTAATGATCGCGAATTTCCGCGGCTTGTGCCAGCGCGGGCGTGATCGCGGAAAGTGTGAGCCCTGATTCGATGCCATGGTCGCCGAGCGTGCGCACCACGGTTTCGGTCGCGACATTGCCGACGAGTTCGTCCCCTGCAAACGGGCACCCGCCGAGTCCTGTAAGCGTTGAATCGAACCTGCGGCATCCGGCATTGTATGCGGCCATGATTTTTTCGGCGATGCCTTCCGGACGGCTGTGCAGATGTACGCCCAGTTCGATTCCGGCGACGCAGTCTTTTACTTCGGCGTAAAGCTTGCCAACCGCTTCAGGGGTTGCCGTTCCTACCGTATCAGCGAGAGAAACAGTGCGCACGCCAACATCTTTCAGCCAGACGAGCGTATCCTCCACGATTTCCGGTCCCCAGGGTTCCTCGTAGGGATTGCCAAAGGCCATGGAGATGTAAACGACGAGTCCGCGCCCGGCTTCTTTTGTAGCCTTTCTCAAATTGTCCACCAGTGCGCGGGATTCCGCGCGCGACATATTGGCATTCGCCCGGCGAAAATACGCGGAGATGGAATATGGATATCCGAGCGTGGTCACGCCGGGCGTTGCGAGAGCGCGCTCCATTCCTTTCTCGTTCACCACGATACCGATAATTTCCGGAGCCTTGGCGCCTGCGGGCAGGGATGCGAGAAAAGCTTGCATCACTTCTTCGCTATCGGCCATCTGGCGGACGTGCTGCGGTGAAACAAAACTCACCGCATCGATGTGCCGGAAGCCGGCGCCGACCAGGGCGGATAGATGCGCCACTTTGACACCCGTCGGAATAACCTGCGGCAGGCCCTGCCACGCGTCGCGCGGGCATTCGATGATTTTTACCGATTTATCGTGGAGGTCGCGGCTCATCGCGTATGGATCATGTTTGCAAAACTCCGGTTTTGAACTCGCGGACTTCAGGGTTCAACGCCGCGGCCTCGATGGCCCAGATCAGCGCGTCGCGCGTGTGCGCAGGATCCAAAATGGCGTCCACCCAGAGCCGCGCGGCGGCGTAACGCGGATCGCTCTGATGTTCGTATGTAGCCCGGACGGATTCGCGCAACTGGTCGAGTTCTTTCGCGGACAGCCTTTTTCCCTCGCGTGCAAGCTGTTTGGCTTTGATCTCGACCAATGTTCCGGCTGCCGAATCTCCGCTCATGACAGCATAGCGAGCCGTCGGCCAAGCAAAAATAAACCTGGGATCGTAGGCCTTGCCGCACATGGCGTAATGGCCCGCGCCAAAGCTGCCGCCCAGGATGACAGCGATTTTCGGAACAACGCTGTTGGCTACGGCGTTCACCATTTTGGCGCCGGCACGAATGATGCCGCTCCACTCCGCTTCCTTGCCGACCATGAATCCATTCACATCGTGCAGAAACACGAGCGGCACCAGATTCTGATTGCAATCCATGATGAAACGCGCCGCCTTTTCGGCCGATTCCGTATAGATTACGCCGCCAAACTCAACGCGCCGCTGACCCGTGGCTGGATCGATCGTGGGCACGTTCATTTTTTGATTCGCAACGATTCCTACAGCCCAGCCGCCAATTCGGGCATAGCCGCAGAGCACGGTCTGGCCATATTCGGCGCGGTATTCGTCGAAGCTGCTGCCATCCACAATGCGGGCGATGATCTCGCGCATGTCGTACTGGCGCGCGGGGTCGGAGGAAAAGATTCCGTAGATCTCTTCGGCGGGGTAGGAAGGCGGCTGTGGCGCGATGTGATCGAAACGCGCTTCCGCGGGATGGCCGGCCATGCTCACGAGTGCGCGAATGCGTTCGAGGCATGCGGCGTCATCCGGTTCGCGGAAATCCACGGTACCGCTTACCTGGGCGTGCATTTTCGCGCCTCCCAGTTCCTCGGCGGAGACGCGCTGGCCGATGGCGGCCTGAACCAGCGCCGGTCCGGCAAGAAAAAGTCCCGAGCCTTCCGTCATAAGAATGTGGTCACACATCACCGGCAGATACGCCCCGCCGGCTACGCACATGCCCATGATCGCCGTGATTTGCGGAATGCCCAGGGCGCTCATCACGGCATTATTCCGGAAAACGCGGCCGAAATCGTCCGTGTCGGGGAACACGTCTTCCTGCAGAGGCAGAAAAACGCCCGCGGAATCGACGAGGTAAATCGTTGGGATGTGATTTTCGATGGCAATATTCTGGGCGCGGATGACTTTTTTTGCCGTCATCGGGAAAAAAGCCCCGGCCTTTACGGTGGCGTCATTGGCGATGATCATCACCAGCCGGCCAGCCACACGCGCGAGACCGGTGATCGTGCCCGCCGCCGGAGCTCCGCCCCATTCCTGGTACATCTCGTAGGCGGCGTAAATTCCAAGCTCGAAGAAATCTGTTTTGGGGTCGACAAGCCGGGCGATGCGCTCGCGTGCCGTGAGGCGGCCTTTTTTGTGTTGCGCCTCGGCGGCTTTTGCGCCTCCTCCGTCATGCAGATGCGCTTCTTCATTTTTGATTTCCGTCAATAAATCGACCATATGGCGCGTATTCTGTTCGAAAGCGGGGGAGTTGCGCTGAATGCGGGTTCCGAGAAGAGTGCTCATGTTCTCAGGTTATCCGAATCGGACGTGGCAGGGCCATCGGTTAGTCGTGAGTGCGGACGTGGCTGCGAACGAAATTTACAATTTCCTGGGTCGAAGTACCCGGGAGGAAGACCTCGGCGATGCCGGCCTTTTTCAAGGCGGGGATATCCGCTTCCGGAATAATTCCACCGACAAGCACGGTCACGTCTTCCATGTGTTTGGCGCGCAACAGGTCCATCAGATGAGGGCAGAGCGTGTTGTGCGCCCCGGAAAGAATGGAAAGCCCGATGACGTCCACATCTTCCTGTTCGGCGGCGGAAACGATCATTTCGGGAGTCTGGCGCAGGCCGGTGTATATGACCTCCATGCCGGCGTCGCGCAGCGCACGGGCAATGATTTTGGCGCCACGGTCATGGCCATCGAGCCCAGGCTTGGCAATCAGTACACGAATTTTTCGTTCTGACATTTCCGGATAGGAATTTAACACAGAGGGCGCAGAGACACAGAGGGCACAGAGGGGAAACACGGCAGAGTTAAGGACATGTGGCACTCACAATGAACACAAAGGGCAAGAATCGCAGCCGGTGGCTCTGTTATGGCCAGTGCGGCAGCGGCGGGGTTTAAGAATTACGCCTCAATCTAAACTTTCGACGCGAACTTACGTAATGGCGACTTCCTCGTAGGCGCCGAACACCGAACGCAGGGCATCGCAGATTTCACCGAGAGTGGCGTACGCTTTGACCGCTTCGTAAATGTGCGGCATGAGGTTTTCGGTGCCTTGGGCGGCGCGCTTGAGCGCTTCGAGCCGGCGCCGCACTTCATCGTTCGAGCGCCCGGTGCGCAAGGTGCGCAGCCGTTCGGCCTGGCGCTGAGCGACAGTGTCGTCAATTTGCAAAACTTCGATGGGCTTCTCCTCGCTCACGTATTCGTTTACGCCGACGATGATTTTTTCTTTTCGATCCACAGCCTGCTGATAGCGGTAAGACGCTTCGGCAATTTCGCGCTGAGGGTAGGAACGTTCGATGGCCGCGACCATGCCGCCCAGCGCATCAATTTTACGAATGTATTCGCACGCACCCTGCTCGACCTCATTGGTCAGTGATTCGACAAAGTACGAACCGCCGAGCGGATCGACTGTATTTGTGACCCCGCTTTCATAGGCGATGATCTGCTGGGTTCGCAGCGCAAGCGTGGCCGCGAATTCCGTGGGAAGCGCCCAAGCTTCGTCGAGAGAGTTGGTGTGCAGCGACTGCGTGCCGCCCATGACGGCGGCAAGCGCTTGAATGGCGGTGCGCACCACGTTGTTGTAAGGCTGCTGCGCGGTGAGCGAGCAGCCCGCCGTCTGCGCGTGGAAGCGAAGCTTCCAGGATCGCCGATTTTTTGCGCCAAATCGTTCGCGCATGACGCTGTACCAGATGCGTCGCGCGGCGCGGTATTTGGCAATCTCTTCGAAGAAGTCGTTATGCGCATTGAAAAAGAACGACAAGCGCGGAGCAAAATCATCCACTGCGAGACCCCGCTGCACGCCGCGTTCGACATACTCGATGCCATCGCGCAGCGTGAAGGCCAGTTCCTGAATTGCGGTCGAGCCCGCTTCGCGGATGTGATAGCCGCTGATGGAGATCGGATTAAAACGAGGCGTCGCGCGCGCGCCGAATTCGAATGTATCGATGACCAGCCGCAGCGAGGGCTCCGGAGGATAGATGTACTCTTTCTGCGCGATGTATTCCTTGAGAATGTCATTCTGCAGCGTGCCAGAAAGCCGCTTCCAATCCGCACCCTGCTTTTCCGCTACAGCCAAATACATGGCCCAGATGACGGCCGCCGGGGAGTTGATGGTCATCGAGGTGGTGACGTCGCCGAGCGGAATGCCGTCGAAAAGGGCTTCCATATCCGCCAGGGAACTTATGGCCACGCCACACTTGCCGACCTCGCCGGTCGAGAGAGGGTGATCGGAGTCATAACCCATCAATGTTGGCAGGTCGAATGCCACAGAAAGGCCGGTCTGGCCCTGCGTCAGGAGATAGCGGAAGCGTGCATTGGTATCCTCGGCAGTGCCGAAGCCGGCGAACTGCCGCATCGTCCAAAGCCGCCCGCGATACATCGTTTCGTGAATGCCGCGCGTATACGGCGGCTCGCCGGGCGGGCCCAAATCGCGATGCGGGTCCCAGTTTTTGAGGTCCGCCGAGGTATAAAGCTGTCGAATGGGGTGCCCGGAGACCGTGGTGAAGCTCCGCGGATGGGCTCCGGCGGAGCGCCGGGCTTCGACTTCGGTGGACGGCTTTGCGGGGTTTTCGTCACTCATGGAGCTGTTTTGGCGTTGCTTTTCGGGCGCGCTGTGCGTCTTCTGCGCCTTGCGACGATTTCGCCCGGAATTCTATTGTAGGCCCGCCTTCACGCGCAGCAAAGCACCCGTGATGGGATGCGCTCCCGTCGCGGCCTACCGTTGTCCTCCCGAACCCAGCCGCGGTTATTGCGGATGGCGGTGAGGAATCTGCTTTTAGCTTTGTTGTTCCGGTGAATCGACAGTATTAAGGCCGGAGGGATTGGCTAATTTGCGAGGATTGTGTCGCGTCGGCCGCGCAGGATTTTAAATCCGCGAGGACGTCGGCCGGCTTCCACTCGTTGCCGTTATAGGTCTTATAAATACGGCCATCGGGTGAAATAATGGCCGTGTCCAGGGAATGCGTGATCTGCCCCTGTTCCTGAGTTACAAACACGTTGAAGAAGCTGGTCACCTTGCTTTTTTCCGCAGCCGGTATCGTCGCGAATTCCCAATGCGCGAAGGTCCGCGGTCCGCGATCGGCGATAAATGCCTTGGCATAGTTCCGCAGCACCTTGGGCGTGTCGTATGCCGAGTCGAAGCTGATGCTCAGCAAATGCGTTTTGGCATAAACATCGGGCGAGTTTACGAGCTGCTTTTCAATTTCCGCGAAATTGTGGCTCATCAGCGGGCAATAATCGGGCAGAGGGCATCGCGTATAGATGAACGTGAGCAAAACCGCCTTGCCGCGATATTCCGCGAAGTGAACGCGTTTGCCATCTTGATTTACAAGAGCAAAGTCGGGCACCGGCTGATTTTGACCGGAAGGCGTTACCTGCGCCCCGGGCGCGCTTTTCCCGTCCGACTTTTTAACTACGACGATGTTTTCGAGATGTATTTCGCCAGGGGTCACCACGACATCGGCGGTGATCTGATCGCCCGGCGAGAGTTGGTCGAGACTTTGCGCGGTCGCAACGGGGTAGGGCATCGCCATGGCCGCCATGAAGCCGGGGATCTCTTTGTGATCCACTACAAGGCGGTTCTGCGCTTTATCCACCTGCACAACTGTGCCCTGTAAGTGGTAACGGCGCACGCCGTTTGCGTTTCTTCCCTGGCACGCAGCGGCTGCGAGGGTCAGAACCAATGCCGCTATGAACAGCGAGCGCGTGTTACGAGTCCTCGGTTTCGCGGATCGGTTCATCGTCGGCATATTTCTACTGATAACAGGAGCGGGCCTCACGCGCAAGCGGCGCTCGGAATAAAGAACGGGGGGACTTTCTGGAATCCAAGCACACTGATCGCAAATCAGTGATTTCGTATGATCTCTACTGTGTCACGCGCCCGGCGAGTGCCTGATCGGGGTCAACGTGGCTCGTTTCCATCAGGGTGCCCATGGAACGTTCCATCTCTACCATGGCGTTCGCAAAGGCTGCATGCGCCTGTGCTTCCGCTAATTGAGCGTCCAACAGATTCCGCTGGGCGAGAATGACGTTGTAGGAAGTGGAAAGGCCCGCTGCCAGCTTCTTTTTTTCCGCATCCAGAGATTGCCTGCTGAACTCCACCGCGGAAGCGGCTGCCGCGGCTTCCGCTTTGGCCTGTATGAGTCTGATATTCGCGGAGCGGACTTCGACGGAGATCTGATTTTCCGTCCTTTGCAGGGTTACCTCGGATTGCTGCTCCAGAAGCCTGGCGCGAATATTGTCGGCAGTGGCGGAGCGATTCTTGATAGGAATCGTGAGATTGAAACCAATCGTGTATTCGGGATACTGCACGTGAATAAGCTGATTCAATTCCTGCGCCAGGCCTCCCCGAACGACGAGGGGCAGGGAACCCGGAACCGCAATCAACTGATTTCCTGAGAGACCGGCGGTAGCGAACAGTCCGAATATATTGAATGTGGGCTTGAGAAAGTTGTGCGTGGCCTTGACCGCAACCTGATTGGTCATAACGCTGGATTCCGCTTGCGGGACTTCGGGACGATTCTTTGCGGCAGTGGCAATGGCTTCGTCCAGAGGAAGAATAACGGCATCTTGAGGCTCCGGCAGGGGATCGGTGGCCACGATCTGGGCGTCTCCCAACGCATCCGTGATTTGTCTGCTGAAGAAGGTTTTCAGGACCAAGGCCTGCTGCTGGAGATTGGTCTGGGCCACGATTAAATTGCGCTGCGTCGAGGCCACCTGAGCTTGTGCGGAAACAACATCGAGAGGCGCCAGAGTTCCGATGTCGGCCTGTCTCTTATTGTCTTGATAGAGTTGCTGGGCCACTTCCAGGGCCTGCTGAGTGGCCTTGACTTGTTCCTGCGCGGAAACCAGATCCCAATAGCTGCTTTCGGCCTGGGCCAGAGTTGTATCGACCTGCTGCAAAAACCATTCGCGAACGAATCGCACGTTGTTGCGTGCCACAGTCTGAAATCGCCGATTGAAAGCCCGGCCAAAGCCATTGGTCATTTGCTGCACGGCAGTAACGGTCATTCTGGTAATGACGTCGGGATTGTAAATGAGTGATTGCTGGGTACTGCTTTGCCGCTGGTTGGCGACATCGACGCTGAAACTCGTTCCTGTGGTGAAGGATTGCACCCATCCGAACGACAAGAACGTGGTATTCGTGGTAACGACAGGCGACCCTGCCACGATGATGGTGTTCAAGGGGCTCGAAGTGCGATCCAAGCTAAAGTCGACTGTGAAAGCCGGATCAAATGAACCGCGCGGCTGTATGCTGAGCGATCGCGTGGCGCCGGAGATGGAACCGACGCCGCCAATGCCGCCAAATGCGCCTCCGCCGGCGCCCACCCCCGCCCCAATCGCCGACGCGAAGAGCGGGTTCGGAATCGTGGCCCCCACTGAATCCACACCGCGGGCGGCCTGTCCTGATTTGGCCCGGAGCAGGTCCGCCTGGGCCGAATAATTAAAATAGCGGTCGACGGCAAGATCGAGATTATTTTCCACGACTGCGGCGGCGAGTTGGGTAAGCGATAGCTCGATTTTGCCGTCGCGAATCATCTGCTCCAGAGATTTTGGATTCGTCAGGTCGGCCGGCGGAACGGGATGGGATTTATAAAGAAACAATAGATTGGGGAAGCCCTTAGGATCTGCGCTGTAATCTGTGATCTTCGACGCGGAGCTTTGCGCCGAAGAACTGACCGATGCAAGCAGCAGGCCGATGAGAACGACGGCAATCCGGAACGGAGCTCGAGTCGAGATCGACCTCCAAGACAATTT
>Ga0209581_1004365_pt1 | contig 11398 bp, 8 predicted proteins | sample Coa_R2_FD_187160 | JGI IMG/M metagenome (GOLD analysis project Ga0209581, IMG submission 187160) | Surface soil microbial communities from Centralia Pennsylvania, which are recovering from an underground coalmine fire - Coalmine... | ecosystem: Environmental > Terrestrial > Soil > Unclassified ...
TAGTGGCCAAGACAGCCGCGGCCGACTAGCGCCGCGCGGCCGGTGCCTTTGCCTCATTACCGCGAATTGGCGGAGCCGGCGGAAATTCTGAGAGCGAGCGCAAGTAGAGCACCAATTCCCATCGCTCGCGATCCGTCAAGCGATTTCTGAATCCAGGCATAGGCCGCCTCCCCTGGCTGATCTTGTAGAAGATCTCGCCGTCCGATTGGGAGGCCAGGCGCGCGCTGGTGAAATCCGTGGGCTTTGGCCCCCAGAGGGGCGCATCGTCGCCATCGCCTTTGCCGGTATTGCCGTGGCAGGACGCGCACTTCTCGCGATAGAGCGAGCGCGCTTGGGCGGCATCGAATGCGTCCGGCGTCGCCGGATTTCTCCAGCGTTTCACCTCCGGCGGAACAGACCAGTCGCGCGGATGAAGCGCCGCAAAGCCCGCGACAAAAACGACGGACGCGAGAATCGCAACGAAGAAGACGACCGCCTTACGGCGGCGCGCAGCCGAAGAAGCATTCATGGTGAACAGGAAAGTCTCGCACAACGCGACGATAGCGGCAAAAGCACACCTGGAATTGCCGTCGCGCGGAGCGGGCATCGGCTTCGTCTTTGAGGTGACGCGAGAATGGCGGCGACCGTGCCGGCGCCCATCCATGTGCTCCGCCCTGCTCTCCTGTTAACATTGACCTAGCCCTTGCATGGAGGAAAGCAATGAGCCAGGTGATTCCCGAGAAGTACGCGGATCTCTTCGAGAAGCAAGCGTTCGGCAACTTGGGAACGCTCATGCGCGACGGCAGCCCTCAAGTCACCCCTGTGTGGGTGGACTACGATGGCCAATATGTGCGGTTCAATTCGGCACTGGGCCGGGTGAAGGACAAAAATATCCGGCGCGATCCGCGTGTCGCAATCTGCTTGCAAGACCCGCAGAACCCTTACCGGTACATCGAAGTGCGCGGCCGGGTCGTCGAGATCACGCAAAATGGGGCGGACGATCACATTAACAAACTGGCGAAGAAATACTTGGGCAAGGAGGTGTATCCCTTCCGGCAGCCTGGAGAGGTGCGGGTGCTTTATAAGGTGAAACCGGAAAAGGTAAGCTCTATGGGTTGAGACTGGAAATTGGAGGGCGCTGCGCCGGAACTGGGAAACTGAAGCCTCCTTCGCCTTTGGTCCAAATTTCACCAGACTAAAGGCGGGCGGCCACACGGGCGGCGATGCGGCCCTCGCGGTTTCTAACCACAAGAACGAGACTGTCGGTGAGCGGCACGCCCTGGCTGGGCACCAGGAACACGTACGTCCACTCGAGGCGTTCCTGAAGGTGATGCTCATGCGCGAGTTCCGGCGGAACGAGAGGATTGACTGAAAACCCGGCAACGGTCACATTTTCTGCGGGACGCATATCCACGCCACGCTTCCAATAAAGAGCGAGATGCAGAGAACTGACATCTTCGCGCGTCAGGTGCTTGCGCTCCGGCGAAGCCTTCTCGCCAACATTGCACGGAAAATCAAAAACCACGAATTGCAGGCGCAGTTCATCCGGAAACTGCGTAACCACTCGGGAACCGCGCAGAAACACGGTATCGGCATTCAGGCGGTCGATGCGCTTCAGGCCATTGAAAAACTCCGGCGCGGTTAACCGGCCGGACAGGCGGAAGCACGGCCCGCCCTCAATGGCGCCATCGGTGACAAAGAAAACTCCGCCATCGTAGTTCCAGACATGCTGCTTTTCCCGAAAGGCCGCACCCCGAACCGCCGGCGATGAGACCGAGGTTGCGGCGTACGCGTGAACCGGCAAGGCATGCGCTGCGAGCGCGAGCACAGCCGCGATCAATGTACGGAGGTTTCCGGGGAGGATACACATGGTTCGAGTGCCGTAAAATTCAGGATACAACGACACGACTTGGGTGGAACAAGGGAGCCGCCCGGGGCTCCGTTGAACGCGCGCGTTCGCGGCGATATGATGCCCGCCTGCGGGTCGCTCCGCAGCTTCAGGATTGAGCGGCAACCGCGCAGAGGTCGCCAAGCGCGAGAGGAGAACGCCGCGTGAGAATGTTTCGGAGTTCGTCGCCAGGTTTTGCCACTCTGCGATGTGCGTGCTCTTTTGCGGTGGTCGCCTTGGCCGGGTGCGCGGTCCGAGCCCAGTCGCCGGCCATTGACCTCTTTGTGGATGCGTCGCGAGCGCCGGAAAAAATCCTAACCGTGCGTGAATCGCTTCGGGTCGCGCCCGGCTGGATTCTGCTCTACTATCCGAAGTGGATTCAGGGCGTTCACGCCCCGGTCGGCCCGATCGGAAATCTCGCCGGCCTGAAAGTTACGGCAAACGGAAAAACTCTTCGGTGGACGCGAGACCTGGACGATGCCTACACCTTTCACGTCGAGGCGCCAGTCGGCGTGTCGAAGCTTGATCTCGAGTTCGAGTATCTCGAGCCTTCCGGATTCGGCGGGCCCGCCGGGGGATCGGCTACGAACAGACTCCTTGACCTGAACTGGTATCAGGTGGTGCTCTATCCCTCCGGGCCGCCGGCGGCAGGCATTACGGTCGCACCGAAATTGCGCTTACCCGCGGGTTGGAAATTCGCAACCGCGCTGCCCGTGGAGACGGCGAGCGGCTCGGATATCGTGTTCAAGAGCGTTCCGCTCGACCGCTTCCTCGATTCCCCGCTGATTGCGGGCGAATTCTTCCGCTCGATTGACCTGACGCCGCGCGGCGAGCCTATTCACCACGAAATCGATATCGTTGCGGATAGCCGGGCGGCCCTGGCGATGAGCGCCGAGGTGCAGAAGGGCCTGACGAATCTAGTGGCTGAATCGGGGGCGCTTTTCGGAACCCGCCATTACCGCGAATATCATTTCTTGCTCACGCTCAGCGATCACACCGCGCACTTCGGCGTCGAGCATCACGAATCGAACGACAGCCGATTGCCGGAGCGGGTTTTGCTGTCGCCCGGGGCGGCGCGCGAGGTTGGCGGACTGCTGGCTCACGAATTCGCGCATTCGTGGAGCGGAAAGTTCCGGCGTCCCAGAATGATGGACACGCCGGATTTTCAAACGCCAATGCAAACGGACCTTCTCTGGGTATACGAGGGCAATACTTCCTATCTGGGTGATCTGCTGGCCACACGCAGCGGGCTCTGGTCCAACGACGATTATCACCAGGCGATCGCCAGCTACGCGGCGGCGCTGGGACCCGGCCGCCCCGGCCGAACCTGGAGGCCCGTGCTCGATACCGCCTCCGCGGTTCCCGCGGAGTTCACCGGAGGTGATGGAGGAGGCTGGCTGAATTACCGGCGTGGATCCGATTACTACGAAGAGGGTGAGCTGCTGTGGCTCGAAGCGGCCAATCTGATTCATGAACAAAGCGGCGGCCGGAAATCCCTCGAGGATTTCTTTCGTTTATTTTATGGCGGCGCGAACAACGGACCGGAGGTCAAGCCCTACACCTTTGACCAGCTCATGCAAACGTTCAGCGAAGTCGTCAAATACGATTGGACCGGGTTCTGGAATTCTCGTTTGCATTCGACCTCACCCGAAGCACCTGTGGGCGGCATTACCGCGAGCGGCTGGAAGCTTGTCTTCACCGAAGAGCCTCCGTCGGGCGGCCGCACTTCCCGCAACGCTTCGGACACGACGTTCACCATCGGCTTGACGCTGGGCCGCGACGGCACGATTTCCGATGTCATCTACGGTGGCCCGGCGTTTCGCTGTGGCGCGGCTCCCGGCATGAAAGTGGCCGGTGTGGATGGACGCGTTTACACACCGGAAATTTTGAGCGACGCCATCGCAGGCAGCAAGGAAAGCTCGCAACCGATTGAACTGCTGCTGATTGATAACGATTACTATCGGAACTGCTCGGTCGACTATCACGGAGGAAAGCGTTTCCCGCACCTCGTACGCGACCCCAGCAGGCCCGATTACCTCGCGGATTTGCTGAAGCCCAAGGCGCCGGCAAACTGACTTGTTCTTCTCTTCTCTCCAAGCTTCGATGGAAGCCGCGGCGCAAACGGAGGGACGCATGCTGGAACCATTACTCGCAATCACTGCTCGATTCCGCGGGGTGTTAGCCGGCGCGGCGCTGTTCGCCATCTGCGCGGCCGGTGCGCGGGCGCGCGACACGACATCGCACACGGCGCATTGCGCAGAAGCGAAGTCGCGCTACGTACTCTTCGCGCCGGTGGGCAAGGAGATGCCCGCCATCGTGCTGCTTCACGGAGCGGGCGGCACGCCAGAGCCGATGGTCGAGGTCTGGAAAGACCTGGCGAAAAGAGAGGGCATTGTGCTCATCGCGCCGGAGCTTCCGCGCGAGGTGAAGTTCGAGCCGATCGCGCCGCAGATTTTCCGCTGCGACGTGGAAGACGCACAGAAAGCTGTGCCCCTCGACCCGCGTCGCATCTACGTGTTCGGGCATTCCATGGGCGGCTATCTCGCCTACGACGCCGCGATGTTTCAGTCAGAATTCTTCGCCGCTGTTGCGGTGCACGCCATGGGCATCGCCGAGGACTACCGCTGGATCGTACAGCACGCGAAGCGAAAAACGCCTATTGCGATTTACATCGGGCTCGAGGATCCGCTGGTCTCGCTCGCCGGCGTCCAAAAGACGCGGGACCTGCTGCGGCAAAAGGGGTTTCCGCTGCGCTACGTGGAGATCAAGAATCACGACCACAATTATGCCGCCGTCGCCGATAAAGTGAACGCGGACGCCTGGGCGTTCTTCCAGCAGCACTCGCTGCCGACTCGCGGCGACTGAGGACAAGCAGCCGTCACCGCGAAGTTCCGCCCGGCGCTTAGATCACGGGCTGGGTGTGAGGCGCGAGGGCTTCGCGGTAGAGCTTGAGATTATTCTTGTCCACGACGACGGTGCCAGTATCCACAAATGTAGGCATGGGCGCGGCGACGGCGGTACGCCAGTCCTTATATTGATGGACGGCGTTATGGTGGAGGTCGTCGAGCAGCTTGAGGCCGTAGTAACTCATGACATAGGGCTTTTGCGCGATGGTGGCGGTGATGGCGCCGCGGTCAATCCAGTCGAGCGTTTCGGGATCATCGTCGAAAGCGACGATAGGCAGCTTCCCCTCCATGCTGAAGCGATGGAGCGCGCCGGCGGCTCCGGCTCCGCCGCTGGCTTCGAGGCAAAGGATGCCGTCCACTTTTTCCTTCTTCTGCACCAGCTCGGAAATGGCGTCGTAGGCGTTCCGAGGATCGCCCTTATCGTCGAGGACTTTTGCCACCTTGAGCCCGGGATAGGCCTTTAATGCTTCATTCACTCCGGTGAGGCGATTATCCAGATTGAGCTGGCCGGGAATGCTGATGACCACGAGATTGCCTTTGCCGGAAAGGATCGCAGCCATGCGCTTAAGGCTTTCGTGGCCGGCGCGCTGGTTGTCGGTACCCACGTAGAGAACGCGCTTCGAATCAGGCACATCGGAATCCACGCAGATTACCGGAATCCCGGCGGCGATGGCTTTGTCAATTTCGGGCCGGAAGAGCTCTGGACGGGAAGCGGAAACACAAATACCGGCGGGATGCTGGTCGATGGCTTGGCGAAACGCGGTGAGCTCGCCGTCGGGATCGTAGGTGGCCGGACCGTCGAGATCACCCTTAACGCCCAGCGTCTTGGCGGCATCCTCGAACCCGAAGCGAGCCTGCTGCCAATAGGGCAGATTGATGTTGGTCGCGATGAAAACGTAATGCTCGGCGTCCTCGTGATAGGGCTTGGCACAAGCGGCGATCAGCGCGGCAAGAGCAAATGCGGAAACGGAAAGCAGCGCGAGCGGATGTTTTCTCATGGCGTGCTCCTGTGGCGAATGGTTTGACTTCCGGGCGCCGGGCACTCCACGAACGGTTGGCGGCTCGGAGTCGCGCTTCGGATGGGCTTCGCGTCCGGCCAAAACATAGGCCGGGAGGAGGATTCTGTCAATCGCAATGGCAAGAAAAATCTGCGAGGCAGCTTTAGGTGGCATCGGCTTGGCTTGACGGCAACGCGGGCGCGGCGTAGGGTGACGTGAGGTGCGAAGTTTGCGGAGAATGTGGCGAATTTGCGGCAGCTCGGGAATTGCGGCGCTGATGGCAGTGGCGTTGCTGCTAGCGCCTCTCTGCGCGCCCCGGTGCGCGTCCCGGAGTTGTCCTGCGGACACGGCGGATAGAATTGCGAAGAGCGCCACCCACTGCGGCAGCGCGATGGAAATGCGCGAGCATGAAGGCTCTTCGCGATGGAGCGTGGCCAAGAGCTGCCCGCCTGCGGACGTGCCGGCCGTTGTGCGGAGCGAGGAGACGGGAACGAAAGTGCCTTCCGCTGGCCAGTTTTCGATGATGGCGGAATTGTCTGGGTTGCAAACGGCGCATCGGCAGTTTGGAGTCGAGCGCGGAGGGCGGGACGCGGTGAATTCTCCGCCAGTGGATTGTCCTTCCAGAATGGTTCTGCGGATCTGATCACACAACTTGGTGCCAGGCTTTCCGAACCTGAGCGGAGCGATTTCTCTCAGCACAAGAAGAGGCTCGCCCCCACAAACGCGAGACGACAAAGAGCCGGCCTGCCTCGTTCACATGAGGGAGGAATCTGTCGCTTCCGGCAGATGGAAAGATCGGCCGCCGCATGAGCCGGGCGGCAGTGGTCGGGCATTGCAATTGAAAGTAGCCAAGGAGGAATGAAGATGAATAGGTCCAGGCGTGGATTTTTTCGAGAGGCGGCGGCGCTGGGTGCCGGATTCCTGGGACTGGGCGCGACACTGCGCGGAGCCCAAACCAACGGAAGCCAGCGTGCGGCTTCCGCCGCGGAGACGCCGCTGCAAAAAACGGAACGCGGCCAAAACGCACGCGGCCGGGCACGGAATGCCCCGGCAACGGCGCACGCCGGCTTCCTCCCAATGCTGACGCCGGATGTGCCGGATCTGCCGTTCGAAAACGACGGCGCGGTCAAAGTGTTTCACCTGATCGCCGAGCCGGTGAAGCGAAAAATCGCACCGTGGAAAACGATTGACGCATGGGGATACAACGGAACCTGCCCGGGGCCAACGATTCAGGTGCAGCAGGGCGACCACGTGCGAATCATCTACGAAAACCGGCTGCCGGAAGCAACTTCGCCCCATTGGCACGGCCTCGAGGTGCCGATTGATCAGGACGGCGTGCCATGGATCAGCCAGAAACCCATCGCGCCGGGAGAGAAGTACGTATACGAATTCACGGTGCACCAGGAGGGGACTTTCTTTTATCACGCGCACAGCGCGATGCAGGAAATGATAGGGCTGATGGGATTTTTCATCGCGCATCCGGAGCGGCCCTACAAACCTGCGGTACAGCACGATTACGGTTTGATTCTGCAGGAATGGGCGGTGCTACCGAGCAACTCCGTGCCGAACACGGCGGCAATGGAATTCAACTGGCTGACGTTCAACGGAGTTTCGGCTCCAATGACTACGCCGCTGATCGCCCGGCTCGGGAGCCGCGTCCGGCTGCGCATCGCGAATCTGGGGATGGATCATCATCCGATTCATCTGCATGGAAATCAATTCGTGGTGACGGGCACGGAAGGCGGGCGCGCCCCGGAGACGACGTGGAGTCCGATGAACACGGTGCTGGTGGGTGTCGCGCAGGCGCGCGTCGTGGAGTTTGACGCGAAATATCCCGGAGCGTGGATGATTCATTGCCACCTGCCGCACCACATGATGAACAGCATGAGCGATCTGCTGCGCGACCGCGCCATCCAGACGGCGGCCCTTACGCCTGCGAACGCGATGGCGCAAATGCAAGCGCTGGCAAAGGACGCGGGATTCGCGCACCGGCATCCTTCGCCGGTGGCGGCCAGTGCCAACACCGTGCCGGGATTTCCGCAAGATGCCTTCATGGAAATGGCCATGGATGAAGTAGTGGCGAAGCCGGAAACGCATGGTCTGCCCGAGAACTGGAGCGCGGGAATGATGGGGATGATGACGATGGTACGCGTGCTGCCGGACCACGAGTACGAGGAAATCATGTCTTTGAAGCGGCAGGCGGCCTCGGCGGGAGGAGCGCGATGAACGGACGGGTTGCGAACGCTTTGGCGTTCGCTGTGGCGGCCGCGTTGTGCGCGGGCGCCGCGCGAGCGCAGGAGGATCGGCATGAACACATGGGCATGCAAATGAGTGAAGAGCTGAAGCCAGAGTTCCCGGAGATGCGTCGCGCCCAAAAACAGGCCCGTCGAGAGTTGCTGACACTCGAACAGGCGCTTTCGGCGGCGCGCGAATCGAATCCTACCTTGCGGCAAGCCGAAGCGGAGCTGCGCAGCGCAAAGGCGCGGCAGCGGCAGGCGGGGCTCTATCCGAATCCAAGCATCGGCTACACGGGCGATGAGATTCGCGGGGGGACCGCGGGAGGAGGGAAGCAGGGATTTTTTGTGGAACAGAGAATTGTGACGGCGGGAAAGCTCGGGGCGACAAAAGCGGCTTTTGGCAAAGACGTGGAGCTGGCGACAACGGAGGCTGAAGAGCAGAGGACTCGCGTGGAAACGGCGGTGCGGCTGGCGTTTTTGCGCGTGCTGGCGGCGCAGGAGATGCTCGAGACGCGCCGCGGCCTGGCCAATATCGCGCAAGAAGCCGAAACGACGCAACACCGGCTGGCAAACACTGGACAGGCGGACGAAACCGAGGTGCTGGCGGCGGAAATCGAAGCTGAGCGGATGCGCATTGCGGCGCGCATGCAGGAAAACACGCTTCGCGAAGAGTGGCGCGCACTGGCGGCAGTGCTGGGGCGGCCGGAGCTGCCGCTGCAAGTGGTGAGCGGCGATTTGGAAACGGAATGGGTGGACCTAAAGGAAGAGGATACGATCGAGACGCTTGTGAAGAACAGCCCGGCGGCGCGTATCGCGGACACGGCGGCTGCGCGCGCGCAGGTCGAGCTGGCAAGGTCGAAAAAAGAGGCCTTTCCCGACGTGGTGCTGCGCGGCGGACTCGAATACAACAACGAACAACTTGGAGCGCCGCCGCACGCGACGGGATGGGAGGGAATCGCGGAAGCGAGCGTTGAGATTCCGCTCTTCAACCGCAATCAGGGCAACGTTGCGGCGGCCGGCGCGCAGCTTGACCGCGCACAGCAGGAGAAACGGCGGATTTCGCTGGCGCTTCGCGAGCGCGCCTCGAGCGTGATGGATGAATATGCGAATGCGCGGCTGACGGTGCGCGAATACAAAGCCGAATTGCTGCCCCGGGCGCGCAAAGCTTATTCACTGATGTTCGACCGCTATGGGCAGATGCTGGCGTCCTATCCGCGAGTGCTTGAGGCGCAGCGGCGGCTTTTCGAATTGCACATGGAGTATATCGCCGCGCTCGAATCGCTGTGGACCAGCGGAATCACGCTGCAAGGATTCTTGCTGACGGACGGACTGGAGGCTCCGGCGAAGCCGGGAGATGTGGACCGGCCTGTGCGGGAAACGAACGTGCCAACTCCCGAACGCACCCTGATGCCAAGAAGGAACTTCCGTCCGAACTGAACCGATGGCCAGAAGAAGCCAATGCTGGGGTTCCGCGGCGACACAAGGAGACGAGGTTTGCGTCGCCGCGGACGCCAACCTCGGCCCCGACGTTGGTCACTGTGCTTGTGGGTTGCGTAAGGGTGCCGTTTTCGCGGCTCTGGTACCTCGGTAGCGTTGACCGGCTGAAAAAGCGGTGGGTAGTGTGGCATCAGGGCGCCCGGGTGTCGGCGGTGGTGGTCCCACGCAAGGATTGGGGAAACCGGCGATAGATGCCTGGCGCGGGTGTGTGCCGCAGATTGGCAGCACGCTGGCGGCGAAGCGCCGGGAAAGCGAGATTGATGGCAACAGCCACAAAGGCCGGAAGGTACGAGATCGTCGGCGAGCTGGGCCGCGGCGCGATGGGTGTCGTCTACAAAGCAGTCGACCCGGTTATTGGCCGCACAGTGGCGGTGAAGACCATCCGGCTGAGCGAGGAAGGCACCGGCCTATCGCGGCCGGAGCTCCTGAACCGGTTCCAAACCGAAGCTCGCGCGGCAGGCCTGCTGACACATCCCAATATCGTTGTGGTGTATGACGCCGGCGAGGAAGACGGGCTTTACTACATCACGATGGAGCTCGTGGAAGGCAAGAGCCTGCAAGCGATGCTGGATGCGCGGCAAGCGTTTCCGCTGCCGCGTGTGCTCCGCATCCTTGAACAAACGTGCAGCGCGCTGCAATTCGCGCACGAACGCAACGTGGTGCATCGCGACGTAAAGCCGGCCAACCTGATGCTGACCGCCGACGACACGGTGAAAGTAACCGACTTCGGCACGGCGAAAATTTTGCAGTTCGGCACCGTACAGCAAACAGCCCACGTGATGGGCACGCCGAGCTACATGTCGCCGGAGCAGGTAAAGGGGCGCGCCGTGGACGGGCGCAGCGATATCTTCTCGCTGGGCGTGATGCTCTACGAGATGGTGACCGGCGAAAAACCGTTTCCCGGGCAGAACATCACCACGGTGATCTACAAAATCGTGAATGAAGATCCCGTGCCGCCTCGGCAGATTGATCCGACAATTCATCCGGGCATTAGCGCGATTGTCATGAAAGCCCTGGCAAAGGAGCCTGACCAGCGGTATCAATCGTGCCGGGACATGCTCGAGGACTTGAAGAATTACCGGTCGCTCGCGGGAGCAGGAGCAGCCGGGGGGAATCCGCAGTCGACCGTGGTGATGGCCAATCCGGCGGCTTCGCCCGGAGCCACGCTGCCCTTGAATGCAGCGCTCGGCGGACGCGGTGCGGTGGTGCAGGATTCCGCGGCCTCCGCAACCGTGCATTCGCTGCACGCGCACGACGTAACACCGGCACACACTCCCGCGCTGAGAAGGACCGGGCCCCTTGCGCCCTTGCCCGAATCGAAAAAGAAGAGTTTTCTCGGCACAGCGTTTCTGTTCCTCCTCCTCATCGGAGTGATTACGGCGGGATGGCACTACGTGCGGCCGGTCTGGGAAGAAACACGGCGCCTGAATGCCAATCAGAACCCAGCGCCGGCGAATACGGCGCAAACGCCAGCGGAAACCAGCGCCGCCAATGCGTCGGTCGCCGAGCCGTCTGCAAATGCCGCCGTGCCGTCAGAGAACAGTCCGAGTGCGACGGTCGCCGCGGAACCGCTCCTCGAGCCGAAACATGCGGCGCAACCCGCTGCGAACCCGCCGGGGAAGAAACCGGAAAGCGGGTTGACTCCGCGAGCGGCGGAATACAAGGGGCGGGTCGAAGAAGCGATCGCCGAGCATGGCTTGGCGAATCGTGCAAGGGTGCAAGGATCCGGCAATACGCTGACGCTTTCCGGCAAGCTGCGGCCTTCCGAGCACAGTGCTTTGCTCAAATTTCTGCGCAACACGCCGTCGGATGTTCGGTTGGTGGACCATATCGAGGACGACGACACTTCGGCTGCCGCGGCGAGCACGGCCGTCAATGGCGCACGGCCCGTGA
>Ga0209581_1004368_pt1 | contig 11395 bp, 7 predicted proteins | sample Coa_R2_FD_187160 | JGI IMG/M metagenome (GOLD analysis project Ga0209581, IMG submission 187160) | Surface soil microbial communities from Centralia Pennsylvania, which are recovering from an underground coalmine fire - Coalmine... | ecosystem: Environmental > Terrestrial > Soil > Unclassified ...
TGCCCGAAAGGCCGCCCGCGTTGTAGCGCAGGTGGCCGTAGGGGCCGTAGGCCTGGTTGCCGCTGAGGGCGGCGCTGCCTGCTGTGGTACTGAAGGTGGCGATCACGCTGCCGAGTGGGTCGGTCAGCAAGATGTTGGTCGTCGGCGTACTCAGGCCCGTCAGTTCCCCGATCAGACGACCGTTGAGGCTGTAGTAATACGTGTTGTTTTGCAGGGTGCCGTTGGCGCTGTAGCTGTGTTCTTCCAGGCCAAAGGCGTAGATGGTGATGGTAGGAGTGCCACCGCTGACGGTGCGGCGCAGCGTGCGCGTGCCGCTGGCGTCGTAGGCGTCGTGTTCGTTGTCGTTAGAGTCGATAGTGTCTTTGACCAGCCGATCCAGCGCATCGTAGGCCAGGCTGTAGGAGGTTCCCCCAGAGGTGATGCCGGTGACGTTGCCCCAGCCGTCGTAGCTGCTGTTCTTGTAGACGGCTCCGCTTTTGCTTGAGCAGGTGCTGCCGACCGGGTAGAGGCCGCTGAGCTGGTGGGCCGATGGGTTGCAGTAGAGGTACTGGTACTGCGTCGGGCCGTCGTTGAGCGGGCCTTGCCAGAGCTGGCCCAGGTTCGTGTAGACGAAGCTGTCGCTGTAGCTGCCGCTGATTAGCCCACTGGAGGGGGTGGCGTTGCCGCAGGTTTCGCTGCCGGTGGGCGAGGGCGTCTGCGTGTTGCTGGCAAAGACGAGCCGGTTCTGTTCGTCGTAGCAGAAGTCTTGCGTCTCGCTACCGCCCGAACCCGTCTGACCCGGTACGGCGGCCAGGGTGGTGGTCAGGCTGGTGACGTTACCGACCGGGTCGTAGCTGCGACTCTGCATGAAGATGGTGCCGCTCGTGCCGCTGCCGCTGCTCCAGGTGGCGTTGAGCGTGACGGGGCGCAGGTCGCCGTCGTAGCTGAACTGCTCAGAGGCCAGGGCGGTGTTGCTGCTGGTCTGGAAGTTGAGCGTTGCCAGTTGCGCGTTGTTGTTGAGCAATTGTGTTACCAGGTCGGCTGCATTGGTGCTGTTGTTGGCCAGACCGATGAGCGCGCCGGTGGTGCTGTCGTAGATCTGCCGGAAGGTGTAACCGGGTGTGGACTGCCCGTTGGCGATTGTGCTGGTCTGAGTGGTGGTGGGCTGGTCGGCATCGTTGTAGCTCTGGCTGAGCTGGTAGGTGGGTAAAGCAGTAGTGACATTCCAGCTGGAAGGCATGGTGAGGGCCATCTGCGCGGTGATGGCGCGCCCACGTGTATCGTATTGCGTGCTTTCGGTGGTAGCGACACTGCTGCCATCGGGGTAATCGGTGGAGGAGACGCTCTGGGTGAGTCTCCCAACCGGGTAGTCCGAGCCAGTCCAGCTGACGCCGGGCGCGCTGATATCGTAAGTGTTCTGGATCAGCGGGCTGCCAGCCGAACAGGCGCCGGTGGCGTTGATGGTCGGTTGGGCGTTCTGCAGGCAGCCGAGCCGCCCCAGCAGGTCGTAGTTGTAGCCCAGGGTGCGTGTGCCGGAGACGTCGGTGAGCAGGTGGCCGTCGGGATCATAGCTGTAGGTGTGCGTCCCCCGGTCGGGGTCAACGAGCCGGGTGAGCCGCCCCAGATCATCGTACTGCATGGTGGTGGTGACGCTGGTGGTGGTCTCACCTGATTGTGGAGCCTGGTCGGTCACTGTGACCGAGGTTGGCTCATTGAGGACGTTGTACTGGTAGGCCACCAGTTCGTTGGACGAAAGCGAGGCGGTATTCGTTCCGCTGTCGTAGCGGTCGTAGCGTTTGTTGCCCAGCGCGTCCTGCAGGGTTTCCATGACATGCAGGTTGGCATCGATGCTCTTGATTGACTCGTAAGTATTGGTATCGTTGTTGAAGCCGCTCACGCCATCGAGTTCATAAACGGTGCAGGTGGTAGTGGAGTAGCTGGACAGGTGCAGCGAGGCGTCATCCTGCTGCAAGGAAGGGCAGAGGCTGCCCGGCTCGGCGGAGGTTCCCAGCAGGGGATCATCGCTCGCGATGGGCCGGTTGAGCGCATCATAGAACGTGACGGTGCCTGTTGGCGCTTTGCCGGTGTAATCCAGTGTACTGGCAGGGTCGAGCCAGCCGATAGTGCTGCTACTACTGGCGTAGACAAACGGCAGGCTCTTCCAGACGCTGTGCGTGCTGTCGTTGTATTCGGTCAGCACAACGGTGAAGTAGGAAGTGGAGCTATTGCCGCCCGATGGCTCTGCCGTTGGCGTGGCGCTCTCCACGACTCGTCCCTGTCCATCATAGAAGGTCTTCGCGATGGCGCTGTTATATTTCTCACTATGCGTATCGACCTCAAAACAGGGCATGATGGGGCCAGCGTTGATGGGGATGGTTGTCTGGCAGCCGGAAGCGTTCTGGGACTCGAAGGTGTAGCCGTGTGTTTCGCCTGGCTCGCCCACCTGCTGGATGTATTCGCCATCGCCATTGGCGCTGCTGTAGAGATAGGCCATCGTCGTATTCTGCCCGTTGGCATCGGTCACCTGTGTGGGCAGAGCGCCCATCTGGTAGTCATACTGGGTTTGTGTGGTCTGACTGAAGGCGTTAGCGACGATAGCAGGTTGGGCGTTGTATGTATCGTAGGTGGTACAGGTGGTATAGTGAGATTTGCCCCAGCTGGTACTCATAATGGCGGGGGCGCTGGCGAGGGTACAACCATTCTTACCACTGGCGCCACTACTGCCATAGAGCGCGCTGTTGGCAACGGCCAGAGGATCGACGGTGGCCACTTTGTTGCCATCGGCGTCGTAGCCGGTGTAGCTGGTCGTCAAGGGCGTGCCGAAGCTCCCTGGCGTGCAATTGGCGCTGCTGTAGGTGTTGACGGTCGTGGGCCAGCCCGCTGCCGGGGAGGGTGTTCCCGCTGGCGCGCCTTCATCATAGGTGAAAGACTGGCACTGCCATTTATGACCTGATGCGTCATCGATCTCGCTGTGCGCTATCTTGTTCACATCATAGAAGATCCAGCCTGTCGCGTTGTAGCCGCTATCGGTGATGGTATAGGTGTACGATCTGGTCACGGCTGAAGCATTGGAACTGGTGGTCGTCTCCACCGTGACATTGCCATAGCCCGAGCCGATGCCGTTGCCTGTCGGGGAGTAGTCATCATAGGTATAGGCGGTTTCGACCCAGGGTTGGCTGCCGCTGATGTTGCCTTCATACAGGGTGGTTTTGCTGGATTCGGGACTGACCTGGCAGGGAACATAGGTCAAATCGACCACGCCATAGCAGGAATTGTTGGTGGAAAAGCCAGTATAGACTGTATCGGTTTCCTCCAGCAAGGCGCTGGCGGTGGCGTTGGGTCCCTGGTAGATATCTTGCTGATACATGGCCCCGGCATTGTAATTGCTGGCATCGCCTTCCGGGGTATGCCAGCCCTCCGTGCTGTAATACTGATCAACGGTCAGGTCATTGGAGGGGCTGATAGTAGAGACATAGTTGAAGCCGCGAAACTCCCCATGGTAGAAATCCGCCCAGTCAGCATCCTTGTTGCCATTACCGGGATCGATGGGAAGCCAGTTGTCACCGACGCAGTCGCTATCGCCGGTAGAATCGGCATTGCAGACCGTCCCGTTTTCAGCTTGCGTCTTTGCCAGCAGGTATTTATAGGTGGTAGTAGCCGCACTCAGGCCACCACTATCGGCGCTGAGCGAGGTGATCTGCGTGACCACCTGCACCGTCCAGGCATGGTCATCCGGGTAGTTAAACTGGCTATTCTGACTGCTGTTGCAATCCAGACTGGGATCACCGCCAGCATGGATAGTGCAATACAATGGGTCGTAGCGATTATCTTTCGTGTTGGGGTCGTAAGGAGTGCCGTGCGTATGAATCTGGCGCTTTCTCGTGCGAAATAAGGGATGGACATGAGAAGACACAGGCCGCCGCGGCATAGTATATCCCCTTTCTCTCAGAAGCCGAGATCCCCTCAGGAAGCATCATGTGCAACGGCTGGCAGACCGGGTGATGCTTCCTGCGTCAAATATCTCATGTATCCCCACCCTTTGCGCAAGAGTGGAGCGAACCAGCCGTATGGCTGCTGGCTCTCACTAGCTCTGCAACGAAGTGTACACGATATTACAGTGCCAGGAAGGTGCATGCATGCACTTTCTGGGGCCAATTTTTCTCTTTCGCCAAAAAACTGGTCAGGGCCTTTTGAAAACTGGTCAGGGCCTTTTGAAAACCGGTCGGGGGACTGAGAAAGGCTTTTTTATAGCACGCTGTTTCTGTTCTTTCTGCCAAAGGCTCTGTCTTTGCGTATTTTCACAGCTTTTTCACACACAGCTATTGACGGTATCGCCCCTACGCATTTATACTCATCTATGGTGAACCGGTTCTCTGTTCGGCGAGGATGCCTGGCTGGACAGAGCTTCAGGGTTCCCGGCCCTCTGCTCAGGTCCGGGGGTTGACAATGGGAGATGCAATCGGGGGGAATGCTCTTTTCCGGCGGGCCTGAAGGCAGGAAGAAATCTTATGGCCTGCTCATGCCGGTGATTGTCAGCAGGGCGAATGGGCCTGCTCCGCTGGCATAGCAGGTACGAATGAAGAGAGGAGACGATACCCCTTGGATTCCCGGTCCTCTGTCTATGTTTTTCGCCTGTTTGGACGCAGCATCCAGCAGGATACGAATGCTCGGCGTATCATCATTGATGGCTATTTGCTCGATTTCTCACGCACGGAATATGCTTTGATGGCAGTATTGCTCCAACACAGCAGCCAGCCCGGCGATTTTGCGCCCGGCGCCGAGTTAAGCCGGGTTTGTGCGCGCTCCCCCGCTTCCCGCCGCGCGCTTTCGCGCCATCTCAGGAAGATGAGTGAAAAGCTCTGGCCCTTTGCGCTCGATATTCTCAACGTCGGCGACTGTGGATATATGCTCACTTGCAAACGGGAGTGAACAAAGCAGGTAGAACGTATCATAAAAGATTCCCTATGCCATGCCGTTGAAAAGTGGGCCAGGGCGGAGCTGGCCTCCGCTCTGGCCCACAAGATGCTTCGCTCCCGCTCAGCATGACACGTCCATAATACTTTGCTCTCTCTCAACGTGTACGAGCAGTTTCCACCTGTCTTCCTCGCTGTGCAGCCATCGTGGCACCTTCATATGAGCGTGGGTTGCGCTGCGGTATGGGGCCAGCCGCGCGCACAGGAGAGCTACTGCGGGGAGGTATGCCCGCACCGCGAGCAGGCTGCGCCGGAATGGGCCTGTGCTTTTTCGGCATGGCGAACAGGCGGCGGCAGAGGAGAAGGCCGACGAGGGCGATGCTGGCAATATAGATGCCGAGCGCCCAGGGGGTCTGCGTGTCGCTGCCAGTGCCGAGGCCGTGAATGGTGGCGAGGGCGAAGATGAGCAGCGTGAGGACGTGTAGCTTCTTCCAGAGGGTGTAGCCGATGCGCGGGCGCAGCCACGTGCTGACGCCAATGGCGATGCCCAGGTAGAGGGCGACGATTCCGAGCGCCATCCAGAAGGTGCGATAATGGCTCAAAAAGGGAATGAAGATTTCGTTCCAGCCGAAACGGGTGAACGGGTCTACCCAGACGGCCAGCACATGCACAACAACGAAGATGGTGCTGAGCAGGGTCAGAAAGTTGTGTAGTTCGCTGTTGAGCAAGCGCGGCCAGCGTGCGGGCGATTGTAGTTGCGTTGAAAGCGCCAGCCCGACGATGACCGCCAGCGCGAGCAGGATGTAGGCGGTGAAGCCGCCCGCGCGCGCCACATCCCAGGTGACAGCTTGCCAGAGAGTTGCCATTATATTTCCTCCATCAGTGCAACGGGCCAGGGTTCGACCGCTTGCCACGTGCCGTCTGCGCGCACGAGCAGGCCCGCGATGTTGTATTGTCGTAAAAAGTCCGCTCCCCGTTGAGAGCCAAGAATGAATGCTACTTTGGCCGCGACCTCTGCCTGCTCGCAGCGATCTGTCACCACCGTCACCGACCAGAGATCGCTTTGAGACGGAAGCCCGGTGCGGGGATCGAGCAGGTGATGGCGCAGCGTCTTGCCTTGCCGCCAGTGACGGCGCGCAATGCCGGAGGTTGCGACTGCGCCGGAGCGCAGCGGAATTGTCCAGCTTTGCTCGCGCCCCGGCACGGAGAGCGGCCAGGTGGCGGCTCCCGGCGGCAGGCCCAGCACAGCCAGATCGCCGCCCGCGTTGACGAGGGCAGGGCTGATGCCGCGCCGACGCAGTTGCTCCAGCGCAGCGTCAACGGCCATACCTTTGGCAATGCCGCCGAAATCGAGGGTGACGCCTGCGGGCAAGGTGACGCCGCGATATTTCGGCTCCATGTGAATGCCGCGCCATCCGCCGCCCGGTCGCGCGAGTACATTCCGCTCCGCGGCGACGGCGGGAAGGGCGTCAAAGGTGCGATCATAGCCCAGTTGCACCAGTTGACTGAGCAGCGTTGGATCGTAGACGCCCCGCGTGGCCTCAGCAGCCGTCAGAGCTGTTGCCAGCACCGAATAGAGCAGTTCGCTGACGGCAGTGGTTTTTCCGGCGCGTTCGTTCAGCCTCGATAGCTCGCTGTCAGGCCGAAAGCGGCTCAGCGCCTGTTCCCACTCTTCAAAGAGTGAGCGCACAACCTCAATTCCCTCCTGCGCCCGCTGCTCCGGCAGCAACAGGGAGATGGTTGTCCCCATTGCCCGGAACTCCGCACGCCGCATACCGTCAGGCGTGGCATACTCAGGAGGTTCGGGTTCCGCTGACGGGCTGCGAAGCAGTGCTTGAGCTACTGGCGCTACTTGAGCCTTGCGAAGAACTGCTCGAGCTACTTGATTGACCTGAGTTATCCGATTCTCCTGATTCAACATTGTTTTCTCCCTGTTGACGTAAAAAGCCATTTGATGAAGATGATGAGCCTGTTGTCTGGCTCGTTTGGCCAGTCGAACTGGCGGTAGCGGTCGTGCCAACCTGGTGATACGCGGCCAGGCCGCTCAGAGCGCCGAAGCCGACGAATGAGGCGACAACGAGCCATCGCTTCATGCTGCGAGCCAGCTCCTGCGCGCGTGCCTTTGGCATAGGCTTTGGTTTCCGCGCCATGCCTGCCCCCTGCGAAGCCAGGGCCTGCCCTTGCCGAACGGACGGACGCTGCATAGATTGCCTGCTCTTCTGGTCTGCATATCCCTCATTCTGCTGCGGCATCCATGCACTGTTTCTTTCATATTCATATGGGTTTGTTTCCATTCGTGTTCTCCTCGTGATAGAAGATGATTTCATCGTTGTGAGAGCCTTGCTCTTGCTCACAGAGTCAAATGTAGAGCATAAAGATTGACTTTTTATTGGAAGAAGATGGGAGATTTCCAATCTTCCTGCTCCCCCTTGCGATATGTTCTTCCTCAGCAAAAGTTTCTGTACGGGTTGGACCGAGATAGCCATGCTCCCCCGGTGAAACCGGCCCGCCCGGCATGACATGTTCGAGCGAGATTTCTCTTAGTATGGCAGGTATGGATGGGAAAAACATTGGAAGAGTATGAGCAATTTCTCCCAGTCGCATTCCAATACTCTTCCAATACGGCAGTGATATGGTAGAGTGTATGCCAGAGCATGGTTGGATGGCAGGTTTGTTGAGACGAGCGTATGCACCGGATAACGGCAACATCATAGCAGCGATTAGCATCCTGGAAAGAGAGACGTTTGCATATGCAGTACAACGAGCATGAAAACAACGATGAGCATTCCTGTGAGATTTCCCACGAAGTTCACGAAGTAGAGATTTGTGAGCTTCCACCGGCAGGAGGTGAGGGAGGCCAGGGGCGGCGAGTGCTGCCCCTGCTGCTGGCATGGGGATTGCAAGACCCGCATACAACGCTGCGCAGGTGGCGCTGGCCACTCATGGCGCTGACCTGCCTCGCGCTCGCGCTGCTGCTATTCTTCTCACAAACACTGACGGCATTCTGGCAGCTTGCCAGCAGCAGCGGCGGCATGTCCCCGGTTGCCCTGCCCTCATACGACGACCTGTTCTATTTCCCCAACCTGCCCACCTGGGGCCGTTTCTCCCTCGATGGGCGACCACTGTCATATGCGCCGACGGCGAGCAGCCAGCTTCCCCTACGGCTATCGCGCGGCGCGCACCGGTTGATATGGCAGGCCGAGCCTTTCTACCCGCAATCCTGCGCATTCTCGGTCCCTCCTGCTTCCGGGGAGAAAGGACAGAGCTGCGCTATCCGTCCCATGCAGCCCGCCCCCGGCGTCTCTGCCGGGTCGGCCTTCCAGCTAAGCTTTCCTGTCCCTCTCTCTCTGCAACAACTACCACCCACACAGCGCCAGGCGCTGATCTCCGCGACTCAGGCCCTGCTGGATACGCTGCAATCGAAGGAGGCGGTACAGCCCGGTGAATGGTACCAGTCTTCCCTGTATGGAAACTCGTTCCAGCACGCCACACAACCGCTCTCCGCGCAACTACGCTTCCTGCTCACCACAGACATCTCCACCCCTGCCAGTTGCCTGGGCGTCACGTGGGGAGAGGGATGTTCGATAGCCGGGGCCGATTGTCGCCTTTTTTGCACCTTGCCCTGGCCCGCAACCGGCAATGAGTGGGATGTAGCCGCCATTATGCAGCCGGTCTGGCGCTATATCGGAACCCGAACAGCGACAACGTTTACCGCCAGAAGCCATGAAGACTTCGTTACCTTCCGTGTTAGCTGGCAGCAGGCGCGCTGGCAGGTCTCTTTCCATGAACAGAGCGCGAGCATCTTTGAGAACCCCGGCTGTATCACAACCGTCGACACACTGCTGCGCTACTCCAGCTATCCGCCGTTGCAGGAGCAGCAGGAACTGTCGTGGAGTTTCTTTTCCGGCGCCAATCGCGCCTCCGGCTGTGTCGCCCTCGGCAACGTGCTTGGGCCTGCCGGTATCTCGCTCTCGCCCTTCTCCGGCGCGCTCTTCCTGCAACGCTTCGGCGTCCTGCTGGCCGCGAACGGATCGGCTCACCTCCTCCTGCCTGCCCTGCCCCAGGCTTCGCTCAATGAACAATCCATCGCACTGGCCATCATGGATAATCCGGCTGCCGCGTCATGAAACAGGGAGCATATAAAGAAGCGGCAAGTCCTGCCCTCCTGTGAGAGGAGGGCAGGGCTTGCCGCTTCGTGTTAAGATCGTCCGGGTTACTGCTGCTCTGGCCTGCCAGAAGCTTCCAGCCGCTCGCGCATCTGATCGAAAGTCGCCGCATCGATCTCACCGCGCGCATACCGCTGGCGTAGAATTTCCATCGCCGACGGCTGCACGGGCGGTACCGGTGGCATCCCAGGCCACGCCGCACCGCGTCCCGACGGAGTGTAGAACGGCGGGCGATTGTAGTACCAGGCGCGCCTGCGGCTAAACAGGCGAACCAGCATCGCAATCAGCAGGGCCAGCAGCACAAACCAGAAGAACTGACCAAACAGGAACAGAGGTCCCAGAAACATCCCATGATGAACCAGGAACATGGATATCCCTTCTTTCTCACTTGTCTCTTCATGTCGCCAGCGCGCAAGGCCCCGGCAACATCTCATCTATGTTCATGATGTATCTTTCGATATCATCACAGATATCTACGTATATCCACCCGCAGGGTTACTTTTACGATATAACGTTATCCACTCTTGAGAACAAGAGACAGAGCGCAGCTATTCCCCGCAGCTGCCGGAAAGCTGAGAGCGACCGGGCCATTAAATCTGGTTCAGCCCGACGACGGTGATAATGCGGGCGTAGGCGTTGGTCTGGACGATGGAGGTAGCCGCTCTGGACTGGATATCCATAGCGTAGAGCGTGCCGTCGGCATAGAAGGTGAGAACATGGCTGTTAAACCAGGGGCCAAGCTCCAGGAGACGAGCGGTTGAGGTGACAAGCAGTTGTGGGACGCCGACACGCAGGTGCGGACCGGTGCCGCTGAGCTGAACCTCGTAGACGGCGCTGATACGATCATAGGGAGCCTGTGGCTCGCTGGAGAACTCGACATAGATGAGGGTATGCCCGTCGGGGCTGAAGAGAGGGGTCGTCTCCCAGCGATAATCGGCAGGCGAACTGAGATTTGTCTGTTCTGGCAGCACAATCCAGGATGAACTGAGCGAGGGCGGATTGCCGCCGATACTGGCCAGTTGCAGGTTGTTGGCATAGGAGAGCGCGGCAATATCGGGCGGGACGCTTTCGTCGGTGGGAACGGGGGCTGTTCCCTCGTTGGATGAATAGAGCAGCAGGTTGCTATAAGGAGCCATGAGTAGCGGCCCCTGTAAGGAGTCTTCGTCCAGGAGCTGCGTGGGCGGATCAACCGGCGTCTTCGTCAAATCCATCGCCCACAGGCCGTACTGCACGCCGTTGAAACTGTTCTGGCTATCGGCGAGCAATAAGGTGGAGTCGCCCTTCTTGCCCTGCCCATAGAGAAACGAAAAGACGCGGAAGCAGGGACAATCGTCCGTCGTCTGCTGGTAGACCAGCGCGGGCGAGGAGAGCGGGCCGGCGTAGAGGTCGATGGTTCCCTTGCCGCTGGCGAGTTCAACCGTGTACGCCAGCGTCGAGCCGTCGGCGCTGAGGGCCAGCGAGGTGATAACCTGGTCGGAGTCTATCTGCGCAATCTGCCTGGGGACGCCATCAAAGATATCGGTAATCCAGATGCCATTTCCGGCATAGAGCAACTGCCCCTCTGGCGTCAGGATGGGGCGCACGGCCTGGCTATACAGATAGCCCGGCGTCGTGATAGCCTGGGGCAGACCACCACTGCTGGAAACCATATAGATGGTATTCTGCTGCTCATACAGCACAAAGTGGCCTGATGGGAGTTGTAGCGATGATACAGGTTGCCCGTTGGCGGTGAAGACGGGGGGAACAGGTGTGGGCGAGGCAGTAAACTGCGGGGTCGTCGTCGGCGTGGGGGCATGCGTACCTGTCGGCGAGGCAGACACGCCTGTACTCGTCGGGGTCAGCAAGCTGGCCTGTGACGCCTGCGGCATCATTTCCGAGGGATCGAGAATCAGCATGCCGGTAATGAGGATAAGCAGCATGCCAATAAGGGTCAGCAGGGAGACAATCCCTGCTTTCGACAGGCGAGCCTGTCGAGCCGGCAACGGCTGATCGACAGGCAGCTGCTCCTCCTGTTCCTGTTTTTGTTCTGGCGAATCACTCACCTGCGGTACCAATGCGACCTTTTCCTTCTCCAAAATAGGGCTTATGCGATGTTAGTATATCCGATTCCTCATCTGATGGGAAGGGGACGTAGCATAAATTCGCTATCCGTCATTCCATAACGCCTCAGTTATGCCGTGCGCTCCTCGTGCGCAGGCGTCCGTGTATGGCGCTGAATAAAGGCGCGCGTTTTGCTGAAGACCTCCTCCCTGTCGTGGTCCTTCATGACGACATGGTAGGAGCGGTGCAGAGTCACAAGATGCTTCTCACGGGATCCGAGCAGGCGGTAAATCTCAC
>Ga0209581_1004369_pt1 | contig 11394 bp, 7 predicted proteins | sample Coa_R2_FD_187160 | JGI IMG/M metagenome (GOLD analysis project Ga0209581, IMG submission 187160) | Surface soil microbial communities from Centralia Pennsylvania, which are recovering from an underground coalmine fire - Coalmine... | ecosystem: Environmental > Terrestrial > Soil > Unclassified ...
GCGCGCTCTATTGGCCCAAGAATATGTACTGGCGCGCGGGCAAGCCGGAGCGGTTTGTGCGTCCGGTGAAATGGCTGCTGGCGATTCTCGATCATGCGATTGTTCCGGTGGAGTTTGCCGGAGTCCATGCAGGCAATCTGAGCTATGGGCATCGCATCCTGCATGGCGAGCATGCGGTCACGATCAACAGGCCTGCCGAATATGTTACGGCACTGGAATCGGCCAAAGTGTTGGTCGATGTGGAGGCGCGGCGGCATCGGATTCGCAAGGCCCTCGATGCGGCGACTCGTACCGTTCCGGGGGCGCGCTGGCGTGAGGACGAGACGCTGGTCGATACGGTCACTCATTTGACGGAGTGGCCTTCGGTGCTGCTGGGCAACTTCGAGGCTGAGTATCTTTTTCTGCCGGAAGAGGTGCTGGTGACGGTGATGCGCGATCACCAGAAGTATTTCGCCGTGGAAGATGCTTCAGCCAAGCTGGCTCCGCATTTTCTGGCAGTGCTGAATACCGAGGCAGATGAGCGGGGTATTGCCGTTATTCGCCACGGCAATGAGCGCGTTTTGCGGGCGCGATTCAATGATGCGCGGTTCTTCTGGGACTTCGATCAGAAGATCAAGCTTGAAGACCGCGTTGAGATGCTCAAATCTGTGACATTTCAGAAGGATTTGGGGAGCTACTTTGTAAAAACCGAGGCGAATCTGCGGATCGCCGAACAATTAGCTCTTTTGGTGAAGCAACGCGGTATTGAGGTGGAAGAGTTTTCGCTGTTGAAGGCCACAAAACTGGCCAAGACCGACCTCACGACTGAGCTGGTGAAGGAATTTACTGAGCTGCAGGGTGTTGTTGGCGGCCTTTATGCTCGCGCGCAGGGGCTTGGTGAGGTTGTTGCTCAAGCGATCTATTCGCAGTACACACCCGCGTCAATGGACGATGCGATTCCGGCGACAGTCGAGGGGCAGATTCTCGGATTGGTCGACCGCATCCAGACCATTGTGGCGATGTTTGCAATTGGGCAGGCGCCTACAGGATCAAAGGACCCGTTTGCGCTTCGGCGTGCCGCAAATGGAGTGGTGAAGATACTGGCGGAATCGGAGCTGCCCCTGACATTCATTGAGGTATTAACGACTGCGGTTCATCACGCAATTTCTCCAGGTGTTGGTTCAGCGTTTACGCAGCCCGATCTGGAGAGCTTCTTCCGTGAGCGCGTCGAGTTCTATCTGCGTGATGTGCGCGGCTTCAGCTACGACGTGGTGAATGCCGTCCTGGCTGCTGGGTTTGATAGTATTCGCGATGCAATTGCGCGTTCCGAAGCGCTGACGGCAGTCCGCGGCTCCGATGACTTTGCCGCCATCTCGGCAGCATTCAAGCGCATGAAGAACATCGTGCGGCAGGCTTCGGAGAAGCAGCTGAGTGTTGATGGCGCGGTCAGCGATTCTCTTTTCGCCGATGCGGCCGAGCGTGGTCTATATGAGCAATCGGGCAAGCTGGCACCAGTCGTTGAAAAATTGCGAACCGAGCACAAATATCGCGATGCCCTGGAGCAGATTGCCACGCTGCGTCCGCATGTCGATCTGTTCTTCAATAAGGTTATGGTGATGGTCGATGACCCGACGGTGCGTCAGAACCGACTCGCTCTGATTGCTCTGGTGCTGACGGGATTCTCTTCCATTGCCGACTTCTCCGAGATTGTCACCGGATAAAACGGACGGAAGCTGAGCGTAAAAATGGAGTGCAGGAAGCAGGGAACCAATGGCCACAGCGACCCAGAGACACTTCGTTCCGCTTAAAACCTACCTCGCCGCTACTTACGAGCCCGACATGGACTTGTTGACGGCGAGATTGAGGAGCGTTATGAGGGCGAGTACGAGCACATCTGGTGCAGCGGGCAGTTTTGTTCTGGTTTTATCAGCATGAAAAAGAATGGAACATTCGGGCTATTCAGGAACAAAGAACGCGGCTTACGCCGACGCGCTATCGCATTCCCGATGTTTGCGTCTTTCGCCGTGATCTGCCCAGAGAACAGATATTCACCCATCGCCAGCTCGTCGCCATCGAAGTGCTTTCTCCTGAAGACAGGCAAACCAGACTACAGGAGAGGATCGACGATTTTATAAATTCGGAGTGCCGAATATCTGGACGATTGATCCTGCCAGGAGAATCGGATGGAACTGCTCGGACGGAACTGGATTGATCAAGAGCGGTTTGAGGTCGCCGGCACTCCTGTTTGTCTATCGTTTCATGAGCTGTTTCAGAAGATCGACGAAGACGAAAAAGACTGACTAGTTGCGAGCAAGAGGGAAGAGGGTTTCCTGTTGGCCTTCTTCGGGCTTTACAGCAGCGGCGGGTTTTTTGCGCGCGGCGGCGCCGATCACCGCAACAACTTCCAGTTCAACAAGCGATGCGCGGGGCAGCCAGACTCTCTGAGTGTTGCTGCGGGTATCGGGGGGGGTAAGGAAAAAGCCTTCTTCGGCCAAAAAGGACATGTTATTTTCTGCCAGCCCTTCCAGAGTGTCGCCATCGCGCAATTGCATGCGTAGCCAGAGGCCTTCACCGCGAGGACGCCCGGCGTAGGTTTTGCGGACAAAGCGTTCCGGGTTATCGATCTCCCCTGAGTTAAAGTCGCGGACAAGGCAGACCCATTTCACATCCTGAACCGGAGTGGAGAAGACCTTGCCGCTGAGGTCGAGAATCTCCAGCATACCCTCGCGCACGAAGCTGGTAGTAGAGATGTATCCGGCCATCCAGTCACGGGTAAATCTGCGGATAATCGCTTTTTTGCGGCTTGAACTCATGTTAACGGAGGCAATTGTCGCATGGGGAGCAGCGGTTCGCAGCGAAAATTGTGCAAACCCATAGCCAATCGGGTTCCCTTATGTTAGAGTATTGCTTTGTATTGCGGAACGCTGTGCCTGTAAATAATAGTAAATAATAGATTTAGGTAAGGGCAAGCAAGCCGCGGCGGCTTCATCCAGAATTTCTTCTCAGATTGTTAAGGCATGCCCGACTACATTTACCTCCTCGAAAATCGTCTCACTTCTGCCCAACAGAAAGCAATTCAACAGATTCGCAACGCAGCCCGGGATGCCGGGATGACGGTATTTCTGGCGGGCGGCGCGGTACGTGACCTGTCCACTGGCACTTCTGTGCGCGATCTTGATTTTACGGTTCAGGGAAATGCCACTAAGCTTAAGAAACCACTGGAGAAAGCCGGCGCTAAACTTTGGGGGGAATATGAGCCTACCCGCACCCTCTTCTTCTGGTTTCCGGGCAGTGTGCGCGTAGAGGTTTCGAGCGCGCGGCGGGAAGAGTATCCGAAGCCAGGCAAGCCGGTGTATCACTGGGCCCCCATTCTGGAAGACTTGCGCCGGCGCGACTTTACAGCAAATGCGATGGCGATTTCTCTGAATGAGGGATCATATGGGCTACTGCTTGATCCCCTGAACGGAATGGCCGATATTGAGGCGCGCCACCTGCGGCTGGTGAATCCATACGGATTTATTGAAGACCCCTCGCGGCTGCTACGAGCGGTGCGTTTCCGGACCCGTCTGGGCTGGGAAATGGATGAGCGGACGCAGACCCGTTATGAAAACGCGAAAAGCGAAGGCATGATTGATGCCATTCCCTCTCATCTGAAGGGATATGAGCTGGAAGAGATCGGCCACGAGGAAGATGGCCTGCGCGCGCTGAAGGCTCTGGAATCCGAAGGATGGATGAAACATATCTGTCCGGCATGGACCAGCTCGAAGGCGGACGTGCATGGACTGGAGCATCTGCGGGAAAATTATTACCAGTTACTCATTCAGGGTGTGCATCCGGACATTTCCGCCGCGCAGATGGAACTTTTGACTGCGAAGATGCAGCCAAAGGACATAGGAGCGCTGAAGAGGAGCTTTATCCGTCCGGGCTTTGTGGAGCAGTGGAACCATCTGGAGGCGGAGACCAAAGAGTTCGCCAAAATTTTTACCGGCAAGGAAACCGCGACTCCTTCGGCTACATGGAAACTGCTCACTTCGTATCAGCCGGAGCCGGTGCTATGGTTGGCGCATACGGGTAAGGGCGCTGCGATCCAGAACAAATTCAAAAACTTCTTTACTGTTTGGCCGGAGGCGAAGCAGAAAGTCCCAGCGGCGCTGATGCAGGAGATGCGCATTACCCCGGACATTGAAAAGTACGATGAGCTGCTGCGGGAGCTGTTCTTTAACCTGATCGACAACAAGCTGCAGACCGAAGAAGAGATGCGGAAGTTTCTTGAGCCCTACTCGCCTCCGGCCCCTCCGCCTCCGGTGACAATTCGCCGCTCGCGCAAGAAAGCGGCTGAGCCGAAGATCAAGTCAGAGAAGCCGATGGATGAGGAACTGGACGAGGAGATGCCCCGGATTGAGGATCTTGATCTGGAAGGCGAAGATCTCGACGAAGAAGAGCCGGAAGAGAGCGAGGAGGAAGAAGTAAAGCTTCCGGCGAAGAAAGCTGCGCCTGCGGCTAAGACCTCCGGGGCTGTGCCGCCAAAGAAGGAAGCTGCTGCAAAAAAAGAAAGCCCGGCAGCGCCGGTAAAGCCAGTCAAATCTGAAAAGAATGAAGCGGCAAAACCGGCCGCAAAGAGTGCCCCGTCGAAAAGCGCTGCGCCGTCCAAGAAGGCCGCGACAAAGAAATCTCATGCAGCACCGGCGAAGGTTGCTGGGACAAAGAAACCGGCTGCCAAAAAGCCTGCTCCGAAGCCTGCGGTGAAGAAGGCGACGAAGAAAGCTGCTTCGAAACCTGCGAAATCCGTAAAGAAAGCAGTCAAAAAGAAGCGATAACGTGGGTTCTGCCGAAGAAGAGAAAAGCAGATCCTTCCCCTTCTTTCCCGCTCAGAGTCAGGATGACAAATTTCATCTTTTATCGATTTAGGTCTACTTGGGAGGACAGCATTGGAATTATGCTGCGCTGCAGTCTCTACGCATCCTTCTCGTGCTATTGTCGTAAGCAACTTCCGATACGGAGCATGACGGCATGGCAGGCAGTTTCTCTTCCGGCTGTAACTGGAGACGTGTAATCGCGTTGGCGCTGGCTCTCAGCACCATTTCTGTATTTGCTCAATCTTCCGATCATCATGACAGGCGGCTGGAAGGCGCTTATACCTTTGAGCGCAATGGATGGACGTATGTGCATTTGCAGGGAACGCCGGAGCAGATCGGGTATCAGCATGGCTATCTGCTCGCCGCGAAAATTGAAGACGCGGTCGCGGTCTACAAGCTGGAGAATGAGCACAGCACACACCGGGACTGGGCTTTTTATCGCGATGCAGCGAAAACGATGCTGTGGCCGCACATCGATCGTGAGTATCAGGAGGAGCTTTCCGGGATTGCCGAAGGCGTCAAGGCCAAAGGCGTGAAGCTGGATGTGTGGGACATTGTTGCGCTGAACGCGACGATGGAATTGTCAGAGTATTACGTTCCGTGGCTGAACAAGCAACAGCATGCGAAGAATGCTCCGAAGATTGATGCGCCGGGGAACTGCAGCGCGTTTATTGCCACAGGGAGCTACACGAAAGACGGTAAGATTGTCATCGCGCACAACAACTGGACATCATATGCGGCCGGCTCGCGATGGACGATGATCTTCGATATTCAGCCGGCGAAGGGGCATCGCATTCTGATGGACGGAGTGCCCGGAATGATTACCAGCAATGATGATTTCGGCATCAATGATGCGGGTATCATGCTGAGCGAGACGACGATTACGCAGTTCGAGGGTTGGAATTCCAATGGCAAACCGACGTTCATGCGGTCGCGCAAAGCGCTGCAGTATGCCAACTCGATTGACGATGTGGTGGCCACCATGCGCGATGGCAACAATGGCGGATATGCGAACGACTGGCTGATTGGAGATCGCAAAACAGGAGAGATTGCGTATCTGGAACTGGGTCTCAAGAACACGCCGCTCTGGCGTACAAAAGACGGATATTTTGTCAGCTCGAATTTTGCGCGTGATCCTAAACTAATCAAAGAAGAGACAGACGGTTTTGACTATAACGATCTGTCGACTTCGCCCAATGCGCGTCGCGTGCGTTGGGAACAAGAGATGAAATCGTATAAAGGCTCAATCGATGCGGACGCGGCGGGAAAATTTCTTGCTGACCATGAGGACACTTACCTCAAAAAAGAGCAGGCAGACCAGCGCACCCTCTGCGGGCATGCGGACACGGTGAAGGAAGGGATTCCGCAGTGGGACTGGCCTCCGTACTATCCGGGCGGAGCGGTGCAGGGCAAGGTGACGACGAGCGATCTGGCGGAGAAGATGAGCCTGATTGCTCATGCGGGGCATCCGTGCGGAGAGGATTTTCTGGCTGCTCCGTTTCTGGCGGCGCATCCGGAGTATCAGTGGATGAAGCCGATTCTGCGCGATATGAAGGCAGGACCGTGGACGGTATTTACGAGCGGGGAGAAAGAAGCAGGACAGCCTGGCAATTTATCAGGACATGTTTCTCGCTGATCATTGATCCATAAGCGCTTTCATCCTGAGCAGCGGCTGCGTTTAGCAGCCGGAGTTGAAGGACCTGCTTTTCTTGACTTCAGCAGTAGTTTCTCTGAGATGCTGATACTTTTCCCGAACCGAGCAAGAACGGGCCGATACCAGAAAGCAGGTTCTTCGCTCCGCTCAGGATGACAGGCCCTTTTTTTGAGCACATTAGTATTCAATTTTATTTGAACTGTCGATCCATGCCTGAAAGCTTTCCCAGGCCTCTTCGTGTAGGAGCTCGTGTTCTGGGATGATGCGCTGTTCGCGCGGTAAGGCCAGTTGCTGATAGAGAAAAGCATCGGCGAAATGGATGCGGGCCGCATCTTCCGCGCGATTGCCATAATAGATGGTTTTGATGTGCGCCCAATATGAGGCGGCCCAGCACATGGGACAGGGCTCGCAACTGGTGTAGAGGTCGCACCCCGTCAGGTCAAATGCATTGAGATTACGGCAAGCGTCACGGATAGCAGTGATTTCGGCATGCGCGGTGGCATCCGTGGTTGCCGTAACGGTGTTGACGCCTTCGCCGACGATCTTTCCCTCTTTGACAATGACAGCGCCGAATGGGCCGCCACCCCTGACACGAACATTTTCGGTTGCCAGGGCAATGGCGCGCCGCATGAAATTTTTGTCCTGATCATTTGCCATACTGTTTTTGACCTTCAACAGTATGGCATGTTCATTCGTGGCGCAGGGCCTGTATGGGATCGACGCGGGCGGCGCGGCGAGCGGGAATCCAACTGGCGGCGAGTGCGACGAAGGCGAGCAGCAGTGTGGCTCCGCCGAGCGTGAGCGGATCATAGGATTTGAGGCCGTAGAGCATGCTGGCGATCAGACGACCCATAGTGATGGCGGCTCCGAGGCCGATGACGACGCCGATCACTGCCATCCATGAGGCTTCGCGCAGGATCATGCGAAGTACGCGGCCTGACTGCGCGCCGAGCGCCATGCGGATCCCAATTTCGTTGGTTCGACGCGCGACTGTGTAGGCCATGATGCCGTAGATGCCGATGCAGGCGAGGATGAGGGCGAGGATTCCAAAGCCGCTGGTGAGCGATGCGAAGATGCGCTCCTGTCTGGTCATGTCGGCGATCTGCTCGTTCTGGGTGCGGATGTCCTGAAGGGGAATGTCTTTGTCGATGGACGCAACGGCATTGCGAAGAGAGGGAAGAATGGCTTCCGGCTTCATTCCTGTGCGAACGGCAAAGGTCACGAATTCCTGATCATCCTGCTGCCGGTAGGGTATGTAGAAGGTCGGGGGCATGTCACGGCGGATGCTGTCGTATTTTGCGTCTCTGCAGATGCCGATGATCTCGACGTGTTCGGGGTGGTCGTGATCGCCGATTTTGAAGGTCTTGCCAATGGGGTTGGTATCCGGGAAAAACTGTTTAACCAGCATCTGGTTGACGATAGCGACTTTGGGTGAGGTTTCTGTGTCGGTTGTGTTAAACCCGCGTCCGGCAATCAAGGGGATTTTATAAGTCTGAAAAAAATCTGCTCCGACTGGGTTGAAGTCGGCTACCTGTTTGTTTTTTGACTTTTGTGGTTGACCGTCGGGAACGAAGTATTGGTTTGACATGCTGCCTGCGATCAGCGCGTTTTCTGACAAGGTAATTCCGTCAACACCGGGCACAGCAGCAAGCTTTTCCTCCACCTGATGATAAAAAGCAATTCTTTTCGCGGCCTGATAGCGGGTCTGGGGAGGTTGCAGGTCAAACAGCAGAATGTTGTTCGGATCGAAGCCGAGATTCGTGTTGTTAAGATTTGCCAGCGTGCGGGCAAACAGTCCTGCGCCGACCAGCAGCAGCATCGACAGCGTCACCTGAGTGACAACCAGCGTCTTGCCCGTAAGATTTCGTCTGCGCTGCGTAGCCGTCTGAGCATTGTCTTTGAGGCCGGAGCTGACCTGCGTGCGCGTGGCCTGCCAGGCGGGAGCAAGGCCAAAAAGCAGGCCGGTAAAGATGGAAATCGCTGCAGTAAATCCGAAAATCCTCCAGTCGAACTTGCCGTTCATGACCGGCGGCTGCCATGAAGACGAGAGCAATCTGGGAAGGAAGTTGCGTCCAGCGTAACCAATAAAAAGGCCCACAGCGCCGCCTACTATGGACAGCAGCAGACTCTCGGTGAACATCTGGCGCACTATGCGCGCGCGCCCAGCGCCCAGCGCAAGACGCACACTCATTTCCCGCTGGCGGCTGCTGGCGCGGGCGAGCAGCAGGTTGGCGAGATTGGCGCAGGCCAGCAGGAGCACGAATCCGGCAAGAGACATGAGCACGTAAATCGGCTTGGCGAGGTCACCGCCTATCTCATTCTGTCCGCGGCTGCCGTCTTCCAGAAGCATGCGGGGTATTTCGTCGTTCTTGCCGACATCCATGGTGGCATGAACTGCAGAGCTTAGGTCCACGTCAAGCGCGGCGCGCGCTGATTCAGTGGACTGGCCAGGCTTCATACGGCCCATCATCATAACCCACCAAAGCTTATTGTCAGTAAGCAGGGAAGATTTGAATTTAGGCGCGGCGATGGGCTGCATGCTGAAGGGCAGAAAGATGTCAGGAGAGCTCTGGACGCCGAAGGCTCCGGTGAAGCCGGGCGGATTTATCCCGATAATGGTCATCGGGGTAGAGTTGACTAGAATTTTTTTGCCGATAACATCAGGCGAACGGCCAAACCGTCGCGTCCAATAGGGATAGCTGATGACTACTACTGGGCCACTGCCAACCGCGGCATCATCGGAATCTACAATGGCGCGCCCCAGCACCGGGCGAACGTCCATGCCGCGGTAGTAATTGCCTGAGACCATCTCTGATGTGACCACTTCCGCCTTGTTGTCGACAGTCGCCGTCATGCGGCCATAAGGCTTGAAAGCGAAGATGTCCTGGAGCGCGTGGTTGTGCCGGCGCAGTAGCTGATAGACAGGATAGGAGAACGACGTGCTCAGCCATTTGCCGTCCGGGGTCTGGTCGAAATCTCCCCAGGAGCTTTGGACAATTCCTTTGTCGCCTTGCGTGAGCGCCAGCAGGCGTAGTTCATCGGGATGCGGGACGGCAAGCTTGTCAAGCAAAACGGCCTTGGTCACGGTGAAGATGATGGTGTTGGCGCCAATGCCGAGCGCGAGCGAGACAATAGCAATGGCCGCGAATCCGGGACTCTTCGCCAGCATGCGAACGGCATAACGAAGATCAAAGCGCAGTTCATCCCAGAAGCGAGTGCCCCATGCGGCACGGCAGTTTTCCTTCTGCGCGGCGATGCCGCCGAGTTCGATGCGCGCCCGCCGGAAGGCTTCCTCGCGTGGGATGCCGCTATGCATCAAGTCTGCGGCATACGCTTCGACATGGAAGGCAAGCTCATCTTCGATTTCGCTGCCGAGTTGTTCAGAACGGGTGATGGCTTTCCACCATGTTCTAAAGCGGCTTTGCAGGCTCATATCTCCTCCGGTTGAGCGCTGAGAATCGCGCCAATAGCGTCAGCCATGTGGTTCCATTTTTCGGTTTCGGAGCGGAGGCGCCGTCGTCCGGCCGCGGTGAGTCGGTAGTATTTCGCCTTGCGGTTGTTCTCGCTCTGGCCCCATTCGCTGTCGATCCAGCCTTCGTGCTCCAGGCGATAGAGTGCGGGATAGAGCGAGCCTTGCTGAATTTCAAGCCGGTTGCCGGAAATCTGCTGGATGCGCAGCAGCACGCCATAGCCATGCAGCGGGCCTAGAGAGACGGCCTTGAGCACCATCATGTCGAGTGTGCCTTGCAGGAGATCATTCTGCTTTGGGGCCAAAGGTTCCTCCTAGATAATCTAGGAAGGTAACGCAGATTCTCCTAGAGAGTCAAGGAGAAAAAGCAAATCCCATTTGGTCAGGATGAGAAGGGGTGTCCTGCCCTCAGGCTTTGGAACAATCGTTGAGAAAGTGCGCTATCTGCGCCCCTATGACCCGTTCGTGGCAATGATTCTGCCACCAATCGAGGCCGGCCTGCCGATAGTGCTCCAGCACGTCGATGTCGCGGGCATATTTCCTTAAGAGACCCGGCAGCTCTTTCCAGTGATCGATCTGAATGATGGGCGCTCCGCGCAGGAAAGACTCGTCGGGAAGGTGGTTAGCAATAACGAGGCAGCCGGCGCGAAGTCCTTCGTAGAGGCGAAAAGTTTCAGCCATCGAACCGCGCGGAGCCAGACAGATACGGCTGTTCATCATTTTTTGCGAATAGGTATTGAACTGAGCGGCGCGATGAGCGGCATCGCCGACGCCGATATTTTCAAGGTCAATGCACCATTGAGAATCGCGTTTCAGCTGGAGCAGAACGCGCCAGAGCTGCTTGCGCGCCTCGGCTTTCGAGGTCGAAACCCAATAACGATAGGTGGTGGGTGGGAGTTTAGAGGCGAGCTCGCCGGCGAAAAAGAGATCGAGTTGGCGCTCGCGCATGGGGATCTGCGGCAGATCCTGCTGGCTGTGATAGCCAAGAGGGATGGTGTGTATGCGTGGCATTGTCTGTAAAGGGTCGGGCCATCCGGGATGTGGAGCACGCAGGGCGCGGCGTGACCTATAATGCAGAGCCCAATCCCGCGCATATTCAAACGCGAGCACCGTAGTCAGACGGCTAAGGGGTGGAGGGAACCGGAATCCGATAAAGGGGACTGAGTGCAGATTGCGAATTACAGCGCGCACGTGCAAAGCATAGGCAGGAATTTTGCAGCGCTCCTCCTGCAAAAGCACGGCTACGACATGAGGCCCATATTCCGGTAATTGGTTTGGGTCTTTTGTCAGGTAGAAATGCAGGCCGCTGGCACGTATGTTTGGCTCGGCCTCAGCAAGCACTGCGAGCGGATAGCGCCATTCGGCCAACAAAGTATTGTCCCATGCCGAACCATTCGGCAACTCAGCTGGCGGGCGATTGGCCAGAGGCCATGCTG
>Ga0209581_1004372_pt1 | contig 11385 bp, 8 predicted proteins | sample Coa_R2_FD_187160 | JGI IMG/M metagenome (GOLD analysis project Ga0209581, IMG submission 187160) | Surface soil microbial communities from Centralia Pennsylvania, which are recovering from an underground coalmine fire - Coalmine... | ecosystem: Environmental > Terrestrial > Soil > Unclassified ...
GCATGGCTCGGCGCGCTGCTCGCGCTCTGCACGGCGGCGGGCGCGATCCTGAGCCACCTGACCAAGCTCGGCCTCGTCGTCAAAGACGACGGCGGGCTGCTCTTCGCGCTCGCGCTCGCGGTCTTCGCCGGCAGCGCGGTCGTCCTGTTTCTGCACCGCAGCGAGATTCCCTTCGTCGGTCGCATACTGCGGCCCGAAGCCGCTCGCTCCTGAGAGTCGAACCGCGGCGGCTTCGGCGGAAGAGACGCCGAGGCAGACGGATTTAAGAAGACGAGGTGAGCACTCAATTCGCAAACACGTCGGGTGAGATGGAACAGGACGAGACCTCCGAGGGCGAACGCGCCCGTGGCCGCGCCGCGGCAGACCCGTCCGAGTGGGTTGACCTGCACGGCGACCACCTCTACCGCTACGCGCTGCTGCGTCTGCGCGACGCGGCGCTCGCCGAGGACGTTGTGCAGGAGACGCTGCTCGCCGCGCTCCAGTCGCGCCGCGACTTCGAGGGCCGCAGCGCCGAGCGCACGTGGCTGACGGGCATCCTCAAGCACAAGCTCGTTGACCACTTCCGCAGGGCGAGCAGGCAGGTTTGCGCGAGTCCCGACGAGGGCGAAGAGTTCGGGCACGACGAACTGTTCCGGCGGGAGGGCGAATGGCGTGGGCACTTCGCGCCCGACCGCGCGCCCGTCGAGTGGCTCGCGACGCCGGCGGAGCTTCTCGAACAGGGCGAGTTCTGGGAGACCTTCCGCCGGTGCCTGTCGCCTCTGCCCGCGCGCCTCGCGAGCGCGTTCACGCTGCGCGAGATGGAGGGCATGGCGAGCGAAGAGATTTGTGAGGTTTTGGGAATCAACGTGAACAACCTCTGGGTCATGCTCCACCGCGCGAGGATGCACCTGCGACGCTGCCTCGAACTCAACTGGTTCGCGGGCGTGGGGGCGAGACGATGACGGAGCGAGGACTCGAAGACAGGGCCGCGCACGCGCTGCGCTACTTTTTCCTGCGCCGGCTGCCGACGTGCAGGCAGACCGTCGAGTTGATCTCGCAGTCTTTGGAGCGCCCGCTCACGCTCCGCGAGCGCGTGGCGACGAGGATTCACCTCTGGGTCTGCATCTGGTGCGTCCGCTACCTCGAACAACTTCAACTCATGCGCGACACTTTGGGCGCGCGCTCGAAGCAAGTCTCCGACGACGCCTCGCCGGACGGCGACTCGCTCTCCGCGCAGGCACGCGAGCGAATGAAGCGCGCCCTCGGTCAGCACTCCCGCTGAACGCCTCACGTCAAACCGCCACTCCTTTTTGATGATTCGCCGCACGCGGGCGACCAGCCCCCGCGGTTCGCGCGTGCGCGGGAATGCGCCCCGCGCGGGACGCTCGGAAAGAAAATTCGTCTGTAAGGTTTCGCCGCCGCGCGCGACTAAGGTTTCGGAAGCGGGCAGGGCGGTCATTTCCGAGAGGCGAGGTCGAAAGGCTGAAACGTCATGCGCAGAAGAAGAAGGCTGAACATCAGGAGACGAATCGCGAGCGGGCGTCGCTGGCTGCTCAGACTCTCGCGCCGCCCCGCCGCGCGGGAAGAGCCGTTCGCAATCGAGACCGATGAAGGGTTGACCGCGACGACCGTTCGCCCGGAGCCGTTCGCCGCGGCGGGCGACGCCCCGCAAGTCTTCGACGCCCCGCAAGTCTTCCGCCTGAGCGGTCGTCCGCTGCTGCCGACGCGGCTGCTCTGAGCCTCCCGCACCCGGCGCGGAATAAATCCGCGGCGCCCGTTGTTTCCAGAGTTGATTGTTTGCCAACGACAGAGGTGAGAGAAGACGGCGATGCTGCGAGCCTTAAAAAATCACTGGCCTGAGTATCCGGTCGAGGCGGCGGGCCTCGGCCTCTTCATGATCTCGGCCTGCTCGTAAGGCGAGAACAGGTCGCCGACTTCAAATGAATTTTGCGGGCATAAAAAGGGAGGCCCGGCCCCGCGCAGGAAACTCAGGGTGAAACGAAGGCCGGTTCGGAACGTTTGCAACAAAGTATCGGCGGGGTGGCCTTCGTCTCGCTTAACGCGGGGCCGGGTTCTTTGACCAGGCAAGCGAACTCTAGCACTCGAACGCGGGGCCTGTCATGGCCTTGAAGATTGAGGTACCAATCATACTTTAGTTGGATTCTTCCGAGCCGGCTCAAGGCAGGTGGACGATGCCGCGTTGGAGCGCGGTCGTGGCGGCCTGCGTGCGGTCGTCAACGCCGAGCTTGCTGAGGATGTTGTTGACGTGGCTCTTGACCGTCGCCTCGCTGATCGAGAGCGCCGCCGCGATCTCCTTGTTGCTCCGGCCACGGACGATCTCTTTGAGAACCTCAAGCTCGCGGCCCGTCAGCTCCGAACCTCCGACGCGGCCCGCGAGTCTTTCGGCCACGACGCCCGGAATCCTCCGACCGCCCGCGTGCACCGTGCGGATGGCGTCTTCGAGTTCGTCGAAGAACATATCTTTGAGCAGGTAGCCTTGCGCGCCGGCCTGCAAAGAGCGGTAGATGTCTTCGTCGCCGTCGTAGGTCGTCAGCACCACGACGCGCGCCGAGGGGAACTCGCGCCTGATCGCGGTGATGGCCTCGACGCCGCCCATCACCGGCATACGCAAGTCCATCAGCATCACGTCCGGCCTGTGCTTGCGGTAAAGCTCGACGGCCTGCTGCCCGTTGATGCCTTCGGCGATGACCGTCATGCCGGGCACGGTGTTGATGAGCGAGACGAACCCCTGACGGACGACCGCCTGATCGTCAACCACGATGATGCGTATGCTGTCGGCGCTCACGAGTTTTCTTCCTCCGCACGACGCGACTGAGGAAGGGCCGCGTCTTCGATTTCGTCAAGCATCGAACTCTCCGTCGTCACGCTTCAATGGGCACGCTGACCGTGACCTCGCTGCCTTCGCCGGGCGCGCTTCGGACGACGACAGTCCCGCCCATCTCCTCGGCGCGCTCGCGCATGATGGTGAGTCCGAAGTGGTCGCCGAAGCCGTTCCCGCTGCTTCCGCGGTCGAACCCGACGCCGTCGTCGCCGACGCTGAGGCGGACGCTGCGCGCGTCGAAGTTTAAGTTGACCGTGATGGTGCGCGCGCGCGCGTGCCGCACGGCGTTGTTGACGGCCTCCTGACCGATTCGCAACAGATTATTTTCGACCTGCTGCGGGAGCGGGCGGAACGTACCGCCGACATGGAATTGTGTCTGCACGCCGCTCTCGGCGGTGAGCCTGCGCGTCATCTCGGCGAGCGCCGTCGGCAGGTCGCGCTCTTCGAGCGACTGCGAGCGCAAGTCCCAGACGTAGCGACGCGCCTCGGCGACGCTGCTGCGGACGAGCGCGCGCGCTCGGTCGAGGTGCGTGCGCGCCGCCTCGGTCGAGGAAGACATCAGGCGCGCGACGATTTCAAGCTGCACCGAGATGCCGAGAATCTCCTGCGCGAGATTGTCGTGAATCTCGCGCGCGATGCGGTTGCGCTCCTGAAGCACCGCGCTGAAGCGTGCGCGCACCTGCCGCAAGCGCAGCGCGTAGAGTTGCCACGCGACGAGGCCGAGCGCGACCGCGCAGAGCGCGTAGAACCAGGCGGTGCGGTAGAAGTGCGGCCTGAGTGTGAACGCGAACGTGGCCGGCGCGCTGCTCCAGACGCCGTCGTTGTTGCAGGCGATGACCTCGAACCTGTAATCGCCCGGCCCAAGGTTCGTGTAATAAGCCACGCGGCGGTCGCCGCCGTCAACCCAGGTTTTGTCGAAGCCTTCGAGCCTGTACTTGTAGCGCACCTTCTCCGGCGCGACGAAGCTCAAGCCCGCGTAGTAAAAATCGAAGCGCGTCTTGCCCGGCGCGAGTTCGAGTCCGGGCGCTGCCGGCAAGGGTTCGCCGTCAACGCGAACCTGCTCGACTACGGTCGGCGGCGGCTCGGTGTTCGACGCGAGGCTCGAAGGGTCAATCATCGCGACGCCTTTGATCGTCGAGAACCACATCCGCCCGTCCGCGCCCTCCCACGCCGAAGGGTGGCCGCCGCCGCTGCATTCGCGCGTCGTCATGCCGTCCGCCGTGCCGTAGATGACCGGACTTAAGTTGTGCGTGCGCCCCGCGGCGAAGTCTTCAAGCTCACTCTTCGACAGGCGGAAGATTCCCTTGTTGCAGCTCATCCAGAGATTGCCGCGCGCGTCTTCGAGGATGCGGTAGATGGAATCGTTCGGCAGACCGTCGCGCGTCGTGAACGCCTTGAACTTTCCGTCTTCGAGGAGGTTCAGTCCCGCGCCGTTCGTGCCGATCCACAGACGCCCCTCGCGGTCGCCGTAGATCGAGATGACGACGTTATCAGAAAGCCCGTCCTTCGTAGTGTAGTTCGTGAACGCGCCGCCCGCGAACTTGCTCAGCCCGCCGAGCGTGCCGACCCAGATGTTACCCGACGAGTCTTCGTAGATCGTCCCGACGAAGTCGTTGGGCAAGCCGTCGGCGGTCGTGTAGGTCTTGAACACGCCGTCGCGCAGGCGCGCGAGTCCGCCGCGCGTGCCGACCCACAAGCCTCCTTCAGCGTCCGCGTAGATCGAGCGGACAAAGTCGTTCGGGAGTCCGTCCGCCGAAGTGTAGGTCGTGAACTTCCCTTCCCTCATGCGGCTCAGGCCGTCTGGCGTGCCGACCCAGAGGTTGCCCGCCGCGTCGTCGTAGAGCGCGAGCACGATGTTGCTCGCGAGTCCGTCTTTGGTCGTGTAGTTCGTGACCTTGCCGTCCTTCAAAAGACTCAGCCCGCCGCCGTATGTTCCGACCCAGACGTTGCCCTTTCGGTCTTCGTAAACCGACTTGACGATGTCGCTCGCCAGGCCCTCTTTCGTCGTGTAGGTCGTGAACTTCTTGTCTTTGAGTTGAAAGAGTCCGCCCGATTCGGTGCCGACCCAGAGGCTCCCTTCCGCGTCCTCGAAGACCGAGAGGACTATCGTGTCGGCGAGCGCGTCGGCGCGATTGAACGTCTCGAAGCGATTGCCGTCGAAGCGGCTCAACCCGCCCGCGGTTCCGACCCACAGGCCGCCCTGTCTGTCCGCGCGCAGCGAGATGACGCGCTCGTTCGGCAGCCCGTCGCGAGCGTTGTAGTTTTTGAAGCGACCGTCTTTGTAGCACGAGAGACTTTCGGACGTGCCGAGCCAGAGGCATCCGTCCGCGCCCTGCTCGATTGCTTCGACTCCGCCCGCGAGTCCTTCCGCATCATTGAAACTGACGAACTGTCCATCCTTGAAACGGCTCAGCCCGCCGGTCGTGCCGACCCAGAGCGCGCCGTCTTTGTCCTCGAAGAGAGCCTGCACGCTGTTGCCCGCGAGTCCGTCACGCGTCGTGAAATTCTGGAACGCGCCGCCGCGGTAGCGGCTCAGGCCCGCCGCCGTCCCGACCCAGAGGTCGCCCGCGCGGTCTTCGTATGCGACCTCAACGTCGTCGCTCGGCAAGCCCTGCGCGGTCGTGAACGCGGCGGCCTCGCCTTTGAAGAGTCGGACGAGCCCCGCGGCGGTGCCGACCCAGAGCGCGCCGTCTCTGCCTTCGAGAATCGAGCGCACGTCGTTGCTCTTGAGCTGCGGCGTGTTCTGCTTGTCGAAGACTGCGAAAGATAGGCCGTCGAAGCGCGCGAGTCCCTCTTCGGTCGCGACCCAGATGTAACCGTCGCGCGTCTGAATGATCGAGTGGACGGAGTTCTGCGGCAGCCCGTTCTCGGTCTGCCACTGGCGCGTGCCGAACTGTCCGAGTTGCCTGTGCGGGTCGAGCGCGAGCGCCCGCCCGCCGCAGAGCAGGAGCAGCGGCAGGACGGACATCAGAAGGCGTGCGTGACACTCGCGTGGGGGAATTGACGGACGCATCGGCTCGAACTCAAAGCGGCGCGCTCAAACTGCGTCGAAGTATAACGGAACGGAGGCCGCGGATTAAGCCGCGAGTCGGCGGACGCTTTGACGTTTCGCGGGCCGCGTTTATCATGTCGGACGCGCCAACGCTCTCCTCAAAGATTTTCCGCGGGCCGTTTGCCGGAGAAGACAGATGAGAACAAAGACAGTCATCGCAGCCGTCCTCGCGTCCGCGCTCGTCCTTTCAGCGGCGGCGAGCAGCGCCTCGGCCTACCGCGCACACTGGCGCGCGGCCACACCGGATGAGTTGCGAAGAGTCATTCCGGCGCGCGCGCCCGTCGTCAAGGAGAACATCGAGACGGAGTTCCGCACGGCGTCGGGCGTGACCGACGGGCGCGGGCGCTTCATCGCGGGCGTGGTGATGATCACCGCGGGCTACTCGGCGGAAGGCCAATACTCGCACTTCTTCATCACGCAGGCCCCGCTCCGTGTCAGCGACTTCGACCTTCCGCCGGGGCAGTACGTCTTCGGCTACAAGCGCGTTGACGACGACACGATTCACGTCAGCTTCTACCGCGCCGCGAGCGGCGAAGCGGTCGGCGAGGCCGACGCGCGCAAGGGCGGCAGGGCCGTCCGTTCGCTCCTCATCGCGCCGCCCGTCGGAGGCCGCGCGACGATTCAGATCGGTCGCTTCCTGCTCGACTACCGCGTGAACGAATAAGCACGCGAGCGGACGAGTCTTCGACGCCACGCCGCTTCGCATTTCACCAAGTCTCGCCGACGGCGCTTCTTCGCCGGCACGCCCGCGGCAGTTCTTCACCGACTCGTCAAACTAAAGTTTGACTCAGCGCTCCAACTTATCTCCCATGACACGGGCGAGTGTGTTGTGTGGTAATACGCCTTCACGTTCGAGCTTCCCTTTTTGTCCGAGACAGGCGAATCCAGATGAGAAAAAAAATCTTGCGGTTGACTGCCGCGGTCGCAGTCTGCACGGCGCTCCTTCTCTCCCTGCCCCCCGCACGCGCGCAACAACTCGCCGCGGCCACTCTGCGCGGCGTCGTCACCGACCCGAACGGCGCAGTCATCCCCAACGCGACCGTCGAGGCGACCAACACCGCGACCGGCGAGACACGCGAGACGACGACAAACGGCGAAGGTATTTACGTGCTGTCGAATTTGCCGCCGGGCGACTACGAGTTGCGTGTTGAGGCCGCCGGCTTTACACCTAAAGTTTCTAAAGAACCGATCAGACTACAGGTCGGGCAGAGCGTGACGACCAACGTCCCTCTTGATGTCAACCTGAAGGACTCGGTGACTATTGACATCGTCGAGAGGATGCCGCTCGTTGATACCAACACGTCGAAAGTTGATCGCGTGATTGACGAGAAGGAGATCGAGAACCTGCCGCTCAACGGTCGCAACTTCCTCGAACTCGCGCTGCTCACGCCCGGCAACGCGCCCGCGCCGAACTTCGACCCGACGAAGACGAACACGGTCGTCATCTCTTCGGCGGGCCAGATCGGTCGCGGCGGCAGCGTCACGGTTGACGGCGCGGACACGAACGACGACGTTGTCGGCGGCGCTGTGCAGAACATCTCGCAGGATGCCGTCGCGGAGTTTCAGGTCGCGACCAACCGCTTCGACGCGCGCCTCGGTCGCACAGGTTCCGGCGTCGTCAACATCGTGACGAAGGCAGGCACGAACCAACTGCACGGCCTCGCGTCGGTTTATTTTCGCGATAATAAACTTCAAGGCCTGCCCGCGACTTTCGACCGCACGCTCGGCCAGACGCCGCCCTTCGACCGCGAGCAGTATTCGTTCAACCTCGGCGGCCCCGTCAAGAAGGACAAGGCGTTCTTCTTCGGCTCGTTCGAGTACCGCAATCAGGACGGCGCTGTCCTCGTCGGCACGCGCGACACCGTGCGCCGCACCATCACGCGCGGCTTCGCCGATGCGCCGCTGAACGACCTTCTTTCAACCGAGCGTTTCGACTGGAACATCAACCAAAAAAATACGCTGACGCTCCGTTACTCGATTCAGCGCGAGGACGACGTGACGGCCAGCTCGCTCATTCGTTCAATCGGCTCGGCGTCGGAGCGCCAGTCGAGCCGCAATCACACGCAGTCGCTCGCCGCGAGGCACACGGTCACGCTCACGCCGCGCGATCTCAACGAGTTCAACTTCAGCTTCAACACGTTCGAGAACGTCACCGTGCCCGTCACGCCGGGGCCCCAGCTCACGTTTCCGAGCATCCAGGACGGCGCGTCGTTCCGCGTGCCGCAGCAGACCAATCAGAAGCGCTATCAGTTCGCCGACAACTTCACGCACATCGCGGGCAATCACACACTGACCTTCGGCGGCGAAGTCCAGCGCGTGCTCGCCGACTTCAACCTCGGCGTCTTTCAGCGGGGGCGCGTCGAACTCATCGAAGACTTCCCAGACTTCGACCGCAACGGCGACGGGCGCGTTGACGATGGCGACCTCCTGTTCGCCGTCACGCTCCGCAGCGGCGTGCCCACCCGTCCGCTCGTCATCCCCGACGCGAACAACTCCTACATCGCCGGCTACGCGCAGGACGACTGGCGAGTCTCGCCGCGCCTGACCCTCAACCTCGGCCTGCGCTACGAACTCGACACCGACGTGAAGAACGTCAGCCGCTACCCCGGCGACATCAACCCGCTCGTGCTCCCGTTCCTGCACGGCGACCGCCACGCCGACAAAAATAATTTCGCGCCGCGCGTCGGCTTCAACTGGGCCACGTCCGACGGTCGCACGTCGCTTCACGGCGGCTACGGAATCTACTACGACCGCGTCACTCTTGAGATCGAGTCCCTTGAGCGCGGACTCGACGGTCGCTCGCTCCCCATCGAGGTGCGCGCCGGGAACGTCTTCTTCATCCCCGGCCCTTGCCTCTTCGACCCGACGTGCGGGCAGTTCCCGCCGCCAGCGCCGACGCTCGCCAACCCTTTCACCGGCTTCGTCCTTCCCGGGGCGGGCGCGGGCGGCATCAACATCATTGACAACGGTATGCAGAACCCGATGGTTCAGCAGTTCAACGTCGGCTTCCAGCGCGAGTTCGCGCGCGACTTCGTGGTGCGCGCCGACTACCTCCACGACTTCGGCACGCACTTCATCATCGGTCGAACCATCGGCCAGGTCTTCAACCCCGTCGTCGGCGGCCCCGACCTCGTCAAGAACCTTGAGTCGAGCGTCAAGACGAAGTACGACGGACTGCTCTTGAGCGTCGAGAAGCGTTACGCCCGACGCTACCAACTGCGCGCCTCGTACACGCTTTCCAAGTCTTTCAACTACGCGAACGACGACCAGATTCCCTTCTCGAACGGCCCGCTCAACTCGAACGACCTGCAACTCGAATACGGCCCCACGCCGAACGACCAGCGCCACCGCTTCACCTTCGCGGGCGTGTTCGATGCGCCTTACGGAATCCGCCTCGCGCCGCTCTGGACGCTCGCGTCGGGCGTGCCGATGGACATCCTTCTGCCCGACGGAAGCTCGCGCATCCCCACGTTGCAGCGCAACGCCGGAGGCCGCCTCTTCCACACGGCGGCGCAGCTTAACAACTTCATCACGCAACTGAACGCCGCGGGCGGAGTGCCCGGAGTGGGACTGCTTCCGCTCGTCAGCCCCGACGCGAGATTCACGGACAACTTCAATTCGTTCGACCTGCGCGTCACGCGCCCCATCAAGATCAAGGAGCGCGTGACGGTCGAGCCGATTGCCGAAGTCTTCAACCTCTTCAACGTGACGAACGTCCTCGGCGTCTCGAACGTCAACTACTCCGGCTTCTCGAACGTGCTCGTGCGCGACAGCAACGACCCGACGAGCGCGGGCTTCCTGCGCTCGTCGAGCTTCGGTCGGCCCGTGACGACCGCGGGCGGCGTCTTCGGCTCCGGCGGCCCGCGCGCTTTCCAGTTCGCCGCGCGTGTGACATTCTGAACGCGCGAAAGAAATCCTGAGCCGCAGCTTTCGAGAAGCACTTGGGCGAACGAAGCGAACTCAAAAGACAGATCGGACTCGCGACGGCGACCGCGCTCGTCGTCGGCGAGGTCGTGGGCGTCGGCATTTTTCTCACGCCCGCGCAGATGACGAAGGCGCTCGGCTCGCCCTTCTGGGTGCTTGCGGTCTGGCTCGTCGCGGGTCTGATGGCGCTGTGCGGCGCGCTCTGCTTCGGCGAGCTTGCGGCGCGGAGGCCCGAAGCCGGCGGCGGCTACGTTTACCTGCGCGACGCGTACGGCGAGCCGCTCGCTTTTCTCTACGGCTGGATGGGCCTGCTCGTGATTGACCCCGGACTCACGGCCACGCTCGCCGTCGGCGCGGCGTCTTACGTCGGCTACGCGCTCGGACTTTCGCACCCGGTCATGACCGCGCTGGCCGTCTCGCTCATCGTCGTGATAGCGGCGGTCAACGTGCGCGGCGTGCGTCTCGGCGGTTGGCTCGTGCGCTGGCTGACCGTTTTGAAGCTCGCGGTTCTGCTCTTCATCGTGGCGTGGGGCTTCGGACTGCGGCTCGGCGACTGGGCACACTTCACGCCGTTCGTCGCGCAGCGCGAAGGCTCGATGCCGCTCGGCGGCGCGCTCGCCGTCGCGTTCGTCTCGGCCTTCTTCTCGTTCGGCGGTTGGTGGGATTTAAGTAAGCTCGGCGGCGAGGTGCGCGACCCGGCGCGGACGCTGCCGCGCGCGTACACTTACGGCCTCGCCGTCGTCGCCGCCGTGTACGTCCTGACGAGCGCGGCCTTCGTCTATCTCGTCCCAGCCGAGCGCGTCACTTCGGGCGAGGCTTTCGCGGCGCAAGCGGGCGAGGCTTTGTTCGGACGCACCGGCGCGTTCGTCTTCACCTTCGTCGTCGTCGTCGCGGTGACGGGGAGCCTCGCGTCGTTCACGATGGCCGCGCCGCGCGTCTATTTCGCGATGGCGCGCGACCGGGTCTTCCTGCGTTCGGTCGCGCGCCTGCACCCGCGCTTCGACACGCCCGCGCGCGCAATCATCATTCAGGCGGCGCTCGCCGCGCTGCTCGTCCTGCTCGGAAACTTTAGCGACATCATCGCCTACTTCTTCTTCGCCGCCGTGCTGTTTATCGCCGTGGCCGTCGCTGGGCTGTTCGTCCTGCGGCGCAACAACCCGGCGGCGTCCTTCATGACTCCGCTCTACCCGACGACACCGATCCTGTTCCTGCTTCTGAGCGCGCTGCTTCTCTTCCTGCTCGCGAGCCAGAGTCCGAAGCAGGCATTCTTAGGCGTCGGCGTGGTGGCGCTCGGACTGCCGTTTTATTACCTCGTCTTCCGCCGCACAGGCGCGGACGCCAAAGACGAGACGGAGGAATCGCAAACATGACATGGATCAAGACCGTTCCCATCGAGGAAGCCGACGAACGCTTGCGCCACGCGATGGAAGCGCAGCGCGACTTTTACCCGATTGAATACGCGACGCCCGTGCATCCCGTCGGCGACGGAGAGACTTCGGGGATCGTCGCCTCGCACAGTCTCATCCCCGACGCGCTATTCCACGCGTTCGCCACCTTCGGCTCGCTCATGTCGCCCGACCTGCCGCTC
>Ga0209581_1004373_pt1 | contig 11385 bp, 16 predicted proteins | sample Coa_R2_FD_187160 | JGI IMG/M metagenome (GOLD analysis project Ga0209581, IMG submission 187160) | Surface soil microbial communities from Centralia Pennsylvania, which are recovering from an underground coalmine fire - Coalmine... | ecosystem: Environmental > Terrestrial > Soil > Unclassified ...
GCCGCGGCCAGGGCCTGGGCCGCCTTCCAGATCCGGGCCACGGCCGTCTTGCGGTCGGTGAACTTCTTGACCGGCGTGACACCAGGGATGCTGTTCCAGATCTCGACCAGCCGGGAGCCCGGCCACGCTGCGGCGAGCTTGGCCAGTTGCTCCGGGCTCTCGAAGTATTCCGCGCCGGCGACGTCGGCCGCCTGGGCCTCCTTCTGAGAGGCGAAGGCGGTGATGTTGCCGTCGCAGTCGATGGTAAAGGTTGGCATCGTTGGTTCACTCCTTTCGTCAGAACTTCATGCCGGCGAGTTTGCCGCCGGCAGTAATCGAGAGGTCCTTGTAGTAGGCGCTGCGCACGCGCACCCAACCGGCGTGGCTGTGGACTTCGTAGCGGACAGCGAGCTTGCCGAGCTTGAGCCGGTAGCGGCGCAGCCCCTCGTGCTCTTGTTTTTGCAGATGGCCGAAGCGATCCTGCTTCCAGCCGTTGGCGAGCGCCCAAGCGATCAGTTCCTCGCGGGTCATTCGGCCTCCTCCTGTTCGCCGCCCTGCTCGATCCGGCGCAAGGCGTCGCGAAGGACGTCGGCCGAGGTGTGCGCCGCCCATCCCCCTTCGCGGCCCTGGAGTTCGGCGACCACGGTGCGGTTGATGTATTCGTCGCCGAGCATCTGGAGCATGTCGGCGGCTTGGGCGAACAGGTCCAAGACCTGTTCGAGGATTTCGATCTTCTCTTCGCAGGTTGGGGTCTTTCTCATCGGCAGCCTCCGAGCCGGATGATGGATCGGTGTGCGCCCCCAAGCAAGGGAAATCCGCCAGGACCGGAACATCTTTATCTCGCGATGTTTCAAACAGATGCGGGAGCGGATGGCGATTGATGGGCGAAGCTCGCCAGCTCGTAAGCCAGGCCGAGTACGCCCGGCGGCGCGGCAAGAGCCGGCAGTACATCAGCCGGTTGGCCAAGGCGGGCGTCTTGGTGATGCGCTCCGGAAAGGTCGATGTCGCCGCCTCCGACGCCGTGCTTGACGACCGCCCCGAGGAAACCGCAGGGGCGGTTCCCTCGCCCGATGCCGGCCAGCCGGCAACGAGCTACGCGCAGGCGAAGCTGGCCGACCTGGTTTTCCGCGCGAAGCTCCGCAGGCTCGAGTTCGAAACGCGCCAGGGGAAGCTCATCGAGGCGGAGACAGTCAAGACCCGCTGGGCTTCGATCCTGGTGGAACTCAAGGAAAGGATCCTGGCGGCGCCGGACAAGCTCGCGCCCGAGCTTGCCGCGCTCACCGACGAGCGCCAGGTGCGCGAGGCGCTCAAGCGCGAGATGCACGCCCTGCTCAACCTGCTGCGGTCGGACGTGCAGTATGCGCGTTGAAGAGATTCAGATCCTGGCGGCCGAGGTGCTCGCGCCGCCGCCCGAGCTAACGGTCTCCGAGTGGGCCGACCAGAACCGAAGGCTCAGTTCCGAATCTGCGGCCGAGAAGGGCGAGTGGCGCACCGACCGCGCGCCCTACCAGCGGGCGGTCATGGACGCCATGGGGCCGGCGAGCCCATATGAAACGGTCGTCATGATGTGGGCGGCGCAAAGCGGCAAAACCAGCCTTCTCTGTCACTTCCTCGGCTACATCATCGAGCTCGATCCGGGGCCGGTGCTGCTGGTCGAGCCGCGCGAACTCGATGCCGAAGCGTTCTCGAAGGACCGCCTGGCGCCCATGCTGCGCGATACGCCCTGCCTGCGCGGCAAGGTCGCCGACGCCCGCTCGCGCGATTCGAACAACACCATCCTGCACAAGAAGTTCCTGGGCGGCTCGATCACCCTCGCGGCGGCGAGTTCTCCGGCGGGCCTCGCGATGCGCTCGATCCGCTACTGCCTGCTCGATGAGATCGACCGCTACCCGGCAAGCGCCGGCAGCGAAGGCGATCCGGTCAACCTGGCCATCACCCGCACGGCCAACTTCTGGAACCGCAAGATCGTCCTGTGCTCGACGCCCACGATCAAGGGCGCCTCGCGCGTTGAAACCGCATGGCTCAACTCGAACCAGCAGAGCTACTGGGTGCCATGCCCGCACTGCGGCGAGCGCCAGGCGCTCAGGTGGGAGAACCTCATCTGGCCGAAGTCAGAGCCGGAGCGCGCCCAGTACCGCTGCGAGCACTGCTCGAAGCTGATCGGCGACTGGCAGAAGCACTGGATGCTGAAGCACGGCGAGTGGCGCGCCGCGCACCCGGAGCGCGACGCGGCCGGCTTCTGGATCAGCGGCCTCTACTCGCCCTGGCGCAAGTGGGGGGCTCTGGCGCGCAAGTTTCTTCAGGACCGCAAGTCGCCCGAGACGCTGCGGGAGTTCGTCAACACCGTGCTGGCCGAGCCGTGGGACGACGAGGCCGAAACCACGGTCGATATTGCCACCGTGATGGCCCGGCGGGAGCACTACCGTTCGCCGGCGCCCTACGGCGTCGCGGTGTTGACGGCGGGGGTCGATGTTCAGAAGGATCGCCTTGAACTGGAGCTGGCCGGCTGGGGGCGCGGCGAGGAGTCGTGGTCGATCGAGTATCGCGTGCTGCCGGGCGATCCCACGGGCGCCGCTATCTGGCAGGAGCTCGACTCCTATCTTGAGCGCCGCTGGCCGCACGAGGCTGGCATCTCGCTCCCGGTGGCCGCGTGTGCGATCGACTCGGGCTACGAGTCGCAGGCGGTGTACGAGTTCTGCCGGACGCGTTACCACCGGCGCATCTTCGCCGTGAAGGGGAAGAACGGCCCGTTGCCGGTCTGGCAGCGTAAGCCGACGGCGAAGAACATCCGCGGCGAGCGGGCCTGGCTGGTGGGCGCCGACACGGCCAAGGAGACCATCTACGGGCGCCTGAAGAACCCGACGCCGGGGACGCCCGGCTTCTCGCATTTTCCGGCGGATCGCGACCAGGGCTACTTCGAGCAGCTCTTGGGCGAGGTGCTGGTGACGAGCTACAAGCGCGGGCAGCCGAAGCGCGAGTGGCGGCCGAAGCCGGGCGTGCGCCAGGAGGCGCTCGACGCGCGGGTCTACGCTTACGCGGCGTTACGCGCTTTGATCTCGATGGGCCTCTCGCTCGACAACGAGGCGGACCGGATCGCAGCGCTGAAGAACGAACAGCCGCAAGCGCCGCCACTCCCGCAACAGCGCCGGTGGATGGGCGACCGGACAAAAAACTGGTTCGGCCGATGAAGATTCGCGAGATGCCGGCAAAGTCGGCGCAGTCGCAGTGGGAGCACGCAATCGTGACCGCCGAAGCGGAATCCTCTGACGTGCTCGCCGAGTACGGCGCTCAGGGATGGGAGCTGGTGGCGGTGGTGCGCGAGGCCGGCACGCGCGCGACGTTCTACTTCAAGCGGCGGAAAAGCTGAATGCCGTGGACGCAAGCGCAACTCGATGCCATCGAATCGGCGATCGCGAGCGGCGAGCTGACGGTCCACTTCGGCGACCGTTCGGTCACCTATCGCTCGATGGACGATTTGCTGAAGGCCCGCGCCGTCATCCAGGACGCGCTGGCAAGCCAGTCCGGAAGCGTGCCGGATCGGTCGAGCCTCGTGAAGACCTCCAAGGGATGAACTGGCTGGATCGCACCATCACGTGGTTGGCGCCCGAGACGGGCCTGCGGCGGATTCGCGCGCGGCGGGCGGCCGAGCTGGTACGCCTCGCCTACGAAGGCGCCAGGACCGGCCGCTGCACGGACGGCTGGGTCACGAGCGGCAACTCGGCGAACGCCGAGATTGCTCTGGCGCTCTCGAAGCTGCGCGAGCGGTCGCGTGACCTGATCCGCAACAACCCCTATGCGGCGCGGGCCGTGGCCGAGATCGTGGGCAACGCCATCGGCACAGGCATCACGGCGCAGGCGCGAACGGGCGAGCCGGATGTGGACCAGTTGATCAACGCCGCCTGGGCCGGCTGGATCGAGGAGTGCGACGCCGACGGGCAGCTCGACTTCTATGGTCTTCAGGCGCTGATCGCGCGGACGGTGTTTGAAAGCGGCGAGTGCCTGGTGCGCTTCCGGCAGCGGCGCGAAAGCGACGGACTCACGGTCCCGTTGCAGCTTCAGGTGCTCGAGCCCGACTACCTCGACCACACCAAGACGCAGAAGACCGAGACCGGCTACATCATTCAAGGCGTCGAGTTCGACCTGGTCGGCCGCCGCATCTACTGCTGGCTTTACGGCCAGCATCCGGGCGACGTGGTGCAAACGGGCGTGCGCGGAGGGACGTCGCTGCAATCCGTCCGCGTGCCTGCCTCGGAGGTGCTGCACATCTACCGCAAGGACCGGCCCGGCCAGGTGCGGGGCGTGCCGTGGCTCGCGCCGGTGATTGTGACGCTGCGCGACCTCGATGAGTACGAGGAAGCCGAGCTGGTGCGGAAGAAGATCGAGGCCTGCTTTGCAGCCTTCGTCACCCAGCCGGGCGGCGTCGAGGGTCCGACGCTCGCGCCGGCTTCGACCGACGCCAACAGCGGCCGCCGGATCGAATCGTTCGAGCCCGGCATGATCGAGTACCTGCGGCCCGGCGAGGAGATCACGTTTTCAACGCCGAGTTCATCCAGCGGCTACCGCGATTACGTCGCCACCAAGCAGAGCACGATCGCCACGGGCTTGCAGCTCACCTACGAGCAGTTGACCGGAGATCTCTCGCGCGTGAACTACTCCTCGTACCGCGCCGGCCTGTTGAGTTTCCGCAACGGGATCGAGGCGTTCCGGTGGCTCGTCTTTATCCCGATGTTCTCGATCCCGGTGTGGGGCCGGTTCCTCTCGGTGGCATTTACCGCCGGCGCGATCCCCGATCCAGGGCCGTTCCGGGCCGAGTGGACGCCGCCGGGTTTCGGAAGCGTCGATCCGTACAAGGACTCGGTCGCGACGCTGAATCGCATCCGCACCGGAACTCTTACCCTGCGGCAGGCCATCGCCGAGCAGGGCTATGACCCCGACGCGCAGCTCGACCAGATCACCGAGATCAATCGCATCCTCGATGAGCGCGGCATCGTGCTCGACTGCGATCCGCGCCGGATGACCAAGACCGGCGTGGGGCAAAAGGAGACCAATGGCGAACTACCCTGAGACTGAGCCCGAGACTGAGATCGTCCGGCTGGACGGCAGCGTCGAGCGCCGCCGCATCCTGCCGCAGCGCCTCGAAGCAACTTTCGCCCGCGAAGGAGTGGACAGTGAAAACCGCACCGTGAGCCTCGTCTGGTACACCGGCGCGACCGTGCGCCGGTTTGGATTCGGGGGACCGTTCAACCTGACTTTCAGCATGGACCCGGCTCACGTGCGCCTGGGACGACTCAACTCGGGCTCGGCGCCTCTGCTCGACTCCCACCGCGACATGCGCCTGTCCGACGTCATCGGCGTGATCGAGAAGGCATGGCTCGAGGGAACCACGGGCAAGGCCACCGTGCGGTTTTCGAAGCGCGATGAGGTCACACCGATCTGGCGGGACGTGCAGGACGGCATCTTGAAAAACGCCAGCATGGGTGTCGCCATCCACAAGCTCAAGGAGACGACAGGCGAGCAGGACCAGGTGAAGAGCTTCCTGGCCATCGATTGGGAACCGGAAGAGGTGTCGATTGTACCGATCGGCGCCGATCCGGGCGCCGGGTTCAGGGCAAGCGGAGAAGAGGAGTTTTTCGAGTTACGGGCAACCGGCCCGAAGGAGGAGAAGATGGACGAAGCCATCACCAAGACGGGCGATGAAGCCCGTAGCGAAGTAGATGTGGGAGCGGAGAAACAGGCCGCGGCTCTGGCCGAGCGGACCCGCATCCTGGAACTCGACAAGATCGGCCGCGCCGCGCGGCTCGATGCGAAACTCATCGCCGAGCACGTTGAGCGCGGCACGAGCATCGAGGACTTCCGGAAGCTCGCGCTCGATGAGCTCGCCCGGCGCAGCGAGGAGACGCCGATCCGCAGCGCGGCCGCCGTCGTCACCCGCGACGAAGCCGATACGCGCCGCGCCGGGATTGCGGCGTCGCTGCTCCACCGCTATGACCCGACACTGTTCCCGCTCAAGGACGATCTCGGCCGGGACTGGGCCGGGCTGACCCTGCTGGACCTTGCGCGAGAGTGCATCGAGGCCTCGGGAACGCGCACCCGCCGCATGTCGCGCAACGATGTCGCCAAGCTCGCGCTCTCGACCTCGGACTTTCCCTCGATCCTGGCGGATGTGGCCAACAAGACCTTGCGCCAGGCCTACGAGGCGTATCCGCGGACGTTCCTGACCTTCTCCCGCCGGCGCACCGCGGCCGACTTCAAGAACATCAACGCTGTGCAGCTCGGCGAGTCGCCGTCGCTCCAGAAGGTCAACGAGAAGGGCGAGTTCACCCACGGCTCGATCGCCGAATCGAAGGAGACCTACAAGCTCGCGACTTACGGCCGCATCGTCTCGATCACCCGCCAGACGATCATCAACGACGATCTGAGCGCCTTCACGCGCATCCCCGCCGGATTCGGCGTGGCGGCGGCGACGCTCGAGAGCGACACGGTGTGGGGCATCATCACCTCGAACCCGAACATGGGTGACAATGTGGCGCTGTTCCATGCCAACCACTCGAACCTCAACACCGGCGCCTCGACCGCCCTGGGTCTCACCGCCCTGGGCACCGGCATCGCGGCCATGGCGAAGCAGAAGGGCCTGGATGGGGTGACCACGCTGAACGTCCAGGCGCGGTATCTGGCCGTGCCGGTGGCGCTCCAGCTCACGGCGTTCCAGCTCGTGGCGGCGAATCTCGCGCCGGCGCAGTCGGCGAACGTGGTGCCGGAGTACATCCGGGCCCTGATGCCGATCGCCGAGCCGCGCCTGGATGCTAACAGCACCACGGCTTGGTACCTGTTCGCCTCGCCCGACCAGATCGACACGATCGAGTACGCCTACCTCGAAGGGCAGGATGGCGTCTACATCGAGACCCGCCAGGGCTTCGAGGTCGACGGGGTCGAGATCAAGGCCCGTCTCGACTTCGGCGCCAAAGCCATCGACTGGCGCGGGATGCAGAGAAACGCCGGGGCGTAGTGACGCCGGCGCTTTGAGGAAGGAGGAACAAAGTGAAGAACTACGTGCAACCGGGCAAGACCCTGACCCTGACCGCGCCCTACGCGGTCGTCTCGGGCGGCGGCGCTCTGGTCGGCTCGATCTTCGGCGTGGCCGCAAACGATGTGGCGAGCGGGGCCGACGGCGAGTTCCAGGTCGAGGGCGTGTTTGATCTCGACCGCACGACCGGCGCCGGCACCGCCTGGTCGGCCGGGGATCTCGTCTACTGGGACAACACCAACAAGAAGACGACCAAGACCGCCACCGGCAACAAGCTGATCGGCGTCGCCGCGAAGGCCACCGCCGACGGCGACGCCACCGGACGCGTGCGGCTGAACGGCGTGTTCCTCTCGTAATGGCATTCGCGGATGCGGCCGCCCGTCTGGCCGACGCCTGCCTGCGCAACTTCGGTGTGCAGGTTACCTACACGCCGCAGTTGGGTGTGGCGTTCACGGTCACCGGGATTCTGGATGTGGGTGCACGCCGGGAGGATGCCGCGCCCGGAACCTACGCCGTGCTGTTCGCAAAGGCAGACGCGTTCCCACAGCCGCCAGACCGCGGCGACGAGGTGAGTGTGGGCGCCGCGATCTACAATGTGGTGGACATCGAGGCCGACGCCGCAGGAGGCGTGCGTGTGGTGTTGCACTTCAACCGTACTGCATAGCCGCAGGCTCTGTTGTGGCGAGGATCGTGGCGCCCTTGCTCACACCCAGTTCCGCGAGATCCTCGCCTTCCAGGTGCAACGCGATGGCCTCGCGAATGTTGGCCGCGAGCTCGTCCAGGGTGGGCGCCTCAGTGACGACCGGCAGGTCGAGACACTCGGCGACATACTGCTTTTCGCCGCGGAAGATGCGCACTTGAATGGTCCGCTTCACCGCATGCTCCTTGCCCGCTCGCTCCCATGGTACCGCAAGCGGCGCCCGCGCTACGCCGGTCATCTCTGGAAGCTGCCCGGCCGGAAAGACAAGCTGTCGCCCTGAGACTGCTCCTGGCTCGAACGGCCGGCGGCACTCGGAGCGGCGGTTGATTCTGCACTCTCCCTGGGTGTTCGCCGGGGAACTGCGGGTCTACAGGGTCGCGTAGCGATGGCGAGCGTCCGGATCTGGCAGAAGAAGCAGCTCCGCCTTGACCATCTCAGTTTCCGGCAGTTTCAGATGGTCAAGCTCGGGACCGTAGGCTTGGCCGCGGTGAAGAACCGGCTGGCTGCCGGCCTGGGACCGAGCGACGGGCCGGCAAAACCGCTCACCAAGCGGTACGCCATTTACAAGAGCAAGGTCCTGCGGCGGCGGGCGGTCCGGGACCTGTCGCTTACCGGCAGCATGCTGCGCAACCTGACGCTGCGCACGGTGAGCGAGAACGCGGCCAAGGCGTCGCTCACTTCGCGCAAAGAACGCGTCAAGGGCCTGGGCAACGCAAAGTTCGAGCCGTGGCTGGTGTTTTCACCGGCCAACCGCGCGGCTGTGGCCGAAGCGGCGCGAAGGATCTTCCAGGAGAACGTGAAGCGCCTCGTGTTTGAGCGTTTCCTCGGGGGCCGGCAGATATGATCAACCCGGCGGAACTGGTCGAGGCGCTGGTCGCGAAGCTCCGGGCGATCCCGGAGCTCGTCGCCGAAATGGAAGGCGACGCTGGGCGCATCTACGCCTATCACGACTCCTATCCGAAGCGCGTGAGCCTGCCGCTTGCGATCTACGAGATGCCGGTTCCTTCCATCCTGGTCGCCTGGCAGGGAACGGTTCCAGGAACGTTCGGCGCGAACGAAGCCTGGAAGCACAGCCTGTCGCTTTACCTGCGGGCGCGAGAGGTGTTCGAGGCCGATCCGCCGAGCGCCTACTACAGGCTCTTCGGCCTGATCGTGAACGGCGTGCCGGCCGAGTCCGGGCAGAAGCTTCTCTACACGACGGTTCACGACGGCTGCTACCCGATGGACACCCCGTCAATCCACCGCGCGACCGACGAGCAGGGGACCGATTACTTCGAAGTCGCGGTCTCGTTCACCGAGATTGGAGATCAGTGATGGCTGAGAAAGTCTGGATGCGCCCTCCCGATGGAGGCGCGCCGAGAGAAGTGGAGGCAACGCCCGAAATTCTGGTGCCGCTGATGGTCCAGGGCTATAGCCAGTGTGAGCCGCCCGAGGAGGTAACCGAAGATGTCCGCGAACATTCGTGAAATCCTGATCGGCTTCGGCAAGGGCAAGCAGACCGACATCGCCACGGCCAACCCGGCCACCAATGTCTGGCAACTGAAGAAGCTGAACGCGGCGCTTGCCAACCCGAAGCTCAACACCGAGAGCGACGCCGAGGAGTTTGGCAAGGGCCACGAGTTTGCCACGCAGGTCTTCAAGACCTCCTGGGACATCGCGGGCGCGATCGAAAAGTACCTGAGCTCCGACATTGCCGCCTGGGCCATGGCGTTCGGCCTCGGCAAGGTGGTCAAGAGTGGGAGCACCCCCAACTTCACCTACACCTGCACTCCGCTCAACCCCACCGCCGACGGCATCGAACTGCCCTACTTCAGCTTCATCGAGCAGATCCGGCCGGGCGGTTCGCCGGTCATCGACCGGATGGCCGTGGGGTGCGCCATTGAAGGCTGGACCATTATGGTCGGCTCGGGGCCGGGCCGGGCGAATAGCAAGATCAACATCGAGTTCGTCAGTTCGGGCAAGCTGACGGAGCCCTCGGGGATCACGCTGCCGGCCGCCACGGTAGAGAAGCTGCTGCCTTCGGCCTCGCTCACCCTCACCATCAACGGCATCGACTACGTCACCAGCAAGAACATCGTCTCGCTCGAGACATCCTGGAAGAACAACGTCCGGCTGGACGGCGGCTTCTTCCCCGGATCCGGCTTCCAGACGCCCGGCGATGGGGCGAGCGGCGCCATCCGCGGCCGGCTCGAATTCGGCAACCGCCAGGGCGCGCTGCGCTTCGTCGCCCGCTTCGAGAATGGCTCGACCGAGCTCACCAAGTTGCGCCAGCAGACGGCTGGCACGGCGGTGATCTTGCTCACGTACGACTCGAACAACTCGCTTGAACTCACCTGGCACAAGGTCTCGTTTGCGACCGCCGAAGTCGGCGAGACGGACGGCATCGTCACGGTGTCGGTTGAATGTCTGCCGATGTGGGATGAGACCAACGGCGTCGTTTCGGCTGTGGCCAGGTGTGGCGTGGACGGGATCTGCCAGTAAAGAGGACTTTCATGTTTGACGCAAAACAACCCATCACCATCCACCTGCGCACGCCCGAAGGCGTAGAGCCGGTTCGCGTGCGATTCCCGACTGACGAAGAGTGGATCGACCGCCAGAAGAAGCGGAAAGTCATCGTGAAGCAACTAGGGCGCGGCGTCTCCGAGACGACCATCCCCGACTCGGCAGACGCCGACGCCACCCTGCTCGCGAAGATCCGCGTGCCGGAGGAGAATGCGCCCGACGTGGACGCCTTCGAAGCGAGCCGCATCATCGAGCAGTTGAGCCAGGCCGATGTCGACGACGTGGTCCAGGTGGGCGATGGCTTCCGGGTGACGATGCGCGTCCTCGGCGGCACGGTGTGCCACGTGCTGCGCACGCCCTCGGCCAAGGATGTGTTCGAATACCGCCGCAGCTTCGCGCGCGTGCTCGATCTGCCCTACAACCGCCAGGAACTGATCATCAACCTGGCGCCGGCGGCGGCGCTCTACAAGAAGCTGGTTGAGTCCACGGAAGGCTATGCGGGCGACGCGCCGATCATCCACCAGGCCGTGGCCGTGAAAGCCGCCATCGACGCTCTGGATGGCGCATTTGAGGAATCGTCGGACCCAAACTGAGCGCCGGGGAGTGGCCGGATCGGCCCTCCCTGCGGTTCTTGATTCACTGGGCGCTGCGGCGGGAGGAGCTGTGCGATCCGGGTCTGTGTGCTGATGCGCCCGACGACGGCGGCCGCTGCGACCATTGCCCGCTGGACAAGCTGGACGCGGAGCAGTCTTCCGAGGCGGGTCTGCTGCTGCGCCGCGCAATCAATCTCCGGGCGGCGCTGAAGTTGGGCGTTCGAATCGGCCTCGACGAAATTCGCGCGGATGAGTTCCGGGCGATGCTTACCGTGGAAGAGGAACGTGAAAGGCTCGACCGTGAACGCTTCGAGGATCGCCGACGTTAAGCGGCTTGATGGATGGGCTCGTGATGCAGTACAAGGAGCTGCTCGCCGGGCACGGCCAACGAGGCATATGTTCTGCCGGCGTCGTCGCTGAATTCCACCTCGTACACACCGGGTGCGAGGCGTTCGACGACTGTCCCCACCTGGCCGCGAATCAAGCCGTGTTCCGGCAGGTCGGCCAGTAATGCAACCACGCTGAGCAGTTCAAGTTCCGCCACGACAAGCCTCAATCCAATAATACATGACAACTTGTAAATCGCG
>Ga0209581_1004375_pt1 | contig 11381 bp, 7 predicted proteins | sample Coa_R2_FD_187160 | JGI IMG/M metagenome (GOLD analysis project Ga0209581, IMG submission 187160) | Surface soil microbial communities from Centralia Pennsylvania, which are recovering from an underground coalmine fire - Coalmine... | ecosystem: Environmental > Terrestrial > Soil > Unclassified ...
ACAAGGACGACAAGACTGCAAGGGTGCGCGGAGCGCCCGTAGCCGGCAAGCTCGCACATCCCAAGGCCGATGCCGCACGATCGATTGACGCCGATCCAATGCGCCCAAGCGCTGAAGCCGCTATCTCCGAGACGCGTTGCGAATGGTGCGGCAAGCCGCTGCTGCAGTGGAAGCGCCTGACCGGGGCGGGTGTGCCGCCGCTGTGCTCGGCGCGCTGCTTCAATGAATGGTTTGACAGGGAACTCTGACCGCTCTTTTCCCTCTGGGAGCCGCTGGAGTGAGGAAAGCAGGGTACGGGAAACATTTTCCGCAGCCTTCTGAAGGCGGGGCTAGGCTTGCCGGCGCGCCCGGGTTCCGGGTGCGCTCGTGGTGGGTTTCGCCGATTATCCTACAGATTGTTTAAGACCTGGATTGGGTTTGGGAGCGCAACATGGGCTTTGCGCGTCAGCCGATACACATAGAGCCGAAAGGATGGGGCAGAGAAGTATGGATCGCCAATACGCCCCTGTACTGCGGCAAGATCCTGGAAATCCGGCGCGGCAAGCGTTGCTCGCTTCACTACCATAAGCTGAAGACGGAGTCGTTTTTTCTGCGCAGGGGACGGCTGCGAATCCGGGTCAAACGGACCCCGGACGACCGCGCGATCGAAGAATTCGAAATGAAGCCGGGCGAGTGCATGGACGTGCCGCCGGGGCTTGTCCATCAGATGGAAGCCCTCGAGGACGCCGAACTTTTTGAATTCTCCACGCAGCACTTCAACAGCGATTCGCACCGGCTCGAAAAGGGCGACTGACCCGGCGCGTCCTCGGGTAGGAGGGCGGTTGTGAGGGGACGTTTGGGTTTGGCCTGTGCGGCCCTGGCGACATGGGTGCCGTTAGTCATCCCGGCAACGGCGCATGGCCAACTGCCGGAGGGCGGAATCAATCTGAAAGCGCTCTTTGCGGCGGTGGGCCGAATGCATGATCTTGACCCGCAGCTTCTCGAAGCCATCGCGGATGTGGAATCGGGACGCAATCCCGCTGCGGTTTCACCCAAGGGTGCGATGGGTCTGATGCAGTTGATGCCCGCCACCGCGAGCGAGTTTTCCGTGCCCGACCCTTTCGATCCCGTCAGCAACGTGCTCGGCGCGGCGAACTTTATCGACTATCTGCGCCGGCGCTTCGCCAACAGCATTGGGTCGCAAAGCCTGCCCAATCTGCTGGCCGCGTACAATGCGGGACCCGGCGCAGTGGAAAAATACGGCGGCATGCCGCCCTACCCTGAAACCCATCAGTATGTGCATCGGGTGATCGAAAAATACACCGCGGCTTTGGCCGCGCGAAATGAGCTGAGAAATCCAGCGCCGATGGCGAAGCGCGCGTCGTTGCCAGTGCTCAAGCCGGAGCCGTACGCGCGAGGTCTGGAACCGGTGCTGATCAAGGCCGGCGCCGACGGCGATCGGGCAGTTCTCGATCAGCTCACCGAGATCCGGCGCCTGCGTGGGCGTTTGGCCGCCAGCCTCGCCCTCAACGGTGCCGGCCGCGCCCGCAATCCAGTGGCGGCGGACAGTCTTGCTCGCAGTGCCGCTACGCCGCTTGAGGACGGCAGCCGGACGCCCGTCGTATTCCCATCGAGTCGGGCACGCTGGTCACGAGGTGTCAATTGATGCGCGCTAGGGTAATCGAAGGCATCGGCAGGTTTTGTGCGGCCTGGGCCGCTCTGGCCGCAACGATATTGCTTTCCGCCATCGTGGTTAACGCCCAAACCGGTTCGGCCGCGGGACCGGCCACCACCGGCGGATCATCCACCGGCTCCACGTCAGGCGGCTATGCCGCGCCGGGTACGGCCGCCGGTTCCAGTGCGCCCGCCGCGCCCGGTGGTTACGCCGCACCAGGCGGTTACGCCGCGCCAAGTGGCTACGCGGCGCCGGGTAGCTATGGTGCCCCGGCAGTCGGCGCGCCGTCCGCGGGGTATGCGCCGTTGAGCGGCTACAGTGCACCCGCAGCTCCCGCCCCACCCGGAGTTCCGGGTGCGGGAATCTACGGAGCCCCGGCAAGCACGGGTCCGGTCACCTATGGCGCGCCCGCCGCAGTTCCCCTGGGCGCGCCCGCCCCGGCTCCGTTGGGAGCGCCGCCCGCCGGCGCGACCATCGGCACGACCGCTCCCGCCAGCGCGACGCCGTCCGGCAACACCCCAAGCTTCCCCAACGGCATTAGCGTGAGCAACCTGAGCAGCGCTGCAGCGAAGGCATCGCCCGCGGAGATCAACGCCGCGATGCAGGCGTTGGGCATCTCACCCAGCGAGGCGATTCAGATTCAGCAGCAAATCGCCAGCGGCGTGATTAGTCCGCAGGAGGCCCAGAGCCTGTGTGCGCATCTGGCCGCCTCCAATTTGAACCCGTCGTTGATCCAGAGTGCCGCGGGCACGATTGGCCTCAGTGCCGCGCAGCTTCAACAAATTCAGGGATGCATGCCGGGGTCGGGCGGGCAGGCGGGAGCTGCAGGCTCGGCTCCGGTGATATCTCAGAATGGAGTTCCGGTGCAGGTCTCGGGCGGCGCTGCCCCGCTTCCAGCGTCAACCGGCCCACTGTCGCTGATCGAGCAGAATTACGGCCAACTCGACCTGCAACTGCCGCCGCCCAATCCCAGTCCGATAAGCCTGGGGCAGTTCGGTTATTCGATTTTTGCCAGCTCCGTATCCAGCTTTGCGCCGGTGGCCAATTTCCCGGTCGGTCCGGATTACGTGATCGGACCCGGCGACCAGCTCAACATCTACATGTGGGGCCGCCTCAACCAAAGCTCGACGGTGACCGTCGATCGTGACGGCTCGGTCGAGGTCTCCGGCATCGAGCCGCTGCAGGTTGGCGGATTGACCTTCGAGCAGGCCAAGAAGCTGATCGAGGGGCGTGTCAGCCAGATTTCCAACGTCAACGTGCATGTGACGATGGGTCCGCTGCGAACCATCCAGGTGCTGGTGGTCGGTGCGGTCAATCAGCCCGGTTCCTACACGATCAGCCCGATGTCGCGGGTTTCCAACGCCCTGATCGCGGCCGGCGGTGTGGCCAAAATCGGCAGCCTGCGCGAAGTCGAGCTGCGCCGCGGCAACAAGGTAGTCAAGCGCATCGATTATTACAACCTGCTACTGCGCGGCGACAATTCCGACGACGTGTTCCTGCAGACCAACGACGTGGTGTTCGTGCCGCCGATCGGACCGGTGGTGGGCGTGGTGGGCGACGTGCAGCGGCCCGCCATCTATGAACTGCATCGCAACAGCGCCGACATCCAGGCGGCAATCAAGCTGGCCGCCGGAACCAGCCCCTTCGCCGATACCGAGCGCGTGCAGGTCGAGCGCGTCGACCGGCACCGGCGCCTGATTGTCCTCGACGTTCCCTATGGCGAACTGGGCAGGCAGCGTTTTGCGCTGCATGACGGCGATCTGGTCAAGGTCTTCCACATGCTCACGATGCATCGCGACGTGGTGCAACTGACCGGCAACGTGCGGCGCCCGGGCGAGTTCCAGTGGCGCCCCGACATGCGGATCAGCGACTTGGTCGCGCTGGGCGGTGGCGTCGCCGAGCACACCTCGTTCAAGTACGCCGTGCTGCGCCGGATGATGTATCCGACCCTGCGCCAGCGCGTCATCCAGGTCAATCTGCAGCAGGCGATGTTCGGCGATCCGCACAATCCCGCCAACCTGGAGCTGGAGCCGCTGGATGAGTTGGACATCTACAATGAGGACGCCCTGCGGCAGGCACCCGAAGTGCAGATTACCGGCGAAGTGCAACTGCCCGGCCGTTATAAGCTCAACCCCGGCATGCGGTTGAGCGACCTTGTTAATGCCGCCGGCGGGCTGAAGAACGACGCCGACTTCAGCAAGATCCAGGTTGACCGCACCGAGATCGTTGACGGCTCCAAGACGCGCTTTGTGCGGCTGTACGCAAATCTCCACAAAACCGCCGGACATCCGCTCGACGATCCGCTGCTGATGAAGGATGACCAGGTCTATGTAACGGTCGCCACCGGATGGCATCCGCCATGGACGGTGACGGTCAGCGGCGAGGTGATGCGTCCGGGTACCTATCCGATTCACCGCAACGAGCGGCTCAGTGACCTGCTGTTGAGCTGCGGTGGATTTACGTCCGGGGCCTTTCCCAAGGGAATCGTTTTCACCCGCCAAAGCGTACAGCAAGTCGAACAGCAGCGGCTCCAACAGAGCATCCAGCAGCTCAGCCAGGGGCTGGCTCAGTTCAGCATGTTCGAGGCCGCCACCGCGTCCTCGGGGCATGGCGGATCGATGAGCGACATGGGGATGATGGCGAATCTGCAAAACCTCCTGATCCAGGCCCAGGGCCAGCAAGCCACCGGGCGGATGGTGGTTCACGTCGATGACCTCAACGATTTGACCACTTCTCCTGACGACGTGGTCCTTCAGGACGGCGATTCCGTGACGATTCCGCCGGTCCCGGCGTCGGTCAACGTTCTGGGTTCCGTAAACGAGCCCAGTTCCATCACCGCACAGCCCGGATGGACGGTGCGTGATTACCTCTACCGCGCCGGCGGACCCACTCCTTATGCCGACAAGGACCTGATCATGGTGGTCAAGGCCGACGGCTCGGTAATCACCCAGGGCGGAATCAATGCCGCCCATCCGTTTCCTTTCTCCTCAGTCGTAACTGGCGGCGTGATGGGTCTGCACCTGCAGGCGGGCGACACGATCTACGTGCCGCCCGACGTTCAGACTTTTATCAAGACGCAATATGCACTCAGCATCTCGACCATCGTAGCCAACGCTGCGCAGAGCCTGGCGATTGTAGCGATTATGGCGCGTACCCTGTAGCGGCTTTCCCTCTACAGGGCGAGTTACCGCGGTGGTTTTCAAGGTCAGAATGCGGCTTACATCGCCACCGATATTCGCGATCTTAGTATTGGCCACCGCCTTGGACTCGGCCGCGTATGCCTCCACGTACGTGGTATACATCCCCATGGACAGTCCGATTTACACCGAACTGGACACACTCAACAGCCTCGGGATGCTCGAGACCTACCTGTCGGAGGTAAAGCCGATTTCGCGCGTGGAGGCCGCGCGTCTGACCCTGGAAGCCGAACGCCTCATCAGCCAACGCGAGGGCGCGCCGTCGCCCGCTCTGCCGCTGGCCAGGGAGATGATTGCGGACCTGCGCGCCGAACTGGCGGAAGAGATCGGATGGCTAGAGAACGACGCCGAAGACGACCAGCCCACGATGCTGAAGCCGATCGAGCGGATTGAGGTCCAGTATGTGTACTCGGCCGGACAGCGGCGGGGCTTCGGTCCCTTCGATAACCAGGGCGAACAGCTCTACGCCACCGAGGCGACCCCGCTGCTGCCAAACAACGACGATTTGCCGACCTCCATCGGCAGCAACGAAGTGTTCCGCACTTCCGGATGGGCGGGGTTAAAGGGATTTTTCACCCTTTACGGCGAAGGAGCAGTCGCGGGGCCTATCACCCGCTCGCCCCAGGGAGTGGACCACTCAACCAGGGACCGCGTCAGCTTGCTGCGCGGCGAGGCGGTCGCGGACTTCGGCAACGCCGCGATTTCCTTCGGCGAGCACGAGATGTATTGGGGTACCGGTCACTTCGGCTCCCTGTCCGAGGGGGATAACGCGCGTCCGTTTCCCGCCCTGCGCGTGGCGAACGTGCACCCTTCTTACCTGCCGGGATTCCTGCGCTACCTGGGACCGATGCGCTACGAAGTATTCTTCGGGCAGTTGGACCACTATCGGCCCTTCGAGCAGCCACCGGGATTGCGCACCAGATCGTTCCCATACCCTTGGCTTTCGGGTCAGATAGTTGTATTCAAGCCGCTGTCCACCTTTGAGATCGGGATCACCCATGTCATCATGTTCGGCGGCAGCGGCAACGACAATTACAGTTGGATGGGCTTTTTCGGCCGCGCCACCGGCATTTCGCCCGGCAATCCGGCCTCCGGCAATACCAACTCGCAGGCCGGGTTTACGACCAAGTTCTATTTGCCTCGCCTGCGCAATTCGTATCTGTACCTGGATGTCCTGGGAGAAGACAACCTGACCTCCGAGGTGCCGAAAATCGGGGGCGCGCTCCCTTTTGCGGCGGTTTCCTACCAGGGGGGAATCTTTGTGCCGCGCGTGACGGCGGACGGGCTGACGACCGCGCGCCTGGAGTTCCTCGACACCTCGCAGCGCTACGGGTTTCACAGCGACTCGCTTTATTGGGCCTACAAGGATCGCCTGATGGGCAACCCGATCGGACCCAACGCATTTCAAATCAACGTGGGCGTCGGACGATGGCTTTCACGCTCGCTGAAAATGGATGTAGACTACTTCCATACCGAACGCGACCCCGAAATCACCAACGGCGGCGGCAATACCGAATTCAGCAACGGCATGTCAATCGACCTCCTACGCCTACCCCAGCCGGAAATATCGCTAAGGGATAGCCTGGTTGGCGTGAACCTATACACTGCCCTCGAATGGGTGAACAATCTCAACACGGCCCCCGGAGTCAACGCCCTTCGAGCGGTCGCTCAGCTGTCTGTCAGCGTCGACCCCGCTTCGTCAACGTGGCGCTTTCATTGACGCGATTTGAGCTCGGCGCCGTTCCGAGGCGACACGCCCTATACGGGGAGGCCCTCGTCAGCTGTGTTGAAGACCAACGCCTCACGCACATATGAGCGTTTGCATCGCCAAAACGGGATAGCTCATGAAGCAAACTAATGGAAAGGATCTTGATGTCCTAACGAACGAACATCTGTACACACAGACTCCACCCAACCAAGCAGAATTCGAGTTACGGTCTTTCCGGCATTGGCTGATAATCAAGCCTTGGAGAAGACATATCACGTACGCGACGTTAATCGGTGTCTGTGTCACATTCGTAACGTGCAAATTTGTCCTCGACAGATGGTATCAGGCCTCTGCGATCATCCGCCCTGCCTCCCAGCAAGGCTGGGTTTCGCCGCTGGCGATGATGCTCAGTTCATCGTTTTCTTTCAGCCAAACGCTCAGTAGCGTAATTGGTAATTCCACTGGGCTGTCGAGTCAGACTCCGTCCGACGCCGCCGAATACATGGACATAGTACAGAGCTACGACTTCTCAGTGAATTTAATCGAGCGACACCATCTGGTGCCGATTCTCGAGAAACCCCTCAAGGCTCGAATCCGGCGCCGTCTAAAGCCGCTTCTTGCACGCATCTGGCCAAACAGTGTCGGCCCCCAGGCTGATCTTTGGCACTGGTACCAGGACCTGCAGGACCGGTTCTCGATCGATTATGATGACAAGCAAGGCAACCTCACACTAACGTTCTTGGACCTTGACCGTACCACAGCACGGGAAATCCTGGGTTTCTACATAGACGATTTGCGAGATAAAATTCGCCAGCGTACGATTCAGGAAACCCAAGCGGCAGTGCAGTCTCTTCAGGAGCAATATCGAGCCACCTCGGATGCGCTGCTACAACAACAACTTGCAACGACCATCGCGGGGGAGATTCAGCAGGAGTCAGCAGCCGAGGCAGAGGCGGATTTTGCCTTTTCTTTAACTGAGCCTCCATTTACCTCGATCAAAGTATATGAGCCAAAGGCTGTCCTTTTCTGCTTGCTTGCGGCACTTCTCATTCCCATTGGCGCAGTGGCCTGGCTCGAATTCTACGCGAACGTTTACGCTCCGTTCCGTAAAGCTGACATTTTGTTCGAACAGCAATTTGCCAAGCGTCTTAACGGCGAGACGCTAATAGGGGACCGGATGTCGCGTCACGATTTGGGAGCAGCGCGACTCTGAAAAAAAGTCCCTCCGGTCACTTGTCGGGATGCCATCCGCTGGCTGCACTCTTATGGCATCAAGGCTAACGAGAAGCGAAAATAATGTTGAACCCTTGACGAGAATACTGAGGCAGCGAGGGCAGGGTTCAGACCGAAGATCCTCTTTGGAGTGAAGCTTGGTGAGTAAGGCCCGGAGTTGCATGCGGGAAGCGATCTTTCTTCCACCGCGGTATAAAGGGTGGCGGCGTTCCTTTGATGACTTGGTAGCGGAGAAGCTTACGCCAGGCTGTGCGGTGCTGGATGTCGGTGCAGGTTGCAACCCGACGCTGCCCCCACATCGGCGTGCGAGGGTCAAACATTATGCCGCGCTTGACCGCTCGGCTATTGAGCTGGCTAAGGCTCCTAAGGGATCGTACGATGAGACGTGGCAGTCGGATATCGTATCGCGCTGTGCAGGCCTTGAGAATCGTTTCGACTTGGTGGTGAGTTGGCAGGTGCTGGAGCATGTAAAGCCGCTGCGCTCAGCGATTGACAACATAAGAAGCTATTTGCGGCCGGGCGGATGCTTCATCGCTAGTCTTTCAGGAGCGTTCTCCGTTTATGCCCTAATCAATCGCCTTGTCCCGGCACGCTTCGGTGTCTGGGCGATGTACAGGTTCCTCGCCCGCGATCCCCAAACGGTTTTTCCAGCTTATTATGATCGGTGCTGGCACAGTGCTCTGCACGAGCTAATGAAGCAATGGAGCATTTGGGAGATTCGCCCATTTTATAATGGCGCCATGTACTTCAATTTTTCGCCGGTACTTCGCAAGTTGTATCTGCGTTATGAAGAATGGGCGCTGACGACCGGGCGTGTTAATCTCGCAACACACTATCTGATTTATTCGATCAAGTGATTGCATCTTCGACACTCGGCCTGAATCACCCTTATAAGCGTGGCGTCGTTCGCGTATAGAGCGTGGGATTGGGCCTCCGGTAGTCTGCTGGTGAGGTCTTTGTTGTCGACGCTTAGCGGCGGTTCGGCCTCCAAGTTGGCGATGCTGATCACGACTCTGGCCGCGGCGCGCGGCTTGGAGCCCATGGCCTTCGGGCTGTACTCAGGGTTTGGAGCGACGGCGATGCTGTCGTCATTCTGCTGGGATCTCGGAGTGTCGCCGGTCGTGGCCCGTGAGATTGCGTCGGGGCGGATTGGCATTGACGATGCGCTGAGACAAGGGGCAGGGTTGCGAGTGTGGACCCTTCCGTTGTGGTTCGCTGGCTTTGTGAGTGGCGCCGCCATCCTGAATCGAGGCGCTTACATCCCTCTGAGCGTGATAGGAGCATTCGCAGCGGCTTCCTTATTTTACGGGGCCAGTATGCTGCTCTGTTCGATATTGCGCGGAGCCCTACGCTTCGCCCTTGCGGAACTCGTAGTCGCAATGGGCCGGAGTGCGACCGCTGTGATTTCTATCAGTGGGTTATGGTACATGAGGGGGTTTCACGGGCTCCGATTCTTCGCAGCCGCGGTTCTTTTGGGAGACTCACTTGCGTTTTTTGCCGCACTGTTCCTTGTAGCCGCGGCGCGCTCCAGACCGGTCGCCGCAGTTGCCTCCGGAACCGCACGTATTGACCTACGATCGGCAGCCCCGTTCGCCGCGAACTCTATGATGGTACTGGCGTATAACCGTTTCGATGTAGTTGTAGTGGCCGCGCTGTCTTCGACGCAGGAGCTCGCCCTATATGCGCCGGCCTCACGTTTTCAGGATGCGTTACAACTTATTCCTGGTTCGGTCCTTGCCATCGGACTGCCAATCATGTCGCGATTGTGGCACCAACCGAACGGCTCTGCAGCCGTGCGGCGAACCATTCGCAACCTCGTTGTTGGGGCAATGCTCATTACCCTTCCAATCAGTATCGCGTCGTTGGCGCTGACTCCGTGGCTTCTAGTTGCGGTCTTGGGGCCAGCGTATATTGGGGCCACTTGTGCCACCAGGATTCTAATTTGCTCGCTCCTTTTCAACGCCATTTCGATACCGTTTATCTCGGCACTCGCCGCTACAGGCCATGCGTCTGATACCACAAAGGTCGTGGGTCTGGCGTTCCTAGTTGCGCTCGGCGGCCACCTCATGCTCGATACACGGCTGGGCGCGACAGGCGGTGCGATAGCATCATTGTTGCGGGATCCTGCAGCGACCCTAGCAGCGGTGTTCTTTGCCAGACGCGCCGGTTTGTGTGGAGGCGTTGCGCCGACCCATCGAGTTGAAACCGCCTCCGTCGTGCTCTCAGCCGATCCCCGGGAAAGTGTGTGATGTCCAAGTAGCGGATGCGCGAAGTGTCTCACCAGATAACGGTCTTCGACCGCAGTAGACCGCCCCGGTCTGCCATAGTTACATCAGGTGCGCTCATCGTGCTTCTCGTTCTGTTCATCGCTTTGGATAACCAGGACCCAAGGCCGCCGATATGGGTAGCTTTGATCATCATTTGTCTGAGCGCATTACGGATGATTTTGAGGCCTATGCGGGATCATGGGCATTATCTCAAGATAGCTCACTTGCGTGGCATTGAGGATCAAGGACAGAGTGCAATAAGCGAAGATAGCAAGCGATTCGCGCTTGCCCGCTTTCTCTACTATTTAGGTATGCTGACGGTCACCCAGACGGTCCTGAGAAAAGGCGGCTTTGCGGTGTCAGATTGGATCTTCCTGGCATCGGTGGTCGCGACAGTAGTCGAAGGGAGAAGAGAGAGACAAGTGCCCGGCGCCGCGAGCCGCGCTCTGAGTGTGGGAGTCGTACTACTGTTGGCCGGCGGCATTCTCTCCTCCGCTAATGCAAGGGATCCGGTCTCATCATATCTACAAGTTCTGAAATATTTCTACGTTGTATGCATTTGGCTATGGCTGGGAAGCCTCACGTTGAGGAATGTCGCTCAAGTGCGAACCGCGTTATGCTGTTGGATCATCTCCGCAGCGATTTCCGGGCTCGCCGGAATCGCCGAGGTTGTGTTTCCTTTTGGGGCCGCCGCTAGAGCGCTTGCTGGAGGCGGAAGGGCAATTGGCTTGACTGAACATGCGAATGAATTAGGAATGGTGGAGGCAATGGCGCTCCTTCCGGCGCTGGTAATGTTAGGGGATTCTCGAGGATTCCTGAAGAAATTGGTTTGGGCGGCGCTCGGCCTCTTCATTGTAGGCGGGCTCATTCTGTCGGTGTCAGTGAGCGCCTTGACGGGTCTTCTAGTGGCCAGCACACTCTGGATGATCGGCTTATCTCGACCGACTACGATAAAGAAGCGCTATCTGGTCACGATGCTAGTGCTCGTCATCACATCCACCGGGTTCGCGATTAGGTTCCAAAGCGTTCATAGGCTACCGAACATCTACGAGCGTCTCGAAAGCCTCCGGCAGAGGTCGGGTGGCGGGTATACTGTTGGCACACGATTGCGAACTTATCGGGCAGCCTGGGAAAGGATCGGCAATGACCCGTTCGTTGGGGTCGGGCTTGACGAAAAGAGCGCTCGGGCGGCGGACAACTGGGAGGTTCACAACATGCTTCTGCTCCAATGGTACGAAGGAGGTATTCTATCCTTCCTTGGCATAACTATCATTGTCTATGCAGTCTGGTCCCTTACCTGGATGTCATTGGTGAGATCAGAT
>Ga0209581_1004377_pt1 | contig 11380 bp, 8 predicted proteins | sample Coa_R2_FD_187160 | JGI IMG/M metagenome (GOLD analysis project Ga0209581, IMG submission 187160) | Surface soil microbial communities from Centralia Pennsylvania, which are recovering from an underground coalmine fire - Coalmine... | ecosystem: Environmental > Terrestrial > Soil > Unclassified ...
AGACGATCCAGATCGTCACCGCCAGCGGGCCGGCGACGAGCAGGCCGGTGAGAAAATAATTGCGAATGCGCGCGGCCGGCCCGGTGGTCGAAGCCGCCTGCGCGCTCGCCACGTCGGCGGCGCGTTCATCGCCTGGTTCTTGGTCGAGCTCGGCCATTTACCGAATTTTATTCCACGGTCACCGATTTCGCGAGATTGCGCGGCTGGTCGACGTCGGTGCCGATCGCAGCCGCGGTGTGGTAGGCGATCAACTGCACCGGGATCGCATAGACCAGCGGCGTCACTGTCGCCGCCATGTCCGGCAGCGTCAGCGTCATGAACTGGTCCCCGGCCACTTCCTTCGATCCCTTCGGATCCGTCATCAGAATGATCTTGCCGCCGCGCGCCGCGACCTCTTCCATGTTCGACAAGGTCTTTTCGAACACGCGGTCGTGCGGCGCGATGACGATCACCGGCATGGTTTCGTCGATCAGCGCGATCGGGCCGTGCTTGAGCTCGCCGGCGGCATAGCCCTCAGCATGGATGTAGGAAATTTCCTTGAGCTTCAGCGCGCCTTCCAGTGCGATCGGAAAACTGGTGCCGCGGCCGAGATAGAGCACGTCGCGAACCTTGGCGAGCTCGTGCGAAAGCGCCTCGATGCGCGGCTCGAGCGTCAGCGCCTGCGACATCAGCCGCGGCACCTCGATCAGCGCGTGCACCAGCTTCTGTTCGTCGGCGTCGGACAGTTCGCCCCGCGCGCGCCCCGCGGCGATGGCGATGCAGGCCAGCACGCTGAGCTGGCAGGTGAAGGCCTTGGTCGAGGCGACGCCGATTTCGGGGCCGGCGAGCGTCGGCATCACGACCGAACTTTCGCGGGCGATGGTGGAGGTCGGCACATTCACCACCGACAGCACATGCTGCGCATGCTCCTTGGCGTAGCGCAGGCTCGCCAGCGTGTCGGCGGTCTCGCCCGACTGCGAGATGAAGATGGCGAGGTCGCCGTCTTCGAGCGGCGCCTCGCGATAGCGGAACTCCGAGGCGATATCGATCTCGACCGGCAATTTGGCGAAGCGCTCGAACCAGTACTTCGCCACCAGCCCGGCATAGAACGCCGTGCCGCAGGCCGAGATCGACAGCCGCTTCAATTTCTTCCAGTCGAACGGCAGCGCCCCCGGCAGCCGCACCCGCTCCGTGGTCATATCGATGTAATGCGCCAGCGTATGCCCGACCACTTCCGGCTGCTCGTGGATCTCCTTGGCCATGAAGTGCTTGAAGTTGCCTTTGTCGACCAGCGCGCCGGACGCCGCCGACTTGACGATCGGCCGCTCGACCGTCCTGCCCTGCGCGTCACGGATTTCGACGCTCTTGCGCGTCACGATCGCCCAATCGCCGTCCTCCAGATAACTGACCTGGTCGGTGAAGGGGGCGAGCGCGATCGCGTCCGAGCCGAGATACATCTCGCCGCTGCCGTAGCCGACCGCGAGCGGCGAGCCCTTGCGCGCGCCGATCATCAGGTCGTCCTCGCCGGCGAACAGGAAAGCCAGCGCAAAGGCGCCGCGCAGCTGCGCCAGCGCCGCGGCGACCGCCTCGGCCGGCGTCTTGCCGCCGGCCATTTCCTCGGTGACCAGATGGGCCACCACCTCGGTGTCGGTCTCGCTGCCGAACTTGTGGCCGTTCTTGCCGAGCTTCTCGCGCAGCTCGCGGAAATTCTCGATGATGCCGTTGTGCACGACCGCGACGCGCTCGGTGGCATGGGGATGGGCATTGCTCTCGCTCGGCTTGCCGTGCGTCGCCCAGCGGGTGTGGCCGATGCCGATGGCGCCGGGCAGCGGCTCCTTGGCGAGCCGGTCTTCGAGCGCCTTCAATTTGCCCTGGGCACGGCGCCGCCCGAGCTTGCCGTGATCGAGCGTGGCGACGCCGGCGGAGTCATAGCCGCGGTATTCGAGGCGCTTGAGCGCATCGACCAGATGGGCCGCGACCGGCCCACGTCCGAGAATTCCGACGATGCCGCACATCCGCTTGGATGGCCCCTTAGCTGACGATCCCGATCTAGCCGCCGACGCGACCGCTTTGGAAATCAAAACGCATTGCGCCATGTGACAGGCGCGTCCGTGCGCCTATGCGCGGGTCAAGCGCGCTTTTTCGGCACCGCCTTGCGCAAGCTTTTGCCCAAGGCCTTGACCTGGTGCAAGCGTTTAACCCAGCCTTCCTTAATCGCCTGCCTGGCCCGCGCCACCGCCAGCGCGCCCGCCGGCACGTCCTTGGTAATCACCGAACCGGAGCCGATATAGGCGCCGTCGCCGATCTTGACCGGCGCCACCAGCGACGAATTGGTGCCGATAAAGGCGCCCTTGCCGATCTCGGTGCGATGCTTGGCGACGCCGTCGTAATTGCAGGTGATGGTGCCGGCGCCGATATTCGTGCCCGCGCCGACCCGCGCATCGCCGATATAGGCCAGATGATTGGCCTTGGCGCCGGCCTCGACGGTCGCCTCCTTGACCTCGACGAAGTTGCCGATGTGCACGTCGGCTTCCAGCCGCGCGCCCGGGCGCAGCCGCGCATAGGGCCCGACGCGGGCGCCCTTGCCGACATGGGCGCCTTCCAGGTGCGAGAAGGCGCGAATGGTCGCGCCGTCTTCCACCGTCACCCCGGGACCGAACACGACGTTCGGCTCGATGGTGACGTCCTTGCCGAGCTTGGTGTCGGCGGACAGAAACACGGTCTCCGGCGCGACCAAGGTGACACCGGCCTCCATGGCGGCGGCGCGCAACCGCTGCTGCAGGACGGCCTCGGCCTCGGCGAGCTGCGCCTTGGTGTTGATGCCGCGCACATCGTCCTCCGTGGTTGCGATGGCCACCGCCTTCAAGCCCATATCGCGGGCGATAGCAACCGCATCGGTGAGATAATATTCGCCCTTGGCATTGGCATTGCGGATGCGCTCGAGCAAAGCGAGGGCGTGCCGCCCGGCCAGCGCCATCAGCCCGGCATTGCAGAAGTCGATTTTGCGTTCATCCGCCGAGGCGTCGCCGTGCTCACGGATGGCGATGAGCTCGTCGCCGCGCGTCAGCAGCCGGCCGTAGCCGGCCGGATCGGCGGCCTTGAATCCGAGCACGGCGACCGCGGCGCCCCCGGCCAGCGCGCCGCGCAGCTTGCTGAGAGTTTCGGCGCGGATCAGCGGCGTGTCGGCAAAGATGACAAGAATGTCGTCTGCGCCGCGCATGATCGCCTTGCGCGCGGCCAGCACCGCGTGCGCGGTGCCGAGCCGCTCGCGCTGCTCGAAGATCTGCGCGTTGCCCGTGATCGTGCGCGCCGCATCCGCGACTTTGGCATGATCCGGCCCGACCACGACCGCGATATCGGTGCAGCCCGCCTGCTTGGCCGCCGTCAGCACGTGCGCGAGCAGGCTGCGCGAGCCGATCGCATGCAGCGCCTTCGGCAGGCTGGCGCGCATGCGGACGCCCTCGCCCGCGGCGAGCACGATGGCCAGGCATGTCCGTCGGCTCATGAAGTTCCCGCACTCGCGCTGTTGCCGCAATTCCGGGCCAGCGTGGCGATGCGGCCCCGCCGGAAGCAGCGCGCCTTGGCGCGCCGCGTGGCCTGCGGCGGCAGCGAGCATTGCCGGATTCTGCTAACGTTTTCAATCTGATTCGCGGGTTCCCGAAGGCGGCCATGGCAGTCGAGATCATTCCGCAACAGCTGTTGCCGAGCGCGGCGCGCACGCGCCGTTTCGATTTTCGCGCCTTGTGGCGTTTGACGGCCTGGGGCGGCGCCGCCGCGCTCGCGGTGACGGCCGCCGCCTTCGTCAGCCAGACCGAGGCCGGCAGCCGCCGGCTGGCCACGCTGGTGGGGACCGAACCGGCCCAGGCCGTTGCCACGGCGCAGGTGCCGAAAGTCGATCCGCAGGTTGCGCGGCTGGAGACGCAGGTCCGTCTGTTGACCGCCGACCGCGACCGGCTGGCCGAGCGCGTGGCAAGCCTCGAGCACAACATCGACGACCTGACCGGCGCCATCAAGCGCCAGGCCGAACAGCCCGCGGCGTCGCCGCCTCAAGCCGCCGCGCCGCCGCCGGTCATCGCAGCACCCGCCACCACCGAGGCCGCGCCGCCCGACAAACAGCCGCAGCAAAATGCCGAGGCTGCGCCCGCCGCGCCGGCCGCCGAGCAGGCCGCGCCCGACGCGCCGCATGAAGCGGTGCCGCTGCCACCGGTGCCGCCGGTGCGCGTGGCAGCGCTGCCGACGGCGCCGGCCGCGCCTGCGGTGCCAGCCCGGCTCGAATTCGGCGTCGCCCTGGCGAGTTCGGCAAACATCGATGTCCTGCATCTGCAATGGACCGCGCTGAAGGCCAATTTCGGGCCGCTGCTCGCCGGCCTGCGGCCGAGCGTGGCGCGCGAGCAGCGCGGCACGTCGACATTGTATCGCCTGGTGCTCGGGCCTTTGCCGAACGCGGCCGCCGCCGCCAAGCTGTGCGCCCGCCTGACCGCCGCGCGCGCCGTCTGCCACAGCGGCCGCTTCGCCAGCGACCCGCTTTGATCGTTGCGATTTGCCGGGGCCGCCGCCTTGGCGGCATAATCGGCGCATGAAGCTTTTTCTGCCCAGCGCGCGCGCCACCAATGCTCTGCTGATCGTCGGCTTCTGCTCGCTCGGCTATGCGCTCTATATGCGCTACCTCGCCATCGAGCAGACGCCGGTGGGGCTAGCCTGCGAGGGCGGGCTCAACACCTGGCTCTGCGTCACGCGCCGCATCGCCATCGTGCTGTCGCAGCATTCGGTGTTCGGCTGGACCGCATTGATCGTGGCAGCGGTCCATCTGCTGCGTCCCTCGATCGTATTATTCGCGGCGGCGCTCGGCGTGACCTGTCTCGGCGTCGTGCTCTACAATTCCGGCCTGGCGGCGCTGGCGGCCGGCCTGCTGCTGCTCAGTTTTGCGCGTCGCGCACCTGAACCAGAGTGACGGCGAGCGCCGCGAGCGCCGCGCCGAGCCACAACGACTGCCAGTTGGCCAGGCCCTCGTTGAGCACGATGTAGCCCGCCGACAACGCGAGCAGAACAGCCGTCAAACGTTCGGCCGTGCCGCGGGCGCCGCTCCGGCGCGGCTGCGTCAGCGCCTGCAGCAGGAACGGAACCACCGCCGCCGTCAGCGGCGCGAACGGGAAATCCTTGTAGCGCGGGTCGAAGACCAGACCGAGCGCGATGAGCACCGCGAGCAGGACGGTGCCGATCAGCACAACGCCGGCCGCGAGCACGAGGGGATCATCGGCGCGCTCCTCCGCCGGCCCCAAGAGCCGCGACAAACGCGGGATCGCCATGCCGCGCACCATTGCCGCGCTCACCAGCGGCGCGCTCAGAGCCGCGACCAGCGCCAGCGCACACGATCTCAGCCAGCCGCCGACGCCGAGGCTCTCCAGCGGCACGTTGGCGAGGGTCCAGCCGATCAGCCCGCCGGCGGCGAGCGCGTTGCCGGTGACGGCGAGCCAGACCGGCGCCGGCGCCTTGCGTCCGGCGAAGACAGCGGCGCCGAACACGATCACCGCCAGGGCGACGCCGCCTGCCGCCTGCCAGCGCCAGAACGGATGGTTCGACACCGCCTCGCCCCAGACGAATTTGAACTCACGGCTGTCGTCGGCGATGAGGCCCCAATGGCCGCCGACGGTGCCTTCGAGCGCCCGCTTCCACGGCTGATCGTAGGCCTCGATGAGATTGACGCGGAAATTCTCCCGCGCCGCGAGCGCCAGCACATCTTGCAGAACGCGGGCCTGGTTGACCGGCGACGGCAGCGCGCCCTCCCGCATCCGCCCCGCGCTCGGCCAGCCGACTTCGCCGATCAGAACGTCCTTGCCCGGAAAAGCCGCCGCCACCCGCCGGCGAATGGCCTCGACATGCGCGGCGGCATAGGGCGCGGCAATGGGGAAGTCCTCCCAATAGGGCAAAATATGGATGGTGATGAAATCGGCCGCCGCCGCCACCTGCGGATTGCGCAGCCAGAATTCCCAGACATCGGCATAGGTCACCGGCACCGAGACCCGCGCCTTGACGCTGCGCATGATGGCGGCGAGGTCGTCGCCGGACATCTCACCCCGCAACAAGGTTTCGTTGCCCACCACCAGGGCCCGGATCGTGCCCGGATAGCGCTTGGTGACCTCGACCGCGGTCTCGATCTGGCGGCGGTTGTAGTCCGGCTTGCCCGACAGCCAGAGCCCCTGGATGACCTTCAAGCCATGGCGGGCGGCGATGCCGGCGATCTGGTCGAGCCCGAAGTCGGTCGAATAGGTGCGCACGCAGTCGCTCAGCTGGGCAAGCTGCGCCAGGTCCCGGTCGATCTGATCGGCGGAAATACGGGTCGACAGGTCGAGCGGCGTCTGCCCGCCATGAAAGGCCCCGTAGGAAAGGCAGTAAAGCTTCTGGCCCGGCTTGAGCGGCGCCTGCGGCATTACGACCGGCGCCCCCAGCCAGGCCCAGAACGCCACGATGGCCATCGCCGAAAGGGCTAGGCCGGCAAGAGCGACGCGCATCCCTTGACCCATTTCGGCAGAAAAGCCACGGGCCCGGCTTATCGTGCGTCCAAGGCGCTGCCAACCCCGCCGGGCGCTGGACAAAATGCCTTTGTAAGGTCAAGTTTTACCGTCTGGCGGTGACGTAAAAAACGTCTCGCCGAGGGGTGGGGTTAAACGCACTTCCAAAGAAACAATCGCCGCCACGGCGGCAGCCGCAATAGCGTCCCAATCCAGGTCCAAAGGACACCGAAGCGGGCGTTTGGGGCTTTATCTAGCAGCGGACGAAGGCGTCTATGGCGTGGCGTCGGTTTTGTAGTGCGTTTTTCGTGTTGGCCTTCTCTCTGACTGCGGGCGGCGCCTTGGCGCAAGGCAGCGGCAGCGGTTCACCGAGCGAGAAGCCGCCCGCTGAAAAGACCGTCAAAGACGGCCAGAAGAAAATCGACGAGATCGCCGAAGCCTCCCGCGTCCTTACCGGACCGGCGGGTAACCCGGAATGCGTCTGGCTCGGCCGCCGGGTCGTCAGCCTGCTGTGGCGGGACGACCTCGACACCGCTTTCCGCCACCTCGATCTCTACGACCGGTTTGGCTGCCCGAGCGGGCATATCCAGGCCACCTTCCGCTGCCTGGTCCGCCAAGGCGACATCGACCCCAAGGCCCAGGAGACCCTGAACGGCCGGGTCCATTCCTGCTGGCTCAATCCGGGCCTGCCGCCCGAGCCGGCGACCGCCGCCAAGGCGCCGCCGGCCACCTCGGGCGGAACTGCCCCCCGCTGACGGCGTTTCCCAGAACGTAAAAATTTTCGCCGCGGCTATGCGGGCGCCTAGGATTTGCCATGTCGCCTTCCTACTTGTTGCCACGCCTAGCGCCGCGCTACGCTGCATCCGCGTGCAGGTCAGCCTCCGGCCGAACCCAGGGGACGGGTTCAAGGATCTGCCATTCAGCCCCGCGTGGTTGTGAAGTCGAATGCGCACCGTCGCTGCCGTAATCGCCCTCGTGGCGTGCGTGCAAGCCGGCCTGTGGGCTCTCGCGCAATCTCATGTGAGTGCGCCTGACGTCGAAGGCACGCTCACCAGCGTTTCCTACGCGCCTTTTGCCAGCTCCATCAATCCCGACGACGGCGGACGCGCGACCGCGGAGCAAATCCGCGCCGACATGAAGAAGCTCGCGCCGCTGACGCACTCGATCCGCCTCTATTCGTCGACCGGCGGCGTCGAACTGGTGCCCGGCATCGCCCAGGAGTTCGGCCTCAACGTCACCGTCGGCGCCTGGATCGACAAGCACGAGGACCGCAACGAGCGCGAGATCGCCTCGGCCATCGAGCTTGCCCGCCGCCACAGCAACGTCAAAAGCGTGATGGTCGGCAACGAAACAATCTTCCGCGGCGAGCAGACCATCGACAGCCTCGTCAAGCTGATCCAGCGCGTCAAGCGCGCCACCAACGTGCCGGTGTCGACCGGCGAAATCTGGCACGTCTGGATCTCGCACCCCGAACTGGTGTCGCAGGTCGACTACATCGCCGCGCACGTGCTGCCTTACTGGGAAGGCCTGCCGGCGGCCCAGGCCGTCGACCAGGCGGTCCTCATCTACGACAAGCTGCGCCAGGCCTATCCCGGCAAGCGCATCGTCATCGCCGAGTTCGGCTGGCCGAGCGCCGGCTACAATTACCAGGCCGCCGAACCCGGCCGCATCGAGCAGGCCGCGGTGCTGCGCGACTTCGTCGCCCGCGCCCGCGCCTACGGCATCGACTACAACCTGATCGAAGCCGTCGACCAGCCGTGGAAGACCTTCGAAGGCGGCGTCGGCCCCTATTGGGGCCTGTTCGACGCTTCGCGCATGCCGAAGTTCAACTGGACCGGTGCGCTCACCGAGCCCGATCACTGGCGGCTCGCCAGCATCGCGCTCCTGGTCAGCGTGCTGCTGTCGCTGCCGATCCTGGCCATGCCGGCGGTGACGCTCGGCCAGGCGGTGTTGCTCGCCGCCGGCGCCAACGTCGTCGGCGCCTGGGGCGCCGCGGTGTTCGCCTACTGGAACGGCCACTATTTCGTCCCCGGCGCCGCCTTCGCGCTCGGCCTCGGCATGCTGCTGCTGATCCCGCTCATCATCATCGCGCTCGCCCGCGTCGAGGAGATCGCCGCCATCGCCTTCGGCCGCAAGCCGCTGCGGCTGATCGTGGCGCCGCCGCTCGCCCCCGACCTGCCGACGCCGAAAGTCTCGATCCACGTCCCGGCGCACAAAGAGCCGCCGGAGATGCTCAAGCAGACGCTCGACGCGGTGGCGCGCCTCGAATATCCGAACTTCGAGTGCATCGTCGTCATCAACAACACGCCCGACCCGGCGTTCTGGCTGCCGGTCGAGGAGCACTGCAAGACGCTCGGCGAGCGCTTCAAGTTCGTCCGCGCCGACGACATCAAGGGCTACAAGGCCGGCGCGCTGCGCCTGGCGCAGGCGCACACCGCCGCCGACGCCGAGATCGTCGGCGTGATCGACGCCGACTATGTCGTGCAGCCGGATTGGCTGCGCGACCTGGTGCCGCATTTTGCCGATCCGAGGGTCGGCCTGGTGCAGGTGCCGCAGGATCACCGCGACGGCGACCGCAGCGTCATGCACCATGCCATGAACGGCGAATATGCCGGCTTCTTCGACATCGGCATGATCCAGCGCAACGAATACAACGCCATCATCGTGCACGGCACGATGTGCCTGATCCGCCGCGCCGCGCTCGAATCGGTCGGCGGCTGGTCGAGCGACACCATCTGCGAGGACACCGATCTCGGCCTCACTTTGCTCGAGCACGGCTGGCAGGCGCACTACACCAACAGGCGCTACGGCCACGGCCTGCTGCCCGACAGCTTCGAGGCCTACAAGAAGCAGCGCCACCGCTGGGCCTATGGCGGCTTCCAGATTCTGAAGAAGCACTGGCGCAATTTCCTGCCCGGCGCGAGCCAGCTGACGCGCGACCAGAAGCGCGAATTCGCCATGGGCTGGCTCAACTGGCTCGGCGCCGAGAGCCTCGGCGTCGCGGTGGCGCTGCTCAACATCGTCTGGGTGCCGGTCGTCGCCTTCCTCGACATCGCGGTGCCGGACCGCATCCTGACGGTGCCGATCATCGCGAGCTTTGCCGTCTCCATCCTGCACTTCGTCACGCTGTACCGGCTGCGCGTGCGCGTGCCGGCGAGCCAGCTTGCGGGCGCGGTGTTTGCCGCCATGTCGGTGCAATGGACGGTCGCCCGCGCCGTCGGCTTCGGCCTGATCAAGGACCATCTGCCCTTCGTGCGCACCTCGAAAGGCGGCCTGCGGCGCTCGAGCGACTTCCACGCCTTCTGGGAGGCGGTGATCGCGGCGCTGCTGCTGCTCGGCGCCGTCGTGCTCTACATGACCAACTACAAGCAGATCCGCGAGATCAACATCTTCGCCGTCGTGCTGATCGTGCAGAGCCTGCCCTTCATCGCCGCGGTGGCGATGGCGGCGATCGAGCGCACCAGGCTCAACGACTTCGCCTACTGGCGTGCGCTCGACGCGCGCGTTGCCGAACTGCTCGGCCGCCGCGCCCCGATCGCCGCCCCGGTCGCGCCGGCGCCGGCGGTTTTGCCGGTGGTGCAGCAGGTCGTGCAGCCGCCCAATCAGGCGAACGCCGCGCCGTAAGCCGCCGTCAGCCGGCCAGCGCCGTCTCCACGAGCTTCACCCAATACGAGGTGCCGAACGGGATCGCCTCGTCGTTGAAGTTGTAAGCCGGGTGATGCAGGCCGGCGCTGTCGCCGTTGCCGACGAAGATGAAGGCGCCGGGGCGCGCGTTGACCATGTAGGAGAAATCCTCCGCCCCCATCAGCGGCGCCATGTCCGGATTGACGCGGTCCTCGCCGACGATCTGCCGCGCCACCTGCACGGCAAAATCGGTCTGCGCCGGATGGTTCTTCAGCACCGGGTAGCCGCGCCGGTACTTCACTTTCGCGGTCGCGCCGTAAAGCCGGGCGGTGCCTTCGGCGATCTCCGGGATGCGCTTCTCCAGGAGGTCCTGCACCTTCGGCGTCAGGCTGCGGGCGGTACCGCGCAATCGCGCGGTCTGCGGCATCACGTTCTCGGCGGTGCCGGCGTGGAACATGCAGATCGACACCACCGCGGACTCCAGCGGGTCGACATTGCGCGACACGATCGACTGCAGATTGTTGATGATCTGCGCGCCGACCAGCACGGCGTCGATGCCGAGGTGCGGCCGGGCGGCGTGGCTGCCTTTGCCCTCGATCTCGATCGAGACGTAATCGGCCGCCGCCATGATCGAGCCCGGCCTGATGCAGAATTCCCCGACCGGCAGGCCCGGGTAATTGTGCATGCCGTAGACCTCGCCGATGTTGAAGCGGTCCATCATGCCGTCGTCGACCATGGCCTTGCCGCCGCCGCCGCCCTCCTCGGCCGGCTGGAAGATCACCACCGCGGTGCCGGCGAAGTTGCGCGTCTCGGCGAGGTAGCGCGCGGCGCCGAGCAGCATGGCGGTATGGCCGTCATGGCCGCAGGCGTGCATCTTGCCGGGGACGGTCGATTTGTACGGCAGGTCGGTCGCCTCCTCGATCGGCAGCGCGTCCATGTCGGCGCGCAGGCCGATCGCCTTGCCCGAGGCGCCGCCCTTGCGGCCCTTGATGACGCCGACCACGCCGGTCCGCCCGATGCCGGTCACCACCTCGTCGCAGCCGAAGGCCTTGAGCTTCTCCGCCACGCTGCCCGCCGTGCGGTGCACGTCGTAGAGCAGTTCGGGGTGGGCGTGCAGGTCGTGCCGCCATTCGGTGATGTCGCGGGCGAGATCGGCAACCCGGTTTACGATCGGCATGAAAGGCTCCCTCGCGGCGGATTGTAGCAACCGCAAAGCAGCGGCGCGAGTTCAAGGATTGCGGGGCTTTGCGCCTATTGACCGGGCACCG
>Ga0209581_1004378_pt1 | contig 11379 bp, 7 predicted proteins | sample Coa_R2_FD_187160 | JGI IMG/M metagenome (GOLD analysis project Ga0209581, IMG submission 187160) | Surface soil microbial communities from Centralia Pennsylvania, which are recovering from an underground coalmine fire - Coalmine... | ecosystem: Environmental > Terrestrial > Soil > Unclassified ...
CTATATGCTGGAGGCGCTCACCTCCAATGCACTCTTCAATCTGAACTATAGCAAAGTCTTACAACACCAGGCGGTCAATCTCCCGACGCTAACGCAGGAACAGGCATATTTTCGTCTGACGCAGCGTGTCGTGCTGGAGATGGCCAGCGCCGGCAACGCCGTGATTATCGGACGCGGCGCGCAATTTCTCCTGCGCGGCCTGCCCCGCGTACTTCATGTCTATATCTTTGCTCCCCTGGCCAGGCGCATCGAGAACATTCAGGAACTCTTCCAACTCACGCGCGCCGAGGCCATCGAGTTTATCGAGCGCCGCGACGGAGAGACGGAGAACTATCTGCGCCATTACTATGGCTCAAACGGTACGCAGCCCGAACTCTACCACTTGCTCATCAACACCGGCCTCTTCTCGTTTGAAACAGCCGCGGACCTGATCGTGCAGGCTCTCCCTTTCGCCAGGGAAATTAAATAAAAGTGACTTGCACAGGAAATTTCCTTCGAGTATACTGTTGGTAGGGCGCTGGCGTCCCCTGACCGCTCAAACCAACAATGGCGTTGGTGGGTGCGGGCCAGTTCTTATCCATGTATTTCTACACGTAAAAGCAAACGGGCTTGAGGTTATTCAAGCCCGTTTGCTTTTACATGTATTGTGAAATGTGGAGGTGGGCTTACTCGCTTGCGACAGGCGTGGCGGCGGGATCGATTTTGGGACCAATCCAGACGGTTTGGATGTTCACAAACTCCCGTATGCCGAACACCGACAATTCACGCCCATAGCCGCTGTGCTTGACGCCGCCAAAGGGCAGGCGAGGATCACTTGCGGTCATGCCATTGATGAAGACCGCGCCGCTCTCGATGCGGCGGGCCAGTGCGCGCCCGCGCACGATATCGCGGGTCCAGAGGTTGCCACCCAGACCAAACTGAGAGTCGTTTGCCAGTTCGAGGGCGTGTTCGGCGTCGCGGGCGCGAATCACAGCAGCGGCTGGACCAAAGGTCTCCTCGCGGAACATTGGCATGTCGGGCGTGACATCGGTCAGAATGGTCGGCTCGTAGAAGTAGCCCTTGCCCGCGCGCGGTTTGCCGCCGAGCAGAACGCGCGCGCCCATCTTGATCGAGGTCTGCACCTGACGATCCAGTTCGTCACGCAGGTCGCCACGCGCAACTGGCCCAATCTGCGTCTCGCGATCCAGAGGATCGCCGACGCGCAGCTTCGAGGCGGCCTCGGCGAATTTGCGCTCGAAATCGGCGGCCACCGACTCGACGACGATAAAGCGTTTGGCGGCGATGCAACTCTGTCCGTTGTTCTGGAAGCGCGCAGTCACCGCGACCTGCGCCGCCTGGTCCAGGTCGGCGTCCTCCAGAACGATAAAGGCATCCGAGCCGCCCAGTTCCAGCACGTGCTTCTTCAGGGCCGCGCCGCTGGCCGAGGCCACCGCAACGCCCGCGCCCTCACTGCCGGTGAGCGTTACCGCTGCAATGCGTCGGTCGGCAATCAAGCTGGCGGTTTCGGAGCCGGGCACCAGCACCGTGCGGAAAATGCCAACCGGCAGGTCGCTCTCGCGGAAGAGGCGCTCGATCTCCAGCGCGCAGAGCGAGACGTTGGAGGCGTGCTTGAGCACGGCGGTATTGCCTGCCATGAGCGCCGGGGCGGCGAAGCGAAAGACCTGCCAGTAGGGGAAGTTCCAGGGCATGAGCGCCAGCACCACGCCCAGGGGCTGAAACGAGACATAGCTCTCGGTGGCATTGGTCGCAATCCTCTCATCGGCGAGGAAGCTTTCAGCGTTCTCCGCATAATACTCGCAGTTCCAGGCGCACTTCTCCACCTCCGCCTCAGCCTCGATCAGCGACTTGCCCATCTCTTGGACAGCCAGGCGCGCCAACTCTGTTTTGCGCGCGCGCAGGGTGCGCGCCAGACGCTGAAAGCCCGCCGCACGCTCGGCGAAACTGGTCGTGCGCCATTGCAGAAAAGTCCTCCGCGCCTGGTCAAGCGCCTCGTCGATCTGTTCCCGGCTATATGGCTCAAACGTTTGCAGTACCTCTTCGGTTGTCGGGTTGATGCTCTGTATACCCATTGGTTAGCTCCCTTGCAGAGAAAAATATGGCCTGATCTATTATATCTCATCGCGCAGGCCGGATGTTCGCACCAGGATTCGCAAGAAATGTGCGGAATCGGCGAGGAATTCGCAATGCACTGGGAGGCATAGGGACAATCGGTAGAATCTCCGGGAACATTCGCTTGCCCTGCTGAGGAGGACCGTGTTACGATGCGTTTATATCGTTAGAGAAAGACAAACGCTTATTATTTTTCTGGAGGCCAATGTGCAGACGAACGCAGAACAGACCGAACTTCATTGGTGGGCTGAGGGCGATGCCCCGGTACGCACCGATTCGCAGGTGACATTTCTGGTGGATGGACGCCACGCTATGTGGACCATGTGCCTGCGCTTCCTGACTGCGCGCGAGTCAATTCATCTCGCGAACTGGGGGATTACCCCGCATATGCTGATGGTGCGTGGCCCGGACCACCGGGCGGGACCGGACGGCAGCCCCGAACAAACTATTCTTATCGAGGAGCTGCGTATGGCCGGGCTCTCTGAGGAGGCTATCCAGTTCTGGTGTACGCAGGAGTTGACGCTTCAGAACGTCCTGGGATACGCGGTACGCAAGGGAGTCGATGTGAAGGTGCTGCTGTGGGCCTGCCCCGAAGTCTTTTCGCACTATAGTCCAGAAACCGCCCATAAGCAGCTTACAGAGGTAGGAGTGCAGTGTATTCTGGACGATAGCGCCAGCCGCCTGCCCCATCCCTCAGAGTCGCTGCACCAGAAGATCTCGATTGTCGATGGGCGCTACGCGTTCGTGGGCGGGATCGATCCTCTGATCGAACTCAACGGCGACTTCGACCGCTGGGACACGCCCTGGCATAACCTCCTCTCGCGCCTGCGCTCCAATCCCGAGAACGCAAGTCCCCACGCCTGGCACGATGTCCACACTATGATCGAAGGCACCGCCGCGCAGGATGTCGAGTTCAACTTTTTCCAGCGCTGGAATGAGATGGCCAATCGCAAAAAGCTGCCGGAGGAACAGCTTGTGCCTGAGCCTGCGCGCATGCCCCAATCGGCTCTGCCCCATCGCTTTGTGCAAATCGCGCGCACCATTCCCCCCGATACCTACGAGTTCGCGCCCAAAGAGGGCATTCAGGGCATTGCTCAGCTTTACGCCAACGCGCTGAGCAATGTGCGCCAGTTTGTTTACCTGGAGAACCAGTATTTCTGGCTGCATGCTTATGTAGGCGTGAACATCGGCGAATTCGGCCCCGTCAATCAGGACATGGAGCGCAACATGCACCTGCTGGCTCAGGCGCTGGAACGCGGAGCTAGCGCCATGTTCATCCTGCCCGACCATCCAAACGTTGGCCGCTCGTTCACCGATGCCGGCCTCAACGAGTTGCGCAAGAATGCGCCGGGCGCGGCTGCTGCGGGACGTATCCAGGTTTTTTGCCTGGCGAATTCGGTCCTGCAAGACGGCCACACGCGCTACCGCCCGGTCTACGTTCACGCGAAGGTGGCTATTGTCGATGATCTCTGGACCACTGTCGGCTCGGCCAATCTCAACAACCGGGGCATGCGCGATGATGCGGAAATGAATGTGGCCGTGCTGCACGCTGATTTCGCCCGCGATCTGCGCATCTTGCTCTGGGCCGAACACCTGGGCCTGCTCGACGAGGATAAGCTGTTTATCGTCTCGCGCTACCTCAGTCACCAGCCGCAGCATGCAGATAAAACGCAGCAGGCAATGGAGATCTGGCAGGATCTTGCGCAAAGGCTGGTCAATCCCGCAACGGGCTTCCATCTCTTTGTCGAAAGCGCCCAGGCCAATCTCCAGCGATTCCAGCGCGGCGAGCCACTGGTCGGGCACCTCTTCCCCTATCTCACCACAGACGAGGCCAATAAGCTCGGCCTGAAGCTGCATGAGAGTCACGGGCTGTTTGAAACGCCGGAGAACGAAAAATAAGTCATAAGGCGTGACAGGCTCGATAAGCGCGTGGCGCTTATCGAGCCTGTCACGCCTTATGACTGCTAGATCAATTCCAGGTAGCGACGGCGCTCCCAGTTGGTCACAGCCTTTTCGTGCTCGCGAACCTCCCAGCGGCGCGTGAGGATGTAGTGCTCGACAAATTCTTCGCCCAGGTATTCGCGGGCGAACTCGCTGCTCTCCAGCAGATCGGTCGAGGTGGTGAGGTTGCGCGAGAGGGGCTTGATCTGTCCGCTGGCAATCGCCTGCGCGACTGTCGCGGGATCGTAGGCGTTGCCCTCCAGGCGGGCCGGCAGTTGCAGCTTGCGCTCGATGCCATAGAGGCCACTGGCAAGCAGGGCGGCGAAGACGAGATAGAAATTGGCGTCCGCGCCGGGCACGCGGTTCTCGACGCGAATGGCCCGCTTGCCGTTATTGATGATACGCACGGCGCAGGTGCGGTTCTCCATGCCCCAGGTGGTGTTAAGCGGCGCCCACGTGCCCTCGACGTAGCGCTTGTAGGAATTGATGACCGGCGCGTAGAAGGCCATCATTTCGGGCAGCTTGTCCAGCACCCCTGCGAGGAACTGGCGCATAGTCTCGGACATATGCCCCTCGCCCTCCTCGTCCCAGAAGAGATTGCGCTCCAGGTTGCGGTCCCACAAACTGATGTGCGAGTGGCCGCTGCTGCCATCCTCCTGATCGTTCCATTTCGCCATAAAGCAGGCGGTCAGCCCCTCCTGGTGGCAAATCTCCTTCACGCCAGTCTTGAAGAGCATCGTATGGTCGGCGGCGGTGAGCGCGCTGGCGTAGCGCAGATTCATCTCGTACATTGCCGGCCCATGTTCACGGTTGTACCCCTCGATCTCGACGCCATGATCGCGCATGGCGCTGGCGATGCGACGCAGCAGGTGATCGTCGGCGCTGGCCTGGCTGATGGAGTAGCAGTTCATGCCGGGCGCGAGCGGCTGCAAGTCTGGCCCATAATCTTTCTCGCGCAGGGAAACCATCGTCTCGCGGAAGAAGCGGAATTCCAGTTCCGAGGCGGCTACAGGCTCGAAGCCGAGCGCGCGCGCGCGTTCAACCACGCTGCTGAGCACGTAGCGGGGAGAAACCGTGAACGGCCCTCCGTGCTCGGTCCAGATATCGCAGACGCAGGAGGCCACGCGCTCCTCCCAGGGAACCGGCTTGAAGGTCGAGAGATCGGGTTTCAAAATAACATCGGCGAAGCCGTGCTCCCAGTTGCTCACTTTGAGGTTGGGCAGAATATTCTCGGCGATATCCCAGCCAAAAATCACGTCGCACTGCGCGAAGCCATCCTCCAGCGAGTTCAGGAAGTGCCGCGCCGCCACGCGTTTGCCGCGATACACCCCCTCGATATCAGGCGTGCCGATTTTGACATACTCGATCTCGCCCTCTTCAATCAGGCGCTTGATTTGATCTCTATCCATTCAAATACTCTTCCTTTCTGCTTCCCACACGAATCGATGTCGGTTAAATAGTTGCCGGTGATTACCAGCGATACGCCTCTGGCCGCCGGTTCTCCAGGGAGGGAATCTGTGCGCGCGCTCGATCGATGGCCTCCAGGTCGATCTCGGCCAGGGTCACGCCGGGCATATCGGGGGCCTGCGCCAGCACCAGTCCCCAGGGATCGACGATCATTGAGCGCCCGAAACATTGTTTGTTGGGAGGATAGGAGCCAACCTGCGCGGGCGCGACGACATAGCAGAGATTTTCGATGGCCCGTGCGCGCAGCAGGACCTCCCAGTGGTCACGCCCGGTATGCAGGGTGAAGCCAGCAGGAACCAGGATGATCTGCGCACCGCGCAGGGCCAGCAGCCGGTACAATTCGGGGAAGCGCAGATCGTAGCAGATGCTCAGGCCGAAGGTGATGCCATCGACCTCGGCAGTGACAATCTCGCTGCCCGGCGCGATGCGCTCGGACTCGTAGTGCTTCTCGCCGTTGGTCAGGTTGACATCGAAGAGGTGGATTTTGCGATACTTCGCGGCGATCTCGCCCGCGCGATCGATCAGCACGCAGGTATTGTAGAACTTGCCGGGCAGCTCCGGGTGCCGCTCCACGATGCTGCCGCCATGCACGATCATGTTATGCCGGCGCGCCATCTCCTGCAAACGCTCGATGAAAGGACCGGGCACGGTCTGCGCAACCTGATCGAAAGCTGCGTAGGGACCGAGATAGGACCAGTATTCGGGCAGGCAGGCGAATTGTGCTCCCATGTCCGCCGCCCGGTCCAGCAGGCGCTCAACCGCCGCCAGGTTCTCCTCAGGATGATCGCGCGTGTTGACTTGAATCGCTGCTACTTTGAGATGCATGATCTGATCTCCTCGTCCCAGGTGATTTGTAGAGCCAGCAATCGATGCAAGCAGAGTAGCACGCCTGAGCGGCAGCGTCAAGTTCGCCTGCTTGAGCAGCAGGAGTTTCTCATTCTCGCCTTTAGACGCGGCCATACTCCGCCTGGGAAGGAGAGAGACGAACATGGCCTGTTGCGCCTTGAATGCTCTTGCATTATACTGCCAGAAAGCTACAGGAGTGGTCCTGATTGCGAAATCCATTCTTCTGCATTTCAAAAAGTGAAAGGTTAGCAAGAAATTCATGAGGGCGGAGGTTTATCAACCTGGAAGGTACTTGCAATTGCCACAACAGCAGTTGCGCCTGCCGATCTTTCTGCCCGATGCCACGCTGGGCGTTGTGCGCGCGCTCGACGCAACCGACCTGGTGCAATGTGGGATCGAGGCGGTGGTGATGAATACCTTTCACCTGATGCAGCGTCCCGGCTCCTCGACGATCCAGGCCCTGGGCGGTCTGCACAGAATGAGCGCGTGGCCGGGTCCGATTATGACAGATTCGGGCGGTTTCCAGGCGTATTCGCTCATCCAGCAGAACGCAAAACTTGGCTCGATCAATGCTGATGGCATCACCTTCCGACCGGAAGCGTCCGAGCGCAAATTTCACCTCACACCCGAAAAGACCATCCAGCTTCAGGTGAGCTATGGGGCCGAGATCGTGGTCTGCCTGGACGAGTGTACCCACGTGGATGCGCCTTTTGAGGAGCAGCAGCGTTCGGTCGAGCGCACCATCGCGTGGGCGCGGCGCTGTAAGGACGAGTTTGTGCGTCTGGTAGAGCAAAAGAGGCTAGCCCCGGAGCAGCAGCCGCTCCTCTTCGCGGTGGTGCAGGGCGGCGGCTATGCCGAGTTGCGCAAGAGGTGCGCCGAGGCGCTGTTAGAGATAGGCTTCGATGGCTTCGGGTACGGCGGCTGGCCGCTCGATCGGCAGGGAAACCTGCTCACGGAGATCATCGCGTATACCAGGGAGCTGATTCCGCGCGCCTTTCCCATGCATGCGCTGGGCGTGGGGCACCCGGACAATCTCGTCGCATGCTATAGGATTGGCTACGATATGTTCGATAGCGCCCTGCCGACCAGGGACGCGCGCAACGGCAGGCTCTATACCGCCGCCACCGATGCGCTGAGGGTAAGCTCCGTCTCGTATGTTTATGTCACCGATAAGAAATATATCAAGTCGGATGCGCCGATCGAGGAAGACTGTGATTGCCTGACCTGCCGTAATTATTCGCTGGGCTATCTGCATCACCTCTTCAAGATCAATGATAGCCTCTTTTATCGACTGGCGACGCTCCACAATCTACGTTTCATGGTCCGCCTGATCGAGCGCCTGCGAGAAGATTCCAATGGGCGCGCAGATTGAGCGGCTGGCGGAGCTGGTCGCGAGCGTGAAGACCAGTTCCAGGTACCAGCAGGTCAGCGAGGCTCTGATTCGGGAGATCGGCGCGCGCGAACTCGCCCGGCGAACCGGCTTTAAAGAGGCGGTCAAGGCTACGAAGAACAAGCTGCACCAGGTTGGCGGAGCTTATCTGACAGAAAAACACGACTACGCTGCCTGGCTGAGCGAGTTGACGCGCCTGGCTCGCGAGGAGAATCGCGAGGACTTTCTCGCGTATCTCAAAACGATCATGGGCCATCACGCCTCGACCAGGGAGCGCCTGCCGATCCTGGAGCAGTTTTATGGGGCCATCCTGGCCGAACTGCCACCCGTCCGTTCCGTGCTCGACATCGCCTGCGGACTCAATCCGCTCGCGCTGCCCTGGATGCCCTTCGCCGGTCCGGTGGAGTATTGCGCCTGCGACATCTACCACGACATGGTTGACTTTCTCAGCCAATTCATGACCTTGCTGCCCGTGCAGGGGCAGGCCGAGGTGCGCGATGTCATCCAGGACTGTCCCACGTGCGCGGCAGACCTCGCCCTTGTCCTCAAAACTATCCCCTGCCTCGAACAGGTGGACAAAACGGCAGGCTCCCGGCTCCTGCGCACCCTCAACGCCCGTCACATTGTCGTCTCCTTCCCGCTCCACAGCCTGGGCGGCAGAGCGCGCGGCATGCAGACCCACTACGCAACCAGCTTTCACGCGCTGCTCGATCCCGCGTGGTCGGTTAAACGCCTCGAGTTCGCGACGGAACTGGCCTTTCTGGTTACGAAAGATGGCTAAACAAAGCCGGTCCTGTTCAAAACGATCTATTGGACCAGCTGCAACCTCTTGCGTTATAATAGGCAGGCAATTCATTCCCGGCAGAGGACGCGAGGAGTAGCAGGTATGCAGCAGCAACAGCAACAGAGTTTTCAGGTCAGCGCGCTCATCTCGGACGATGTGACGCGCCTGGCCCACGAACAACACCTGGGCACGCCACAGGCGGGCTATATGGTCTCGATCCCGCGCTATAGCTGGCGCTGGCTGAGGGCTATCTCTCCTTCCTTTATTCCCATCCTTTTGCTTTTGTTCATGGTGGCGCTTATTCTGTTCCTCAGCCTTTTATCACCTTTGTTTTTCGTCAATACATTCTTCACGGTAGTACTGCTCATATTCTATGTCTTGTTCATGGCTACGCTCATCTTCGTGAACTCCACCTATAAAATGTGCCCTCTCTATACCTGTGAGGGCGGCCTCGTCCTCAAACAATCCGCTACTCGCTTCAAGGTGACGCGCTGGGAAGAGATCGGGACTATCTGGCACACGATCAGGCGCTCCCCCGCAAGTTTGTTCTTCCATTCTCACCTTTATACCATCCGCTGCCACGACGGGTACACCCTGACCTTTAGCGGCGCTCGCAGGTCGCTTGCAGGGCTGAGCAAAACGCTTGAAGATCAATTCACGCGGCTCCATCTGCCTTTCCAGCTTGCCGATTACCGGGCCGGGCACACCCTGCACTTCGGACTGCTCAGCCTTAACCGCGAGGGAATCATCGCTGGGGACAAGATGCTGTCCTGGGAGCAGGTCGCAGATATCGCGCTGGAGAAAGATCGACAGGTGGTGATCTACACAGCGGGTCTGCAGCAAGAAAGCTGGGTGAGCCTGCCAGCGATCAAAGTCCCAAATCTCTGTTTGCTGCTGGCCCTGTACAGGCGCATGCGCAGCGGTCAGACCGAGCAGGAGGTGAGCGCCGAGGCGCTCGCGGGCTATGGTAGAATCCCTACGCTTGTCCAGCCAGGACGCAGAGTCGATCCCTTGCCTGAAAGACTGGCCGCGCTGGCCGAGGAGCAGGGATTGGGTGAGCGCCGCCTGGATCAGCAGCTTGGGCGCAGCCTCTTCACCAGCCCGGCGGGTATTAGTGCTCTGACGATCACGAGCAGTATCTTATTGTTCGTGGGAGTGGCATGTGGCATAAGATCGCTCGCTATGCCAGACAATGGTCTTTCTTCCTTCCTCGGCGAGATTGCTTTTTTCTGCCTTGTATTCACAATAGGCGGAATCGTCGGCATCGTCCATCGCCTTCAGCAGATCCATAACCACACCTACACCTTCGAGCGCGGAATGCTTCTCAAGCGTGGCGAGCAAGCTCCCGTCGTCTATCACTGGGAAGAGATCGAGGCCATCTGGCGCGTGCCGCCTCTTTTCAATAGCCAGAGCAAGCAGGCGATGTCGTCACGGCGTCTGTATGCGCATCGCTTGCAATTGCGCAATGGGGCCAGCTATATGCTCACGCGCTTCAATATCAAGCAGGACGCGCTGGGCAAGATCGTCGAGGAGCAGATCGTGCCCGCGCAATTGCCCGCCGTTGTGGAAGCGTACCAGGCGGGGCAGACCATCACTTTCGGCCAGGTACGGGTCAGTCGGCAGGGCATCAGCGTGGGTGCGCAACTGCTGCCCTGGGACCAGGTCAAATCGGTCTCGCTGCTGGGGAGCCGGCTGGTCATCTATGACATCACGCGGCGCAAGCCCTGGTGCAGCCTGCCGGAGAAAAAGATCCCCAACCTCTTCCTGCTCTTCGCACTGGCCGATTACGCGCGCAATCTCTCCGCGCAGCCGTAATTCAGCAGCGTTTTTTGCTGCGTACCGCGCAGGCGACCCTCGCCCTTGCCTCTCCCTCTTCTGACTGCTATACTACACTTTGCTCTCTTAATAATTAATAATATACCGCAAAAAGACAAGGACACAGCAGTGCGGAATGGCTGGAGACAATGTACGCTGGACGAGGTGCTCACCTTGCAGCGAGGGTTTGATCTTCCCGAACGGGAGCGGCGGCCAGGAGCGGTTCCCATCATCTCTTCCTCGGGCGTGACCGGCTATCATGATACGGCAAGGGTGCGCGCGCCCGGCGTTGTCACCGGCAGATATGGCACGTTGGGGGATGTGTTCTACGTCACAGAGGATTTCTGGCCCTTGAATACGGCATTGTATGTCCGCGATTTCAAGGGCAATGACCCGCGTTTCATCGGTTATTTTTTGCGCACGCTCAACCTCGCCCGGCAGAATGTTGCTGGTGCTGTGCCAGGCGTCAACCGCAATGTGCTACATATGCTTGCCGTCAGCATTCCTCCACTGCCCCTCCAGCGCATCATCGCGAGCATCCTGGCCGCCTACGATGACCTGATCGAGAACAACACGCGCCGCATTGCTAATCTCGAAGAACGTGCCCGACTGCTCTATGACGAATGGTTCGTCAGATTCCGCTTTCCGGGGCATGAGCGTGTGCGGCTGGTGGAGTCAGAGTTGGGGATGGTGCCGCAAGGATGGAAGATAGTGAAGCTTGGGGACGTAATCGAGTTCGCCTATGGCAAGGCGCTCAAGGCACAGGAGAGAATGCCGGGTTCAGTCCCCGTCTATGGATCGTCGGGCATCGTCGGTTATCACGCAGAGAGCCTGGTGCGCGGTCCCGGGGTGATCGTTGGGCGCAAGGGCAATGTCGGTACGGTCTACTGGTCGGAAACCAATTTTTATCCCATCGATACGGTCTTTTATGTACGGACCGATCTTTCATTGCCGTATGTGTATTATAATCTCCAGAGGCAGAGATTTCTGAATAGCGATGCAGCGGTTCCCGGGTTACGTCGCGCTC
>Ga0209581_1004381_pt1 | contig 11373 bp, 9 predicted proteins | sample Coa_R2_FD_187160 | JGI IMG/M metagenome (GOLD analysis project Ga0209581, IMG submission 187160) | Surface soil microbial communities from Centralia Pennsylvania, which are recovering from an underground coalmine fire - Coalmine... | ecosystem: Environmental > Terrestrial > Soil > Unclassified ...
GGCGGTCGTCTTCACGAGCGCGACCGGAACCTGGCGGCAGGTCGCGGTGGCCTGCTCGCCCGCCGACGCCGGCGCGGCCGCGGCCGTCTGGGTCGGGCTCGGCGGCTACGACCTCGGCTCGCGGGCGGTCGAGCAGATCGGCACCGACGCCGACTGCGACGCCGCCGGCGCGCCCGTCTACTACGCCTGGTACGAGCTCGTGCCGGGGTCCAGGGTGAAGCTTGCGCTCCCGGTCCGGCCCGGCGACCTCGTCACCGCGTCCGTAAGCGTCGTCGGGACGGGCCTCGTCCTCCAGCTTCGGAACCGCACCCGCAACGCGCTCGTCACCGAGCGGGTGACCCCGGCCGGCCCGCTCGACCTGAGCTCCGCGGAGTGGATCGCGGAGGCGCCGTCGCTCTGCGCGGCGTCCTGCCGGCCGCTCCCCCTGGCCGACTTCGGCGCCGTCACCTTCTCCCGGATCGCCGCGGTCGGCAACCGGGTCGCGGGGACGCTGACGGCGCCCACCTGGAGCGCCGTCCCGCTCCGGCTCGTGCCGCGGCCGGGCTCGGCGACCCCGGCCGGCACCGCCCCGCCGAGCCTCGCCGCCCCGGACGGCAGGTCGTTCACCGTCGCCTGGCTTGCGGACGCGACCGCCCCGGCGCCGGCCGGGTAGATCCCCCGTCGGGGTGAGGGGCGGGGCACGAGGCCGCCCGATACAGCGGGCGTGATCCGACGATCACCTCGCGGCATCTACCCCTCCGAAGGAGGCACTTCCTTGAAGCGATCCCTCGTACTCGCCTGCGCCGCCCTCGCCTTCGCGGCCGCTCCCGCGGCCGGCATCGCGGCCGTCCCGCCGGCCAACGGCGACGACGTCGTCCTGCCGGACGGGAGCGTCTACCAGCTCGGCGACGACGGCGCCTACCACCTGATCCCGGACGTCGCGACCGCGAACGCGATGCACCTCGACTGGAACGGGCTCGTGCAGGTCGAAAGCCTGGACGGCCCGGTCGGCGACCCGATCGCGAGCGTGGCCGCCGCGGCGGCGCCGCAGGTCGTGGCGTCGACCCGGACGGCGACCGTGAGCGTCCCGCCGGCGAACGGCGACGACGTCGTCCTGCCGGACGGGAGCGTCTACCAGCTCGGCGACGACGGCGCCTACCACCTGATCCCGGACGTCGCGACCGCGAACGCGATGCACCTCGACTGGAACGGGCTCGCGCAGGTCGGAAGCCTCGACGGCCCGGTCGGCGACCCGATCCCGAGCGTCGACTGAGGAAGGCGGCGACCGAACGGCCCGAGCGAGAGCGGGCCGTTCTCCCGCCACGCCGCCGACCGCCCCTCGCCGCCCCTTTTAAGGAGCTTCTTAGGCGCCGTTCAGGGAATGCTCAACGGGCGGGTCGATACTGGGAGCCGATGACGATCTCCTGGCGTACGCTCAGCTTCGCCGGCGCGACCGCGCTCGCCGCGGTGGCGCTCGGGGCCGGCGCCGCCCGGGGCTCCGCCCACGACGTCGCCGCGAGCGTCGACCAGGCGATCGTCGACATCAACACGAACCTCGGCTACGAGCAGGCGCAGGCGGCCGGCACCGGGATCGTGATCGGGGCGAACGGGCTCGTGCTGACGAACAACCACGTGATCCGGGGCGCGACGGCCATCCGCGTCACCTCGGTCACGACCGGCAGGAGCTACAAGGCGACCGTGCTCGGGTACTCGGTCAGAGACGACGTCGCGCTGCTGCGGCTCGCGAACGCCTCCGGGCTCGCGACCGCGACGATCGGCGACTCGAAGGCGCTCAGGGTCGGGCAGTCGGTCACGGCGATCGGCAACGCCGGCGGGGTCGGGGGGACGCCGAGCGTCTCCACCGGCACCATCACCGGCCTCAACCGGTCGATCACGGCCACCGACGACCAGGGGTCGAGCGAGCAGCTGACCGGTCTGATCGAGACCGACGCCGGCCTGCAGCCGGGCGACTCCGGCGGCGCGCTCGTCGACGCGAGCGGCCGGGTGGTCGGGATGAACACCGCCGGCTCGACGAACTTCAGCTTCCAGGGCTCGGCCTCCGACGGCTACGCGATCCCGATCGCGAAGGCGCTCGCGGTCGCGCGGCAGATCGAAGCCGGGAAGTCCTCCGCGGCGGTGCACGTCGGGCCGACGCCGATGCTCGGCGTCACCGTCCAGTCCGCCGGCGGCTTCGGCTTCGGCTTCCCGGGCTTCAACGACGGCGGGGTCGCCGGCGCGACCGTCGCCCAGGTGCTCGCCGGGCTGCCCGCCGCCCGCGCGGGCATCGCCCCGGGCGACACGATCACCGCGCTCGGCGGGAAGACCGTCTCGTCCCCGGACGACCTGACCGCCGCGCTCCTCCTGCGCCACCCGAACGCGACGGTGCTCCTCGTGTGGATCGACCAGTTCGGGACGAGGCACCGCGCGAGCGTGAAGCTCGCGGCCGGCCCGCCGCAGTAGGCGTCGAGGCGGCGCGCGCAGCCCGGCTCGACCGTCCCCGGGCGGCGGGCGCGCCGGGCACACTACGGCGGGGCGGTTAGCTCAGCCGGGAGAGCGCCTGGCTTACACCCAGGAGGTCGGCGGTTCGATCCCGTCACCGCCCACTGCGCTCGGCGCCTGCCGAGCTCGGCTTGGCCGATCAGGTTCTCGGGGCAACTCTCGCTGTGCGGACGACGTGTGCACGATCGCGACGACGACGTCTCGGGGCGACGCCGGTCACCGGCACGGCGGGCTCGGATCTCGTGGGTGACTGGGAGCTCGACAGCGGCGAGTTCCACGACGATCCAACCGCTCGGGGCGGTCGCTCCCGGGACGCCGCCGGCCATCGTCGCTCGTGACCGTGCGTCCTCGGCACAGCTCTCGTGGGGTCTCGATCGACTGCGACGCAAGCGGCCAGTTGGCGCAGGCGACGCGTCGCGCGCCGCGGCGCCTCCGCAGGCTGCGCGTGCCGAACGGCACGAGCGCGTGCGCGCCGCGCCCGGCCGCGCCTGGGGCGGCGCCGCCGTCTGGAGCGGCTCTTAACATCGGTTTCACAGCGAGCGCCTAAGCTCGCAGCCGTCCTTTGCTCTCTGCCAGAGGGGGTTCTCATGCTCGTGTCGCGGCCGCTTCGTCTCGCCCTGATCGCGTTCGTCGTGCTGCTCGCCCTCCCGGCGGGCGCCGCCGAGGCGTCGCCGCGCATGCCGATCTGCTTCTACGACGACCCGAGCTTCCGCTGGGCGCCGGCGTCGGACATCCTCGCGAACCTGAACGCGGCCCGAGCCGCCCACGCCTCGCTCGTCCACGTGCTCGCGGACTGGTCGCAGATCGCCCCCGAGAAGCCGAAGAACCCGCTGAACGGCGACGACCCGGCGTACCGGCTGAGCGACCTCGACGCGCTCGTGCGGACGGCGCCGAGGTACAACCTGCAGGTCTTCATCACGATCTCCGGCACGCCCAAGTGGGCGAACGGCGGCCAGACGCCGAACCATCCGCCGACCAACCTCCAGGACCTGACGAACTTCGCGCACATGCTCGCCGCCCGCTACAACGGCCGCCGGCCCGGCTTCGGCGCGGTCACGCGCTGGGCGGTCTGGAACGAGCCGAACCTCGGCCTCTTCCTGACGCCCCAGTTCGGCCCCGGCGGGAAGATCGTCAGCCCCGCCGAGTACGTGAAGCTCTACCTCGCCGCGTACAAGGGGATCAAGGCCGGCAATCCGTCCGCGGTCGTCGCCGCGGGCGAGACCTCGAACCGCGGCCGCAACCATCCCACGGGCGGGATCAGCGACTCGGTCGCGCCGGCGACCTTCGCCCACCTCGTCGCGCTCGTCGACCCGAAGCTCCCGTTCGCCGCATGGTCGGAGCACCCGTACCCGAGCGAGTACCGGCTCGGGCCGCTGCAGAAGGTCGCCTACCCGAACGTGTCGCTGACGAACATCGACAAGTTCGGGGCCTCGCTCCAGCAGTGGTTCCACCGCCGCGTCCCGATCTGGATCACCGAGTGGGGAGAGCAGACGGCGCCCGAGTACGTCGGGCCGAGCCCGGGGCTCGGCGGGGTCAGCCACGCTCAGCAGGCGAAGGACGCCGTGACCGCGCTCCACCTCGCGGCCGCGAGCCCCTACGTGCAGATGTTCTGCTGGTTCATCCTGCGCGACTCGTCGAGCCAGACGTGGTTCAGCGGGCTCGAGACGAAGTCGGGGGCGAAGAAGCCCGCCTACGCGCGGTTCGCGGCCACCGCGGGGACGATCGACGGGCAGACGATCGCGGTGGCGCCGAACCGCTACTTCACGGCCACGATCGACGTCCCCTTCCTCACCTACCACGACCTGCCCGGCGCGCCGGTCGGCGTCACCTACCGCGTCTACCTGGGCAGGTCGGTGGCGGCGATCGGGCAGCCGCTCGTCCACCTCGCGGCCGACCAGACGGTCTCCTTCCGGGTCAAGTTCAAGCCGGCGAAGGGCATGAGCTACACGATGACCGTCGTCGTCAACGACAAGCACGGGCAGAAGGCGACGCGCACGGTCGCGCTCGTCCCCGCATAGCGATCGCGCGTCTCGACGGCATCACGGCGATCGTCACCGGCGCCTCGAGCGGTATCGGCGCCGCCACCGTCCGCGCGCTCCGGGCCGAGGGCGCGCGCGTGGTCGGCGGCGCGCGCCGCGTCGAGCGCATCGACGCGGACGTCGCGCTCGCGCTCGACGTCCGCGACGTCGCGAGCTGCGAGCGCTTCGTCGAGGCGGCCGGGCCGGTCGACGTGCTCGTCAACGCCGCCGGGCTCGCGCTCGGCCGCCACCCGGTCGACGAGTCGTCCGAGGAGGAGGAGCGCACCGTCCTCGAGACGAACGTGAACGGGCTCGTGCGGATGACGCGGCTCGTGCTCCAGCGCACGCTGCGCGAGCCGGGGCACATCGTCAACATCGGCTCGGTCGCCGGCCGGTGGGCCTACCCGCACGGCGCGAGCTACATCGCGTCGAAGTTCGCGGTGCGCGGCTTCACCCGCGCGCTGCGGGAGGATCTGCTCGGGCGGGACATCCGCGTCACGACCGTCGACGCCGGTCTCGTCGAGACCGAGTTCTCGCTCGTGCGCTTCCGCGGCGACGCGCAGCGGGCGAAGGCGGTCTACGAGGGCACGCGGCCGCTCTCCGCCGAGGACGTCGCCGAGTGCGTCCTGTTCGCCGTCACGCGCCCGCGCCACGTCGTCGTCGACGAGCTCGTCGTGATGTCGATCGACCAGTCCTCGGGCGGGCGGATTCACCGCCGGTCCGACGCCGGCCTCGTCCCCCAGTAGCGCTTCAAGCCGGCGTAGGACATGGCGAAGGACGCGACCGTGTCGTAGCGCTCGGCGTCCCCGGCCGCGTCGGCGCCGGCGGCGGCGACGAACTCCTCCTCGCTCATCCCGTCGCGGACCCTCGCCGCCCAGCGGTCGAGCTCCGCGACGAGCCGGTCGAGGTGCTCCTCGACGTCGTCGTGGACGCCGAAGTGGATCAGCGCGAGGCGCTCGGGCGCGCGCCGGCGGATCTCGCCGATCGTCGCGTGCCAGGCCTCGACGTCGAGGTCCGGGGGCGGCGAGACGGGGAGGACGTACGCGCTCGGCGGGATGCGGACGCCGCAGGCGTCGCCGGCGAGCAGCGTCCCGTCGCGGTAGTAGCAGACGTGGTGGGAGGCGTGGCCGGGCGCCGGGAAGCACTCCCAGCCGAGCACCTCGCCGGCGGCGACCCGGATGCTCGCCGCCGGGACCGGCGTCACCTCGCCCCAGAGCGCGTCGAACGCCTCGCCGTAGATCCGCCGCGCCGAGGCTTCGAGCCTCGAGGGGTCGGCGAGGTGCGGCGCCCCCACCTCCGACACCCAGACCTGGAGGCGCGGGTGCTCCCGCACGAGCGCGCCCGCGGCGCCGGCGTGGTCGAGGTGGATGTGGGAGAGCAGCAGGTGCTGGACGTCCGTCAGCGCGAGCCCGGCGGCGCCGAGCCGCTCCCGCAGCCGCTCGAGCGTCGTCGCGGGGCCGCAGTCGAAGAGGGCGACCCCGCCGGCGGTCTCGACGAGGTACACGCCGATCGTGCGCTCGAGGCCCTGGAAGCGGAGGTCGAGCGGCTCGATCACGCCCGCGCCGGCGCGGCGGCCGCGGGCGCGAGCGCGGCCTCGAGGTCGGCGACGAGGTCGTCGGCCGACTCGATCCCGACCGAGAGCCGCACCAGGGAGGGCGGCGGCGCGAACGGCGCCCCGGCGGTCGAGGCGTGGGTCATCCGCGCCGGGTGCTCGATGAGGCTCTCCACGCCGCCGAGCGACTCGGCGAGCTGGAAGAGGCTCGTGCGGGCGCAGAAGGCGACCGCCTCCTCCTCGGACGCGAGCAGGGCCGAGACCATGCCGCCGAAGTCGCGCATCTGCCGGCGCGCGACCGCGTGGCCGGGGTGGGAGGCGAGGCCCGGGTAGAGGACGCGCTCGACCGCCGGGTGGCTCTCCAGGAACCCGGCGACCCGGCGCGCGTTCTCGCAGTGCTGGCGCATCCGGACGGCGAGCGTCTTGATCCCGCGCAGGACGAGCCAGGCGTCGAACGGCCCCGGCACCGCCCCGAGCGACTTCTGCAGGAAGCGCAGCCGCTCGGCGAGCCCAGGGTCGCTCGTCGCGACCGCCCCGCCGACGACGTCGGAGTGCCCGCCGAGGTACTTGGTCGTCGAGTGCACGACGAGGTCCGCGCCGAGGGCGAGCGGTTGCTGGAGATACGGCGTCGCGAAGGTGTTGTCGACGACGAGGAGCGCTCCGACCGCGTGGGCGGCGTCGGCGGCGCGCCGGATGTCGACGACGTTCAGCATCGGGTTCGACGGCGTCTCCACCCACACGAGCCGGACGTCGTCGTCGAGGTACGAGGCGAGGTGCTCGTCGAACGCGTCCGCTGGCACGTAGGTGAAGCGGTACCCCTTCGGCTCGTACACCTGCGAGGTCATCCGGTAGACCCCGCCGTAGACGTCGGCGATCAGCACCACGCGCTCGCCGGGCGCGACGAGGTGCATGATCGTCGTCGTCGCGCCGAGGCCCGACGAGAACGCCGCGCCGTGCTCGGCGCCCTCGAGGCTCGCGAGCGCCGTCTCGAGCGCCGCGCGCGTCGGGTTCGCGACGCGGGAGTAGTCGTAGCCCTTGTGCTTTCCGACCGCCTCCTGCACGTAGGTGGAGGTCTGGTAGATCGGCGTGATCACCGCCCCGGTCGCCGGATCCGGCTCCTGCCCGGCGTGGATCGCGCGCGTCTCGAAGTCCATCGGCGAAGCGTAGTCGCGGCGCGCCGTCGCCGGCTCGGTCAGGTCCTATGCGCGAGGTACTCGAGCAGGTCGGAGCGCGTGACCACCCCGACCGGGCGTCCTTCGCGCGCGACGAGGACCGCGTTCGCCCGCCCGGTGAGGGCGGCGACGATCTCGTCGACCGAGGCGCCGGCCTCGACCGCGGCGAGCGGCGGCTGCATCACCGTCGCCACGTCCTCGTGGAGCACGTCCGCGTTGCGGAAGACGCGGTCGAGCAGGTCGCGGTCCTGCAGCGAGCCGATCACGTCGGCGAGCGAGTCGACCGCGCCGTCGCGCACGACGGGAAGCTGCGAGATCGAGTAGCGCTGCATCGTGTCGATCGCCTCCGCCACCTTCTGGTGCGCCGAGATCGTCACGAGCGCCGGCACCTCGCGCTCCTCGACGCCCTTCGACTCGAGCAGCACGTCGACCGTCGGCACCGGAGCCGTGCGCTCGAGGAAGCCGTGCTCGATCATCCAGTTGTCGTCGAAGAGCTTCGAGAGGTACGAGCGCCCCGAGTCGGGGAGCAGCGCGAGCACCTGCGCCTCGGGGCCGAGGCGCTTCGCCACCTGGAGCGCAGCCCACACGGTGGTGCCCGACGAGCCGCCGGCGAGCAGTCCCTCCTCGCGGGCGAGCCGGCGCGCGGTCTGGAACGAGTCGCGGTCGGAGACGCGCACCCACTCGTCGACGACCGTCGGGTCGAGCGTCGCCGGCCACGAGTCCTTGCCGATCCCTTCGACGAAGTAGGGGTGGACGCCGTGCTCGTCGTCGGCGGTGAAGACGGATCCCTCGGGGTCGGCGCCGACGACGAGCACGCCCGGCGCGCGCTCCTTGAAGTAGCGGCCGACGCCGGTGATCGTGCCGCCGGTGCCGACCGAGACGACGATCGCGTCGAGCTCGCCGCCGGTCTGCTCCCAGATCTCCGGGCCGGTCTGCCGGTAGTGCGCCTCCGGGTTGGCGAGGTTCGAGTACTGGTCGGGCTTGAACCCGCCCGGGATCTCCTCGGCGAGCCGCGAGCTGACCGAGTAGTACGACTCGGGCGAGTCGGGGTCGACGGCGGTCGGGGTGATCACCACCTCCGCGCCGTACGCCCGCAGCATCGCGATCTTCTCCTGGCTCATCTTGTCGGGCATCACGAAGATGCAGCGGTAGCCCTTGAGGGCGGCGGCGATCGCGAGGCCGACCCCGGTGTTGCCGGACGTGGGCTCGACGATCGTCCCGCCCGGCCGGAGCAGCCCGTCGCGCTCGGCCGCCTCGATCATCGCGAGCCCGATCCGGTCCTTGACCGAGCCGCCCGGGTTCAGGTACTCGAGCTTGGCCAGGATCGTCCCCGGCACCTCGCGGGAGATCCGGTCGAGCCGGACGATCGGCGTTCCGCCGACGAGCTCGAGCACGCTCGGGTACGTGCGCGCCATCGGCCGAAGGCTAATCGCTCCGCCCGCAGGCTCGCCGCCCGCTCCGGCGGGGCGGTAGCCTTCGCGCCGGTGAACGTGGTCGTCTCCAACCTCAAGGGGGGGGTGGGGAAGACGACGACCGCCGTCTACCTGGCGGCGGTCGCGGCCGAGAACGGCCACGCGCCGGTCGTCCTGATCGACGCCGACCGCCAGGCGTCGGCCGCCGAGTGGCTCGACGAGCGGCCGATCGACGGCGTCGAGCTCGTCGAGGCGCCCTCGGAGCGGACGCTCACCCGCGCGATGGAGAGCCACGGCGGCCTCGGGATCGTCGACACCCCGCCCCACGACGAGCGGATCGTGCAGACCGCGGTCGCGCTCGCCGACGCGGTCGTGATCCCGACGCGGGCGGGCGGGGTCGAGTTCTCCCGGGTGGTGGCGACGCTCGGGATCATCCCCGAGCGGGCGCGCTACGGCGTCGTCATCTGCTCGGCACGCCTCGGGACGAACGACCTCGACGAGACGATCGCCTGGTGGCGCAAGGAGCGCGTCCCGATCTGGGGCGTCGTCCCGGAGCGGGTCGGGATCGCCGCCGGCCCCGAGGCCCGCCTGTACCGCGAGGGGCTCGAGCACTACGCGGGCGTCCTCCGGCGGGCGCTCCGCCAGAAGCGCTGAGCGGCGCCGCCCCCGGCCCGTCCGGGCTCAGTGGCGGAAGTGGCGCCGGCCGGTGAAGACCATCGCGGCACCCGCGGCCTCGACCGCCGCCACCACCTCGGCGTCGCGCTTCGAGCCGCCGGGCTGGATGATCGCCGCGACCCCGGCCTCGAGCGCGAGCCGGGGCCCGTCCGCGAACGGGAAGAAGGCGTCGCTCGCGAGCACCGCGCCGCGCAGGTCGTGCCCGTGCTCGCGCGCCTTCTCGAGCGCGATCCGGACCGCGTCGACGCGGCTCATCTGGCCCGCCCCGATCCCGATCGTCTGCCGGTCCCTGGCGATCACGATCGCGTTCGAGGCGACGTGGCGGCACACCTGCCACGCGAACACGAGGTCGTCGAGCTGCCGCTCGGTCGGCGACCCGGCCACCGGCTCGAGGGGAGGCGGGGCGAGGTCGGCGTCCCGCTCCTGCACGAGCAGCCCCCCGAGGACACGCCGGTAGTCGAGCTCGCCGGGGGTGTCCGCGCGCCGCTCCTCCTCGCGGAGGATGCGGAGCGCCGGCTTCGCCCGGAGCGCGGCGAGCGCCTCTTCGTCGTAGCCCGGCGCCTCGACCACCTCGACGAAGTGCTCGGCGATGCGCGCCCCGAGCGGGCCGGTCACGGGCCGGTTCGCGACCAGCACGCAGCCGAACGCCGACACCGGATCCGCCGCGAGCGCCCGCGCGTACGCCTCCTCGATCGTGTCCGCGCTCGCGACGCCGCACGGGTTCGCGTGCTTGACGATCACCACCGTCGGCGCCTCGAACTGCCGCGCCACGCGGCGGGCGCCCTCGAGGTCGGCGAGGTTGTTGTAGGAGAGCGCGCGGCCGCCGAGCTGGTCGACGCCCGAGAGCAGGTGCCGCCGCGCCCCGACCTCGCGGTAGTAGGCCGCGCGCTGGTGCGGGTTCTCGCCGTAGGGGAGGTCCGTGACCTTGTCGAAGGCGAGGGTGAGCGTCTCCGGGAACTCCTCCGCCTCCCCGAACCAGCGCGCGATCGCGGCGTCGTAGGACGCCGTGGTCGCGAACGCCTCGCTCGCGAGCGACCGGCGCAGCTCGAGGGAGATCGAGCCGCGGGCCCGCAGCTCGTCGAGCACGACCTCGTACTGCTCCGGCCGGCAGACGGCCACCACGTGCGCGAAGTTCTTCGCCGCCGCGCGCAGCATCGCCGGCCCGCCGACGTCGATCGCCTCCACCGCCTCCGCCTCGGTCGCGCCCGGCCGCCCGGCGACCGACGCGAACGGGTAGAGGTTGACGCACACGAGGTCGATCGGCTCGATCCCGTGCTGGGCGAGCTCGAGCAGGTCCTCCGGGACGTCCCTGCGGGCGAGGATGCCGCCGTGGATCTTCGGGTGGAGCGTCACCACCCGGTGCCCGAGCAGCTCCGGCGCCCCGGTGACGAGCTCGACGGGCAGCACCGGGATTCCGTCGGCGGCGAGCCGCCTGGCCGTCCCGCCCGACGAGACGATCTCCCAGCCGAGGTCGACGAGCCCGGCGGCGAAGCTCTCGATCCCCGCCTTGTCCCAGACGCTGAGGAGCGCGCGCATCAGCCCATCATCTCGCGCACGACGGTGGGCAGCAGCCGGTGCTCGACCGCGTGGATGCGCTCCTCGAGCGTCTCGCGCGGCTCGACCGGCACCGCCTCCTGCCGCAGGACGGGCCCGGTGTCGAGCCCCTCGTCGACGAGGTGGACGGTGACGCCGGTCGTCTCGACGCCCGCCGCGAGCGCGTCGCGGATCGCGTGCGCGCCGGGGAAGGCGGGCAGCAGCGAGGGGTGGACGTTGACGACCCGGCCGGGGAAGCGGTCGAGGAACGGCCGCGTCAGCAGGTGCATGTAGCCGGCGAGGACGACGAGCTCGACGCCGTGCCGCTCGAGCCACGTCGCCATCACGAGGTCGCGCTCCTCCCGGCTCGCGTGGCACTCGAGGCTGAAGGTCGCGGTCGCGACCCCGGCGGCGCGCGCCCGCACGAGCGCGTAGGCGTCCGTGCGGTTCGAGGCGACCGCGACCACCGGCAGCCCCGCGTCGAGGAGCGCCTGGAGGTTGCTGCCGTTGCCGCTGACGAGGACCCCTATCAC
>Ga0209581_1004387_pt1 | contig 11360 bp, 11 predicted proteins | sample Coa_R2_FD_187160 | JGI IMG/M metagenome (GOLD analysis project Ga0209581, IMG submission 187160) | Surface soil microbial communities from Centralia Pennsylvania, which are recovering from an underground coalmine fire - Coalmine... | ecosystem: Environmental > Terrestrial > Soil > Unclassified ...
CCAGGATGGGGATAAGATCAAGGCCCTTCTCCGTCAGGACATACTCTTCTTTGCGCTTATCTTGCTCTGAGTGCCGTTTCATCAGAATACCCTGCTGCTCCAGGTGGGCCAGGCGGCTTGCCAGAATATTTGTCGCCATTCCCTCTTCCGAGGCTAGAAATTCCCCGTAGGTCCTTTTTCCGAAGTAGACGATATCGCGAATGATGAGCAGCGACCACGGATCGCCAAACAGCTCTAAGGCAAAGTTGATCGGACAGTCCGAGCGCCTTTGATGCTTATGTTTCATTCCTCGACTCCTTCCTTTCCCCGGAAGGCGAAGCCTTGCTCCGCATGATTTGCTGCAACCATGTTCTTTCTCTCTTGTTCCAGATTTCCTTCCTGGCTCCGGTAAAGTATAGCACTTTTACTTGTAAATTGCAAGTAATAAAGCCCTGGCAATAGGACAAATTTTCGCGTATCATAGGGAGCATGGAAACACTACATCTGGCATACCGCCCACCGTTCGATGCCGCTGCGCTGCTCGCCTATTTGGGGAACCGGGCTATTCGTGGCGTTGAGGAAATTACCGCAAGGGGATACAGACGCACTATTGTGCTGCCGCGCTCGCGGGGAGTAATCGAGCTGGAGCCGAAACTGGAGATGCATACTATTTTCGTTCATGTGCAACTCAGCAGTATGAACGATCTCGACCTGCTCACACAGCGCTGCCGGCAGGTTTTCGATCTCGACGCGGACCCAGCAACTATCGGGCAGATTCTCGCTGCCGATCCCGTTCTGGCGCCGCTGGTCGCGCTCAGGCCGGGACTGCGCGTGCCCGGCACGGTCGATGGCTTCGAGCTGGCCGTGCGCGCCATCCTGGGCCAGCAGGTTTCGGTCGCGGGCGCGCGCACGCTGGCCGGCAGGATCGTCGCCGCAGTGGGAGAACCCTTAGCAAGTCCTGTGGGAACCCTGACGCATTTCTTCCCTTCTCCGGCAGTCCTGGCGCGGGCCAACTTGAGCGGCCTGGGAATTACGCAGAGCCGCGTGAACGCCATCCGGGCGCTGGCCAGGAGCGTGGCATCTGGCGAACTGGTGCTGGATCGCCACGCCGACCGCGCCCGAACGATCGCGCAGTTGCAGGCACTGCCGGGCGTGGGACCCTGGACGGCGGCCTATATCGCCATGCGTGCGCTCGGCGATCCAGACGCCCTGCCGGTCACGGACCTGGGCCTGCTGCGCGCACTCGAATATCGGGGACTCGCGACGCGTCCGCGCGAGATTCTGGCCTACGCCGAAGCCTGGCGCCCCTGGCGAGCGTATGCAACTCATCATTTGTGGGCCAGCCTGGCATCCGTGCAGAAGACCGGAAAAGATAACGGCTTCTCTACCTGAACGTTGAAACGGCTCCCTCTTTCTGCGTAAGAAACTCCAGCAGCGCAGGTCGGCCCTCCTGCGTTTGCCGAATCCCTCGCTGGAGGGCCGGGATGATCTCCTGAGGCTCGGTAACGCGCTCTGCATAGCCTCCCAGGGCGCGGGCCAGTTCCGCGTAGTTTCCAGAAATATCAGTGCTGCGATACTTCTCGGTTGCAACTTTCATGACCGGCAGCTCGATGGCCATAGAGAAGTTGTTAAGCAAGATCGAGAGAATGGGAATCCGCTCGCGGACAGCCGTCTCAAAGTCCATACCGGTAAAACCAATGGCGGCATCTCCCCATACGTTGACGCACAGCATCTCTGGACGCGCCAGCTTGGCCCCCAGCGCAAGGCCCAGCCCGTACCCCAGTTGCGTCGTTTTGCCCCAGCCGATATAGGTCAGCGGCTCCTGCGAGACCCAGAAAGGCGAAAGCTGATCGCGCGGACTTCCCGCGTCGTGCGTGATGATGGTATGAGCCACGTCCACCGTATGCAGCAGATCCCAGATGACGCGATATGGAGAGAGGGGGATTTCGTTCGAGGTGAGCCTGGGCATCCACTGTTCGAGCCACTGTTGTTTGCTCGTCTGGATTTGCTGGACAAGTTGTTCACGTCTGCCTCGCGCGGCCCCGCCGGTTCGCTCTTTGACAGCTTCAACGAGCATGGCCAGGGTTAATCCCGCATCCCCTAGCAGTGCGTGGTCGATCGCCAGGTCCTTGTTCAGGTCGGCGGGATCGAGCGTTGCCTGGATGAACGTCTTGCCCTTCGGCATGCTGATCCCATACGCCGTCGTGGTAAAACTGCACCCGATGCCGAAAATCACATCGGCGTCCGCTAAAAAATCGTGAACCGGCCTGGGCATGGCGAGGCCACCTGAGCCGAGGGAAAGCGGGTGCGTCTCTGGAAAAGCGCTCTTGCCCTGCAGACTCGTCGTCACCGGGGCCTCAAGCATTTCTGCCAGTTCCCGTAATGGCTGCCAGGCTCTGGCATAATGTACTCCCTGACCGGCATAGATCACCGGACGCTTTGCCTCGACCAGCACCTGAGCAACCTGCTCGACTGATCGGGGATCGGGCGCCGAACGCACCCGGGGAGCAGGACGATAGTGCAACGGCTCAGCGATCTCCTCCGCAAAAAGATCCCCAGGAATTTCGACCATCACCGGTCGCGGTCGTCCGTTCTTGACCTGAGTGAAAGCGCGTCGCATGGCGTCCACCACCGTGTCGGCCCGGCTGACCTGTTCAACTGATTTGGTGATCTGCTGGAAATTGAGCAAGGCATTGAAGTTGGGGGGAACGTTGATCAGTGCCCGGGGATAGCCGGCGGGAAGGACAACAATGGGAACCGAGTCGCCGTAAGCCTGGGCGACGCCGCCAAAGGCGTTCTCCGTGCCAGGACCATGCTGCATGGCAAAGACGCCTATGCGCTCTCCTGACGTAACCCGGCTCACGGCATCGGCCATGTGCAATCCCGTGCGCTCCTGCCGCACAATGATCGTCCGAATATCAGCTTCAGCCGCAGCTTCGATGATCGGATTCACCGGATACCCGATCAGAAATTCGACCCCTTCGCGCTTGAGAATCTCAGCGATCGCACGGGATACTTTCATGTTGCTTTCCTTTCTTTCTGACTCTATTCCTGCTTAACCATAGCACGGGTATTCTACAGTGAGATAGGGCACAGGCGCCGTTGCCTGCTTGAGATAGAGCGGGTGGCGTGGGAAGCCATCTCTTGTCGCTCCCAGACAGCAGACTGAGTCCGGCAGCAGGCGCAAGACCGCGCGGTCGCGACCATAGAGCCTGCCGTGCGTGCCCCAGCCGACGACAACAAGCTGCGCAGAGGAGACGGCCTGGAGAATGGCGGCGTCGTTTGCCGGCCCGACCGGATCGAGCGCTGTTTTCAATTGATAGGGATGGGTGGCGCGATAGGCGAAAAGGTTGACCAGTTCCAGCGAGCCAAAGCCCCAGGCGCGGGCAAAGCCCACGCAGCGGCGCACCGTTGGATCGTCGAGCGTTGCGTCGGCGGTGCTCGGATTGAGCAAAATAAACGTTACCTTCGGCAAGGCTGCGGACCACACGCGCCACAGGGTGTAGCGATAGGGGCCGAGAATCGTCGCGCCCGTTTCCATAGTTTCCCTCACTTCTCAAAAGCATACCAGAACTTGCGCAGATAATCCACAGTAGATCGCTACCGGTTTATGGTACTGGAGGAGAGGCTCCCGTCCTCTATCGATGTGATAAAATAGCAAAAGAAGAGTTCCAGGGTTGCGGCCAGAGGAGAAAGGAAAGATGTCCGATAACTGCTTATGATTCCCCTCAGGGAACGGCTGAGCACAGCATCTCGCTAATGCTCGGCCACCCCGATCCAACGCTATTGCTGACTCCTGAACTGCGCACCGTGATGCAGGAGGTCCTCAGTTCATCCCAGGCATACCAGGGACTGCAATACGGTCCAGAGCAGGGCACACAGAACCTGCTCACATTTCTTGCCGAACGCATCAGCCGGGAGCAGGGGATCTCCATTGAGCCGGCGAACCTGATGCTTGTCGCCGGCTCGACGCATGCCGTCGATATGCTCACACGACTGTTTGCCGCGCCGGGAGGCGTTGTGCTGGTTGAGGCGCCGAGTTATGCCGACGCTCTGCACATTTTTCGGGATCACCGGGTCGAACTGCACTCTGTCCCAATGGATGACGACGGCCTGCGTCCAGACGCCTTAGAGGAGCAGCTTCTGCACCTGCAAACGGGCGGCACCCCGGCCAGCATGCTCTATACCGTGCCCAATTTTCATAACCCGACGGGCAGAACCCTATCCACTGAGCGGCGTCTTCAGATTATCGAGCTGGCCCGCCGGTACAGCTTTCTCATTGTCGAAGATGATGTCTACCACGACCTCTTCTTCGAGGAGACTGTTCCCCCTGGCTTCTATGCGCTGGCGCAGGGCGAAGGGGTCGCGAGCATCGGCAGCTTCTCGAAGACGCTGGCTCCGGGCTTCCGGCTTGGCTGGCTGCTAGCCTCGCGGGAGATTGTTCAGCGCTGCATCGACTGCGGGACCTCGCAGATGGGCGGCGGTGCCAATCCCTTTGCCGCTCAGATCGTGGCTGAATACTGCCGGCGTGGCCACTGGGAATCCCACCTCGCTCGCTTGCGCTCGGTGTACCGGATGCGCCGCGATACCGCGCTCTCTGCTCTGGGCCAGCAAATGCCGCCCGACGTTACCTGGACACGGCCCGCCGGGGGCTTTTTCCTCTGGCTCACGCTGCCTGGACAGGTCCTGGCCCGCAACGTCAAACGTCTGGCCCAACGGCAGGGCGTGGAGATAGCGGACGGCACCGGCTTCTTTGTCAATCCCTCCGACGGTCAGCATAACCTGCGCCTCGCATATAGCTACGCAGCACCGGATGAGCTTGCCAGGGGCATCCAGATCCTCGCCCGGGCAATTGAGCAAGTAAAGATGGGTGCAGAAGACTAGATTTTGGCCGCATTTTCTGGTATACTTGTTCTAGTAGACAACCAGATCGGTAAGAAGCAAGCGCTTTCCCCTCATATTTCACAACTCAACAGGGCGTTGTAATCCAACCAACACAGTTTTCTCTTTTGCCAGGCATTGTTGTCACAGGGCAAGGTTTTTTTGCATCTCTGTAGACGAAGCAGTTTGCGACAGGAGGTTTCCCGTGGAAACGGATGCTGCCCGGATCGTGGAGCAACTGATCCAGGACTATGGAAAGCTGGTCTTCCATATCATTTTCGGCTTAACCGGCAACTGGGAAGACAGCCAGGATCTCACACAGGAAACCTTTTTACAGGCGTTCCGCAAGATTGACGCGGCCCGCGCGACCAGTGGCCCCCACTTTCAGGCCAAAGCCTGGTTGCTGCAGATCGCCGTCAATGCGACGCGTATGGCCTGGCGCCGGCGCACTCTTCGCTCGCTGCCGTTCTCTACGCTGCAAACGACAGATGCTGAGATGGAAGACGGCTGCGAAGCGCCTGAAGCACTGCGGAGCGAGAGCGATCCAGGGGTCCTGATCGCCGAACGCGACCTGGTGCAGCGCTGCCTGAGCAGCCTGCCGGAAATATATCGCCTCCCGCTCCTGCTCTCGATCGTAGCCGGGTTCTCCTCTCAGGAGATCGCGCGCATCCTTGATCTGAAGGAGGCCACGGTGCGCCAGCGCCTGGCGCGCGCAAGGAAGGCGTTTCAGGCTCGCTATGCGCGGGAGAGCGGAGAGCAGTTGTCCGGCGCCGAGCAAACTGCTTTGCCGGCATATCCATCCCGGTCGGCTGACCACCTGGGACACGGGTTCGCGGCTCCGGCCTGCGCGCTTTAATTCGCACGCCGAGGCCGCGATCTGGAGCCACACGGAAAGCGAGGGTTGCCTATGGTTTCACGCCTGGTCCCCAGCGGCCAGGCCGATGCATGAACGCTGGAGACAACGAGAACGCAAGCCTTTCCACTCCGGGGCGCAGGAGGGCCTCGCCGGGTGGAGAAGAAACCAATCAGCAGAGGTCCTCCTGACGATGAGGATAACACCATGCCGTTTGTGCCCACCGGCAACCAGGAGGACCTGCTTATGTCAACTGATACCCTGTCGAAGCGACCACTGCCCCGCAGCGCCCTGCGCTACCGTCCGATCGCGCAGGAACGCACAACCGCTGCGTCTCCTACTATGCAAACCACGCGCCCACGTCGCGCCTCGCTCGCTATACCTGACGTGAGTGCCGATTCCCCGGAAGACCTGGACGACGCGCAGCCCGCCACCGGCAAAGGCTCTGCAATTCGCCGGGCGAAGCCTGCACGGACGTATACAGGCAGGCGCCGCTTTCACCCGCTCTTCTTTATTGGCCTCAGTCTGTTCGCCATGTTACTGCTCTCTCTGGGAGTCACCCAGGCTCTCGCCTGGGGTACAAACGTGCTGAACGGCTGGCGCTACGGCTATCCGCGCACATTTCAGATAGACGCCGTGGTTGGCCATCAAGACTCGCCTGGCATGCCCAGCCACTTTCTGGCGATTAACCTGCATGGGCTGGTCGAGATCATCGAGTGGCCAGGTGGAGACGCCGCGCACGCGCGCATTTTCTTAGGACCGCAGCTCTTCGGCCCGAACAGCGACCTGGAGCCGGTCGTTCTGCGTTTCGCCGACCTGAACGGCGACCACCTGCCCGATCTGATTATTGAGGTCGAAGGCAGCCGGATCGTGTTTATCAACGCCCAGGGAACGTTCCGCCCGCTGCAGCCAGGTGAGCAAAATCAGGTGATACAGACCCTGCAACGCCTGGGACAATAGCTCCAGACCTCCCGCCGCTGCTCGATCACATCCGCGCGTGGCATTGGTCGGCTATCTAAAGTTCCCCCTCTTCGCTTCCTTGCACTCACGTGATATTATCCTTGCAGAAGATTTATGGAAGAGCCAATATATTTTGCTGGCTGTTCTCGCAGGGAGATAGACACATGCATATCACACTATCCACCACAACCTTATTGGAAATCCTGGCGGGTGTTATCGTTATTGGACTGCTTTTGCGTTTTGCGTTTTTCCTCAGAGAGCGGGCTCATCGACCGGAACACGTTGCGAGGGTTCCCGCAAGAGGTCTGCGCCCGGCAGGACCCGGCGGAAGGCGCCGTCGGGATCATGGAGCGGAGGTAGCCCGGAAACATGGGCACGATCGGAGTCCTGAATGGCCCAGAGTTGAAAAGGAGCACCTCATGCGCGAACCGGCCTGTGCGGCCTGCGGCCATACAGGTCTGGGAGTCCAGGTCCATCACATCAAACCATTCCATCTCCATCCCAACCTGGAGCTTGACCCGGACAACCTGATCACGCTGTGCGAAGTCAAGGGCCGAGAACATCACTTGCTGCTGGGCCATCTCGATAACTGGGAGTCGTACAACGTCAATGTTCGCGCCGACGTGAAGCGTTTCCACAAGAAGAGCGAGAAAGAGATCCGGGCTCATCCAGAGTGGCTGAAGGCGGTCCTGCATCGTCCCATGCAGTGACGGTTGGAGATAGCCTCGCGCCGACCCTGGTCAATTCCTGTCGGCATTTGCCCGGTGAGGTGCCATCAGGGTATATTTTTATGTAAGGAGACGATCTTTCTTTCGGGCAAACCCATTCCACCTGTGCGGAAGAAAGAGGATCTTGCATCTCTCTCCACAAGGGCGTACACTGAGGCACGACCGTTTGCGGTCATGGCACCATCTCCCAGCAGGTGGTGTGGGTTGAAACAAACAAACTAGCTAGCTAGAAAGCGAGCAAGCATGGCTATTGATTTACGCAGCGATACCGTCACCTTACCAACGCAGGCGATGCGCGAGGCGATGTACCGCGCCGAGGTAGGCGATGACGTCTATGGGGAAGACCCGACGGTCAACCGGCTCCAGGAGCTGGCGGCTGAGATGCTGGGCAAGGAGGCGGCGCTGCTGGTCCCCAGCGGCAGCATGGGCAATACCGCGGCGGTGATGGCCCATGTCGGGCGCGGCGAGGCATTTATCGTTGGCGATCAATCGCATATTTATTTGAATGAGCAGGGCAGCGCCTCGACCATTGGCGGCGCGCCGCGCATGGTGGTCAGGACGGACGCGGGCGGTATGTTCGATCTGCGCGAGGTGCGCTCTGTTATCACCGACGACAGCGATGAGCATATTGCTGCATCCAGGCTACTCTGCCTGGAAAATACGCATAACTACTGCGGGGGGACCGTGCTCTCCGTTGAGCAGGTCGAGGCGCTGGCCGGGCTGGCCCATGCGCACAACATGGCCGTGCATATGGATGGCGCGCGCGTCTTCAACGCCGCGATCGCGCTGGGCGTTCCCGTCAAAGAGCTGGTGCGCAGCGTCGATTCGGTGATGTTCTGCCTCTCCAAAGGACTGAGCGCGCCGGTCGGCTCGATGGTCGTGGGCAGCCGCGCATTCATTAAACGCGTCCACCGCGTGCGCAAGCTGCTGGGCGGCGGTATGCGCCAGGCCGGCGTCTTCGCCGCCGCCGGGGTGGTCGCGCTGCAGGAGATGGTCGAGCGCCTGGCCGAGGATCATGAGAATAGCAAGTTGCTGGCTCACGGCCTGGGCGACTTTCCTCAAATCGAGATCCAGCCCGAGCGTGTCATCACTAACATTGTCATTTTCTCCCTGCGCGGCCCCGGCGGCCAGATGCTGGGCAAGACGCACACAGATGTGTTTTTGCGTAAATGCAGGGAGCAGGGGGTCCTGATGGCCACGATCAGCGACGAGAAGATTCGCGCCGTCACCCATTACGGGATTGAGACTGAGGATATCAAGACGGCTCTGACCGCGATCAGGCGCGTGTTGATTGACATGAAACTGGAAGCGTGACTTTCGATATCCGGTCCTCTCCTGAAAGTCATCCCTGAAATCGTGACTTCTTGCAGGTCATTTTTACGCGCGTCCTGAGGTATACTTTATATACGCATGAAGCGTTCATGAGAGAATGTACGCGTTCGCCACTCAAGAGTTTTACAAGGAGAGAAACCGCGATGTATGATCCCTTTGATGCACGCGCAGCGCGGCGCGCAGCCCGCGCACAACGACGCTATTATCGCTACAGTAATCCGCTGCGCGGTCTCGCCGGCGGCATCTTCCTGATCGCACTGATTATCGGTTTTGCCATTCAGGGCTCCTGGAGCAGTGGCTTCCTGGTCCTGCTCTTTATCGGCCTGGCTTTCTGTTCGCTCTTCAGCTCGATCAGTACCCTGAATCCACGCGGCATCTACGGCGGCATTCAGGGCTTTATCTGGATGCTCGGCCTGGCCCTCTGTTTCGCGATCGGCTTCTGGCCCTGGATTCTGCTGCCGGTGGCCGTGACGATGATTCTGGGCGCGCTGTTCAATCCAATCACGATGGGCCTGGCCGGCCTGGGCTTCCTGGCCGCCACACAAATGCAGCAGCCACAACCACAACAGTACCAGCAGACTCCCCAGGGGCAACCCGGCTATCAATCCTATCAGCAGGGCTACCAGAGCACTCCGGCCCAGCCCCAGCAAACCTACCAGGAGGGTGGCCAGCAATATTCATACAACCCGCAGCCTAAACAGGAGTACGAGCAACCCCAGGTGCAGTATCCTCAGCAGCAGCAAGAGCTGCCGCCGATGGAACAACAGCAATAAGGGCCCGTGTCTGTTCAGGCTACCAGCTTCAAGCCGCCGATGCCGTCTTCCCTGAATGGGCGACCTCTGCCCTGTCGGCAAACATTTGTGCGCAGACCGCTAGCGATCCTGCTCGGTCGGACGAAGCAGGATCTCATTGACATTGACGTGCGGCGGTTGGGTCACAGCGTAGACAATTGCATTTGCGACATCCTCACTCTGCAAAGGGGTCATCTCCTGGATGCGACGCAACGCAACCTCGCGGGCGGCGGCGTTGGTAATATTGGGAAACCCGACACTTTTTTGGGAAAATTTCCTGTCAGGGAAAGCAGCAACTCGCTCAATGGTCGCGCGGCGTTGACAATGGTTGAGCAGGCGCGGTAAGATCAAAAACAAAGATACAGTATTTTGGTCTAAACCCATGTGAGAGGAGCAAGGAACAACATGGCATTGACCGACTTCTCAGGAACAACTGCGGTAATTACCGGAGGGGCCAGTGGCATCGGCCTGGCCACGGCGGAGGCTCTGTATGCCGAGGGAGCCAACGTCGTGCTGGCCGATATCAATGAAGAGGGCTTGCGGGCGGCGGAGGGGCGTCTGAAGAAGCATGTGCCGGGCGTCAACGGGCAGATTATTTGCATTCCCACAGATGTGAGGCGCGAAGAAGAGGTGCAGGAGTTGATGGAGATGGCGGTGACGATGTGCAAGCGCATTGACCTGGTCGTGACCAGCGCCGGCGTTGGCGATGGCGGACCAATCGAGACCTTTACCGCCGACCAGATGCAGCGCATGATGGATATTAATTTCATGGGCACGTTCCTCTGCATTCAGAAGGCCCTCCCGACGATGCGCCGTCAGGGTTCAGGATATTTTGTCTGCCTGAGTTCCGTCGCGGGCAAGCTGGGCAATCCCTTTCTCTCTGGCTACTGCGCCTCCAAATGGGCGGTGCGCGGCTTCACCTCGGCGGTGCGCGCGGAACTGGAGGGCAGCGGCATCGGGATTACTACCGTCTATCCCGCCTGGGTGGACACGCCGATGGTGCGCCAGGGACCTGACCCGGTGCTCGGCATGAACGTTCCGATTATGCTGACACCTGAACAGGTGGCCGCGGCGATCCTCCAGGCGGTCAGAGATGAGCAGCGCGACCTGACGCTGGCTCCCAATCCTGAGATTCAGCGCGCGCTGGAACTGTACGCAGCAGACCCGGAGAAGGCCGAGCGTGCAATGGGCCGCCACGCCCAGCAGACCCGCGCGGCCCAGCAAGTTCAGCAGGCATAGCAAAGGAAACGCACGATGAGATGGCCGGCATATCACCTTGCGCCCCTCTATGATTTTGGCTACTATGGCCCCGGTAGCGTCGCCTGGAAGGTCAACCGCGAATGGGTGGTCCTGCTGGGAGGCGCGCGGGCAGTGCTTCTGCAGCTTGCCCATCCCCTGGTCGCGCTGGGAGTGAGCAACCACAGCAACTATATGCGCGATCCCTTTGGCAGGGCCGAGCGCACCTTTGTGCTCGGCGAAAAGCTCACCTTTGGTTCCACGCGCGCTGCGCGCCAAGCCGCGCGCACCATCAATAATCTGCACAAGCGTGTGCATGGCCATCTGCCCACCGCCGCCGGCGCCTTCGTCGGCGGCACCCGCTACGACGCACGCGATCCCCGCCTGCTGCTCTGGGTTCACGCCACGCTGGTGGATACGCTCTTGCTCAGTTATACGACGTTTGTGGGTCCCCTCACCCACGCCGAAGAGGCTCAATATTATGAGGAATCGAAGGAGATAGCCCACCTGCTGGGGCTGCTGCCGAAAGAAATGCCGGAGGATATCGACGATTTGAGGCACTATGTGTATACGATGGTCCACAGCGACCAACTGGCGCCG
>Ga0209581_1004388_pt1 | contig 11359 bp, 9 predicted proteins | sample Coa_R2_FD_187160 | JGI IMG/M metagenome (GOLD analysis project Ga0209581, IMG submission 187160) | Surface soil microbial communities from Centralia Pennsylvania, which are recovering from an underground coalmine fire - Coalmine... | ecosystem: Environmental > Terrestrial > Soil > Unclassified ...
GGTTGAGCAGGTTGGTAAAGCTGGGCTTCTGGGTGTCGATGTAGAAGACGCCGGTGAGGACTTCGCCCTTCTCGTGCGCTTCCATCAAAGCCTTGACGGCGGCAACACGGTCGGTAGGGTTATAGTCCTCGTGGAGTTTGCGCAGGCGCAGGTGTGAACCATCGTGCATGGTCACGTCGTAGGTCGAGCCTGGATCATACTCGATGGCAATGTCCTCGAAGTGCGGTACGAATCCGACCTCGGTGATGGCCTCTTCGTGCTCCTGCATGTACTTATAGCTCTTGGTTGAGCCTTCGTGATCATTGAAGGTGACGCAGGGCGAGATGACATCAAGCATCACCGTGCCCTTGTGAGCGATGGCGGCCTTGAGCATGGCGAGAAGCTGCTTCTTGTCGCCCGAGAAGGATCGGCCGACGAAGGTCGCGCCAAGCTGCACGGCAAGAGCGCAGGTGTCGATGGCCGGTAGGTCGTTGATGACGCCGGTTTTAAGTTTTGAACCGATGTCGGCGGTCGCCGAGAACTGGCCTTTGGTAAGACCGTAGACGCCGTTGTCTTCAATGATATAGATGAGGGGCAGGTTGCGGCGCATGAGGTGCACGAACTGGCCCATGCCGATGGAAGCCGTATCGCCGTCACCAGAGACGCCAAGCGCTGTCATGGTCTTGTTGGCCAGCAGCGCGCCGGTGGCGACTGAGGGCATGCGTCCGTGGACGCTGTTGAAGCTGTGCGCGCGCGACAGGAAGTAGGCGGGACTTTTGGAGGAGCAGCCAATGCCGGAGAGCTTCATCACGCGCTCCGGCTGCACGCCCATTTCATAGAGCGCATCGATAATGCGCTCTGAAATGGCGTTGTGGCCGCAACCGGCGCAGAGCGTAGTCTTGCCGCCGCGATATTCGAGAATGGGAAGCCCGAGACGATTGACTTTCGGCGCGGGAGTAGGGGTTGCTGTGGTTGCCATGATTTAGATTCCCTCCTGCAGCACGAACTCGTCGGTTACCGAACGGGCGTCAATGGGAAGCCCGTTGAAGTGGCGAATAGAACGCAGTTTGACTGAGTCCTCGACAGGGAGATCGAGCTTGAGAAGGCTTAGCATCTGCGCGTCACGGTTCTGCTCGACGACGTAGATGCGTTCGTGCGAAGCCACGAAGTCGTGCACTTCGCCGGTGAACGGGAAGGCACGAATGCGGAGGTAGTCGGTTTCGATGCCGTATTCCTTCTTGAGCTGGTCGCGGCTTTCGAGTACAGCAAAGTCGGACGTGCCGAAGGCGATGATGCCAATCTTCGACTTCCCTGTCTGGGTGACGATGGGGCGCGGAACCAGGGTGCGCGCGGTTTCGAACTTGCGATTGAGGCGCTCCATCAGGTTCAGGTAGTCGTCTGGGCGCTCGGTGTACAGTGCTTTCTCGTTATGTCCGCTGCCACGGGTAAAGTACGCGGCCTTGGGGTGATCGGTGCCGGGGAGTGTGCGATATGGAATCGCGTCGCCGTCCACATCTTTATATCGGGCGAACTCGCCCAGGCGCTTGAGGTCTTCGGCGGTGAGAACCTTGCCGCGGTCAAGCGGTTTCTCAGGATACTCAAACGGATCGGACATCCAGTTGTTCATGCCGAGATCAAGATCGCTGACGACGAAAACCGGGGTTTGCAGGCGCTCCGTCAGATCGAAGGCTGCGATGCCGAACTCGAAGCACTCCTTGACACTGCCGGGCAGCAGCATGACGTGCTTTGTATCGCCATGCGAAAGATAAGCAATGGAAAGCAGATCGGCTTGCGCCGTGCGCGTGGGAAGACCAGTCGATGGGCCTACACGCTGAATATCGAAGATCACGCCGGGCAATTCGGAGAAGTAGCCGAGGCCGGCAAATTCGGCCATGAGCGAGATGCCGGGGCCGGAGGTTGCAGTCATAGAACGCGCGCCTGCCCAACCGGCACCGAGCACCATGCCTACTGCGGCGAGTTCATCTTCTGCCTGGACGACGGCAAAGGTCGCTTTGCCATCTGGCTCAATGCGGTACTTCTTCAGGTAATCGATGAGCTGTTCTACGACGGACGATGACGGCGTGATGGGGTACCAGGTCACGACCGTTACGCCGGCGAACATGGCGCCGAGCGCGGCTGCAGCATTACCGTCAATGATGATCTTGCCGTCAGTCGCATGCATGCGCTCCAGCACATATGGATCGTGCTTGGGCAGTGACTGCGTGGCATAATCATATCCGGCCTGCACAGCTGCCCAATTCAGGTCAGCAGCTTTTTGTTTCTTAGCAAACTGGCGGCGCAGAGCGGTTTCAACGGCAGTCATGTCGAACGACAGGAGCTTGCCGACGACACCGACGTAGATCATGTTCTTGACCAGCTTGCGCAAACGCGCTTCTGGACAGACGGCAGCAGTGAGCTTGTCGAATGGAACGGGATAACAGATGACGTCGCTGCGATACTGTGCGAGATTCGCAGCTTCTTCATAAATGGCTACCGCACCTGCAGGCAGTGAGAGGATGTCTTCCTTCGCTGTCTCCGGGTTCATTGCAATGAGGATGTCTATTTCCTTCTTGCGCGCAATGTAGCCGTATTTGCTGGCACGAATGGTGTACCAGGTGGGCAGGCCGGCGATATTCGACGGAAAAAGGTTTTTGCCGCTGACCGGGATTCCCATGCCAAAAATGCTCTTGAGCAGAACGCTGTTGGCAGATTGCGAGCCTGATCCGTTGACGGTAGCTACCTGGATGCTGAAGTCGTTAACGACGCGTTTGGACGCGTCAAATACAGATGCGCCTGTGGCCTGCTGGCCCAGCGCAACGTCTCCTGTCGCCATTGGGCGAAGTTCCCTTCGAGTGTAGGTGGAAAGATGTAATCTTTCACCCTTCATTATAAATGGCGGGGGCTGGGATTCCGCCCTTACATCCCTTAATGGGAAATATTGTCACCAAGTGGTAAGTATCGGTGTCTAAACGGAATGTTCTAATTTCGGATATCAACCAGCAACTGTGTTACATGCGCCTGATCTTCCGCATTCAGCGGAAGCAGCGGAAGACGCGGTCGGCCACCGTAGTAGCCGTTCAATTCGCAGGCGAACTTGATGCCGGGGACACCATAATGGCCAGCTATGAGACGTGATGCTTCCGCAATGCGCTTCTGCTTCTCTGCGGCGAGTTTCGGATCGTTGTCTTTCCATGCGGTGTAGATTTCCTGGCAGGCCTGCGGAGCGCAAGCGGCGAAACCGAGGACTGCGCCGCTTACTCCGAAATCCAACGATTCTGTGAGCGTGTCGGCAGAGCCGGTCAGCACCTGGAAACCTACTTCCTTGATACGGGTTGCAATTTTCGGCTTCGGGGGAGGAACGGCAATGGCCGTGGCATTTGAGCCGAGTGTACCGGCAGGAACAAAGGTCGGAGCATCAAGCGATTGCGCCAGCTGCATACGGTTTGTAAATGCGGTAAACACATTCGTTACGGCAGTTGCGCGTTTCGGGGCGGAGCGAGTAGCTTCAACGGTTTTTGCGAGGCGTTCCAGGTTGCCGCTCGAATCTTTAAGACCGATGATGTTGGGGTGCCGGGCCAACTCGGCGATCAGCTCCGTTGCCAGATCATAGTGCGTGTATCTGGGGATGGTGTAGAGCACAACCGGCAGCGGAGAGTGATCGGCTACGGTGCGGAAATAGGTGAGCATTTCAAGTGGGCGCATCTGCGGGCTGTAGTAATTCGGCGTGCGCACCAAAGCTGCGTCGTAGTTTTGCATTGCAGCAAATTCCGCCAGCTTGATGGTTTCAAGTGCGCTTTCGCGGCCTACTCCGGCGAGCAGAACCTTTTCCGGAGCCGCTGATTCGCGCGCTGTGCGCAGGACTTCGCGAGTCTCTTCATCGCCGAGCATGACGCCTTCGCCGGTTGATCCGAGGATTACGATGCCTGCGATGGGTGTCCGGGAATAGTGATCTATATTGTGCTCGAGTTTGCGGAGGTAGAGGCGTCCGTCAGGATAGAACGGCGTTGTGGCAGCGGCGAAGATTCCTTCCAGAAGCATGAGTTTATTGTAAGGCCGCGTAATGCTGATTATGTAGGTGGGAAGATGTCATCCTGAGCGAAAGCGAAGGATCTGCTGTTCTTCTCCCAAGCTAATATTCTGTTCCCGCCTTAGCCGGCATTCCTGGCTCATTGACGAAAAGCAGGTCCTTCACTTCGTTCAGGATGGCAGCATAGGAATAAGGATTATTGAGTTTCGCCGGGGAATGGTGCGGTCTGCGCGTTGAGGATTTGCAGTACCTGCGCTTTGACGCCATCATAGACCGGCTTGCCGGAGAACATGCGGTAATCGACGTGCTTCTCGTTGCCCTCGCCGGTCATCTGGAACTGCCTTTCGCCTGCGCTTGCTTGCGCAGCGTGCGCCTGCTCCCAGGATTTTTCGTCAAAGTCGTTGCTTTCTGCGTTGATGGTCCACACTCGCTTGCCTTGTTCATTGCGAATGATGAAACGGTAGTAAATGCGGAACTTGCCCAGCGGCTGGAAAAATTCGATGGCTTCAACCCGATATTGCTTCACTGGGAACATGTCAACCAGGAAGCCATTGGCCTGCATTGCATCCTGCGCTTTGGGATCGGCATGAAGTTTGTGAAGCAGGTCGCGTTCAGCATTGCGCTGTATGGGACGGTCGGCTACGGAGTAGGCCACGACCAGCGTCGTGTGCACCTTCCAGTTGTTGGGGTCGAGGTCGCGGGCCTTCTCCGCATAACGGACGGCGAGATCGCCCTTATAAAGCTGCAGGGCGGCGTCTGCCGCATACAGATTTGTGGCAACATCGTCCGGGTTCGTCTGCAGGAGTTGCTGGAAGATGGCGAGCGCTTGTTGCGGCTGGTGGTTCTTCAGCTGATCGAGTCCTTGCTGGACTGTGACCTGCGCATCCACCACGAGGCCGAAGCAGAAGATGGCTGCTCCCAATGCAATGCTCTTCCACTTCATGCGATTACTTCACCGCTTCCTGTTCTGCGTGCAGATGCTGTAATGCGTTGACCTTCGTGGTGTGCTTCTGAAGGGCCTGAATGCCTCCTGCAGCGGCGCGCGCGGCGGCAATGGTAGTGATGGTTGGGATACGCTGCAATACGGCGGCGCGACGGATGGCCTTCTCATCGAAGAAGGGGTCTTGTCCGTGCGGCGTGTTCAGGATGAGTTGAATGCGCTCGCCCTTGATGAGATCGACGACGTTCGGGCGGCCTTCCTTTACTTTGTAAACCCGCTCGACCACCATACCTGCTTTTTCGATCACGTCGGCTGTGCCTTCGGTAGCGACAAGATGGAAGCCCAGCTCGACATACTGCCGCGCGAGATCGACAACAGATTGCTTGTCACGGTCGTTCACGCTGAGAAAGACGGTTCCCTTGAGCGGCAGATGTAGTCCTGCGGAGAGTTGTGCTTTGGCAAAGGCTTCGCCGAAGTTATCAGCTACACCCATGACTTCACCGGTGGACTTCATTTCCGGACCGAGGACGGTATCGACGCCGGGAAACTTGTTCCAGGGGAAGACCGGCGACTTGACGAAATAATGCGTGCCGGTTTCAAGGTCCTTGCCGCTTGCGACTTGTTCCGGCAGCAGTTCGCGCAGCTTGCGGCCTGTCATCAGGCGCGAGGCGATTTTCGCCAGCGGTACGCCTGTTGCTTTAGAGACGTATGGTACTGTACGCGAGGCGCGTGGATTGACTTCGATGACGTAGACCTTGTCTGGCTCGCCATTCTTGCGCTGGATGGCGAACTGCAGGTTTACAAGTCCGACGACATTGAGCGCCAACGCAAGCTTGCGCGTGTAGTTGCGGATCGTATCGAGCACAGCGGGCGCAAGATCGACGGCCGGAAGCACACACGAGGAGTCGCCGGAGTGGATGCCGGCTTCTTCGATGTGCTGCATAATGCCGGCGATGACCACATCGGTCCCATCGCAAAGCGCATCCACGTCCACTTCGACGGCATCCTCAAGGAAGTGGTCGATGAGGACAGGCCTTTCCTGCGAGTATTCGACTGCCTCGCGCATGTAATGGGAGACGGCGGCGCTGTCATAAGCGATGACCATAGCGCGTCCGCCTAACACATAAGATGGGCGAACAAGAACCGGATAGCCGACACGCTCCGCGCCTTCGAGTGCTTCTTCCACACTGGTGGCGATTGCGCCTGGAGGCTGCGGAATTTCGAGATCTTCCAGCAGTTTGCCGAAGCGCTTGCGGTCTTCGGCAAGGTCGATAGATTCCGGCGATGTTCCGAGAATGGGCACGCCTGCTGCCTTGAGACGTAGCGCGAGATTGAGTGGTGTCTGTCCGCCGAACTGGACGATCATGCCGACTTCCGCACCGCCCGAAGATTCATGCTCATAGATGGCAAGCACGTCTTCGAGCGTCAATGGTTCGAAGTAGAGACGATCACTAGTGTCGTAATCGGTCGAGACCGTTTCAGGATTGCAGTTGACCATGATGGTCTCGTAGTCGTCTTCCTTGAGCGCGAATGCGGCGTGGCAACAGCAGTAGTCAAACTCAATTCCCTGCCCGATGCGGTTGGGGCCGCTGCCCAGAATGATGACCTTACGCTTCGCGGTTGGCGCGGCTTCATCCTCCTCGTCGTAGGTCGAGTAGAGGTATGGAGTCATGCTCTCGAACTCTGCGGCACAGGTGTCTACCAGCTTGTAGACAGGCTTGATGCCGTGACGCTGACGCAGATGGCGTACCTGAGCAATACCTTCCTGATCCAGCATTCCCCAAACGGCTGCAATGCGCTCATCGGACACACCCTGCCGCTTTGCTTTTCGTAACAGATCCGGTGACGCATTCGATGGGTTGAACTCGGCCAGCGATGCGATAGTGTCGGTGACTTCTTTGATGTGATAAAGAAACCACGGGTCCATCGAAGTCATGCGCGCAACTTCGCGCACGCTTAGGCCCCGGCGGAAGGCGAAGCGGATGTAATCGAGGCGGCCCGGCTTCGGCGTGACCAGCATCTGGGTGAGGCGGCGTGGATCGAGGACTTCGGTTCCGGTTTTCTTGCCGGTTTCAAGCGAGCGCAGCGCCTTCATCAGCGATTCCTTGAAGGTGCGTCCAATCGCCATGACTTCGCCGACGGACTTCATCTGCGGCCCGAGGTTTTCGTCGGCTCCGGGGAATTTCTCAAACTGCCATTTCGGGATTTTCGTGACGACGTAGTCGATGGTCGGCTCGAAGCAGGCCGGAGTCATCTTGGTAATGTCATTCGGGATTTCGTCGAGCGTGTAGCCGACGGCGAGTTTGGCCGCGATCTTAGCGATGGGGAATCCAGTTGCTTTGGACGCGAGTGCAGACGACCTCGAGACACGCGGATTCATCTCGATGACAGTCATGCGGCCGGTTGTGGGATGTACTGCGAACTGCACATTGGAGCCGCCGGTTTCAACGCCGATCTCGCGCATAACAGCGATTGCGGCGGTGCGCATCCTTTGGTATTCGCGATCCGTGAGGGTCTGCGCGGGCGCCACAGTGATGGAGTCGCCGGTGTGGACGCCCATCGGGTCCATGTTCTCAATGGAGCAGACGATGATGACGTTGTCGGCCAGGTCGCGCATGACCTCAAGCTCGAATTCTTTCCAGCCGAGGACCGATTCTTCGATGAGACATTCGTGGACGGGCGAGAGGTCGAGGCCGCGCGCGAGAATTTCCATCAGCTCTTCACGGTTATAGGCAATGCCGCCGCCTGAGCCGCCGAGGGTAAATGAAGGCCTGATGATGACCGGAAAGCCTATCTTGCCGGCAAACTCAAGGCCGTCACGAATGTTGTTGACAAGCGCTGACTTCGGCAGATCGAGGCCAATGCGGGTCATCGCATCTTTGAAGAGGAGGCGATCTTCGGCTTTTTTAATCGCTTCGAGCTTCGCACCGATCAGTTCTACATCATATTTGTCGAGGATGCCGGCATCGGAGAGATCGACGGCCAGGTTGAGCGCCGTCTGGCCGCCGACGGTCGGCAATAGGGCAAACTTGCCGCTACGGCCTTCGTCCTTGAGCATCTGCGATTCAATGCGAATGATCTCTTCGACGTAGTCGCGCGTAAGAGGCTCGATATAGGTGCGGTCGGCGAGTTCGGGATCGGTCATGATGGTCGCGGGGTTTGAGTTCACCAGCACCACTTCATAGCCTTCCTGCTTGAGCGCCTTGCACGCCTGCGTGCCGGAGTAGTCGAACTCGGCGGACTGGCCGATGACGATCGGGCCGGAGCCGATCACGAGAATCTTGGTGATGTCATTCCTGCGTGGCATCTGTTTCTCTTAAACCCTCTGAATCATTGATTCCACAAAAATGGCGGGACTAAAGCCCGCCGCTTCACTTCTTAAATTCCTCCATCATCTTCCGGAAGTCGCGGAAGAGATAGTGGGAGTCATGCGGACCGGGGCTGGCTTCCGGGTGGTACTGCACGCTGAAGAGCGGCAGTGATTTGTGGCGCAACCCCTCGAGCGTGTTGTCATTCAGGTCGATATGCGTCAGGTCAACTTCATTGGCATTAATCGAGTCAGGGTCAACGGCGAAGTTGTGATTGTGGCAAGTGATCTCAACCTTTCCAGTGTCCATCTGCTTCACCGGATGATTGCCGCCGTGGTGGCCGAATTTGAGCTTGTAAGTCTTGCCTCCAAAAGCCAACCCGATAAGCTGGTGACCGAGGCAGATGCCGAACATCGGCTTGCGACCTGCCAGCTTGCGGATATTCTCCTGCGCGTATGTGACGGGCTCCGGGTCGCCGGGGCCGTTCGATAGGAAGATACCGTCGGGATTCAGACCGAGAACGTCTTCTGCGGAGGTCTGCGCCGGAACGACTGTCACGCGGCAGCCCTCATCGGCAAGCATACGCAGAATATTTTTCTTGATACCGAAATCGTAGGCGACGACGTGCAGATCCGGCCTGGGTTTGGTTATTCCACCGGCTTCCGGTTCCAGAGGATCAGGGCCGTCTTGCTCCCATTCATAACGGGCTTTGGTGCTTACGACGCTTGCCAAGTCCGTTCCGTCCATTTTGCGGATTGACCGCGCCTTCTGCACCAACACATCAGGATCGGACTCAATGGACGAGATGACGCCGCGCATCACGCCGTTGTTCCGCAGGTGACGAACCAGAGCTCGCGTGTCTATATCTGAAATAACCGGAACATTGAAGCGCTCCAGATACTCATCAGTCACCTGCTGGGAGCGCCAGTTGGAGCTGATAGGCGAAAACTCGCGCGCGACAAGGCCCTCGATATAAGGTTTATTGGCTTCGTTATCGGCGGAATTGGTTCCGTAGTTGCCGATCTGAGGGTTGGTAAGAACGACAATCTGTCCGGCATAGGATGGATCAGTAAAGATTTCCTGATAACCGGTTAACGATGTATTGAAAACGACTTCGCCGTAGCACTCACCTTTGGCCCCGTAGCCTTCGCCGCGGAAGATGCGCCCGTCCTCGAGCGCAAGAATCGCCTGCATCGCTTCTCCATGGAGTGGATTCAATAGATTCTATCAGAAGTTTATTGTGTTTCACCATCGAGATTCAGCCGCGGCGGAATGATGCGCGTGCTGGATGAGATTATTGCGCAACGCGGAGCGCCGCTCTCGATTTGCTGTGATAATGGGCCGGAACTGACCAGTCGTCATTTCCTGTCCTGGGCCATCGAGAACAAGATCGAGCTGGTACATATTCAACCAGGCAAACCGACACAGAACGCCTATGTGGGGAGCTTTCACGGAAGGCTGAGGGAGGAGTGCCTTCGAGTGAGGAACATGGCTGCCGCGTCACAGCTATGCTCTGCTACGCGCGCCAGATGTCACAACAACTGAAGAGATCGTCATTACAGGAATGATGTCCCGGATGGAATTCTTGAGGAAAGGGGCATTTCTTCGAATGAAGCAGATGCAGCGCGATGGATTTGCTCCCGTGCTGTACGCCGGACGCAAACTCGATCAGATCGGCGTTGACACAGTAGGCAATCCGATGGCGGTAGTGATTGAAAAGGTGGTAGGCGAGACAGGGATCGAACCTGTAACCCCCGGCTTAGAAGGCCGGTGCTCAGAGCTTTTTCGGCTGGTGCTCTAAGCTCATTCCTACCCGAAGAGAGAATATCTCCCAGAAAAGCTTCAGCAATCATCATCAGTTCGCGTGTCACTGTCAAGAAAAAAATTTCCACAATTCCTATTTTTTTGCTTTTTTCTCTTGACAAAACCCAAGCGAAGCAAGTAGATTAACAAATGTCAGCGAGAGCTGGGCAAACTTGAAAGGAAGCCGGACGCTCCCGGCAAAACAAAGAGCAAATTACAATGTCCAATATGCAAATCATCGTCTCCATCTTTCTGGCGTCGATGTTCCCCACCATGACAGCCATGATCGGCATCCTCCTCAATCGCAAGGATGCTCAGGAACTGCGCGGCGAGATGTCTGACGTGCGCGAGCGCCTTGCGCGGCTGGAAGCGAAGGCGAACTGAAATGAGACGCGGCCCGAAAGGGCCGCTTTTCCACGGAGGATACGATGAGAAATCAAATGTTTGTTTTTGGCGGATTAGGAAATATCAAAGCTGATCTGGATTGCCTTCAACTCGGACAATCTTACAGGCTAATCAACAATTGCTTCTGCACGCGAGATATTCAAGAGTGCTGCGATGTCGAATTTCCAGACAAGAAATTTCTTGTTGAGCGGGTCGGCGATTTCGGTTACTGCACACCTTCCGGATGGATCAGTGATCCGCGCGGTGGAAGCTTCTTCACGCACCGAATCTCCAGGATTGATTAATGATGTGGCAACAAGCACGAAAGGACGCGGAGCTGAGGCTCCGCGCTTTTCTTCAGGCGGCGCAGGAACGAGGCATCGATCCGCGCGAGATGGAAGTAGCCCTCGGCTTATATGCAGATCAGGACACGCTTGATCTGCTGCAGCCGGACAACAAATGGCCAGTCGCATATCATCAGCAGGTGGCGCGAGCGACCATGAGAATTCTGCGCGCGAAGAAATTCCAGGTGAGTTTGGTGCCGATCACGCTGGTCGACTATCAGCAATGGCTTGGTGAACGCGAAAACACACCGGATCGCCGCGCACAGTTTCTTGCAGAAAGGTTGAAATCGTGAAAGAACTATCTCGAATTCGCGCAGCAGCCGGACGCCAGGGTGGCATAGTAAAGAGTCGAGCAAAGCGCAAAGCCGCGCGGCAGAATGCGAAGCTGGGCGGCAGGGTCACTTCGGAGGCAAAGGCAGCTGCGGCGAGAGCGAATGGTCGCAAAGGCGGACGCCCTTGCAAAACCGAATCTCAGCGCACCATCTGACGCGGCATCACACGCACAGATGCTACTGACTTCTTCAGTGTCGGCTCGACGGCCATCACCGCGGCGTATTTTGTCTGACGGCGATGA
>Ga0209581_1004392_pt1 | contig 11357 bp, 13 predicted proteins | sample Coa_R2_FD_187160 | JGI IMG/M metagenome (GOLD analysis project Ga0209581, IMG submission 187160) | Surface soil microbial communities from Centralia Pennsylvania, which are recovering from an underground coalmine fire - Coalmine... | ecosystem: Environmental > Terrestrial > Soil > Unclassified ...
GATTGGCAGTACTTATCGCAAGAGCCATCATTGCTTGCGTTGTGCCGCACGGGATAAAAATCGTCAAAGCGCCAAGCATAAATGGCGCAAAGATATCCTTTCGTTTTGATTGTTTGCGAATAAGCCGCGAGAAAAACTGCGGCGGCTGGATAATGAAATAACGAAAAACCGGATGCACATGCAAGAGATTGAGCGCTGTCCCTATCATAAACAACGCCACGGCAAATTGCAGCGCCGCCTGCACGGCAATTGACAACTGCAGCAGCGATCCCAGCCAGCCAAGAACTATGCCCAACGCTGTATAAACTAACAATTTTGCGAATAAAAAAACAAGGATTGGCAATGCATGTCCCCGGTTTGCTTTCTCTTGCAACTTTTCTGCTTCACGGTTTGCCAGTGTTGCAGTCAATAATCCTCCTTGTACTGCCATACAGGTAACCCCGCCGGCCAGGATACCAGTTGTAAAAATGGCAAATAAATTAATTTCATTCATAAGCTATCTACTCTCAAAATATAGTTCCAGTATGCATAATTTCTCTTTATTTTGCAAATTGACAAAGCATCAGTAAACATGGTATCGTGGTTACATAATGGAAAAGAGAACGACAAAGAAATCCTCTCCCCACAAAGCAGCGACACAAGAATCGAGTGTACATGAAGAAAAAAACTCACCGGAATATTGGCAGGTTAAATTACCACGACTCAAATTCCGCAATCCCACCCTCAATGTGTATCTCGTTGGTGTACTAGTCATTTTTGCCTTTATTCTTGGCATGCTCGTCAACAAGGTTATTTCCTTGCAGGAGCAGGTAAAAAATCTTACTGCCAACACTACGGCAAACACCCAGCAGGCTAACGCGCAGGCAGCGCAACCAACACCGCCGCAATACGAAAAAATCAGCGATGGACATTTGCCGGTTCAAGGAGATACGAACGCCAAAGTCACACTGGTTGAGTTTGGTGATTTTCAGTGTCCTTTCTGTCAACAGTACTTTCAACAGACTGAACCGCAAGTGTACGATAATTATATTAAAACCGGCAAAGTCCGCTTTGTCTGGAGACAGTTTCCACTGACCTCAATTCATCCCAATGCATATAAGGCTGCAGAAGCCTCAGAATGCGCCAATGAGCAAGGACAATTCTGGCAATACCACGACAGCCTGTATCAAAATCAAAATAGCTGGGTCAATCAATCAGCAAGTGATGCAGAAGATTCATTCGTGAATTATGCGCAGCAATTGGGCATGAATACTGATCAGTTCCGCAGCTGTATTGATACGGATAAATATAAGAAGCAGGTGGATGCGGATATGGCAGACGGCAATGCTGCCCAGGTTGATGGTACGCCGACATTCTTCATCAATGGCTATCGTGTCGTTGGCGCAGTCCCCTTTTCTGATCCTTCCGGCAGCGGTCAGGATTTGAAGACACCGATTGAACAGGCATTGGCAAAAGCAAAGTAAATTCGGATAGAACTCTGATATTACTGAGAAAATTCAAAAGGTTAGAAATTCAGAGCTTAACAAATTCTGAGGGGAGGTGATAATCATGGATAATAATCAAGAGCTGTAGAGACAAAAACAAACAGAAGGTACTCCCAGAGCAGATAGGCCCACCTCTCCTTTCTCTAAAGATACATTTGATGAGCAGATGGGTAAGATGTTTGCTGGAGAATCACTTACACGACCATTCTTTACTCCTGACAAGTTAGCTGAGTTTTTCAAAACTTCTGAAGGAAAAGAACCGACTCCAGAGCAAAGACTATATGGATTCAAGCTCCTTAAAGGATATAGTGAGGCTGTATCGGAAGTGACTAGACAATTTATAAACGGCGTTCTTCCTTCATCTGAGGAGAATTCACTAGCTAAAAACCAGCCAGAACAGAACAGAACAGAACAACAGAATCAATAATGCTCTGTTACTGGTATTGAAATCCCGTCTATGTTCAATAAGACGGGATTTTTATAGCAAACAACTACTATGAGTTATGCCTCTTCTGCAATTAATGTATCGCAAAAGCAGTAAACCTCTCCCCCGCCTCTTCCCAGACAACGCTAACATCTTTCACTTCTGCCAGAAACGGTCCCCTTTTACAAAGCGTGATCAGCTGTTCAATCATTTCTCTATCTCCCTGGAAAACTGCTTCGACTTTGTCTCCCGGAATATTGCGTACCCAGCCGGTGACACCAAGTTTTCTGGCGTTGGTCCTGATAAATTGCCGGAAACCTACTCCCTGCACAAAACCACTGATAAAAACATGCGCTTGCATCATACACGATATTAGATAAATCTTGTCACAAGAAAAATAAAAAGCACACCGAGCACTGTCAGCAGAATTAATGTAAATGAACTATGTTTACTATGCGCCTCAGGAAGTAAATCACTTGCACCTATGTAGAGGAGAAATCCGGCAAAGAAACCAAGATAAAGCATGAGAAAATATTCAGGAATAGTAAAAAGAAATGTTGCCACAACGCCAAGCAGTGGGGTTGTGGCATCAAGGAGCAAAAATTTTAGTGCTTTCCTGACCGGATTCTTATTCACCAGCATCAGTGTGACCGTATTGAGTCCATCGGAAAAATCATGGGCGATAACAGCAATCGCAATCAATAAGCCGACATGTGAATTGACATGAAAGCCAAGCCCGATACCAACGCCATCTAAAAAGCTATGAAACGATAAGCCTGATGCGCCGACGATGCCAATGGTCGGATGTTTATGATCTGCATATTCACTTTCGTGACCGTGATGGATAAGAATAGTTTTTTCCAGGATATGAAAGGCTAAGAAACCGATAATAACAGCAATAAATGCTGCGGTAATGTCAAATTGCTCCTTCATGGCAATTGAGACAACCTCAGGCAGAACATCAAAAAAGCATACCGCAACGAGTACTCCGGCAGTAAAGCTCATAATATAGTGCAATTTATCTTTATTTTTTATGCCGAAGAGGCCGCCACCGGTCGTTGAGAGAAAAGTAATAAATGAAAAAAGCAATGCTTCCATAGATTTATTTTATTTCTTCTGGCAATTCCTGCACAACCCGTAAAATTCCAGTGCATGACTGCTGACTGTAAAGTGTTTTTTCTTTTTAATATCTTTTTCCAATGCAGCAATGGCACAATCTGAAAAATCCTCAATCATACCGCAGACTTGACATACCAAATGATGATGATCTTCCCTGGCAGCCAATTCATAGCGGAATTTCCCTTCGTTGAGTGAAAGCTGCCGTACCAATCCTTTCTCCTGAAACATATGCATGATCCGGAAAACTGTCGCTTGATCAGTAGCAATCTTTTGCTGATCTAAGTAGTCTTTCACCATCGCAACATCTACGGGTATCCTGGTTTTCTCAAGCAGTTTCATAACTGCCAGACGTGCCGGTGTAGCACGAAGCTCTGCTTCATGAAGTTCTGTTTTGCAATCATGTCTGATTTTTACGTTTACCATACTTGCAAGTTACTTGCATTAGTATATGCAATTCTCTTGCATCTGTCAAGACACAGATTGCTTGACATAACTGCTGACCTATGGTACGATACTCTATGTAAGCGATGAAGCTCGCTTTTAAATGCCTCACAAGCTAATAGCTTCTATCAAACTATTTTGGTAGGAGTTTTTTTATTGGTAACTCCTCGCAATACAAACCATATGTCAACCTTTTTAGTTGCAACTATCTTTTTTGCCCTGGTGTTTCTTGCCAGTTTGATTTCGATTCAATTCGGTATTGCTGCTGCCATTTCTGAAATTGCTTTTGGCGTGATTGCCGGTAATTTCCTGCATGTGCCAACACATGTTGCGGTTTTGTCCTTTCTCGCTTCATTCGGAAGCATCTATCTGACATTTCAGGCAGGAACAGAAGTCGATGTCCCGTTATTCAAAAAACACTGGCTTGAGGCGCTCTTGATCGGAGGCATGTCATTTCTCGTGCCTTTCGCCGGAGAATTTTTGGCCGCTTATTACTGGCTGCACTGGACATTTGGCGCCTCGGAAATTACCGCACTTGCCCTCTCCACCACATCACTTGCTGTCGTGTATGCAGTACTCGTGGAAACAGGACTGTCTGCAACCAATTTCGGCAAGAGGCTGATGGCAGCAACCTTTGTCGAAGATGCAATGACAGCAATCTTTCTTACCCTTCTTTTCCTGCATGTCAACTGGTACACCTTCTGGTTTATTATTGCTTCGATTGTCATTCTTATCGGCCTGCCAAAATTGTATCCATGGATTGTCAAAAAGTTCGGCAACAAAGTCGTTGAGCCGGAGTTGAAATTTTTATTCCTTTGTCTGTTTATTCTGGAATGGCTCGGCAGCAGCGGCAATAATCAGCCCGGGCTTCCTGTATTCTTTTTAGGTCTTTTACTTTCTCCATTTCTTACGCAACATGAAGCATTGCGCAAAAAAATGCGGACTGTCGCTTTTGCAATGGTAACGCCATTTTTCTTCTTCCAGGGAGGACTCAATGTTGATCTGCGCTACGTCCTGGCAGGACTCGGCCTATTCGCCGTGCTTCTTATCCTCAAACTTGTAACGAAATTTATCGGTGTCTATCCGTTTGCCAGAAAATATCACGGCCCAAATAGGATGTTTACGACACTTCTGATGAGTACCGGCTTGACTTTCGGCACTATTTCATCACTTTATGGACTTACTAATCACATCATTACTGTACAACAGTTTTCAATCCTCATTACGATAGTTATCCTTTCAGCCATCCTTCCCACGATTATTGCGCTTAAATTCTATCCGCCTAAAACAGAAGGCACAAAAGATCTTATTGCTACTGAAGGGGAAGAGGGATAAGATCAAATTTCATGCAATTGATAGACTATGGGACGAGATACATGCGGTAAAGTGCATGCATCATGTAAGCACTTAATCTCTACCAGGTGTTCATGCTCTGGTATTTTCATCATTACTGATATTGTTTCCTGGTTTCCATCCGCAGACCGGACAGGCTGGTAACGTTTCGTTTTGAATTTGCACAACTTCTTCATCACTTGCCTCCCACCCGCACTGTTTGCAGATGATTTTGAAACAGCTAGCACAATGAGTATCTTCCTGTTTCTTCATACCTTCTACGTACACATTCTCGCGCCGCATCTGGTACAGACGGGAATAAGCTTACCGGGCTCTCTCGTATGCCATGCTCCGCACGTACATTGAAAAGTAAGCGGCCCCATATCATCTTCTGCTACTTTTCCAAAAACACCAACACTAAATGGCGCAGTAAGATTCTCTCCTACACTCGCGCTCATAAACGGTGAGAATGATCCATTCGTCGATTTGCTTCCTGAGGGGCCACAACCTGTCGGACGAAACGGTACATCTTTATTGCCAAGCCGGTCAATATCATCCCAACTGGCAATATGTGGACTATGAGCATAAACCAGCTTTACCCCTCGCGCCTTACCGTAATCCAAATACTCTTTTACCTCCTCAGCCTTATTGAGGACTGCTTTGAAGGTCCTGGTTTGCAGCTCAGTGTTTGCAGGATCATTTGAAAGAACTTCAAGATAACGATGAATAAATGGCTGACATTCCCGTAAAATAATTTGAAAATCTTCTTTGGACATATAGTCATGCCCAGTATGGAAATATCTATGAATATCATCAGGAGTCCTCAATTGCGTTTCTCCAACCCGTGTTGTATCCGGATCTATAGTGATTGGCATACGTAGATAGGAAGCGGAATCTTCAACATCGTGTAAACGAAAAAATCGTGAATCGAGCGCGCTTGCTTTGTATGCTGTTTGTTGTTTACTTAGACCTGAACTATAACGATATGTTTCTACATAGCGTTCAGTTTGTCCGTCCTCGTTGATACGTTCTTTCAGTACAAAAACATCATAAAAGTTATGCGTGTAACGGGTATGCATCTCCTCCAATCTCCCGTTGATAACTACCGTTCTCCTCTCACCATAAGGAGAGAGAGAAAGACGTATTGCGCCCGCTTTCGCATCCGGATGACAAAGATCTGCCTCTATCTCTTCGAAATTACTGACCTCTGCATCTTCGCGGGCATGATCAATCGGATTGCTATGGATACGACAAAAATCCCTTCCTCGTCTTATCGTAGCAATAAATGGTTCTCCACCATCCTCCGGATAGAAATGACCGTCTTTAATTCGATATCGTGTTGTTCTTAAGAGAACATGCATCCGTTCTCCTAAATGAGTTTCCAGTTGCGCTTTTGTGTAATCATTAATCGTCTTTTTTACTTCTTCATAGGCTTCAGGTAAGGGAAAACGAAATTTCGCAAGCTCCAGATATGCAGCCTGATCATGCCGGAGATCATACGCAGTAATTTCTTTTTTTTTATCATGCAAGAAAGATTCCCGTACACTAATAATCTGTGAAACAATTTTTTGCTTATCAATCTTTTTCCTAATTTTGTCAACGCTGCCGTCTGGTTTATATGGTTGTAATGTTTCAAAACGGAATTGTTGCTGTTGTGTACATTCAGTACATTCGAGTATTGCGGGCATAAAAAAACTCCTCGCTTCCGGGGAGTTGCAACAAAAAACTGCTTCTGGCCCGGAAGACTTATTCCTGTAGTACAGGACGGGGATCTGGCTTACCAAAAAGGAATACAGTTGCGGCACAGCTCCGGAATCACACCGGATTCACCCGAATTACTTTTTTCTCCATTTCACTTCTTTTGCTTTTTCAATCCAATTCACATATCGCGCGAGAGTAAAAAATAAATCAGACAAACGGTTGAGATACACCAGAATCGCCTGATCAACATCTTCTGTTTGCCTCAGTTGCACTACTCGCCGTTCTGCGCGCCGGCAAACTGTCCGGCAGACATGCAGCAGTGCGCCTGCTTTGCTTCCTCCGGGTAAAATAAAATTTTTCAATTCCGGCAGTTTCGCCGTCAAATCATCAATCAACTCCTCAAACTCTTTGACATGGTCTTGAAGACCTGTAACAGGCAATGCTGCTGGCGTCGCCAATGCCGAACCAATGTCCAAAAGATCATTCTGAATTTGTTCTAATGCAGTTTTGATTTGTACTGTTTGCTTCTTGCTTCTTACTTCTTGCGTCTCAAGTTGTGAAGCAACAGCGCCAATAAAACTATTAAGTTCATCAACCGTCCCATACGTTTCCACTCGAGGATCGAACTTTACTACACGGCTGCCGTCAAATAATGAGGTCTTTCCTTTATCACCAGTACGGGTATAGATAGACATACGATAAAACGTAGACCGTAAAATCTATATATGAGCTATAGTTTTAGGCTTTATATTTTGTATTGTATGTTCTACCAGTTCAAATCCACCAAAAAATACTCCGGTATAGAAAAGATCTCCAATTATTGTATTGCGGAAAAACGGCAGGCCCGCAACATAACATGCCAGTAATCCCGAAAAAGTCTTCGCATACATGCCACTAACTAACCACACACCAAAATTCGTAATAAGAAAAAACAATACCGATCCAAGCAGGCTTCCAGCAACAACATGCTGAGGTGATTTATGATCACGCAACCATAAACCGAGTAAGCCAATGAGGAAAAAACTACCATAGACAAACGGCATGGTCGTATCAAATCCCAAAAAGTAATCAGAAATTACCATTGCTATAAGCGGTACCACCAGCGCATATTTTTTATTCAAATATACTCCGCCAAATAACGCCAGGGCTCCAATTGGCGCCACATTTGCCGGATGCGGCAGTAAACGTATAACGACAGCAATCAAAATTAGTAAAGAAGGATTAATGATGTTTTGTAAATATTTCATAGCATAATGTATTGCCTATACCCTACCCCCTAAAACCTATTCCCTATTTAGTACCTCTCGATCTTCCACACAATCACATCCCCGTTTTTCGTCTGATATGCTGCCGGTCCCACTTGCGCATACTTGCCATTGACATAAAACGCCCAGTATTCGTGTTTTCCTGCATCAGCTCTCCGTCCGGCAATCTCTGTCACTAAACCCGAATTATTTTGGACAACGCTTGTATGTTGTTTCAAGAGTGTTAAAGCATCCTTTCCGTTCTGCCCGTTATACGTGAAAGAATCACGATGTTGTACTGGTACTGCTGCTACAGTCGGATGCACAGATGGAGTGATGCCACTCTTTGCCGGCGCAAAACTCAGACCAGTCACGACAAGCATTGCTACGACCAGAAGACCTCCCATACCAAAAATAAAAACTTTATTCTTTTTGAACATATGTTTTTGTTCTCTAAATTAATTCTGTTCGCCTTTTATAATAGAGAGTGGGGCACAGAAGATTTTTTCGTGAGACTGTTTGATCTGCCAGCATCAAAAATGCAATTGTCTCAATCTCAAAACGTTTTGGATTTGGAATTTTACACATTTGGATTTGTTTAGAGATTAGATATTGAGATTTAGAAATTAACACTCACTGTATCCGCATGCATAGCACTTTTTGCAGCCTTCTTCATACGCAAGTGTCCCTGATCCGCATTCAGGACAAATATCAAACAAACTTGATGTCTGTGCTCCGTTACCAGAGGCCACTGTCAAGGGCAATTGATTTTGTGTAGTCATGACTTCAGTATACGCTGCTGTTTGATTACCTGCCTGCTCATTACCTTTAGCAGCAAGCTCAGAGAAGTGTTGTAATACTTCCTGATCTTCTACTTTGCCATTGACATGGAAATTTGCATGTTTGGCTAATACTTTTGCAATTGCATCAGGGAGAGATCTGACGCGATTCTCGCCGAACCCGATACTTCTGGCACCTCCAATTCCTTTCAGTTCAGAAATAATCTCCCGGACGCGCTCACGTCGCGGTACAGGACTATGCATGCGAAGTACAAAGGAAATCATGCGCCCCAAGGCATCAACGAGCGCCATTAAATCTGATCCGCTTTTGCCGCAATTAATAAAAACTTCAAAGATATCGTCTTTGTCATCGTTATTGATCGTGACATACATTTTGCCGCTGGGGCTATCTGCTTTATACGTCACGCCTGTTAACATCATTGGCCGTGGAACGCGCGGTGTTACTGGAACAACTGGCGCTTCTTCTTTTTTCTCTTCTTTCTTCTCCTCAACCCGTTCCAAAACTCCTTGTCGTGAGCCATCACGCATATACGCAATACCTTTGCAGCCCCATTCATAGGCAAGCGTGTATAATTTTTTGACATCTTCAACCGTGTGGGTCTTTGGAGCATTGACCGTTTTTGAAATTGACGCATCGACATATTTTTGTACTGTCGCTTGCATACGGACATGATCCTCAGGTGTTAATTCGTTTGCCGAGACAAAATAATCAGGTTTGGGATCATTCGGGTGAACCTTTTTCCATTCGCCATACAATGGATGATACAAAAGATGTTCGCCCAAACGATCATGCCGGATAAACTCAAACTCATACACCGGCTCAATACCGGAAGAAACGCCTGAAAGCAAACTGGTCGTACCGGTCGGTGCAGCTTGCAGGATCATTGAATTACGCACACCATACTTTGCCATTTTTTTCTTTACTTCCTCGGGTAGTTGTTTGATAAAATATCCTTGCAGATGTTTCTTTTTATCAATCCGCGGGAATGCTCCTTTCTCCCGGGCAATATTGACCGATTCGTCATAGGCAGCGTCACGAATCGTCCGGTAGATTTTATCAACAACTTTTTCTGCTTCTTCTGAACCGTAACGTAAATGCAATTTAATCAATGCATCCCCTAAGCCCATCGTGCCCAAGCCGATACGCCGTTCTCCCTGATGCTGCATTTGCTCAATTTCAGGATAGACATATCGATCAGCATCAACTACGTTATCCTGGAAACGAACTGCGACTCTCGCGTGTTGCGAAAGAGCCTCAAAGTCAAACTGTCCGGCTTTATCAACTGCATATCCGTTGACAAAATTTGCCAGATTGAGTGTTGCCAGATTACAAACTCCCCATGCGGGTAATCCTTCCTCACCGCATGGATTTACGCAGTTAATCGTATTCCAATACCAGTTGTTATACCATTTGTTGTAGCGCTCCATGAAGACAAGTCCTGGTTCTGCTGATCGCCATGCTGCTTCGCAGATCAAATCCCACAGCTTACGCGCTTTAATCGTTTTGTATGTGATCACTTTCTTGCCAAGTTTTTTCCAGTGATCCAAAATCCCATCCCATTTTTCATCATATTCCGGATCATCAAGGTCAGGAAAGACAAGATCCCAATCCGCATCATTCTTAACTGCTTCCATAAAACTGTCAGATGCACAAACAGAAAGATTGGCGCCATTGATTCGGGAAAGATCCTGTTTGACAGTAATAAATTCTTCAATATCAGGGTGCCAATCCCAGAGCATCAACATCAGTGCACCCCGCCGTGAACCACCTTGCTGGATAATGTCATGCGTTGCCAACGAATACATTTCCGCCCAATTAATTGGACCTGAGGAAAACCCGTTTACTTTTTTGACACGAGCCCCTCGAGGACGAAGTGAAGAAAGATTCACCCCAACGCCTCCGCCCCGCGCCATGATCTCTATCATGTTAGTGAGGTTGGACATAATACCATCACGGGAATCTTTCGGAGAAGGAATAACGAAACAGTTATAGAAGGTTACTGCATACCCGGTTCCGGCACCGGCAAGTACCCGTCCCCCGGGAACGAATTTAAAGTCTTCCATCGCCTGATAAAATTTATCCGCCCAAAACTTTCGTAATTTTGGTGTCTTTTCAACCGCAGCAATTGCATTTGCCACCCGGCGCCACATTTCCTCAGGCGTTTGTTCGGTCGGTTCTCCTTTTTCGTTTTTCAGAGAATACCTGTCCAAAAATACTTTTTGTCTGATGCCGTCAAGTTTCATAGAGTAGTAATTTATTCTGATATATTGGTATGATTTCTATTCGAATACATTCGAATTCTTCGCACTTCCCGTTCGAAATCTTCCACATCCACAAACCGTTTAAAAACACTGGCAAATCTGATATACGCAACTTTATCTAATTGTTTGAGCCGTTTTGCTACCAGATCACCGATTACTTTACTTTCGATTTCTACCCCATCCAAGCCTAATAATTCTCGTGTGATATCTGTGACAATTTTTTCAATAATCTCCAGCGGAACTATGGTCTTCTCACATGCTTTGAGCAGTCCGTTCTTTAATTTTTCCCTGCTGAATTGTTCTCGCCGTCCGTCGCGTTTAATAACGATGAGTTGCACATTTTCAATCCGTTCATAAGTCGTAAAGCGTTTTGCACATGCAAGACAACTTCGCCGCCTGCGGATGGTATCCCAATCAGCACTCTCTCGTGTTTCAACCACCTCTGATGCTTTACTTCCACAGTATGGACAGTGCATAGATCCTCGCTTACTCCTGGCTCACCATTTCTGCCTGAAAATGCCAGTCAAGATGTAGCGCAAGAAAAATCATA
>Ga0209581_1004396_pt1 | contig 11350 bp, 7 predicted proteins | sample Coa_R2_FD_187160 | JGI IMG/M metagenome (GOLD analysis project Ga0209581, IMG submission 187160) | Surface soil microbial communities from Centralia Pennsylvania, which are recovering from an underground coalmine fire - Coalmine... | ecosystem: Environmental > Terrestrial > Soil > Unclassified ...
GTCTGGGGTCCTTCAGACCGGCACGCGAGCGGCGAATGGCACGCGCAACGGCGCTGATCGCCTCGTCCTGGCCGATGACATGCTTGCGCAGGTCCTCTTCCAGGTTACGCAGGTTCTGACGCTCGCTCTCCAGCATCTGGCTCACCGGCACACCCGTCCAGTTCTCAACGACCTGGGCAATATGCTCCGGCGTGACAATCAGCGTCACGGCTCTGGCGGACTCGGCGCGGGCCTGATCGAGCTTCGCCTGCACCTGCAACTCTTTCTGGCGCATCAGGGCCGCCTGCTCGTAGTTTTCCGCGTTGGCGGCGGCTTCCTTCCTTGCCTGGATGTCCGCCAGTTCCGCTTCCAGATCGGCAATCAGAGTCGGGCTGATAACGCCCTTCTCCGTCGCCTCAAGGCGCAGAGCAGAGGCAGATTCGTCCATCACATCGATGGCCTTGTCCGGCAGGAAGCGGTCGTTGATGTAGCGGTCGGCCAGCTTGACGGCAGCTTCAATCGCTTCGTCGGTGATGCTCACACCGTGATGGGCCTCGTAATTGGGACGCACCGTGCGCAGCATCTCGATAGCCTCTTCCACTGTAGGCTCGTCGACCATTACAGGCTGGAAACGACGCTCCAGCGCGGCATCTTTCTCGATATGTTTGCGGTACTCATCCAGCGTGGTCGCGCCGATACAACGCAGTTCGCCGCGTGCCAGCGCAGGCTTGAGCATGTCAGCCGCGCCAACCGCGCCTTCGGCAGCACCGGCTCCAACGACGGTATGCAATTCATCGATGAAGACGATGACATCTTTCGCCTCGCGCAGCTCCTCAAGAATAGACTTGATACGCTGCTCGAACTGGCCCCGGAACATCGCTCCGGCCACCATACCACCAATATTTAACGTCACAATGCGCTTGCCGCGCAGTGTGGCGGGAACAGTTCCTTCGTTGATGCGACGGGCCAGACCTTCCACAATGGCCGTCTTACCAACACCCGGCTCACCAATCAGCACCGGATTGTTCTTCTGACGACGGCCCAGCACGGTAATCACCCGGCGCAGTTCCCGCTCGCGTCCGGCGGCGGGGTCGAGTTTTCCCTCTGCGGCTTCTCGTGTAAGATCACGGCCATACTGATCCAGTGTGGGGGTTTTACTGCTATTTTGCGTTCTTCTCTCAGCAGTCGTTGTATTCCTGCCCTGTGGAGAGAAAGGGGGGCGATTGCTCGGGCCAAATCCGAAAGGAGCACCTGAGATTTCCTGGCCCTCGTCGAACTCTCCCGACTGTTCCATCGCCGCGCTCATCAACTCATCAAAGCAGGATTGGCAGAGATAATGCTGCTCTCGCTTCCCATTGACCAGCTGATCAACGCGCACACGGGCCGGGTTCTTTTGACAACGTTCACATTTTTGCATGTATCTTTTTGCTCCTCACTATAGACGTTTTCTCTTCCGTCCAGTTTTAGCAAACTCGCCAGGTGATTGCCAACATTGTAGCATATTCCACCATCTTTGTCTAGCACTCATCCCTCAAGATTGCTAACTCACCCTTTACAACACCCCGAACAGATGAGAAATTCCCCATTCATCAGTAATTACGTTCTATTACAGAAGACGTTGCGGGAATGTGGAAAGAGTCGGTTAGCAGATCAAGAAGGGGAGAGCGCGCGGCGAGGTTTTTTCTTCTTTCTACCTTTTATTTGCCCTATCACTTACTTTTTCATAGTTGAAAACATATGATTTGTATAACTTATTCCCTCTTGTGCTGTCATACCAGGAAATTCGCTGACATTTCTGTACAGAATCTGCTTATGGTAGTGTATAATATAGACACGATGATGAAGACCGAGATACAGGAACTGATATTTCCCTTCGGGCAACCGGAGGATATCTTACGGCTGGTGGAGCAGCGTGTAGCGGCATCGGCAGGTCAATACAGGCTGCCTGCTGGAGCCGTGCGGGTGTTGATTCTCGATGCGCGGCCAGACAGGGCGGGCTATGTAGCGCAGTTTTTGCTGCTCAAGGGGCATGCGGTGCAAATCGCCGCCAGCGGCATGGAGGCATTCACCCTTTTTCTGCGCGGCGTCGTGGCCCCCTTGCTCATTCTTACGACACAGGAACCGCTGCCCGACCACTTTTTTCTCCAGCGGCTTGCACAGCAGATGCGGCAAAAATATAGCTGTGAGCCGCTGCTGGTTCGTCTGCCCGCCGGGCTGATCGATCTTCTCGTCCCACACATCACGCAGCCGCTTTCGCCTGCTACCCGTACCTCATCGCAGACAACGGATGCCCTCTCGTTCGGTCAGAGAATAACCGGACAACAGGCAGGAGGAGCAAAGCAGCACAGGACAGCAGGAAAAAAAATTTCGCTGACCGGACAGAATCTCGGACGCTATCAGATCAACGACCTTATCGGAGATGGTCCCTGGGGCGCCGTCTATCTCGCTTATGACCGTCTGCGCGAACGTGATGTCGCGCTCAAAGCTGTGCAGACGGATGCTTTCGCCTACTTTTCACAGGAAGAGAGCCTGTTCCAGCACGAGGAAAAGCTGCTGGGACAGGTGAAACATCCACATATCCTGCCACTTTTCACCTGTGGGAAGTCCTATGTCAGCGGCTCGCCCTTCATTTACAAAACCATGCTCCACTGCCCGGTCGGCTCGCTGGCCGACTGGCTAACCGCACACGTCAGCTTACAGAGCTATCAGCCGACAGACGTGCTGGCGGTCATATTGCCGCTGGCCGAGGCGCTAGAGCTTGCGCACGAGCAGCAGATTACGCATAACAATCTCAAATTAACGAATCTGCTCATCTCCGGCGAGACGGAGACGCTGGCGGGTATGCGCCTGTTGCTGGCGGATTTTCTGCCTGACCAGGAGAACCGTTTCCTGGCCAGAACGCCGGAAAACTTCCCCTTTCTGGCCCCGGAACAGTGGCAGGGGCAGTCATTCGCCACCTCAGACCAGTACGCGCTGGCCGTCCTGACCTACCGCCTGCTGGCGGGCCGCTTCCCCTTCCTCGGCGAGACCGAACAACTGCTCCGGCAGATGCACCTGACTGCGCAGCCACAGCCGCTGAACCGCTTCAACCCGGCAGTCTCTGCCGCCTTAAATGCGGTAGTCCTCTCCGCGCTGGCAAAGAAGCCACACGAGCGTTTCCGTTCCATCGCAGAATTCGCGCGCGCCTTGCAGTTTGCCGTTGGATGAGGGCCTGCCAATCTCTCTACACAGGCACCAGAACGGTCACAATGTGGTATATTCAAGGTATTGAGAATCTGAACCAGCCAGAAGGAGGAGCGACGGTGGATTTTGCCTATTCAGATAAGGTCAGGGGGCTGTTGAAGCAGCTCAATGACTTCATGGACCAGTATATTTATCCCAATGAGCGCACGTATCGCGAGCAGATTGCCGCGTCGGGCAACCCGCACCACCATGCTGAGATCGTCGACGAACTGAAGGAGAAGGCGCGGGCGCAGGGGCTGTGGAACCTGTTCCTGCCCGATGAGGAGTATGGCGCGGGGCTGACCAATCTGGAATACGCGCCGCTGGCGGAGGTGATGGGGCGCGTGGGCTGGGCCTCGGAAGTCTTTAACTGCGCAGCCCCGGACACCGGCAATATGGAAATCCTGGCGCAGTTTGGCACGCCGGAGCAGAAACGCGAGTGGCTGCTGCCCCTGCTCAACGGGGAGATTCGGTCCGCCTTCGCCATGACCGAGCCAGATGTGGCAAGCTCGGACGCGACGAATATCCAGTTTTCCATCCGACGCGAGGGCGATGAATATGTCCTCAACGGGCGCAAGTGGTGGATTTCCGGCGCGGCGCGCGAACGATGCAAAATCTTCATCGTCATGGGCAAAACCGACCCGGATAATCCCGACCGGCATCACCAGCAAAGCATGATTCTCGTGCCGCGCGATACGCCCGGCGTGACCATTATCCGCAGCTTACCGGTTATGGGCTACGAGGATAACGAGGGGCATTGCGAGCTTCTCTTCGAGGATGTGCGCGTTCCTGCGAGCAACTTGCTGGGCGAGGAGGGCAGCGGCTTTGCCATTGCGCAGGCGCGGCTCGGCCCAGGCCGCATCCATCACTGCATGCGCGCTATCGGCTCCGCGCAGCGCGCCCTGGAGTTGATGTGCCAGCGCGCCACGACACGGATCGCTTTCGGCAAACCGCTCTCCGAGCAGGGCATGATTCAGGATATGATCGCCGCCTCGCAGATCGAGATTGAGCAGGCGCGACTGCTGACATTGAAAGCGGCCTGGATGATCGATAATCTGGGGAAAAAGGCGGCGCAGAACGAGATCGCCATGATCAAAATTGCTGTGCCGCAGATGCTGACGCGGGTGGTAGATCGCGCCATCCAGGTCTTTGGCGGCGCGGGCATGAGCGACGATTTCCCACTGGCCTCAATGTACGCGCATGGCCGCACCCTGCGCATCGTTGACGGCCCCGATGAAGTGCATAAGCGTTCCCTCGCCCGCGCCATCATTCGCCAGCACGGTCAGTAGAGATTCTGTATGAATGTGTTCGCAAGAAGCGATAGAGCGATGGCAATACCATCACCCTATCGCTTCTTGTTATCCCGGAAGATAGGATACTTATGAACGACCCGTTTTTATTCAATTCCGCCAGCGCAGCCGAACTCTTTCTGATTCGCCACGCTGATGCCCTGCCCGGCCCTGATGAAATCATTCCGAGCGGCGTCTATAACGACCTGCCGCTCAGCAAGACCGGGCGCGAACAGGCTCTGGCGCTGGCCGAACGCCTGGGCAAGCTGCGCTTCGATGCGCTCTACAGCAGTCCCTTGCGCCGCTGCCTTGAGACTGCCGCGCCCCTGGCCGAACGTCTCGGCCTGACCCCCACCATTATCGACGACCTGCAAGAGATTCGCCTGGGTGAAGTGCTGCCATTGCCAGCCGATGGGCAAGACCTGGACGCCTTGAGCCAGGCATTGCAGGAACGCCAGCGCGAAATCGTGCGCAGGGTGGGCGCGACGGGAAGCTGGAATGCTATTGCGGGCAGCGAGCCATCGAAAGCCTTTCGCCAGCGCGTGGTGCAGGCCATCGATGGCATCGCTCGCAGGCACAGAGGAGAGCGCGTCCTTATTTTCGCGCACGGCGGCGTCCTCAACGCCTACGTCGCCGAGGTGCTTGGACTGGAACAAGATTTCTTCTATCCCGCCGCCAACACCTCTATTACCATCGTGCGCGTTGGAGACAGCCGCCGCGTCCTCTACGTCCTCAATGATATCGGGCATATTAAGAGACCGCGATAACTTCTTTGAACGTGACCAGCATCAAACATCATAGGCGGCGATTGAGCGCGCGCTCAATCGCCGCCTATGATGTTTGAGTTCTTCCTACGAACCTGACCTCATACTGGCAAGATTCTGCCTCGCCTGCTGGAAGAGGTTCGCCAGCTTTGCGCGCGTCTCGGAACCCGGCCAGGGGGTATAGAGCAGAATCAGCACAAGGCCGGTAACGATGCCAACGCGGAAGAAGAATCTGGAGGTTTTGTGCTGCACCGTCTCTCCAACGTCCTGCATGCTTTCGCCGGCCTTTTGCAGGCTCTTGCTGGCGCGCCTGACGTTCTTCTGCAAGGCATCCTGCGTTGTATCCAGCCCGGATTGCAATACGTCCTGCGCCTTCGAGACGGCCACCGTCGAGCCGACGGCTGCCGCTTTCCGGGCAACCTTCATTGTCCTTTGCGCCTTTTTCAGGTCCTTGCGGGCGCTCTTGACGCTCTTCTGCAACACGTCCTGCGCCGTATCCAGGCCAGATTGCGCCGCGTCCTGTACGGTACTCAGGCCAGACTGCAACGCGCTTTTCGCTGTACTCAAGCCCGATTGCGCTACGTCCTGCGCCTTGTTCAGACCGGTTTTCGTCGTACTGGCAACGCTTTCCTGAACATTACTCACGTTCTTCTCCGCTCTTTTTCGGTTGCGTTTCAAGATTTCCTGTGCCAGGGCCAGACCCGCCAGCAGGAGCGCCTGCGTCCTGCCCAGGTTGGGCAGCAGAACATCCTCGATGAAAGCCGCCACCGTTGCGACAGTATTACTGGCTACGTTTTTCGCCTTCTCGGTGGTCGGCTGCACGGCGTTCCCGTTCAACTGATCCACCGTCGCTTTCACACTCATGGTTCGCCTCACTTTCTTTCAACTTACCTTCGCTCTCAGACAATAATCGGGGATACAGGTCAATCACATTCAAGCACGATGTATGAGCTAATAGCGTTTCAAGCTCCCAGGGCAGGATGATTTTTCAGGCTGGCGGTGTTCTCTAACATAGGGATAGTATGAGCATGGCTCAAATATCTTCCTGCCTGCTGCGTCGGGCAGGGAAACGTGTTATAATGGGTCTATGAAACGATCATTTGCTTCTCTAAACCGATATCGCGCCACTGTTGAACGCTACCTGCTGGCGGCCGGGTAGCGACGCTTCGTTTTGCCCCTCGTTTTGTTGCCTTCTACAAAGGCTGGTAACCGGTCTGCAATTGAAACCGCGAATGTTCTACTATTTCGTCCGTTTCGCTATGCCCGCAAAATATGATACCATGTAAAGAGAGACCGCTCTGTGTACTCCCCATCTCCATCCGGGATGCATGGATCATCCAGAATATCCGGGCTATCGGCGGACAGGGAAAGTCGGGAGGAATAGACATAGTATGGATTTAATGGATAAGCTGGCGAAGCTGGCGCAGCGTTACGAAGAACTGAACACGCTCATGGCCGAACCTGAAGTGGTGCAGGATTCACAGGCGCTGCAACGCTATGGCCGCGAACATGCAGAACTGGAAGAGATTGTCCAGAAATATCACGAACTGACCTCGACCGAGCGGCAACTGGCCGAGGCGCAGGAACTCTACGAGAGCGGGGACGCGGAGATGCGCGAACTGGCCGCCGAAGAGATCGAAACCCTCAAAGAGCGCCGCGAGGAGTTGCTCAACGAGGTCAGGATTTTGCTGCTGCCTAAAGACATCGTGGACGAGAAAAACGCGATTGTCACCATCCAGGGAGGCGCCGGTGGCGACGAGGCCGCATTGTTTGCCGCCGACCTCTTCCGTATGTACACTCGCTATGCCGACGCGAAACGCTGGAAAGTCGAAATTCTGGATAGCAACGAGACAGGGCAGGGCGGCATCAAAGACATCACCTTTGTCGTCAAAGGTAAGGGCGCGTATAGCCGTATGAAGTACGAAGGTGGCACCCACCGCGTGCAGCGCGTGCCGGTCACCGAGGCCAACGGACGCATCCACACCTCGACGGCCAAAGTCATTGTCCTGCCGGAGGCAGACGAAGATATCCAGATCGATATCAAAGAAGGCGATATCCGCGTGGATGTCTACCGCTCAACCGGGCATGGCGGGCAGAGCGTGAACACCACCGACTCCGCCGTGCGCATCACGCACCTGCCAACCGGGCTGGTGGTGACCTGCCAGGACGAGAAATCGCAGTTGAAAAACAAGGCCAAAGCCCTCACCGTGCTGAAGGCCCGGCTGTGGGACATCGAGGAGGCCAGACGGCAGGAGGAACTGAGCAAGACGCGGCGCTCGCAGGTGCAGACCGGCGACCGCAGCGAGAAGATTCGCACCTATAATTTTCCACAGGACCGTGTGACCGATCACCGCATCGGCCTCACCCGTCACAATTTAGTCGGCGTACTCAATGGTGAGCTCGACGAATTTATCGACAACTTGATCACAGTCGATCAGGCAGATAAGTTGCAGCACCTGTTCGAGGATGACAACAACAGCAAGGGCAACGGCAAGGGCAAATGAGCCTGCAGGGGTAACCGTTCTGGTTGCCCGAAGCCAGCAAGAGAGCCTGCTGGCTGTGGTCAGGGCTAATCCTGCGGGGATATGTATTCCCGCCGAATTGAAAGGTAGGCAATTTCGATGGCACAAGTGGTACAAGGCAAAGTTGAATTCACGCCTTTCGCCTCCTCCGAAGTCAATCCGCATTACCGGCTCTTGCTCGGCCCCGGCCCGTGTAATGTTGACCCGCGCGTCCTGCGGCTGGCGTCCGCGCCACAGCTGGGACACCTCGACCCGGAGCTTTTCCGCATCCTCGATGAGACGGCAGAGATGCTGCGCTGGATATTCCGCACGAAAAATGAGATGACGCTCTGCGTCTCCGGTTCCGGTTTCTCTGGCGCAGAGGCGGTGCTGGTCAATCTGCTCGAAGAAGGCGACACAATCATCGCGGGCAGTCTGGGCTTCTTCAGCGGCCAGATCACGGAAATTTCGCGCCGCGCCGGAGCCAATGTGGTGAATCTGACCACAGAGCTGGGCCAGCCGTTGGAGCCAGAGGCGCTGGAGCAGGCATTCAAAGAGCATCCAGAGGCCAAAATATTTGCGACGGCCATCGCCGAGACCTCGACCGGCCTCTTGCAGCCGCTGGGGGAACTGGAACGCATCACGCACGAACACGGCGCGCTCTTTGTCGTCGATGCCGTCTGCGGACTCGGCGGCGTGCCGATGGCCGTTGATGAAATGAAGATCGACGCCTGCTATGCCGGCAGCCAGAAGAGTCTGGGCGCCCTGCCCGGCCTGGCTCCCGTCACCCTCAACGAGCGCGCCGTGCAGGTCATCAAAAATCGCAAAAAGCCCGTGCAGAGCTATTATCTGGATCTGCAATTGCTCTCCCGCTACTGGAACGGTGACCACACCTATCACCACACCTCGTGCAGCAACCTGATCTACGGGCTGAACGAGGCGCTGCGCATCGCGCAGGAGGAGGGCCTGGAAGCTCGCTGGGCGCGCCACCAGTTGAACGGAGACGCGCTGAAGGCAGGTATTGAGGCAATGGGCCTGCATATCTTCACCCGGCCCGGCTACGCCCTCTCCGTGCTAACGGCCATCGGCCTGCCGCAAGGCGTCGACGAACTGGCCGTGCGCAACGGCCTGCTGGAAGAGTACGATATCGAGATCGGCGGCGGCTTCGGCCCGCTCAAGGGCCGCCTGATCCGCATCGGCCTGATGGGCTACAACTCGAACCGCAAAAACGTCGAGATTGTCCTTTCTGCCCTCGAACATATCCTGCCGCGCTGCGGCTTCCAGCCCAACGTCGGCGCCGCCCTGCCCGCCGCCGACTCCGTATACCAGTCAAGAAGTAAGTAAGCAGACCGTATGGGCCGATTATCGCAATCGGCCCATGCGTTCCATACAAACCGACACAAAGGACGCATGCAGTATGGCATTTGAGCAGCCACAGGCAATTCGCACCGTCTTCTTTGACGCAGGTTTTACCCTGCTCACGCCACACCCATCAACGCCTGAAGTCTGCCAGCAGGTTTGCCAGCGTCTTAACCTGCACATCCATCTGGAAGCCATGCAGGAGCGCATGACCGAGGCGCAGGATTACTACCTGCGATACATGCGGTTGAACCGGCACACATGGAGCAGCGAACAGGCCATCGCGGAATTCTGGAGCGGCTACTATATGAACATACTGCGGCCATTTGTCGAGGAACACGACGAACAGCGTCTCTATCAGCTTGCGCGGGCCATCAACGAAGAGTTCAATAAGCATACAAGCTGGAAACTCTATGACGATGTTTTGCCCACACTCCAGGCGCTCAAGCGGCATGGCTACACGCTGGGGATCATTTCCGACTGGGGGATCGCGCTTGGCCCCATCCTCAGAGGTCTCAAACTCGTTCGCTATTTCGATTGCCTGCTGATCTCGGCTGTCACCCGCCACGCCAAACCTTCACCGGCGCTCTATGAACTGGCCCTGCAACGCGCCAATGCCATTGGCGACTACACGCTGCACATCGGCGACTCCTATATCTACGATGTGCTGGGGGCGCGGGCCGCCAACATTACGCCTGTCTTGCTCGACCGCTCCCACCGCCTCAGCGTAGAAAATGTAGATTGCCTGCTCGTCCACTCCCTTTACGAACTGCTCGACCTGCTGGAAGTACCTCGCCCACAGGTAGAATAGGACTTTTATACGCATTCATATGCCTGTATTTACCTGTAAGACGCTTGCTGATATACTATATTACAGTCAAGAGAGCGGTACAGGATATTTTATAAGTGGAGCGCATTTATGGCTCAAAGGCAAAAATTGAACAGGGTGGATGGACAATTTACGCCGACCGTTCTACAAAGCGTGATGGGTGAACCTCTGCGTTCCGAACAGCGCACGGGCGGGCTGCTGCCGCGCGTGCTTTCGTCGCTTGACCTCTTCATTATTTTCATTGCCATCGTCCTCTTTATCCCCAATGCCTCCGTTGTACAGGCCACCCAGGGGGCAGGGGCCGCTACCTATCTCTACTGGATTATCGGCACCCTCACCTTCCTGCTGCCGGGCGCGCTCGTTTGTGGGCAGCTCAATCGCTTCATGCCGGTCGATGGCGGCATCTACGTCTGGTCACATCGCGCGCTTGGGCCGTTATGGGGTTTCTTCGCCGGTTTTTGCGCCTGGTTCCCCGGCGTCCTGGTTCCCCTCGCCGCCGGAGCCAGCATTCTCTCGCTCGTGCAGAGCATCAGCGTCAATTTTTCGGGCAATAACCCGACCTGGTTGACAGCGCCCTGGCAGCAAGGGTTACTCGTTGTCCTCATATTTGTGCTGATGGGCTGGATTTCTACCTGGCCGTTGTCGCTCATCATGAATATCGGTAAAGGAGTGATCGGCCTCTACCTGCTGGGCATCCTCTCCCTCGGCCTGGCTGCTGTCGTCTGGTTGCTCGGCGGCCACGCCCCGCAGCCCACACTCCTGAGCCACTCGGCCTTTGGCCTGAGCGGCCACAACGTCGTCCTCTACGGCCTTATCGTGCTGGCGCTGCTGGGCGTGGAGGTGCCGCTGAATATGGGCGCGGAAAGCAAGAAGCCGGGAGATGCGACGCTCTTCCTGCGCTGGGGGCCATTGTTTGTCCTCATCACCTATCTGGTCGCCACCTTCGGCGTCATGGCCGTCGTTCCCGCCAGCGAGGCCAGTTCAAACTATTCGACGCTCACCGCCATTGCAATGGTCTTTGGCACGCCTGCCGCCATCATCATTGATATCTTCTTCATCGCCTTCTTCCTTTATGTCATCATTATCTACAATATCGCCTTCTCGCGCATCCTGTTCGTCTCGGCCCTGGACCATCGCCTGCCATCTGTGCTGGCAAAAGTGAACCGCAATGATGCCCCCTCGAACGCCCTCATCGCGCAAATCGTCATCGCCTCCGTCATCGCCATATTCACCTATATCGTCGGACCGCTACTCTACCTGGGGCAGGGGGTCGAGTTTTCGGAGAAGGTATACGACGTCTCGCAGGCTACCGTGACCGTCATCTGGTGCCTCTCGATGGTCATCCTCTTCCTTGATCTACCCATCCTGCTCTGGCGTTTCCGCGACTTCCTGGCAAAGCGGCGCGAA
>Ga0209581_1004405_pt1 | contig 11337 bp, 13 predicted proteins | sample Coa_R2_FD_187160 | JGI IMG/M metagenome (GOLD analysis project Ga0209581, IMG submission 187160) | Surface soil microbial communities from Centralia Pennsylvania, which are recovering from an underground coalmine fire - Coalmine... | ecosystem: Environmental > Terrestrial > Soil > Unclassified ...
GATTGCAATCAGGCTGCTTTGAAGTATTTGGCGGCTGCGGCAGAGGAGGATTATTGTCAGACTGCTTTTTGTCTGATACATTTATTGTCATCAGTATAGTGCTGTTGGTTTGAGTCATCAGGCCACCAGGCGCCGCTATGGCTGTCAACAAATCTGGCGTGCGAATCTCGTTGCCAGACCATCCCTTTGGCAGCGTAATCTGTATTCCAAAGTCCGGGTTTGAATAGTTGCCCATAATCGTCTTTGGAAGGTAAATGTTTGGCATCTGTGCACTGGCTGGCGTCGTCAGAAAAGAAAAAGCCACGCAACATAGTATCGAAAATAACACTGCAGCTGCCAGGACTGAAAAAAGCACTTTGGGGTGGTCTGGATTTCTGACCATACTTTTTTGATTCTAAAAGAATATTTAACATTCGCTCAGCCTACAATGAGCATTGTACGGCTAGTAAGAAAATTCTATAACTTGAACAGGTAATAAAGAAGGTACGGTCATGGTACGGTACTTGGTCAACTACCCACAGCTAAATCATAGTGGCTTGCAGTTGCCGTAAAAACTGGCACAGCCATAGGTTCATTTTATTTTATTTTACAAGTTTAAAAGCAAGAAGACTACTGGATTTATCCAGTGGATGAATTGCACCCAAAGACTACTGCTCCTCGCGCCGATCATCAACTTCATCCAGCGGTAGACGCAGACAAATGGTCGTGCTAAAGATATGAATGAATCTGTACCTGTCAATACGTAAAGTCGAAACAGGATTGATTGGATTGGATTCAGCCGCACTACCTATGGAACGTAGAGAATTCACGTCTGGGGAGACAAGACCGTCGGTCGTAGAACCAGAAAAAGAGAGGCTATCGGACTTGTCCGATAGTTGTTCACGAGGAAGATGTTGGCATAGTGAGTACTCCTAGAACCGATAAACGAAGGGAAAAGATAAGGGAGTCAATTGAAGATGAAAGATTCTTCAAAAGATGAGAATTTGAAATGCAAAAGCTTCCAGATATTGAGGCAAGGAAAAAGCTTGCCGCAATAGCTGGCCTAAAGGAATTGCCAAAGTTGGATCCTATGGCTATTTACAGACTAGACGGCATACTCTCAAATGAGCTAGGAAAGCATAAGAAGTTCGATTCCGTTGAACTGGTCAGGTCAGTTCGTGGAGATTGAACGATAAAGAGCTTACATACAACCTCTTTGGGACATAATCGTCATAGAATACTGATAGGTCAAAGACTTCTAGTTCTTGGGCCGGCTTTGCAGTTTCACGGATTGCTTGTTTGACACTTATCATTCTTTTCTTTCCTAATCTCTAGGCTTAGACTTTAATTTTGCAACTTGCACGCTCTTCCTTTTCTTTGCCTTTGGAGCATTACGCTTTAGCAGATTCTTCTTTATCTTCTTGTTCAGAAAATCACTTTAAGCACTTAGACTTTAGACATTTAGTTTTTTAATACTATGGGCTTTGGTGTATTGAAGCTTTCAGGAATCATTTAGTTGTTGAGAATATTCAAATGCAATTACTAGCAAGCAAGTGTATACCAAATACTTAATAATTTTCTGTATAATGCCTTCATAATGGCAAAAGCGAGGTTCAATGCCATAAGCAAGACTATATTGATGGTGTTGCTTGTGTTTATGGTAGGCACTGCACTACCAGCAATGTCATCTTTGTCGCAACAGAGTGCCAGCGCGCAAAGCTCAATTGTAGCTAGTGACCCTCATCCGCATTGGCATCCGCCACCAGCTCCAAACGCTACTACTCAAACTTGCTTCAAATATACAAACGCGACAGGATGGATCAAGATAGACTGTGGGCCGCAAATAATGGTAACATCAGAACAGTTAGCAAATGAAGGCGGAGGTAGTTACTGTGGTACTTCTTGCCAAGCACCACGTGGCGAGACAACATCAAGTTCCTCTCCTAATTCAAGTGAAGTTTTCATAAACTTTGACGGATTCACTGCAGAAAAAGACAACCTATGGGGCGGAACATCGTGGAGTGTACAGGACTATACGAATGACTTTACTGGAAGTAACGGATTACCAGATTGGGTAAATTTCGTCTTCCAAAATCCTCAAAACGGAGCAGATGGCCTCAGTCCCCAAGTATGCATTGAGCAATGGTACTACCAAAACGGAAAGTGGAATCTTGGTCAAAACCCTCGTCCTTGCGTATCAGCTAGCTATGAAACACTCTCTAATTATTACCAGGGATACTTGGAGGGATATATTGGTGGAAATGGATATTTAGGCACTCAATACTGTGACGTCAGCACAAGCACTTGTTGGGCAGAAGGCGGAATCTCAGACTTATATGGATTGGAATACAACAACCGCTGGACAGGAGTTTTCGGACAGATCTTCGGGTTGGCAGGCGGATCGCAGGCTCAGTTTACATCGCCAACAAACATGGAGACCATCGTCTACGGTACAACAGAAACTAGTGCATATGCAGATTCATTTTCTGGAACTGCTGAATCAAATAATCTTTCCTACACTGGGTCACCTTCTGTAAGCTGCGGAAGCGGTACTTGTACCTGGAGTGAGTGGTCGCGTAACTGACCTATTTTTTATTTATTTTTTACTATATGGAAATTTTTAATGTGTCGATTAGATTAAGAAGGTCGGGAAAATAATTGCACACCAAAGCGAAAATAGCAATCGCTGTGGCAATATCTGTGGCGGCAATCGTACCAACGATCATCATTAGCACGGCAATGTTGCCAACACCTTATCTTGCTGTCATTACATCGGGAGGTGGCAAGGTAATAGGAGGTTCATGGCACTATGCAGGAAAGGAGACGCTCTATGGGAGTATACCTGAATCGCTCTGTAGAATTTTGGGTGATGTAATTGGAGAGCCGCTTGCTTGTCCTAACCAACCTTCTTCTCTAGCTCAGAAATATGTAAATGATAAAGGCGATTCTGCATACCTTCTTCAAACCGGAGCTGGACCATATAGTGCAGGTGGTAACAAAAAAGTAGGCACTACTGAAATTTACGTAGTGGTGGTTAATTCCAAGGTATATTGTGTAACTACAAACTCTACACTACCAATACCGTCTGAATACACAAAGTGTCCATCAATAAACTGATTCTAATGCAATTCATGTGCCCGTGTAACCCAGTAAGGTAAGTCTAACCAGAGCTCCTCAGTTATTCTAGTTATTTAGAGAAAAGAGAGTGAGAGTATAAAGTAACTACAATGCAATGCGGCCAAGGTATGACGAGGCAGAGTATGTACTATATACAGCTGTATTCAAGCTGGCCTGATAGCTGCAAATAATTGCAAATGCAATGGAAAATTGTTAAAGAAGTATATCTACTAATCTTGCTTCAACGACCTTAAATACCACAGAAAGCAGATCAAGAAAAATGGCAGAGCAGAATCTTTACTATTATTCTGAGCTAAATAAGGTGCCAGAAAGTGCTGCTCCAAGTCTTTGTAGCTCCTACCATGGCAAGATCGACTGGGATGTTGCAAGAAGGTTCCTCTATGTTCTTTACGTAAAGGGAAGAATGAAGAGAACGAATCTGGCCATGAATACAGGAATCAATTATGATAGCTGCACAAGATATATCTCGTGGATGAAAGAAATTGGGTGGATAGAAGAAGAAAAGGCATCCAATCAAATTTCGCTTACAAATATCGGAGCTTTTACATGTTCACGCATCTTTTCAAATAATTTCCCTGATGGATAAAGGAGAGCCCAAGCAAGTAAGTGTTCTGCTCAAAGAGCAAATCATAAGGCGGGTCTTTCTGCGATTGTATTTGCAGAGATGATTAGATGAGATGAAATGACACATATCGATAGATCTAGAATGCTCGTGTAGAGGGCAATTAGTAGGGTTTAGTGCAAAAGGTTAACAAGATGAAGATTCATGAAATGTAACATCTGTGTTAAATTGCCTTGAAGTCAATATCTTTTTCCATGAGCGTTTACACTGTTAGCGAGTGTGATTATAATTCTCCCCACTAATCTAACCTGCAATTGCTGATTGTTTGGAAAGAAACTCAGGATATTGAGTATGAAAAATGTATCTGTCAGCTGGACTATCGCTTATAGAAGACAGAGTAAGAGGTTACTGGAAAGGGATTGCCATCTTTATCTTGAAAATATAAATAGACTGTGTAAACACCGCTCCTTGTCATGGCGGGAGTTAAATCAAAGCTTACATCAATCAGGTCACTTGAATCCCACCTAGTAGCAAGAAGCATGCTGGAATTTGTTATCTGAGTATATGGATAGACTGAAGCCGTATAATTTCCTTCATCATAATAGGACATGTCCCTATCTTTGTAATAAACTGCCGGTGTAGGAAGAGGGTCATAATAGATATCTACCCCATAGATATCTGCTGAAGGGAAAGTTTTTGTCCCAAAGAACTGAATTGTCTTGTTATCTGTAGTTATTGGACTATTATACTGAATGTAGTTATTCTCAAAGTTCTGAACCATTGCAAAATAATAATCATCATATGCAATTCCTATGCTCACATCAGTGTGATACTTATCTAGAATGTTATCTCTGTGTCCATTTTGGCAACATTCCGAATCATTATACATCATTTCTGATTCTCCAGTCACTACATCATTGAATGGATTAATCTTTTGCATCCCAACATCAGAATCATTTGCACAGCTTGCGAGATTGTCTGTAGATGTAAAAATAGAATCAGTGTAAACATTCTGTGCAACGTAGCCTGTACCTTTGTAGACAGTATATCGCATGTAAGGCTTCATTCCATCTGTAGTCCAGTGTGTGGCATAGTATCTTGATTTTAGCAAATCATCTGCATGTGCCTGAGCTGCCATGTTGGAGCTTAATTTGACAGGTGGAAGACCAAACTTTGCTCTGTCTTGATTTATCTTTTGCAATGCATATTCTTTCAGCTGGTCAAGAGATGGTCCAGATGCTGGTGGCGTAAGGATATTTGCTGGACTTGAAGCTTGGACGTTTTGGGTTTGCGGCATATTCTCCAATACTACTAGATTGGTAATGGTAACAGGAGCTAGCAGTTCTGGATCGGTTAGATTGCTAACTACAAACTTGTACATTGTATAATTTCCAACAGTATCAGGATACCAATCAACAGTCAGGCTTCCGTTGGCATATGGCTGTATTGTCCCAGAGGCTATGTTGACATATGAACTGTAACCGTTAGAATCAACGATGTCCACTATAGAGTCATAGCTTAGTGGCCTATTGTTGCAGTTAGTTAAATCTCGGGTAAATGTGATGGAAGTATCAACAGGAAAATAGTAAGTTGATGTGTTTGTATCAGCAACAGGATGAGCATATGCAACAAGTGGACAAGGGCTCAGTATCACACCTGCTGCGCCAACAATTATTATAATTCTGAGCTTTTGTCTATCCATCAAAGCCAAAGGAATCAGCCTACTCGCCTATATAAGAAACGTTGGCTGTAAAAGTTCTTCTTGATTACCCTAGCCTGATCCCATTGGAAAGGCATCTTGTTTATTCTTTGTGGAGAAATACTAAATTACAGTGAATTTTATTGGTGATTTTTGATCAATTTAACTCCTTCAGCAAAACGCTGTAAACTTCGCTTTTTACGGTATAACTATGCTTTGCTAGCCTTTTGATATATTGAATAACTTTCTGTTTCGGCAAAAGGTTTGAATTATTTGCAAGAACAAAGAATGTCAAGATATCAGCTGTAGCTATCCCAAGCTCCTTTGCACAATTTCTCGCTGTTCTATCATCTGACAAAATCATGTATGGATTTGTAATCTTATCCAAACAGTCTTGAGCAATTGCAATTGATTCCAGTTCACCATCTCCTAGATTTGCATATAAAGCACGGAGAGCGCTAAACGTTGACGGGCTACTTTGAATCTCCTTTATGTTTCCATTCATCAATTCCGCATTGATTACGGCATCAAGTTGTTGCTTCCTTGTAGATTCTGCCTTTGCCTTCTGCGCAATGTATAGCGTCCATTTTTCTGCCGCTGCCAGTTGTAAGAGAATTCTACTGCATCCTGAATATTGAAGGTGAAGGAGAAAGTCTGCATCAAGTAATATGTTCAACGTATTTCAGGTCCTCTCTAAAGCTGGCAATATCCTGGCTGGTTGTTTGCACCTTTCGCTGCCTGAGGATTTGCATGAACTCTTCAAGTGGTTTGCCGGAAATTGTTGCTGCTCTTTCAAGGGAGACCAAGTTTCTCTGGAGGAGACTAATTGCAGAGTCAATACGAGTTCTTTCAAACTGGGGAACCACGTCCGAGTTCTTGGTCGTTTCAGGGTATGTAGAGTAAACAAAAGCAATCATTTCCCAAGTGTTCATATCATTCAAGAATCGCTTGATTTTTGTCACTATTTTCTTTTCAGACTCTGATGCAGAGTCCCATATTCTCTTTGCTTGCTCTATGCCCTTTTCAGTTAATTTGATTGGACCACTATCTTCAAGCGATTGCTTTACAAGCCCGGAATTTGCATTTTGCACCTGAATTGATTGAACCACTGGGCTGAACGGCCCATATAGGTGCTCATCAAACTTCAATTCTCTAAGTGCTTCAAGGTTTTTGGTTAGCAAGAACATATCCTTCTGTAACCACATATTTCCCTTGATGCCTGTTCCAAACTTTCCGTCTTTGTTTGGAGCGTACAATAGCATCCAGAAGACCTTTTCTTCAGGGGGATATTTGTCCGCTCCACCGGGATCGCTACTAAATTTGGCTGGCATGCTTCTGCACCTATTATTAAAAGGTTAATATCTGCTTGTTAATAATTTCTTTCGTGTCCAAAGTCAAGGTAGTCCTAGAGCATTATGATCAGACGCTCAAACGTGCGAGAAAACTCCGCCTTGAAGTTGGAGGAAAGACTGTCTATACTCCAAGTCGGACACTATCGCTAAAAGAAGATGCTTCGTGTGAATCTAGGTTAATCAGGTACAACAGTCTTCGAGGAATAAATGAAATATATCGTCGACTCACAAAGGAAAAGCTTGACGAAATCGACGACAATCCAGCAAAACTAGTTGATTTTGGGAGGTCATTGAAAAATGTGCTCAACAGACCAGAATGCAAAGACGACGTGAGCTTGCTGGTATTTTCATATGAGAACAAGAATAAGAATGGGGGCATATCGCAAAACACAGTACCCAAAAAGGATGAGATCAAGTATCTTTGTAATGTGGTTTCACATCCATTAAGTGATGTAATCGTTCCACCAAGGATCTCAGGTCTGTCTGGCGAGAAATATCTGGAATTTCTCAAAGCATTTTTTGAGCAATTGCCCTCTTACACTACAAATGCACCAATGCTCGGTCTTATTCCGCTGGTTGCAAGAAATGATTTTGACAGGATTGCAAATTTCTATGTAGAAAAAGGAATTTACTCATATATCGCTGATTTCCAAAATCAAAATCCACTAGATGCCTATATTTTTGCAGGTATGATCCATAGCCTATCTGATTTTATTACAAAAGAATACAAAGAGGATTCTTACGTCCATGCTCTGAATATTCCTTCAACTAGGACGAGACAGAAAGTTGATGTCACCCCGGCAAAGGACATAATGACATTTGCAATGGGATTTGACAGCTATGGAACATCTCACCTCCCTCAAAAACTACCTGAAAAAGTAGTAAAGCAGATAATGGAAAGACGTGCGGTGAGTGGATTCGGCCCTAGAAGCCCTACAGCTACTCCTGCGGTATTTCTTGGGGAAGAGGATGCAGAGGTCTTTCGCTTGTTCAACCGCAACGACTATGGTTATTATAGAAGTACCTTAGCGGATCTTAAAACCAAATTTCCAGATGAAGAGCATATTTCAGTAAAATTCGACCAGCTCTTTGATGAAAAGGTTAGCGAATACAAATTACAGAAGCTTAGAAGGGTCTTTAATGTAGAAAGGCAGGCTCTAGAAGCTGCGGATCTAAGGCTAAAGATAGTCGAGGATTCCATTATGAAACATATAGAGTCCAAAAAGTACGCGAGAGATGGTGTCAAAATCTTAAACAAGATGTCTCACAGAATTACCGATTACATGTCATAACATAATCATACCAAAATGTTCTTAACTTTATTACCATAAGGACATGCAATGCAGTGATCTCTGCCATGGTGGCTCTACTCAAAACTTGCCGACTGGCTATATTGCATATTGTGTAGTAGGATTTATCGGGCAGGCTCTAAGATACTGGCAACTTATGACAGCTGGACATAGTATTCATGTAATTCAGCTGAATCATTGGCGTTCAAGGGATTTTGAGATACAGCATTGCCAGATACCTTATTCATTCTATGTAATGAGTAGAAAACGAGACCAGAAAGGAATAACCGATAATTATCTAACAGCTTCCTGACCCCTTCTGGACAGTACATCTGTCTGCCTGTTTTAACCTCTGCGGAGGATCGCCTCTAACGCTGACTTGTATATCTCTACCATGAACTTGTGGTGCTCGGCTTGACCATACTTGCGCATATCCAAAGCAGCCTGCATCTTTACAATTTCGCTTTGCATCACATCTTTCAAAACCTTTGCATGATTTTGGATATTCTGGTCTATCTGGCTTTGAGCATGCGACTTCAATTCTCTATCAGCTTTTTTGATCTGCTCATCTATGGATTTAAGAAAGTCCTCATATTCTGAGTCTGTAAATTTCCGGTGTGTCATCTGGGCAATCAATTCTCCTCTCTGGGTTGATTAAAAAATAGAAAGTCGCTAGTCAGTCTATCTTTACTTCATGCTTTTCTTTTACTTTGTGGCCGAATTCGTCCTTGGATTCCCGCTCTATTTTGTATCCGCCATCGTCGTCTTTTTTGACTTTTTCCTTGAATTTTCTTTCTATTTCTGCCATGACCAAAAATAGAGAATATATCATAAAGCCATTGTATTCCATTATTCTATGGAAATCAGTAAACGAGAATCATCAATAACCACTAAATAAGATTTTGAACAGATTCAGTGTGGCAGGGCAACTGTACAGATACAAAGCTGGGCTTTTCAGCTGCAAGTGCGATAGATAGAGTCATTCAAGCATGCTGCATAAATCAAAACATGATGCAACCGCTCTGACGTGAAGATGTATCTCGTGTGCTAATCCAAGCAGAATTCTGATCAATCAACATTGGAAAGCGTCAGGAGCAAAATCATAATCTGCGCAGTTGAAAAAAGCTTCTTTTCAATGCATAAGATGCAGATAATTTTATTTTCTTTCTAAAAAGAAAGAACCGATAAACCAATCAGTCAACCTATCTGCAGCTGCTTCCTTACATGCAGACAAACCTTTCTGATGCCCACCGGCTTTTCCAGAATCGAATCCACCTTGAGTATGCCACGAAGCATTTCAGGAATATCCACTGTGTCTCGGATAAAGGCAGTCATCATTGTCACTTTTATGTCTGGCTTTATTTGCGTGATCTGCTCTATAAAATCAAAGCCTGACATCTCGCGCATCTTGAGGTCGCTTATCACAAGTGAATACAGATGTGAATTTAGCCTAAAGTGTTCAAGTGCCCTGACTGGGCTGGTAAAGCCGTCCGAAACCAGATCCCATTTGCGCAGCGACCTTTGCACAACATCCAGAATATCCGCATCATCGTCGACAACCATGATCCTCTTGTCAGCCAAAGATGACAATATGTGATTGTTTAGGGAAATAGTTTGTTAATAACATTTTGACACTAGTATCCCTATTTGGCAACTATAACTGTGCATATCTGCCAATGACGCATACGAGCAGACAACCGACAATCACTCAATTGCTAGACTCCAAAACATTGTTCGGACAGATTCGATAAATTCAATTCAATTCAATTTGATCTAATCTAATCTGTGCAAGTTTTCAGCTCTATCAGTCAAGGAAAGGCAAAAGTGCAAGATACGGGATGTGGACAGTCATTCTATCTGTTGTCTTGTCGTAGATGCCATACAAAGATCTGAGTGTTACTTTATCAAAAGATCTGTCGTATTGTTGTAAATTATCATTTCCTTTTACTGTAGCCTTGTCTGCATAGATATCAAGATCCAGCCTAGTATGATTGCTATCTATCTTGGTCGAGTTGACATGAATTGTAACGCGTGAAGCATTTATATCAAACCCTGCCAAGCTATACCGAAGCTTTGTCAGGTTGTAAACATGGGTTGTAGTACTGTTATTATCTGGAGAGACAATCTGCTGTTTTACTGTTTCATTTGGGAAAATCTGAGTCCCGTTTACATCAAAGGTATATTCAAACAAGTCTAGAAGATCAAGGTATCCAACGTTGCGAGAAAATGGATGGGGTCCAGCTTTAGCATAATAGCTCTTCTCTTGATAGGAAGATGCTCTAGCATTGACTGCAGGCGCCAGCAATATCAGTGAGATCCCTAGAAATGCGTACAATATTTTGAACCCATTGCTGCCATGGGGATTGCTGTTTCTCACTTTTTGCTTACTCGTGCACAGTATCGGCTAAATACCCTACATGGTGCTGATTGACTTGTCGTACGGCCGATTTCTCACTTGGCTATCCGCTCCTCTGCCTGCTTTGGTCCTCATCCAATATCAGTGACGCCGCCAGTCATTGAAAAAATTAAGTCAATTGGCCTTTTCAATGATCAATAATGGAGCGTTCAATTTCAAACTTGAACATCTAGCTAGCCTGCCATGTTATATGGACATATTCATTGCCAATCAGGATCGATAGAGCCAATATTTTACTGTACTTTAATAAAGTTCAATGGTATAAAGTACGTCATAATGATACATGAAACCAGCTGACCTGTAACTTATGATGTTACGGATATCCCGCCTGTCAGTATTAGTGGCCCTTGTGCTATCTACATCTCTAATATACCATATAGGCACTAGTTATGCTCAGTCTACTTCTGATAGCCTATGGTATGTAGGCAAAGGCTTGAAGCAGAACATGTACATGAAGTACCAGATTCAGTATAACGGCACTAACGATAATCAACCATTCAACATGACTCTGTACTTCAAGGAATATAATCAAACAAAGAACTACTGGATTGCATTAATGTCAGTTGATTATGATAACAATAAGCATATGGATACCACAATATCCTCTAACATGACACTTGATTTTTCAAATAGCTCTTACACTTTAAATCCTAAAAACAATTTCATTTCAGTTTTTTATTATACTATTGATTGGTTAGTTCGGTATGTCTCGCCAAGCGGTCCTCAATCTCTAAATGCCAGTTATTGGTACGTGAGTGCAACTATTTGCTGTCATGCATTATTGCATAAAGACATTTCAGTAACTGTTCCAGCTGGCACCTTTGATACTACATTGGTCACTGAAGCTGGCGGTCAGCCCAAATCATGGATTGACAAAGACTTGCCCTATCCGGTAAAGGGAG
>Ga0209581_1004411_pt1 | contig 11330 bp, 9 predicted proteins | sample Coa_R2_FD_187160 | JGI IMG/M metagenome (GOLD analysis project Ga0209581, IMG submission 187160) | Surface soil microbial communities from Centralia Pennsylvania, which are recovering from an underground coalmine fire - Coalmine... | ecosystem: Environmental > Terrestrial > Soil > Unclassified ...
AGCCCGACAGCGCCGGCGAGTTCGAGGAAGGCTATGCCGGCGGCTACGGCGAGGCGCCGGGCCGCGCCATGGGCGGCGGCGCCGGCGGCCGGAGCCGGGCGCCCGGCAACGACCTCGACGACGAGATCCCGTTCTGATGGACGGCCCGCCGTTCCGCGCCGATCATGTCGGCAGCCTGCTGCGCCCGCCGGAGCTGCTGAAGGCGCGGCAGGAGCATCAGGCGGGGCGGCTCGCCGCGGCGGAACTGCGCGCCATCGAGGACCAGGCGATCGCCGCGGCGGTGCGGCGCCAGGCGGCGCTCGGGCTGCGCGGGGTCACCGACGGCGAGATGCGCCGCGGCTCGTGGCACATGGATTTCCTCTATCAGATCGGCGGCGTGGTCCACAGCGACCGGCGGCTGCATATCGAGTTCAAGAACGAGGCCGGGACGGTGGCGTTCAGCCCGACGGCGCACCGGGTCGCCGGCCGGCTTACCCTGACGAAGACGATCTTCGGCGACGATTTCGCCTATCTCAAATCGGTCGCGCCGCCGGGGACGACGGCCAAGCTGACGATCCCGTCGCCGTCGATGCTGCACTACCGCGGCGGCCGCGCCGCCATCGACGCGAGCGTCTATCCCGAGATGGATGCGTTCTGGGACGATCTCGCCCGCGTCTACGCCGACGAGATCGCGGCGCTGCACAAGCTCGGCTGCACCTATCTCCAGCTCGACGACACCAGCCTCGCCTATCTCAACGATCCGGCCCAGCGCGCCTATGTCGACAGCATCGGCGGCGACGGCGAGAGCCAGCACCTGACCAACATCCGCATCATCAACGCGGCGCTGAAGGACCGCCCCGCCGGGATGACCGTCTGCACCCATATGTGCCGCGGCAATTTCCGTTCGTCGTGGATGGCCGAGGGCGGCTACGACCACGTCGCCGAGGCGCTGTTCGGCGGGCTCGAGGTCGACGGCTTCTTCCTCGAATACGACGACGCGCGCTCCGGCGGGTTCGCGCCGCTGCGCTTTGTGCCGCGCGGCACAAAGCGCGTCGTGCTCGGCCTGGTCACCTCGAAGCGCCCGGCGCTCGAAGACAAGGGCATGCTCAAGCGGCGCATCGACGAGGCGGCGAAATATGTGCCGCTCGAACAGTTGTGCCTGAGCCCGCAATGCGGCTTCTCTTCCACCGTCGAGGGCAACGCCCTGACCCAGGACGAACAGGACCGCAAGCTCGCCCTCGTCGTCGAGGTGGCGCGCGAGGTGTGGGGCTAGCCGGCGCCCGGCGCGGCGCCCGCCCGGCTGCGGCGCCACCCCGAGCGGCCGATTCTCCGCGGCGTCGCGGCCGCTCGCCGCACCCGGGGTCCGGCGCGCCTTGACAGGGCAGGGGTGCGGCGCACGGCATTGTTCGGGGCCGTTTCAATCGCTAAATTACCGTTACCGAAACGCTCTTCTCATCGCGGCGGCCCCTGGGATTTCCCTGGCCCGGCTCGGCCGCGATTTTAGTTGAGCCGCAGCCCGCGAAACCGAATTGGCCGTCACCGCCGTACCTCCGCCGCCCGCCCCCGACATCTCGACGATCACGATCGAAGAGGAGATGCGCCGCTCCTACCTCGATTACGCGATGAGCGTGATCGTGGCGCGGGCATTGCCCGACGTGCGCGACGGGCTGAAGCCGGTGCATCGCCGCATCCTCTACTCGATGAAGACCACCGGCAACGAGTGGAACCGCGGCTACCGCAAATCCGCGCGCATCGTCGGCGAGGTCATCGGCAAGTACCATCCCCACGGCGAGCTGGCGATCTACGACGCGATGGTGCGCATGGCGCAGGATTTCGCCATGCGCCTGAAGCTGATCGACGGGCAGGGCAATTTCGGCTCGCTCGACGGCGACCCGCCGGCGGCCTACCGCTACACCGAGGCGCGGCTCGCGCGGGTGGCGGATTCGCTGCTCGAGGACCTCGACAAGGACACCGTCGACTTCCAGCCCAATTACGACGACACCGAGCGCGAGCCCAAGGTGTTGCCGGCCGGCTTTCCCAACCTGCTGGTCAACGGCGCCCAAGGCATCGCCGTCGGCATGGCGACCAACATCCCGACGCACAACCTGTCCGAGGTGATCGACGCCTGCTGCGCCTATCTCGACAACCGGGCGATCACCGTCGAGGAGCTGATGGAATACGTGCCGGGGCCGGATTTCCCGACCGGCGGCACGATCGTCGGCCGCGCCGGCACCCACGCCGCCTACAAGACCGGCCGCGGCGCCATCCTGCTGCGCTCGAAGAGCCACATCGAGGAGGTGCGCAAGGACCGCGACGCGATCGTCGTCACCGAGATCCCCTACCAGGTCAACAAGGCCAAGCTGGTCGAACGCATCGCCGAGACGGTGCGCGAGAAGCTGGTCGAAGGCATCGCCGACCTGCGCGACGAAAGCGACCGCGACGGGCTGCGCATCGTCATCGAGCTGAAGCGCGACGCCGACCCCGACATCGTGCTCAACCAGCTGTTCCGCCACACCGCGCTGCAGACCAGCTTCGGCGTCAACATGCTGGCGCTCAACGGCGGTCGCCCGGAGCTGATGACCCTGCGCGACATCATCGTCGCCTTTGTCGGGTTCCGCGAGGAGGTCATCACCCGGCGCACGACCTTCCTGCTGCGCAAGGCGCGCGAGCGCGCGCATATCCTGATCGGCCTGCTGATCGCGGTCGAGAGCATCGACGCGGTCATCGCGCTGATCCGTTCGTCGCCCGACCCGGCGGCGGCGCGCGCCGGGCTCGTCGGGCGGCGCTGGCCGGCCGGCGAGGTGGCGCCGCTGGTCGGGCTGGTCGGCGGCGACGGCGCGCTCCGCGACGACGGCACCTATCAGCTGTCCGACGAACAGGCCCGCGCCATTCTCGACCTGCGGCTGCAGCGCCTGACCGGGCTCGAGCGCGACAAGATCGCCGACGAGATCCGCGAGCTCGGCGGCGAGATCGGCGGCCACCTCGAAATCCTCCGCTCGCGCGACAGGCTGATCGAGGTGCTGCGCGGCGAATTGCTGGCGATCAAGCAGCAATTCGGCACGCCGCGCCGCACCGAGATCGAAGAGGTCGAGTTCGAGGCCGATATCGAGGCGCTGATCCAGCGCGAGGACATGGTCGTCACGGTGAGCCACGCCGGCTACATCAAGCGCGTGCCGCTGTCGACCTACCGGGCGCAGCGCCGCGGCGGGCGCGGCCGCGCCGGCATGGCGATCCGCGAGGAGGATTTTCTCAGCCAGGTCTTCGTCGCCTCGACCCTGGCGCCGGTGCTGTTCTTCACCTCGTCGGGCCGGGTCTACAAGCTCAAGGTCTATCGCCTGCCGCTCGGCACGCCGCAGGCGCGCGGCCGGCCGATGATCAACCTGCTGCCCAATCTCGCCCCCGGCGAGACGATCTCGACGGTGATGCCGCTGCCCGAGGAAGAGGCCGACTGGGGTGCGCTGACCGTCATGTTCGCCACCGCCAACGGCTATGTCCGGCGCAACGCGCTCAGCGACTTTGTCGACGTTCGCGCCAACGGCAAGATCGCGATGAAGTTCGAGGGCGAGGACGCCGACGACCGGCTGATTGCGGTCGCCACCTGCAACGGCGGCGACGACGTTCTGCTGGCCACCCGCAACGGCAAGGCGATCCGCTTCCCCGCCGACGATGTGCGGGTGTTTGCCGGACGCTCCTCGGTCGGGGTGCGCGGCATCCGCCTCGCGGGCGACGACATGGTGATCTCGATGTCGATCCTGCGGCACGAGGAGATCGACCTCGACACGCGCGATTCCTACCTGAAGCTGGCCAACGAGCGGCGCCGCCAGAACGGCGACGAGGAGCTTCACCCCGAGGCCGAGGACGATGATGCGGGGGGCAGCGACGTCGCCCTGACGGACGAGGAGTTCGCGGCGCTGGCGGCGCGCGAGCAGTTCGTCCTCAGCGTCACCGAGAAGGGCTTCGGCGTGCGCAGCTCCGCCTATGGCTACCGCATCACCGGGCGCGGCGGACAGGGCATCATCAACATGGACCTGACGCGCCGCCACGACGCGATCGTCGCGGTCTTTCCGGTCGAGCACAACGACCAGATCATGCTGGTCACCGACGCCGGGATGGTGATCCGCTGCCCGGTCAACGACATCCGCATCGCCCGGCGGGGCAGCGCCGGCGTCGTCATCTTCAAGGTCAGCGAGGGCGAGCGGGTGGTTTCGGTGGCGCGGCTGCCCGAGGGGTCGGACGAGAACGGCGGCGATGCGGGCGACGACGGGGCCGGCAGCGGGGAAGGGGATGCGACATGACCAGGCCGCGCATCGGGATTTATCCGGGTACTTTCGATCCGATCACCAACGGACACACCGACATCATCCGCCGCGCTGCGCGGCTGGTCGACCGGCTGGTCGTCGGCGTTGCCCGCAACGACGGCAAGGGACCGCTGTTCGCCACCGACGAGCGCGTCGCCATCGTGCGCGACGAGATCGCCCAGGGCATCGAGGCCGAGCTGGCCGACCGCATCGAGGTGCGCGCCTTCGAGAGCCTGCTGATGGGCTTTGCCGAGGCGGTCGGCGCCCAGGTCATCATCCGCGGGCTGCGCGCGGTCTCCGACTTCGAATACGAGTTCCAGATGGCCGGGATGAACGCGCGGCTCAACCCGGCGATCGAGACGGTGTTCCTGATGGCCTCGGACCGCTACCAGTTCATCTCCTCGCGGTTCGTCAAGGAGATCGGCGCGCTCGGCGGCGACGTCTCGCATTTCGTCAGCCCGCGGGTCGCCGCGCGGCTGCTCGACCGCTACACCCGCAAGCCGGGCTGAATTCCGCACGCGAGGCCGGGATGACGGTCATCGCCATCAGCATCGCCACCTTCGTGATGACGCTGCTCGGCGGCCTGTTCGCGCTGTATCTGCAGGACCGGCTGCACCTGATCCTCGGCTTCAGCGCCGGGGCGGTGATCGGCGTCGCCTTCTTCGACCTGGTGCCCGAGGCGATCGGCCTGTGCGCGCCGCACTATTCGGCCGCCTCGGTGCTGCTGGTCGTCGCCGCCGGGTTCGTCGGCTACATGATCCTCGACCGCACGATCGCGCCGCACGGCCACAAGGGCGAGCGCACCGAGCGGCTGTGGCGCCGCGGCGCGCTCAGCGCCGGCAGCCTGTCGGTGCATTCCTTTCTCGACGGCTTCGCCATCGGGCTCGCGTTCAAGGTCTCGCCCTCGGTCGGCGCCATCGTCTCGGCCGCGGTCCTGGCGCACGATTTCTCCGACGGGCTCAACACCGTCGGCATCGTTCTCGGCAAGGAGGGCAGCCGCGGTTCGGCCTTCGGCTGGCTGGTCATCGACGCCGCCGCCCCGGTCGCCGGCGCCGTCTCCACCCTGTTCATCGCCTTCCGCCCCGAGTGGCTGGGGCTCGGCCTCGCCCTGTTCGCCGGGTTCTTCGTCTACATCTCGGCGAGCGACCTGCTGCCCGAGAGCTATCACGATCATCCGACCGGCTGGACCACGGCGGCGACGATCCTCGGCATGGCGGTGGTCTACGGCGTCGTCCGGCTGGCCGAGGTATAGCCGTCATGGCGGAGGATGCCGCAAGCCTGCGCGAGGCGTTCCGGCGCATCTACGAGGAACAGGCCTGGGGGCACGGCTCCGGCCCGGGGTCGAGCCCGGCCAACACGATCGAGTACCGCGCCTTCGTGCAGCGCTTTATCGAAGCCAACGGGCTGCGCAGCGTTACCGATCTCGGCTGCGGCGACTGGCAGTTCTCCCGCTTTGTCGACTGGTCGCAGGTGGACTATCTCGGCCTCGACATCGTCCCCGAGATCGTCGAGCGCAACCGCGAACGCTTCGGCCTGCCCAATGTCAGGTTCGCGGTGCTGGACTCGCTCTCGGACCTGCCGGGCGGCGACCTGCTGCTGGCCAAGGAGGTGCTGCAGCATCTGCCGAACCGCACCATTGCCGAGTACCTCGCCGCGATCCGCAGCAAGTACCGTTTCGCCCTGCTGACCAACGCGATCGAGCCGCAGGCGCTGGTCAACCGCGACATCGCGCCGGGCGGGTTCCGCCCGATCCGCTTGCAGGAGCCGCCGTTCAATGCGCCGGGCGCGGTGGTGTTCACCTATTTCCCGCAATCGGCGAGCTATTTCTGGAAGAACGCGGTGTTCCTGCTCTGCGGCGCTTAGTCAGCCGAGCATGCGCCGCACCAGCTCCCCGGCGCCCGCCCAGTCGTAGGTCCGCAGGCTGTGGCCGCAGGTGACGAACGGGGCGCCGGCGTAGAACATCTCGTACTGGGTGTGGCGCGAGCCGAACTCCGAACCGATCGCGTCCCAGGCCAGCTTGAGGAAATCGACGCGCTCGCGCGGCGCCGCGACCGGCGAGCGCTGGGTCGCCGTAATGATCCGGGCAAGGCTCGGCTCGTCCCAGTCGCGCGCCGAGGACGGCAGCATGATCAGCGCCCCGCCGGCCAGCCCGCGGATGGTTTCGACGAGCCGCGGATACAGCTCCTGGGTCAGCACCTGCGCCGCATACATCAGGTGCTTGTCGGGCACGAAGGCGCCGTTCTCGACATGGCCCTTGGCCTCCATCGCGACCACCATGCCTTCGACCATCGCCGCCTGCGCCGCCAGCCGGCCGAGCGTTTCAGCCACCGACGGGATCGTGGCGGTGCCGATCGTCTCGGCGAGGCGGCGGGCGACGCCGGCGAGAAAGCGGGTCTTGACCGCGAGGCGGATCTGCGCCTGGTAGTTCTGAAAGGTGTGGCCGAGCGTGTCGTGGAACTGGGCGCGGCACATGTCGGTGTCGCGGTACACAAAGACCCGCTCCCACGGCACCTTGACGTCCTCGAACCAGACCAGCGCATCGTTCTCGTCGAACCGCGCCGCCAGCGGGTTGTCGGCCGGCGACGGCGCCGCCGCCTCGAAGGATTTGCGCGAGAGGAGCTTGAGGCCCTTGGTCGCCATCGGCAGGGCGAACGACACCGCCAGGTCCTCCTCGCCGGGCTTCAGCGGCTGCAGGTTGGCGACGAGCAGCTCGTTGGCCATGATCGCCGCGGTGCCGAGCATCTTGGCGCCGCGTACCGTGATCCCGCCGGCATCCTCGTCGACGATGCGGGCGACGAGGTCCTGGTCCTGCTCGCCCCAGGCTTTCGCCCGGTTGGCCTGGGGGTTGATGATGACGTAGCTGAGATAATGGTCGTGGCGGCTGGCTTCGGCGAAATAGTCGAGGAGGGCGGTCGCCCGCGCCGCAGCGTGGCGGCGGAACACGTCGATGCCGACGACCTGGCCGACCAGGCTGGACGCGACATGGTCGGGGGCGCGGCCGAGAAACCCGGCGGAAAGCTCGGCCCATGCCGTCAGGGCGCGGCGCCGGGCGACCAGCTCGTCGTAGCTCTTCGGGATTTGCCAGGCGCGGTTGATCCGGCGGCCCCCTTCCGAGGAAAAGGTCATCCACTCGAGGTTCTCCGGCTGCGCCTGGAAGTCGTAGAGCGACGCGGCGGCGGCGCAGGCGTTCCTGAACGCCGGATGGGCGGTGACATCGGCGACCCGCTCGCCGTCGATCCAGATCTCCCGCCCGTCGCGCAGCGAGCGCAGATGGTCCGCCCCGGTCTTGCAGTCGCTCATCGCCCCCTCCCGCAGTCCGCGACGACAATGGCCGGTTTCGCCGCGCGCTGCATTGCAATTTGCAACAAGCCCCGGGTTCCGCTCCCGTCGCTGGGCTCCAGCTTGTTGATTCTGCTGCTCCACCCCGGCTGGCACGCGGCTTGAGACGAGCGCCGCGAAAACGAACCGAGGGTAGGACCATGTACCACGTCGCGCATTCGCCGGTCTTCGACGCCGAAATCGACTTCATCGCCCGCGCCCTGATCGCCCAGCACGGCGCCGGCGCGGCGCGGGCCGCCGTCGATCATGTCAACGAGATGATCGACGCCGGCGACTGCCAGAGCCGCGACATGTGGGCGCGGGTGGTGCACGCCATCCACGATCAGCAGCGCCTTGCCGTGGCGGTTTCGCATCGCCCGAGCTGCCGCCGCGAGCTGTCGCAGCTCGCCGCGATGGCGTGTCCGGTCGGCGGCTGAGACGCCTCAGCCGATCTTGACCAGCGCGCCGCCGTCCACCGGGAGCGCCACGCCGGTGATGAAATTGGCCTCGTCGGAGGCGAGGAACAGCGCCGCGTTGGCGACGTCCCAGGCGGTTCCCATCTTGCCGCGCAGCGGCACCCGCGCGTCGCGCTCGGCGGCCACCTCGGCGCGGCTGCGGTTGGTGGCGCGCGCTCGCGTATCGACCGCCATCGGCGTGTCCATCAGCCCCGGCAGGATGCAGTTGGCGCGGATGCCGTAGGGCGCGTTGTGCAGCGCCAGCTGCTCGGTGAAGGCGATCATCGCCGCTTTCGTCGCCTTGTAGGCAACCAGCGGGTAGGTGTTTTCGCGCGCCGCCACCGAGGAGATGTTGACGATCGCGCCGCTGCGCTGGCGCCGCATCACCGGCACCGCCGCCTTGCACGCCATCACCGTGCCGCGCAGGTTGATCGCCCAGATGCGGTCGAGCGCCGCCTCGGTGATCTCGTCGAGCGGCTTGTCGCCGCCGGCAACGCTGACCCCGACATTGTTGTGCAGGATGTCGAGGCGGCCCCAGCGCCGCACCGCCTCGGCGACGGCGGCCTCGAGGCTCGCCGCGTCGGTGACGTCCGCCGCGAAGGGCACGCAGGTGCCCTGGGCCATCGCGGCGGTCTCCTGCGCCGAGGCGAGGTCGCGGTCGACGGCGAGGACGGTGGCGCCCTCCTGGACAAAGCGCAACACCGTGGCGCGCCCGTTGCCGATGCCCTCGCCGGGGCTCTGGCCGGCACCGACGACGATCGCGATCTTGCCCTGCAGCCGCATCGGCGGTTCTCCTAGCTCGGCACCGGCGCGGCCGGATGTAGCAGGCCCGCCTGGCGCAGATCGGCCCACAGCGCGGCCGGGATCGGGTGCCGCAGCAGGCCGAGATTGGCGGCGAACTCCTCGGCGTTGCGCGGCCCCGGAATGATCGCCGCGACCGCGGGGTGGGCGAGCGGGAACTGCAAGGCGGCGGCGGCGAGCGGCACCGAATGGCGGTCGCAGACCGCGGCGATCGCCTTCACCCGGGCTACCACTTCCGGCGGGGCGGGGGCGTAGTTCCAGGTGTCGCGGCCGGCGAGGATGCCGGAGTTGAGCGGCCCGCCGACGACGATCGAGGTGCCGGCGGCGAGGCATTTCGGCAACAGGTCGTCGAGCGGCGCCTGTTCCAGAAGGGTGTAGCGGCCGGCCAGCAGGAAGGCGTCCCATTGGCCCCATTCCATCGCCTCGAGCAGAACCTCGCGCTCGTTGACGCCGATGCCGATCGCCTTTACCGCGCCGGAGCCGCGCAGGCTTTCGAGCGCGCGGTAGCCGCTGTCGCGCAGCGTGCGCATCAGCGCGGGATGCGCCTCGGCGCCGTGCTGGTAGGCGCCGATGTCATGGACGTAGAGGATGTCGATCCGCGCCAGGCCGAGGCGCTGAAGACTGTCCTCGAACGAGCGCATGATGCCGTCATAGGAGTAGTCGTAGACCGGGTCGAACGGCAGCGGATGGTGCCGGCCGTCGGCAAAGGTGCCGCTCGGGTTCGGGCGCAGCAGCCGGCCGACCTTGGTCGACAGGACCCAGTCGTCGCGCCGGCGCTCGCGCAGCGCGTCGCCGACCGCGCGCTCGGCCTGGCCCACCCCGTAGAACGGCGCGGTGTCGACGTAGCGCACGCCGGCGTCCCAGGCGGCGGCGACGATCGCCTCGGCGGTCTGGCGCGCGACCGCGATCCGGCTGCCGCCGAGCGTCGCGCAGCCGAGCCCCAGCTCGGTGACGTAGAGGCCGGTGCGGCCGATCTGCCGCCGGGCGAATTCGGTCATCGGCCGGGCACCCGCTTGTCACGCAGGATTGGGGCGAGTGATCGGATTCGAACCGACGACATCCAGATCCACAATCTGGCGCTCTAACCAGCTGAGCTACACCCGCCGCACCGGCTGGAGGTAGCGAATTGCCCGGCTAAAATCAAGCCGGCCGGGGTTTCGCCCGCCGCCGAGGGAGCCTACCTTAGCGCCGCATGAGTGCATCTCCCGAGGGTTGGAACCGCGAGGCGCTGTTGACGCCGGCCGAGATGGCGGAGGCCGACCGCCGCACCATCGCGGCCGGCACGCCCGGCATCGCGCTGATGGAGGCGGCCGGGCGGGCGGTGGCCGACGCAATCAGCCGCCGCTGGAGCCGGCGCCCGGTGGCCGTGCTGTGCGGTCCCGGCAACAACGGCGGCGACGGCTTCGTCGCCGCCCGCATCCTCGCCGAGCGCGGCTGGCCGGTGCGCCTGGCGCTGCTCGGCGAGCGCGCGGCGCTGAAGGGCGACGCCGCGCTCGCCGCCTCGCGCTGGCCGGGACCGGTCGAGGCGCTGGCGCCGGACGCGGCGGACGGCGCCGGCCTCGTCGTCGATGCGGTGTTCGGCGCCGGCCTGTCGCGCCCGCTCGACGGCGTCGCCAAGGCGGCGCTGGCGGCGGTGCGGGCGCCGCTCGTCGCGGTCGACGTGCCGAGCGGGATCGACGGCGGCAGCGGCGACATCCGCGGGTTTGCCCCGCAGGCCGCGCTGACCGTCACCTTCTGCCGCCGCAAGCCCGGGCATCTGCTGCTGCCCGGCCGGCTGCTCTGCGGCGAGGTCGTGGTCGCCCCGATCGGCATCCCCGACGACGCCGTTGCCGCGCCGACCGCGGCCAATCATCCGCGCTGGTGGCGCGCCCTGCTCCCGCGGCCGGCGCCCGGCGGCCACAAATACGCCCGCGGCCACGTCCTGATCGCCGGCGGCGCGGTGATGACCGGGGCGGCGCGGCTGGCCGCCCGGGCCGCCGCGCGGATCGGCGCCGGGCTGGTGACGATCGCGGCGCCGCCCGCCGCCTTTGCCGTCTACGCCGCCGGCGCGCCCGGCACGATCGTGCGGGCGGAGCCGCTCGCCGACCTGCTCGCCGATCGCCGCCGCAACGCGGTCCTGATCGGCCCCGGCGCCGGCACCGGGCGGGACACCCGCGACCATGCGCTCGCGATCCTCGCCGCCCGGCGGCGGACGGTGATCGACGCCGACGCCCTCACCGTGTTCGCTCCCGACCCGGCCGCGCTGTTCGGCGCCATAACCTCCGATTGCGTGTTGACTCCGCATGAGGGGGAATTCGCGCGCCTGTTCGACCCGTCCGGCAGCAAGCTCGACCGCGCCCGCCGCGCCGCCCGGGCGAGCGGAGCGGTAATGCTGCTCAAAGGCGCCGACACGGTCGTCGCCGCCCCCGACGGGCGCGCGGCGATCAACGATAACGCGCCGCCCGAGCTGGCGACCGCGGGCTCGGGCGACGTGCTCGCC
>Ga0209581_1004418_pt1 | contig 11315 bp, 11 predicted proteins | sample Coa_R2_FD_187160 | JGI IMG/M metagenome (GOLD analysis project Ga0209581, IMG submission 187160) | Surface soil microbial communities from Centralia Pennsylvania, which are recovering from an underground coalmine fire - Coalmine... | ecosystem: Environmental > Terrestrial > Soil > Unclassified ...
GGGGCAAAATACGCTGGAAGCATCCATCTGGCTTTCTGCTTGTGTTTTCATAGCGGCAGTTTGCCAGATGTCTGCTCACCTTTCAAGGTTTCTTGGCTTTCCCTCCACCAAATAGGGGAGTCCTACCCATTCTCTCAGGGATTCCCAAAGAGAAAAACGCTGACGTTTTACCCCGCATGCAGCAGGCGCTGTCGGAGGAGAGCAAATTCCGCCCTGCCGTACATCATACGCTTCGCCGTCTTGAGCTTGTTCACAAATCCCTCCGTTTGCCCCTGGTTCCAGGGCAAACGGAGGGCGGCTTTCACTGCATCGTAGTCCCGCTCAATCCCTGACACAAAACTCTTGAACTCTGGGATACCACTGCGAGTAGCTTCCTGCATCCACGGGCGTAATTGTTCCGGCTTGCGCTCTCGGACCATCTCCAAAAAGGCGTGCAGAAGGGTGTGGACTGACTCGACCTCCGGCGAGAGCGAGAGAAGCTGGTCGAGTCTGATTTGCTCTTCCTGGTCAAGATCCTTGCGATCACGCGTGAGCAGCCAGCGTAAGGCCCGTGGAGAGACGGCCTTGGCCCGAGCACTTCGGGTACGAGGAACTGAGCCATCTTTCGTCGAGGTCCGCAGATGGCGCACGTACGTTCGTACCGTGGTGTTGGCTCCTGGATATCCCAAAGCACTCACTTCACGAAAAAGTTGGGCGGCGTTGCGCTCCCCCTGGCTCCAACGCTTGAGAATGTAGTCTTCATAGGGAGCGAGTTGACTTCCACGGAGCGGACGAGGGGTGGGCAGAGGGGGATCTGGTGCCTGCCTGAGATATTTGCGCACGGTATTGCGAGCCAGTCCAAGCTCAATGCCGATCTTGATAATTCCCATCCCTTGCTCATGAAGTTCCTGCACCCGCTGATACAGTTTCCATTTTTGCAAGAGCCTGGCCTGGGATTTGCCTTGGTTGCCCGGAGTCGCCGAGTGGTTGGTCAGAGGGCGCTCGACAGTCGGCTCCAGGGCAGGAGTTTCCACCAGGCGAATGCGAGTGCGAATCAAGAAGTCTTCGACTGCGTCACCTACGTTCGCCAAAAGGTGCCAGCGATCAGCAATTTGGGTCGCTTGTGGGGCTCCCCAGGTCGCTCCATCCACATACATCCCCCCGCGGTCACGGCTCACGTATTCCACTTCTGGGTGGGACTCTAACCACTGTTGCACCGATTCGGGGGTACGCTCTGGTAACAAATCGAGCACGACATGCCGCTCTTGATCGATAATGATCGTGCCATAACGTTGCCCACGGCGCCAGGCGAAGTCGTCCAGGCCGACCACACACACTTTTCCAATCGGAGGAGCGGGGACGAGATGCAGTGAACGGAGCAGGGTCGTGGCTGAAATCGGCATCCCCAAGCGGCAAGCCAGGCGGGCTCCTCCTTCCCCATTGAGCGCGAAGCCAATGGTCTGCAGCACCTCGCGGAAACGAGTGGTCAAGCGTGAAGCAGGTTGAATTAGCTCTGGAAGACGCTCCGCAAAAACTTTCCGGGGGCAGGTGGGGTTGCGACAAAAGAACTTTCGGACGACGAGGAGAAGCCGGATCGGCTGGCCTGCACATGGCAAATCAGCAGGTCTGCGACGGTAATAACTATGAATAGCAGATGAGGGCATCGAACACACCGGACAAGGGGAGCAAAGGCTGTTTGAGGTCACGTGAACCAGAAGCTCTTCCGAAGTCTCGCTCACGGCGATGATTTCGAGGCCGTCGGGCAGCGGTACCAGTGGGGTTGTTGGCATTCCCTGCCACCTCCAGCAAAATGTTCTTTGTGGAGTCTAACAGGTTCTCTGAAATTTACCAACACTTCACCAGAAAGTTGGGAGAGCCAATTATACACGGTCGTTAATACCAGGAGTGAGGCAACAGGCCAACAACTCCCCTCGATCATTGACCGCCAGGTGCAACTTGAAGCCGTAAAACCACCCCATCGACGATTTGCCCCGTTTGGCATCCAGCGCAAAAACCCGGTGCTGGGGAATCCGCTTGGGATCACAGACCTCCAACGAGGTTGAGTCAATGAAGCTGATCCCGGTACAGGTCCCATAGCGGCTTTGCAAATAAGCAAGCAGCGGGATCAGCATCGACGGGATGAGGGCAACAAAGCGCGGATAGCTGACTAAATGCGGAAATTCGCTGGAGAGATGTACTTGTACATATTCCATGTAATAAGCTTTGAACGTTCGATAGTGCGATTGGTGAAAATGGATGAGAATCGTCATGATCTCACTGGGCCAGAGTTGGCCTGCACGCTGGCGTTGTTTGCCTGCTGCAAGTTGGCTGGCCTTCATCTGTGGCAGAAAGCTGAGCATGAAATCATCGACATCACAGAACAATTCCAGTACACTCATTTCTAGTTCCCTCCGATGGTGAATAGAAGCAGGTTGTTTGTGCCTCTATTCTCACTCATCGGAGGTGGCTACTTATCCAGAACTCACGTTAACCATGAAACTGAACCGAAAACTACGCGCAAAGGGAGCCAGCGCAGAACTAAATAAACCGGTGAAAGTTACGCGGCTAACTCAGCCACTGAACGAACAGTGTCAGGGCAAGCAGCCAGAGCCTGGAAAAATCCCGTCACGGCCTCAAGGAGCCGATCAATGGTTTGGAAAAAAGCATTGTGCGTCACCTTGCGTCGCAAATGCTTCCAGAACCGCTCAACGGGATTGAGTTGCGGTGAATAGGTTGGCAGAGTGACCAGTTCGATTTGATCGGCATGAGCAGCGAGCAAGGCCAGCACAGGTTTGGCAAAATGAATGCGATAGTTATCGACCACGACGTAGATTTTGCGTGCGGCAGCGCCATTGGATGGCTCAAGCACCTGGGAGAGTACCGCACGAAACAAGGCGTTATCCTTGTGTTCGCTGGTAGCCCAATACAGCTTGCCACTGACCCAGTGAATGAGTCCAGCCCCAGAGCGCTTCTGATTCTTGCGAGGCGTCTCGATTTTGCGCTGATGTCCACGCTTCCACCAACACTGCATGACGGTAGGCAAGAGAGCCAGGTCGATTTCATTCTCATAAATAATACAAATCGATTTCTCCCCTCTCTGCCTGCCGTTGCAATTCTTCGATCTTGGCTCGTTTGCTGTCGTAATCTGGATCAGGGCTGGCAACGGTCAGGACGGGCCGCAGCAGTTCAGAGCCATGGGCGTGCAAGTAGTGACGAATGCGGCTTTCATCCAAACGAAGTCCTGTTTCTTCGGCCAGATAGTCAGCCAGCAAGGGAGCTGTCCAATTCGAGAAGGCACAGCCCAGGGTTCTGGGATCTTGCTCGATGATCGAGAGCAGTCGCTTCAAGTAGTCTGGCGTGATCTTGGGCGGGCGTCCTCCTTTGGGGCTGGGCAACAGGCTGTCCAGACGGCTCTGGTTAAACTCATGAATACAGCGGGCCACCGGATCTTCGCTGTAGAAGGTCACCTGGGCGATCTGCGGCACGCTCATGGGCTTGGCAGACAGCAAGATGATCTGGCACCGCGTCTTGATCGGGGCATCGGGGGTGCGATGGTAGAGTTCCTGCAAGACCTGGTGCTCTTCTGGCAACAACTCTCGCACGTAGATTTCACTTGGCCTGGATATGACTACACCTCTGTGTCCGTTGATTTGGTCTTTCATTTTACAACGTTTCCCGCAAGGGTTTCACCGGTTTATTTAGTTGCTGTATAATTGACGTTGATAGATGAGGTTTTTAGAGTAAGGATAGAGAGGCAGGCAAACAAACGGAGCTGGAAACTGGTTACGGTAGTAATACCGCCTACTGCTCAGAGACATAAAAAGTCTCAGAAAGAGGAAAACACATGAGCTGATCATCACCCGAAAAAGACACTGCTGGTAAACTCCTGGGACATGTCTTGCCTGAGCTTGTTAGGATGGGAAAGACCAAACAGCTTGTATGACAGGCATCTCAAGAACAGGAGCAGGAACATGACGTTGCATGCCCAAACAGAGTTCACCATTCCCGAAGAGACGATTCGTGTGGCCCGTGCAGCCTATCCGCATGGGAACACGCTGATGAAAATCCGCGATGCGCTTGGAACCATCTATCAGGATCAGGCGTTTGCCGAGCTTTTTCCCCATAATGGCCGAGCGGTTGAGGCGCCGTGGCGCCTGGCTTTGATTACGCTCCTGCAATTCATGGAAGAGTTGCCTGACCGGCAAGCTGCCGATGCCGTTCGCGGTCGCATTGACTGGAAATATCTGTTGGGGTTGGAGCTGGCTGATCCTGGCTTTGATGCAAGCGTGCTCTGTGAATTTCGCAAACGTTTGGTAGAAGGGAACGCAGAGCGTCTGCTCTTCGACACGTTGCTGGATCTATGTAAGCAAAGAGGATGGTTGAAGGCCAGAGAGCGGCAGCGCACCGATTCCACGCATGTGTTGGCCAAGATCCGAGCGACCCACCGGCTCATGTGCGTGGGGGAAGCCATGCGCTTTGCCCTCAATAGTCTGGCCGTGGTGGCACCCGACTGGCTTCTCTCCTGGAGTGATGCTGAGTGGGTTGAGCGCTATGGCCATCGCATTGAGGAAAGCCGCCTGTATTAACGACGGTGTATACTCGGCTCTTCCTGGTTTTTGGTGAACTAGTCGGCAAATTCGTTGAGAACATTGCCAGCCAGCCCTGGCCGACCTGAGAGATCAGGCATCATGGAGCAGCCGTTGCCGCAGGAGGCGAAAACCTGCCCTGCCGTACATCATTCTTTTGATGGTTTTGAGCTTGTTGACTTTCCCTTCGGTGGGACCTTGGCTCCAGGGCAAACGGAGCGCTTCCTTTACCGCGTCATAGTCCCGCTCAATTCCAGCAACAAAACTCTTGAGTTCGGGAATACCGCTTTTGATGGCTTCCTCCATCCAGGAGCGCAACTGCTGGTGTTTGCGCTCGCGCACCATCGAGAGAAACCGGTGCAGGAATGTCTGAACGGTTCGCACCTCTTCTGAGACCTGCAAGAGTTGGTCCAACTGCGTTTGTTCGGCTGGCTCAAGATCCTTGCGCGAACGTCCGAGCAGCCAGCGTAAAGTGCGTGGAGAAAGCACCTGGGCTCGCTCGGATCGCTTGATCGTGGGTGCCCCATTGGCCGTGGATTTGCGCAGATGCGCCACGTAGGCTTTGACATTGGATCTCCCCCCTGAAAAGCCCATATCCGTAATCTCCCGATGGATCTGAGCGGCATTGAGACAACCCTGGCTTAAGCGGGTGAGAATGTAGTCTTCATAGGGGTCGAGCTTACTGGCGCGCAAGGGACGAGGTGTCGGGAGAGGTGGCCCCGGTGCTTGGCGAAAGTATTTTCTGACCGTCCCGCGAGCCAGCCCTAGTTCTTCGCCAATCTTACGTAAGCTCATCCCGCTGTCATGGAGTTCGTGTATCCGTTGATACAGTTTCCACTTGCGCAGAAGCCGGGCCTGGGTTCTTCCTTGCTGTGCGGGAGTCGCCGAGTAGGTGGTTAAAGGGCGCTCTGGGGTTGGTTCCTGGCTCTTCGTCTCCGGAAGGCGAATGTGAGCACGGATGAGAAAAGCTTCGACGGCTTCCCCCAGGTTTTTGAGCAAGTGCCAGCGATCGCAGACCTGCGTCGCCAGCGGCGCACCTTGCGTTGCCCCATCAACATAGACGCCTCCCCGATCCCGGCTGACGATTCCCACTTCTGGGTGAGTTTCTAACCAGGCGATCACTGATTCGACCGTCCGTTCTGAGAGCAGATCGATGATCTTGTGGGTTCGCAGATCTACCAGGATACTGCCGTAGCGCTTCCCTCGCCGATAACTCCAATCATCAATGCCAAGAACCTCGACCTGGCCAACTTCTGGTAGAGAGACCAGGTACAGGGACCAGAGCAGGGTCGCATCAGACACGGGCATGCCAAGCTTGGTAGACAGACGCTCGCCTCCCTTCCCACAGGTTGCATAGCCAATGTCCTGGACCGCCGTTCGCAAGCGCGACGTGAGACGGGAGGAGACGGCAATGAAGTCAGGCAGCCGCTCAGTAAACACTTTTTGAGGACAGTCAGGCTGGTGACAAAAGAACTTTCGCACAGTCAGAAACAAACGGATGCGACGGCCCGCACAGGGCAGATCGCGTGGCTTCCGGCGGTAATAGCTGTGAATGGCCGAGGAAGCGGTAGCACAACGTGGGCAACACGAAGTTCTGCGAGCAGAGGTGACGCGGACGATGACCTCCTCTGTGGCTTCGCTGATTGAGGTGATCTCCAGCCCCTCCGGTAACGGGAACAGCGGCGTTGTCGACATTCCCTGCGACCTCCTGCCTCATTTTTTGCAGGAGCGTAGCAGATCGATCCATCTTTTTCAATGGTTCACCAAAAACCAGGAAGAGCCGTAGAAGTAGACCGCATTCGTACTTCCACCACATGAACTAGCATCGGAGGCGCTGAGAGCACGACATAGGGGCCGATCCAGCGCATCATAACTGGTAGAGATGCTCTGGTTGCGCGGATCAGTCTGGCTTAGGATGTTGCCATCGGCGTCGTAGGTATATTTCCAGGCCGTGTCCGTCGGGCCGCTACAATCGGCGGGCATCGGCGTGTCGGCGCACGATCCCAGATCGGAGTCGTTAAAGCCGGTCAGCCGTTTCAGCCCATCATAGGTCGCGCTGTAGGTCGCCTGTGCCGTGCCGCTGCCATCGGCGGTCACGACCGAGAGGGTGTTGCCCACCGGATCGTAGGTCGTGCCCACCGTGCGCACCACCGTGTACGGGCTGGCGGTCCCGCTGAAGACCTGGGTATAGCGCGTGCGGCCAAACCCATCCAGATGACTTGCGAACGGCCTTTGACACGGATCTCATCCGCCTGGACGTGAATCAGGTCCAGCTTGCCTTGCTCGATGATCTCCTTCTGCACGTTTCGACACTGCCTTCCTGCTCGATCTCGCCAGGCCCCGATGGTGCGCTCATCGAGATCAAATGCTTGCACAATGGCCTGAACTGGACAGCCATACGCCAGAAGCGTGACCACAATGACCACAAGACGGATAGGCTTCCGAAGCCCAAAAAACATCGTTCCTTGACGAGCACTAACGCTCTTCCCACAGGTTTTGCACCGATAACGAGGACGCTGGCGTTCATGGATGACGCTATTTCCTTCGCCCACTCTTCCTCTTGCGCAGCACTCGGGATTCGGACAAAATACAGCAGATGCATTCATTGGTTCTTGTGTTGTTTTCATAGTCACGATCTACCAACGAATGCTCTTTTTGTCCAGTTAATGGGACCTTTGCATCGATTGAGGAATATCTCGATGTCGCCGATCAATGCCTGGCCCTGGGCTACCAGGCGCTCAAACTGCATGCCTGGGGAGATGCTCGCCAGGACGCCAAACTTTGCCAGGCGTTACGCGCGCATGTCGGACCAGACTTTCCCTTGATGTACGATGGGTCCGCCGGATTCGATCTTCCTGACGCGATCTATCTGGGTCATGCGCTCGCCGAGGCAAATTACCTCTGGTATGAAGAACCGATGCGCGAATTCAGTATCTCGGCCTATAGGCAGCTTGCGCGAGCAGTGAAGGTGCCGTTGAATGTCGCGGAGACGTCGGATGGAGCGCATATGAATACCGCCGATTTTATTATGGCAGGCTGCGCGGCCTATGTCCGAACGAGCTGGAACTTGCGCGGGGGCATTACCGGCGCTATGCGCATCGCCCATCTGGCCGATGCCTTTCGCCTGCGTGCCGAAGTTCATGGACCTGGACTCATCCATCGGCATCTGTGCATGGCCATTTCAAACAACACCTATTATGAGTCGCTGGTGTTCAGTAATCCGGTTGTGCGAGAGGAATGCGTTGATGAGCACGGGCTGGTTCACGCGCCACAGGCGGCAGGGTTGGGATTTGAGCGTCTCTGGCAACAACGAGGCGACAATGCTCTGGCGGAACAAATCTGAAAGCGGCTCCCTCCGGCGCTGTGAGGCATATAGCAGCAGGAGGAAGAAACGAGAGGTGCCCCTCTATGCAAGTGATTTCATATCATGTACAGCCGGACGGTCTACGCGTTGAAACATCTGAAGGAACGCTGCAACTCATCCCCTATACTGCCGACATCGTTCGCGTTCGTTACACCCTCGACCCCCCTCTATCTGCCCGGGAAAGCCTGATGATAGTGGCCCAGGCGGTGCCAGGAATAGCTTACGAGGTGCAAGAGACCCGGCACCTGCTTATCTTTGCCACGTCTGCCCTTGAAATCCAGATACAGAAGGAGACAGGGGCATTCGTCTATCGCGACCGCCAGGGCCACGTGCTGACTAGAGAACCTGAGCGAGGCGGGAAAACGCTTACTCCAACACCGGTATTCCGTTCTATTTTTGACGAGAAAGCAGTGCAAGCAAATGTCGAGGGCGCTGATGGGGCACGTGTGAAGGTTGAAGGTGTCAGGCAAGTCCTTGATAGGTGGGCCTACCAAACCAAACTGGAATTCGTGTGGAGCGAGGGGGAAGCACTTTATGGTCTGGGGTCGCATGAAGAAGGCTTTTTGAATCTGCGGGGAACACATCAGGATCTCTACCAGGAAAATTTGAAAGCTGTGGTGCCGATGCTTGTCTCAACCAACGGCTACGGAATCTTGGTAGATTGTTACTCCCTGATGACGTTTCATGATGACGAGCAGGGGTCTTTCCTCTGGTGTGACATCCAGGACGAACTGGATTTTTATTTTCTCTATGGGCCGGAATTTGATCAGATTATCCGGGGCTACCGCTTCCTGACCGGCAAGGTTCCCATGCTGCCACAATGGGTTTTTGGGTATCTCCAGTCAAAAGAACGCTACCATTCGCAAGAAGAACTTCTCGCGGTGGTCAAAGAATATCGACGGAGACAAATCCCACTCGACGGGATCGTGCTCGATTGGCATTCCTGGCCAGGAGAACTTTGGGGGCAAAAATCCCTCGATCCAGAACGTTTTCCTCAGCCGCAAGCCATGATAGAAGAACTGCATCGATTGCAGGTCAGGCTTATGGTCTCGATCTGGCCGACGATGCGTAAGTATGGTTCCAACCATTTAGAGATGCTCGAGCATGGTTTCCTGCTGGGAGATTTGGCGACGTATAATGCATTTGACGAGCAGGCCAGAGCGCTCTACTGGGAGCAGGCCAACAGAGGACTCTTCTCCCTGGGAGTGGATGCCTGGTGGTGTGATTGTACTGAACCCTTTGAAGCGGATTGGACAGGAGAGACCAGGCCAGAACCAGAAGAACGCCGAAGAATAAATACAGAAGAACCAAAAAAGTACCTTGATCCTCAGTATATTAACGCCTACTCGCTGCTGCACAGCCGGGGAATCTACGAGGGCCAACGCCTGACTACCAGCAGCAAGCGGGTCGTCAATCTGACGCGTTCTGCATACGCGGGGCAGCAACGCTATGGAACCATCACCTGGTCAGGCGATATTTCGGCAAAGTGGCAGACGCTCAAACGGCAAATCGCGGCAGGTATCAATTTCTGTGCGACCGGATTACCCTACTGGACGGCAGATATTGGAGCTTTTTTTGTCGCCAAGAAAGATTTGTGGTTCTGGGATGGGGATTTTCCAGAGGGATGTGAGGACCTGGGCTATCGCGAATTTTACGTGCGCTTTTTCCAGTACGGCACCTTTCTTCCGCTCTTCCGTTCTCACGGAACAGACACCCCACGCGAAGTGTGGCGCTTTGGGGAACCCGGTTCGCGTTTTTATGATACGCTGGTGACGTTTATTCGGTTACGTTACCGTCTCCTGCCCTACATTTACTCACTTGCCGGTCACGTGACCCAGGAGGATTATACAATGCTGCGCGCCCTGGCTTGCGATTTCCGGCAGGACCCCCGCGTCTACGACATTGCTGATCAATACCTTTTCGGGCCGGCGTTTCTTGTGAATCCGGTGACGGAGCCGATGTACTATCTTCCTGGGTCGCAACTACTCCCTGTCCATGCCCAGACACGTCAGGTCTATCTACCAGCAGGCAGTGATTGGTATGATTTCTGGACGGGAAGGCGGTTTTCGGGGGCGCAGACGGTGGAAGCGGCTGCACCATTAGAGATCCTGCCACTTTTTGTACGCGCAGGGTCTATTATACCCTTTGGTCCAGATATCCAATCGACTGCGGAAACCAGAAAGGACGCCTCTCTCCTGTTGCGTATCTACCAGGGGCAAGATGGTACCTTTGTGCTCTATGAGGATGAGGGGGATGCGTATAACTACGAAAACGGAGCTTTTTCGACGATAGTACTTCATTGGGATGACGTGAAGAAATGCCTGCATATTGGGAGAAGGCAGGGAGCATATGCAGGCATGCCCATGACCAGAACATTTTCTATCCTACTGGTCTCTGAGCAACAGGGGGTAGGACTGGATAGCTCCAGTGGTGGGGCCAGAGAAATTGTCTATGATGGAAATCCTCTAATTGTTGAGATGAGCGAGGAGACAGAATAAGGAGATGGCTTAATTTTTCAGCGTCTCTCGGCTCACTATCCTGGCTCATCACCGCGCTTTTGGTGAAACAACACTGTTCCGCTCTTAGAAGAATGTCGCCGGTAGGGTTGGGCGAGACGGCATAGGTCTCGATCGGCCAGCGTCGGCTTCGGCGGCTTCCCTCAGGGCTTCACGTTCTGCTTGCTGGAGGATCATCACAGTCATCGCAACCTCTTCTCTGGTTTTTCCCTTGCCCATCTGGAAGACGTGCAGAATTATTCAATCATTGGCGACTATTATTCTATCACCCTGGGCGAAGGCGCGTCTACAATAACCACCAGACAGCGAACAACTTCTCTGCTGGCTTTTTAAACGTGCTCTGGATGAAACACATGTGAAAGACGCGTGTGATCCTGATAAGAGAGAAAGGAGGTGAATTTCTGTGGCACACACAGATTTTCGCGATGCCTTGCAGAATGACAACATCATTGAGATCAGCGTGACCGGTCGAACGTCCGGGCGACGCATTTCGCTCCCCATCTGGTTCGCCCTGGATGGCGATAAGCTCTATCTGATCCCAGTGAAAGGATCAGACACCGAGTGGTATAAAAACCTGCGCAAGACCCCAACCATCCGCCTGAGTTCCAGGGGGAAGACGCTCACTGCGAGCGCTCGTATTCTCACCGACCAAACGCAACTCAACGCGGTCCTTGAGAAGTTCCGGGCCAGGTACGGCAGGAACGTGAAGTCCTACTATCCGAAGTACGATGTGGCCGTTGAGGTCCCTCTAGAGTAAGAAAGGAAGCCCTCTATGTCAAGCCCTAAAAACCCATCCAGGGGAAAAAGAGGAGGAAGTGATGAAGAGGGGAACAGCAGCCCTGTCAAAAAATGAACACACGGCAGTAGCTC